>Ga0208249_1000045_pt1 | contig 37422 bp, 24 predicted proteins | sample CryBogmetaGMA1M_FD_184546 | JGI IMG/M metagenome (GOLD analysis project Ga0208249, IMG submission 184546) | Freshwater microbial communities from Crystal Bog, Wisconsin, USA - MA1M (SPAdes) | ecosystem: Environmental > Aquatic > Freshwater > Lake | place: Crystal Bog, Wisconsin, USA | collected...
ACCCCCCATTTCGCCCCCAATGACCGTGACCCCCGTCGCCGACCCGACCGTCGGCAATCTGGCCACCCCTGTCAACAGCAGCTATTTCACCCGGGCCTTCCTCAACGCCCTGCCGGCCTACCGGCCTTCCCTGTCCCCCAACCGCCGGGGCCTTGAAGTGGGCCTGGCCCATGGCTTCTTCCTCTACGGGCCGTTCGCGATCACCGGTCCGCTGCGTGCCACGGAATTTGCCAGCACCGCCGGCCTTCTCTCCACGATCGGCCTGGTTTCGATCCTCACGGTGTGCCTCTCCCTCTACGGGACCGCGGGTAACGGCCCCAACGTGCAACCCGCCGATGCGACGATCGACAATCCTCCCGCCGATCTGTTCACCAAAGCCGGCTGGGCAGAATTTGCCAGCGGCTTCTGGCTTGGTGGCACCGGCGGCGCCGCCTTTGCCTGGTTCCTCTGCAGCACCGCGCTTGTCGCGCCCCTGGTGAAGATCGCCGGTGGCGTCTGGAGTGTCAGCTGAAGCTCCGAGCCAGCTCGTTCAAGAGCCTCGAAAGAGTGCCAAAGACCCGGCCTGAGCCGGGTCTTTTTTTTATGGTTCAGCGGGGAAGAAGTCCACGGCAGATAACCGCCGGCGGATCAGACCAACACCAGCAACCTGGCCAGGACCCTGAAACCGTTAGCAAGAACGCACAGCAGAGCAGCCCGCCCCAGATCAGAGAACGAGGAGGCAGGGGCGGCGAAGCCACCGTTATGGCGCAACGACGGCGTCATGCCAAAGACTGCCCGCCGATCCCCAGCGAGATTCTTCGGCACCTGCTGATCCGCATGGACAATTCCACCGGAGAGAGCCATTGCTATGGCGACTGAGACATGGTGCCCGGGCATTAGATCATTGGTGATCCAATAGTGCTGCCAATTAAACGCAGAAAGAAAACGCTACAGGGGTGCACACACCAGGTGAAGTCAAGCCCGAAGTCCAAGACACACCCCCACAAAAAAGCCCCCGGCAAAGCCAGGGGCAAATCGTCCCTCAAAGGGAGCAAGTCATGGGGCTGAATCAGCCGAACTTGCCCGAAGTGGAGGCAATCAGGAATGCGGCGTAGGTGAGGAAGAAGCCCACGGTGAAGTGAGCCAGGCCAACGACGCGTGCCTGAACAATCGAGAGGGCAACAGGCTTGTCACGCCAGCCGACCAGGTTGGCCAGAGGAGTGCGCTGGTGTGCCCAGACGATGGTTTCGATGAGTTCCTGCCAGTAGCCACGCCACGAGATCAGGAACATGAAACCGGTGGCCCATACCAGGTGACCGAACAGGAACATCCAGGCCCAGACGGCGAGGTTGTTCGTGCCGGACGGGTTGTAGCCGTTGATCAGCTGGGAGCTATTGAGCCAGAGGTAATCGCGGAACCAGCCCATCAGGTAGGTGCTGGATTCGTTGAACTGGGCCACGTTGCCTTGCCAGATGGCGAGGTGCTTCCAGTGCCAATAGAAGGTGACCCAGGCAACCGTGTTCAGGGCCCAGAAGACAGCCAGATAGAAGGCATCCCAGGCCGAGATGTCGCAGGTGCCGCCACGGCCGGGACCGTCGCAGGGGAAGGAGTAGCCGAAGTCCTTCTTGTCGGGCATCAGCTTCGAACCCCGGGCATCAAGGGCGCCCTTGACCAGGATCAGGGTGGTGGTGTGGAGACCAAGCGCGATGGCGTGGTGCACCAGGAAGTCACCAGGGCCAATCTGCAGGAACAGGGAATTGTTGCCTGCATTGATGGCATCCATCCAGCCCGGAAGATAGGCGGCACCAGATGTGCTGGCCAGACTTCCGGAATTGGCCAGTAGGACGTCCATGCCGTACATGGCTTTGCCACTGGCGGCCTGAACGAACTGGGCAAAGACGGGCTCGACCAGGATCTGCTTCTCGGGTGTGCCGAAGGCCACCACTACGTCGTTGTGGACGTAGAGGCCCAAGGTGTGGAAACCGAGGAAGAGGGACACCCAGCTCAGGTGGCTGATGATCGCTTCCTTGTGCTCGAGCATCCGGGCCAACACGTTGTTCTTGTTGGCTTCGGGGTCGTAATCACGGATGAAGAAGATCGCACCGTGGGCGAAGGCACCGCACATCAGGAAGATGGCGATGTACTGGTGGTGGGTGTAGAGGGCAGCCTGCGTGGTGTAGTCCTTCGCGATGAACGCGTAGGACGGCAGCGCATACATGTGCTGAGCCACAAGGCTGGTGACCACACCGAGGCTGGCCAGAGCAAGACCCAACTGGAAGTGCAGGGAATTGTTGATCGTGTCGTAGAGACCCTTGTGGCCGACGCCGAGAGCACCACCGAACGGTGTGCCCTTGGGCGGGTTGTGGGCTTCAAGAATCTCGCGGATCGAATGGCCGATGCCGAAGTTGGTGCGGTACATGTGGCCCGCAATCACGAACAGACAGCCGATCGCCAGGTGGTGATGGGCGATGTCCGTGAGCCAGAGCGCCTCGGTCTGGGGGTGGAAACCACCGAGGAAGGTGAGGATCGCGGTGCCAGAGCCTGCAGAGGTGTTGAACACCTGCTGGGCGGTATCGGGATTCTGGGCGTAAACGCCCCAGTTGCCGGTGAAGAACGGAGCCAGACCTGCGGGGTGGGGAAGCACCGAGAGGAAGTTGTCCCAGCCGACGTGCTGACCGCGGGATTCAGGGATAGCGACGTGGACCAGGTGACCGGTCCAGGCAATCGAACTGAAGCCGAAGAGAACGGCCAGGTGGTGGTTGAGACGGGATTCAGCGTTTTTGAACCAGGCCAGGGAAGGCAGGAACTTGGGCTGAAGGTGGAGCCAGCCGGCGAACAGGGCCCATGCCGAGAGGATCAGCATGAAAATCGAACCCTGATACAGCTCCGCATTGGTGCGGATGCCGATCGTGTACCACCAGTGGTACAGGCCGGAGTAGGCGATGTTCACCGGTGAGGTGGCACCGGCCTGGGTGAAGGCGGCGATGGCGCCTTGACCGAAGTGGGGATCCCAGATCGCGTGGGCGATGGGACGGATGTGCAGAGGATCGGCGACCCACTGCTCGAAGTTGCCCTGCCAGGCGACATGGAACAGGTTGCCCGAAACCCAGAGGCCAATGATGGCCAGGTGACCGAAGTGGGTGGAGAACAGCTTTTGGTAAAGCCGCTCCTCGGTCATGCCGTCGTGGCTCTCGAAGTCGTGAGCCGTGGCAATGCCGTACCAAATACGGCGGGTTGTCGGGTCCTGTGCCAGACCCTGGCTGAACGAAGGAAATTTCGTTGCCATTGGGAAAGGTCAGGTGGAGGTCAGCCGACCGCAATGATGCGGGCCAGGAAGAAGGACCAGGTGGTGGCGATACCGCCCAGCAGATAGTGGGCGACACCGACGGCACGGCCCTGGGTGATCGAGAGGGCCCGGGGCTGGATGGCGGGAGCCACCTTCAGCTTGTTGTGAGCCCAGACGATGGACTCAATCAGCTCCTGCCAGTAGCCGCGGCCGCTGAACAGGAACATCAGACTGAAGGCCCAGATGAAGTGGGCACCCAGGAACATCAGGCCATAGGCGCTGGAGCTCGAGCCATAGCTGTTGATCACCTGTGCGGCTTGGGCCCACAGGAAGTCACGCAGCCAACCATTGATGGTGATGGCGCTCTGGGCAAAGTTGCCGTTGGTGATGTGCTGGACAGTGCCATCGGCGTTGACGGTCCCCCAGACGTCGCTTTGCATCTTCCAGCTGAAGTGGAAAATGACGATCGACAGAGAGTTGTACATCCAGAACAGGCCGAGGAACACATGGTCCCAAGCCGAAACCTGGCAGGTACCTCCACGGCCGGGGCCGTCGCAGGGGAAACGGAAACCGAGGTTGGCCTTGTCAGGCACAAGCCGGGAGCTGCGGGCATACAGCACACCCTTCAGCAGGATCAGCACGGTGACGTGGATCGTGAAGGCATGGATGTGATGGACCATGAAGTCGGCCGTTCCCAGGGGGATCGGACCAGCGGCAACCTTGCCGCCGACGGCGACGACGGAACCGTTGAAGACTTCACTGACCCCAGCAAGGGCGTTGGGTGCAGTGGTGCCGGCTGCGGCAGCATGCAGACCCTGAATCCACTGGGCAAAAATCGGCTTCAGCTGAATCGCTGAGTCGCTGAACATGTCCTGGGGACGACCCAGGGCACGCATCGTGTCGTTGTGGATATAGAGGCCGAAGCTGTGGAAGCCAAGCCAGATGCAGACCCAGTTGAGGTGACTGATCAGGGCATCACGGGCTTTCAGCACCCGGTCAAGAACGTTGTCGATGTTCTTGGCAGGGTCGTAATCGCGGATGAGCGCGATGGCGGCGTGGGCCCCGGCGCCAACGATCAGGAATCCACCGATCCAGGTGTGATGGGTGAAGATCGAGAGCTGGGTCGGGTAGTCGATGCCGATGTAGGGATACGGAGGCATCGCATACATGTGCTGAGCAACGATGATGCTCAGCGAACCAAGCATGGCCAGGTTGATGGCCAGCTGGGCATGCCAGGAGGTGGTCAGGAACTCAAACAGACCATCGTGGCCCTTGGGGGCGGGAAACAGCAGGGGATCGCCCTTCTGACCCTCGAGGATCTCCTTGATGCTGTGACCGATGCCCCAGTTGGTGCGGTACTGGTGGCCGGCAATGATGAAGAGCACCGCAATCGCCAGATGGTGGTGGGCGATGTCCGTGATCCAGAGGCTGCCGGTAACAGGATTCAACCCACCTTTGAAGGTGAGGAAGTCGCTGTAGGCAGCCCAGTTGCCGGTGAAGAATGCGGAGATGCCCGCACCGAAGCCAGGGAACAGCTGGGAGATCAGATCCTGGTTCAGGAACTCGTGGGGCAGGGGGATGTCCGCCACCGAGGCGATGGTCTTGCCGTTGAGCGCCAGCGGCTTGCCGGCGTCAATCGCATCCAGAAGCTGGGTGGTTGGCAGGGACACATGCAGCAGGTGTCCCGTCCAGGAGAGGGAACCCAGTCCGAGCAGGCCGGCCAGATGGTGGTTGAGCATCGACTCAACGTTCTGGAACCACTCGAGCTTCGGAGCTGCCTTGTGGTAATGGAAGACGCCCGCGTTGAGCATCAGACCAGCGAACACCAGGGCACCGATGGCGGTGGCCAGCAACTGGGTTTCGTTGGTAAAGCCCCAGGCCCTCCAGACATGGAAGAGACCAGAGGTGATCTGAATGCCGTGGAAACCGGCGCCCATATCACCATTGAGGATCTCCTGGCCGAAGATCGGCCAGACCACCTGGGCACTGGGCTTGACGTGCAGGGGGTCGGCGAGCCAGCCGGAGTAGTTGGAGAAGCGGGCACCGTGATAGAAGGCGCCGCTCAGCCAGATGAAAATGACGGCCAGGTGGCCGAAATGAGCCGAAAAAATCTTACGGGAGACCTCTTCGAGGTCGCTCGTGTGGCTGTCGAAATCGTGAGCGTTGGCGTGGAGGTTCCAAACCCAGGTGGTGGTTTTGGGACCCTTGGCGAGAGTGCGGTCGAAGTGGCCGGGCTTTTCGAAAAGCTCGAACGTGGCCGGAACCGGGTTCCGGTCGACCAGGGCTTCCGCCTTCTTCCCACGCTCTGGTGGGCTGATGGTCATCGAGAGGTTCCTCGAGGGACGGGATCGAGGTGGAGGTCCACCCCTTCGGCAACGGACGACAGGGCCGCCGAGTGCCTGTGGGCCCCGCGCGCGACGCCGACCCGAGGGGTCGGCTCCGGACGCGGGCACCAGCCGGACCAGGAAAACCCTTGCCGCGACTGGAGCTTTGGGCCCCGAAAGGGGACCGCTGGCGAAAGTATAGGGGTCGAGAACAAGCCAATTCCCACCCCAGTTACAAAGGTTCAATCCAGCGGCATTTCAGGCCAGGACTGGGGTCTGCCGGAGGGTTGAGATCGTTCTGCAGGAGCCATTCTGGCGGAGTTGACTATCATTTCATCGCTCCATTTCTGCCACCATCATCAACACCCAGGGGACGATGGCGGCTCCCGAGCAGAATGGGTTGCACCTCAGTGGCAGCGGGCGCGTGGACGGCAACAGCAGCGGATCCAGGGGCGCCGGCCGTTCCCCGCTCCGGCGTGCCCTGGCCTGGGGCAGTGCCCTGGTGGCGCTCCTGACCCTGTTGCTCCTGCCGGGGCAGCCTGCGGAGGCAACCGGCGGCGTTACCGGAACCCGGCTGCAGGAGGTGCCCCCACCGGCGGCCGTGGGCCAGTTGCAGCAGGCGCTGATGGAGCGGGCCCCCCAACTTCAGATCCTGGAGCCGGTCGATGACAGCCTGCTGCCGGAAGGCCCCTGGACCCTGAAGCTGCGGGTCGAGGACTGGCCCCTGGTGGACGCCGGACCCCTCGGCCTCGGCCCCCATCTGGTGGTGCAGCTGGACGACCAGCCGCCCTTGCGGCTGACGACCCTGGAGACCACCATGCCCCCGCTGGCACCCGGCAGCCATCGCCTCACCGTCTTTGCCGCTAGGCCCTGGGGAGAAGCCGTGAAGGATCCGGGCGCCGTGCGCCAGATCCGCCTCCACCACCTGGCCGCCAACCCGATCAGCCTGCCGACCCGCGGAACCCCGCAACTGATCGCCGTACGTCCCGCCGCCGCATCGGAGGAACCGCTGCTCCTCGATTGGCTGCTGATCGATGCCCCGCTCCAGAACCTGCGCAGCGGCGATGCGGGCTGGCGGCTGCGGGTGACGGTCAACGGCGACAGTTTTCTGGTGGATCGGCAGACCCCCCTGTGGCTGCGCGGCTGGCGGCCCGGCCTCAATCCGCTGCAGCTGGAACTGCTCGATGGGCGCGGCGAACCGCTGAATCCGCCTTTCAACAGTCTGGTGGCCGGCATCCGCCTTGATCGCAACGCCCCGACCCCCGCCTGGCTGGGTGGGCCGCTGCCTGCCAGGTCCCTGGCTCGCCTGCTGGGGGAGGTGCCTGCAGAAAGCGAAAGCGAAGCGGTGGCCCCCATGGCCAGGCCGATCGCGCCGGCCGCAGCAACAGCTCCGGGGGCGGCGCAGGTGTTGCCGGATGATGCGGCCGATCAGGCCAAGCCGGAGCTGAAGCCGGAGGCTGATCCTGGGCTGGAACCGGAACAGGCTGGTAGAGAGCCAATAGTTCCAGAGCAACCGCCAGAGCAACCGAAGGAAGAGCCGCCAGCGGTCGAGCGGCAAGGGGCCGAAGCGGAAGGGAGCGAACGGGCCGTTACCGACGGCTCCATGTCGCCTGCGGCCACGGAGCCAATCGACACGGACGATGGCGCGCAGTCCCCTGCGGGACAGCCCGAAAACATCATGGAAGCGCCCGCTGAGGGGAATCAGCCCGCTGAGCAGGTGACGGCCGCGGAATCGCCCGTTCCCCGAACCGCCCTGCCTGCCGCCCGGGAGCAGGCGAACCCGGATGGCACCCTTATCCAGCCGAAGCGTCCATCGCTGCTGTCTGGGCTGAGGAGCCGATTCGGACCATGAGCCAATCTCCCTGCGATGTGCTCGCCATGGGCTTCGCCCCGGCGGCCCTGCCCGTGCTGCGCCGCCTTGAACAGGCCGGGGTCGTCGGGCCGATCCGCTGGCCCGGGGGCGACGAAACGCCTTCGGACTGGCTGGCCCCCCGCTGGTCGGGGGCCCGGGCCGTCATTGCGGTGGGAGCCTGCGGCCTGGTGAGTCGGCTGATCGCCCCCCTGTTGCACGACAAGGACCAGGACCCGGCCGTGCTGGTCATTGACCCGCTCGGCCGTTATGTGATTCCGGTGCTGGGGGGCCATGGGGCCGGCGGCGAACAACTGGGCCGGGAGCTCGCCGCCCTGCTCGACGCCGAACCAGTCCTCACCGGCAGCAGCACGGCCCTAGGCCGCCTGGCCCTGGACGCCTTCGGCCAGGCCTGGGGGTGGCGGCAGGGCCAGGGTGCCTGGTCGCCCTTGATGGCCTCAGCGGCGGCTGCCGCGACCGCCGACACAGCGCCGTCCCTGCATCAGGACAGTGGTTGCACTCTCTGGAAGCAACTCGATGCCGCCGCTGGGCTGCCGCTGGCTGGCCACGATGGGGCAGCCCTGGTGGTCAGCCACCGCACGGGCCCCGGCTGTCGTTGGCATCCGCCCTGTCTCTGGCTGGGGGTGGGCTGCGAGCGGGACACGAGCCTGGCGCTGCTGGAGCGGCTTGTGGAGGACAGCCTTGCCAGCGGCGACCTGGCCGCAGCGGCGGTGGCCGGATTGGCCAGCATTGATCGCAAGGGCGATGAGCCGGCCCTGCTGGCCCTGGCCGAGCGTCGTGGCTGGCCGCTGAAACTCTTCGGGGCCGCCGAGCTGGCTGCCGTGGAGGTGCCGAACCCCTCGGCGGCGGTGGCCCAGGAAATGGGAACCGCCAGCGTGGCCGAAGCGGCCGCCCTGCTGGCCAGCGGCGGCCACCGGCTGCTGCTGCCGAAGCGCATCGGCCGGGCCCAGGATGGCGAACGCGGGGCCGCGACCCTGGCGGTGGCCCTGGCCGAGCAGCAGTGGGCGCCCCAACGGGGTCAGCTGCATCTGGTGGGCAGCGGACCCGGCAGCCTGGCCCTGCTCAGCGGCGATGCCCGCAGCGCCCTTGCCGCCGCAACGGTGTGGGTGGGCTACAGCCCCTATCTCGACCTGCTGGAACCGTTGCGGCGACCCGACCAGCTCCGGCGGGAGGGGCGGCTGACCGAGGAGCGCAGCCGCTGCTGCGAAGCCCTGGAGCTGGCCACCCAGGGACTGACCGTGGCGCTCATCTCCTCCGGCGACAGCGGCATCTACGGCATGGCCGGCCTGGCCCTGGAGCTGTGGCTGGGGCGCCCCGCTGCAGAGCGTCCCGGCTTCAGCGTGCATCCAGGGCTCTCGGCGCTGCAGCTGGCTGCCGCCAGGGCCGGAGCCCCCTTGATGCACGACTTCTGCACCATCAGCCTCAGCGACCGGCTGACGCCCTGGGAGGTGATCGAGCGGCGCCTGCGGGCCGCTGCCGCCGGTGATTTCGTGGTGGCCCTCTACAACCCCCGCTCCCGCGACCGGGCCTGGCAACTGGAACGGGCCCGGGAGCTACTGCTGGAGTGCCGCCCGGCGGCCACCCCGGTGCTGCTGGCCCGCCAGCTTGGACGCAGCGAGGAGGCCCTCAGTTTCCACCAGCTGGCCGACCTGCCCTGCGACCAGGTGGACATGCTCACGCTGGTGCTGATTGGCAACAGCAGCACGTATCTGCGTGATGGCCGAATGGTGACCCCACGGGGCTACCCCGGGGCCGAACTGGCCTGAACCACCCTGGGGTCACCCTGATGATGGCCCCGGGATCTGAATCGGGATGACAGGATTCGAACCTGCGGCCCCTTCGTCCCGAACGAAGTGCGCTACCAAGCTGCGCTACATCCCGATAGGGCAACTTTAGGGGATGGCCGGGCAGGTCCATCGGGAGCCTCGCTCAGGGCCTTTCTAAAGTCGGCTGACCCGGCTGATGCCCGTGCCCGCCAGCGACCCCGCCCCAGCTCCGGCCAGCCTGGTCGATCCCCAGCCGACCAAACCGGAATGGCTGCGGGTGAAGGCCCCCCAACGGGAACGGATCGGCGCCGTGGCCGACCTGCTCCTGGATCTGCGGCTCAACACCGTCTGTCAGGAGGCCAGTTGCCCGAACATCGGCGAGTGCTTCGCCGGCGGCACCGCCACCTTTCTGATCATGGGTCCGGGCTGCACCCGGGCCTGTCCCTACTGCGACATTGACTTCGACAGGAGCGTCCGCAGCCTGGACCCATCGGAGCCGGAGCGGCTGGGGGAAGCCGTGGCCCGGCTGGGCCTGAACCATGTGGTGATCACCTCGGTCAACCGGGACGACCTGGCCGATGGCGGTGCCAGCCAGTTCGTGGCCTGCATCGCCGCCGTGCGCCGCCGCTCACCGCAGACCTCGATCGAGCTGCTGATTCCCGACTTCTGTGGCAACTGGGAAGCCCTGGCCGCGGTGATGGCCGCCGCGCCGGATGTGCTCAACCACAACATCGAGACCGTGCCAAGGCTCTACCGCCTGGCGAGACCCCAGGGGATCTACGAGCGCTCGCTGGAGCTGCTGCGCCGCGTCCACCAGGGCTGGCCGCGCGCCTACAGCAAATCAGGGCTGATGGTGGGTCTGGGCGAAACCGACGACGAAGTCCTGCAGGTGATGGCCGACCTGCGGGCCCATGGCGTCGACATCGTGACGATCGGCCAGTACCTCTCCCCCGGCCCCAGGCATCTGCCGGTGGCCCGCTTCGTGACCCCGGACCAGTTCGCTGCCTTTCGTGAGTTCGGCGCCCATCAACTCGACTTCCTCCAGGTGGTGAGCACGCCGCTCACCCGCAGCAGCTACCACGCCGGCGAGGTGCAGAGGCTGATGCGCGAACACCCTCGCTGAACGGGGCTGCAGCGCCCCGCGCATCTGTCGACACCCCCCTCTTGTACGACCAAGAAGCCATTAGAGCCGTGAGCCACTCCCACCCATTGACCACTGCGCTCAAGAACCGATGGGCCAATCGCCCAGGCTCCAGGGGCTTCCCACTTCTGGGAATCCTTGTCATCGGCCTGTGCCTCAGCGTGACCCTGCTGGCCGGGATCCTCGGGGTTCCCCACGAAGACAGCGCTATTCTGTATTCCTACTCCCACAATCTCGCGACATCCGGGACAATCTCGTATTATCCCGGAGGACCGAGAGCAGAAGGAGCAACGGATTTCGGCTGGATGGTGATGATTGCCGGACTCCAGCTGGTCGGCATCCCCAATCACCTGGCAGCGGCCCTTCTGAATGTTGCTGCCATTATCCTTGTCGCCCTCAGAGTTTGCTCTATCAGCCAGGCAAACGGGCAAAACCAGTGGGCGGCATGGATCAACCCGACGGCAATATTCTGCGCAATTCTCTACTTGTCAGCCGCCGCAACATCTGGGCTCTGGGGGTTTTCTTCGCTGACAGGCGCCTGTCTGCTGGCCATTATTTTCCTTTCTCTCGCCTCGGGCCAGCGCGACCGCTGGCTCCTGAGCACCTCACTGGCCTTTCTGCTGCTGCGTCCGGACAGTGTCGCCTATTGGCTGGCACTCAACCTGATGTTCGCAGCTGCGCCTTCCCTGAGCGCAGACTGGCGCTCACCAGTGCGCTGCCTCCGGCGGTCAGCCACCGCAGTGGCTCTCACCTTCACCACAGTGCAGGTGTGGCTGCCACTGCTGACACTGGCGATCTACTGGATCGCGAGAGCAGCCTATTTCCAGGACTTCTTTCCCCTGCCCTTCTACATAAAAGCCGAAAGCGTTCGTTCTCCACTAGAACTAGCAAGCCGCTTTATCAGCGAACTCAACGCCACTCGCATCACCAGGCTGACGCTGCTACTCCTGAGCCTTTCGATCCTGTCCTATTCCTACCTGACAAACCAGCCGCAGTCACAGCCGCAACCAGCCGCCGATCCGAGCCCAACAAGCCGATCGAGCACCATCCTCATCTCCAGAGCGCTGCTTGCAGCCCTGGGCTTCTTCCTGGCGCAGGCCGCCATACTTTCTCGCTTTGCGCTGATCCAGAACATCGGCGATCGCTTCCACGTCCCTGGCCTGGCAATTGCAGCCAGCCTTGCCGCCTTCATCCAGTATCAACTCAGCCAAGCCTCCGCCTCAGAGATCCGACTTCGGTGGCTCACACAATTGGCTTACGCCAGCACGGCGGCAGTGGGCTGCATCGGCATCTACGGCATCCGCTTCATCCCACTAGAATACAAGTTGCTTTTCACGGAGAGGCGTGTCAATAGTATTATACGAATAGCCGAATCACTTCGCCATACCAACAAGACATACGGAATCAACCGCCTCTACGTAACCGAAGCTGGCTGGCTGACCTATTACTCAAAAGCACCAACCCTTGACGCCTGGGGGCTCAATACAGCTGCCTACGCCAAACGTCCACTAGTGGATCCGGCAACTGTACTGAAAGACAAACCCGATCTAATCTTTATCCATTCACCTCGCTTCATTCCGCCCAAGGCCTCTCTCGCGGAGCTGAAACAGCCGCAGCAAAGCCAGTGTAGCCGCCTCGATGGTTGCACCTGGGGAGACATGGTCAATGCCATTTACGTGGCGGCTGAAAGCCTCAATTACGACGAGTACGTGGTTCCCCAGCGCCAGGCGCGATTCCTATTCTTAGTGAGTCCCGATGCCAAAGGCCGTACTGAAATCATCAACAGTCTGTTGAGGGAGCATGCGGTCAAGGTCAGCCGATCCACTGTCTCCAAGGCCCTCGATGGGGCCGGGACCAGCGAAGCGACCAGCGAAGGCGATGCACCTTGATGATGACTGCATGGATGAAGGGTCGGGATAGGCCCTTTGAACCAGGCCCAGGCTTTTGGCCCCACCCCCGTCTCCTCAGGCCATCACCTGCTCGCGGGCGGCCAGCCCAACCAGAGCTTTTTCGCTGGGGGGCACCAACAACTTGAAGCGGCTCCGAGCCTGATCCCAGTCGCCCAGGAGTGAGGCGGCGCAGGCGCTGCCGGTGTGCTGCAGGTGGGCCTCCAGCAGGGGCTTGAGCAGGGCCTCCTGCTCTGGAGTGGTGAGCTCGCAGAGGGCGACCGTTTCGGGATTGAGGCGTTCCTCAAGGCGCCCGTCGACGTCAAGGAGGAAGGCCACCCCGCCGGTCATGCCGGCGGCGATGTTGCGGCCGGTGCTGCCGAGCACCACCACCACACCGCCGGTCATGTATTCACAGCAATGATCACCGGCCCCTTCCACCACGGTGCGGGCACCACTGTTGCGCACGGCAAATCGCTCGCCGGCCCGGCCCAGGGCATACACCTCGCCGCCGGTGGCGCCATAGAGACAGGTGTTGCCCAGGATGACCTGGCTGCCGGGGTCACTGCTGCCGGCTGGGGGCACCACGACGATGCGGCCGCCGTTGATGCCCTTACCCACGTAGTCATTCGCCTCACCGACCAACCGCACGTTCATCCCCTGGAGGAGGAAGGCACCGAAACTCTGACCGGCGGCCCCCTCGAAGCTGAGGTCGATCAGGCCCTGGAAACCGGTGTTGCCGTAGCGGGCAGCGATCTCACCAGCAATGCGGGCACAGGTGCTGCGGTCGGTGTTGACGATCGGAACGGTGCGGGCGATCCGGCCATGGGTCTCGATCGCCGCCAGCAGCCCCGCATCGGCCAGCAGCTGGTCCTCCAGCACCACCCCATTGCCATGGGCGGCGGCATCGTGGTTCAGCCAGCGCCGATCTGCCGCCTCCGGGATCGGGGCGAGCAGGCAGCTGAGGTCGAGGGCGCTGGTCTTGTGGAGGACCAGGGACCTGGGGGCCAGCAGTTCAGTGCGGCCGATCAGATCTTCAAGGCGGGCCACCCCAAGCACGCTGAGCAGCTGCCGGACTTCCTCGGCCACGAACAGGAAGAAATTGACCACGTGCTCGGGCAGGCCGGTGAAGCGCTTGCGCAGGGCCTCCTTCTGGGTGGCAACGCCGACGGGGCAGTTGTTGGTATGGCAGACCCGGGCCATGATGCAGCCCTCGGCGATCATCGCCACGGAACCGAATCCGTACTCCTCCGCACCGAGCAAGGCCGCGATCAGCACATCCCAGCCGGTCTTGAGGCCGCCATCGGCCCGCAGCAGCACCCGATCCCGCAGGCCGTTCTCCAGCAGGGAGCGGTGAACCTCGGTGAGGCCCAGCTCCCATGGACTGCCGGCGTGCTTGATCGAACTCAGGGGGGAAGCCCCGGTGCCGCCGTCGTGGCCAGAGATCTGGATCACGTCGGCGTTGGCCTTGGCCACGCCGGCGGCGATCGTGCCGATCCCGATCTCAGCCACCAGCTTCACCGACACCTTGGCGCTCGGGTGGATCTGATGCAGATCGTGGATCAGCTGGGCCAGGTCCTCGATGGAATAAATATCGTGGTGGGGTGGTGGCGAGATCAGAGCCACACCCGGCTTGCTGTTGCGCAGCCAGGCGATGTAGGGATCCACCTTGGGACCAGGCAGCTGGCCGCCTTCACCGGGCTTGGCCCCCTGGGCCACCTTGATCTCGAGCTGCTGGCCGCTGCGCAGGTATTCGGGGGTGACCCCGAAGCGACCGGAGGCGATCTGCTTGATTGCCGAGCAGGCGGTGTCGCCGTTGCGTAGCCCCCGGATCGTGGGCAGGGTGGCGGAATGCCCACCGGCATCGACGTCCCGGAGTGGCTGGAAGCGGGCAGGATCCTCGCCACCTTCACCGCTGTTGCTCTTGCCGCCGATGCGGTTCATGGCCACGGCCAGCACCTCGTGGGCCTCGCGGGAGAGGGCCCCGAGGCTCATGCCACCGGTACAGAACCGGCTGCAGATGCTCTCGATGCTCTCCACCTGATCGAGGGGCAGGGGGGTCGGGGCGGGTCGGAGCTGCAGCAGGTCGCGCAGGGCCGTGACCGGCCGGTTCTCGAGCAGTTTCTGATAGGTGAAGAAGTGGTCGTAGCCCGGACCGGCCGCCACCGCCGCATGCAGGGCCTTGGCCATCTCAGGGCTGTTGAGGTGATATTCCCCGCCGGTGCGGTATTGCACGAAGCCCATAAACTCGAGCTTGCTGCGGTTCAGCTCGGGATAGGCCTTGGCGTGGAAGGCCAGGGTTTCGCTGGCCAGTTCCATCAGGCTGAGACCCGCAACCCGGCTGGTGGTGCCGCGGAAGGCCCGCTCGATCAGGTCAGCGCCGAGGCCGATGGCCTCGAAAATCTGGGCGCCGTGGTAGCTCGCGAGCAGGGAGATCCCGATTTTGGAAAGGATCTTGCGCAGACCATCCTCCAGGGCCTTGCGCACGTTGGCCTGGGCCTGGTCCGGGGTCAGCGCCGGCAGCTTGCCCCGCTCGATCAGGGAACGGGTCTTGGGATGGGCCAACCAGTGGCGGGTGGTTTCCCAGGCAAGCCAGGGACAGACGGCACTGGCGCCGTAACCGATCAGGCAGGCCAGGTGATGGGTGCTCCAGGCCTGGGCCGTATCAACCACAAGGGAACACTGCAGGCGAAGCCCAAGCCGAAGCAGGTGGTGATGGACCGTGCCGACCGCCAGCAGCGGCGGGATCGAGGTGGTGCCGGCACAGAGGCCACCGGCTTGGCCATCGGGGCGGAAGCGGTCGGAGAGGAGAAGGATCTGGTGGCCGGAGCGCACCGCCGTCTCGGCGTCTCGGCAGAGGCGGTCGAGGGCCTCCCGGAGGCCATCAGGCCCGGCCGCGACCTGGAGCAGCGTGGAGAGGGTGGCCGTGGCGAAGCCTTCCTCCGCCAGAGCATCCCGCTCGGCTTCGTTGAGCACCGGGGTGGCCAGGTGCAGCACCGCGGCGCCGGCAGGCTCGGGCCGCAGGGCGGAACGCCGGCGGCCCAGATGCATCTCCAGGCTCATCACCAGCTTCTCCCGCAGCGGGTCGATCGGCGGGTTGGTGACCTGGGCGAAACGTTGTTTGAAGTAGTCGTAGAGAAGGTGCGGTTTGTCGGAGAGCACCGCCAAGGGGATGTCATCCCCCATGCAGTAAGTGGGCTCCTTGGCGGCACCCGCCATGTCCTCGATCACCAGGTCGAGGTCCTCAGCGGTGAAACCGGAGGCGGTCTGCTGCTGCAACAGCTCCAGGTCCCCGAGGGCGCGCTCCTGCCGCCAGGGCCCCGGGGCCAGGCTGCGGCGATGCTCCGCCAGCCAGGCGGCGTAGGGATGGCGGGCGGCCGCCTCCTCCTTCACCTCCCAGTTGCGCAGGAGGCGCCCCTGCTCCAGGTCGACGGCCAGCATCTGGCCGGGTCCGAGCCGGCCCTTTTCGATGATCCGGCCGGGCTCCAGGTCGACCACGCCGGTTTCGGAACCCATCACCACATAGCCATCGCTGGTGATGCAGTAACGGGCAGGCCGGAGGCCGTTGCGATCGAGGGTGGCCCCTACGCTGCGGCCATCGGCGAAGACGAGCAAGGCCGGACCATCCCAGGGCTCCTGCAGGCAGGCGTTGTACTCGTAGAACGCCTGGACGGCGGGCCTGCTGTCGAGTTCCGGCTGCTGGCGGAAAGCCTCCGGCACCAGGGTCAGCAGGCTGTCGGTGATCGGGCGGCCGCTGCGCACCATCAACTCGAGGGTGGCGTCGAGGTTGGCCGAGTCGCTGAAGGCGGGGTTCACCAGCGGGCGGAGGTCGGCGGCCGCTTCTCCCCACACGGTTTCGAGGCCGGCTTCGGCGGCGCTGGCCCAGTTGATGTTGCCGAGCAAGGTATTGATTTCGCCGTTGTGGCCCAGCAACCGCATCGGCTGGGCCAGGGGCCAGCGGGGCAGGGTGTTGGTGCTGAAGCGACGGTGGTAGACCGCGAAACTGACGGCGAAGCGTTCGTCGCGCAGATCGGCGTAGAAGAGATCGAGGACGGCCGAACGCACCATGCCCTTGTAAACGACGGTGCGGGCACTGATCGAGGCGAAATAGAGGTCGGTGAAGTCGGCGCCCCAGATCTCGCGGCAGCGGTCTAGCGCGCGGCGACGCAACCGGAAATGCAGGGCTTCGAGCGCATCGACATCCCCGGCCACGGCAGGCGAGCCGTCGGGACTCTCCAGCAGCCACTGCTCAATGGCCGGGGCGTTGGCGCAGGCCAGGGGCCCCAGAACGGAGGGATCCACGGGCACGACCCGCCAGCCCAGGCTGCGCAGGCCGATCCGGGCAGCTTCCTGCTCGCAGATCCGGCGCGCCTGATCGCGGCTGTCGGCGTCGGCAGGCAGAAACACCATCGCCAGGCCCCGCAGCCGCCCGCTGGATGCCGCAGCCTCTGGCCAGACCGCCTCCAGGAACGACCAGGGAATGGCGCTGAGCACCCCGGCACCGTCGCCGGAATCGCCGTCACCACCACAACCGCCGCGGTGCTCCATGCAGCACAGCCCCCGGAGGGCCTGCTGCAGTACCCAATGGTTGGCCTGGCCACCGAGATGGGCGAGGAAACCAACCCCGCAGGCGTCTTTCTCGCCGACCACCGGCGCCGGAGCGGGGCTGTCGCGGTGAGGCCAGAGAGCAGCTTGGGGATGAGGCATCACTCGGAACGAATGTGCGAAGGAGGAGATGGGCCGTCGCGCCGGGGCCGTCGCGCCGGGGCCATCGCGCTGGCGGCCTGGGGCCGTACCGACGCAGTGGCCTCCGATCCTAGGGAGCAGCAGTCTCAACTCTGTTCACGGAGCTAGGTTTCGTTCCCCGCGATGCGGATGAGGCCATGGCGTCCTTGACGGCCCTGACGACGATGCTGACGACAGCGCTGCTCGCCGCCAGCCCCCTGACCCTGCCGGCGGGCCCCAGTCCGCTGCGGCGACCGCCACCAGCTCCTCCCCTGCTGGCCGACGCCCCCCCGGCGACCACGGGTCCGCAGGCGGCCTCCCGCCGGGGAACCCAGCTGACGATCAACGGCAGGGCCCAGCGGGCGGCCTGGCTCTGGCTCGGGGATGGCCCGGGCGGACTCCCTCAGCTCTGGCTGCCCCTGGAGGTGCTGCAGGGCCAGCTGGGGTTCAGCAGTCGCAGCCGCAGCGACGGCAGCCTGGATCTTGAATGGTTCGGACGTGCGCTGCTGGTGCCCCCCGCCCAGCAGCGCAGCCTCGACGACGAGGTGGCCGTTGAGGTCGCGGGACTGCTACAGGCGGCCGGGGTGGGGATGGGCGCCCGGGACGGACGCCTTGATCTGGTGGTGCCGCCGGCGCGTCTGTTGCGGGTGCGCAGCGCCGAACTGCCAGGACGGCGCCGGGTGGTGCTCGACCTCGACCAGCCGGCGTTGGTGCGCGTCAGCGACGAGCGGGTGCTGCTGGGACTGACCAGCGACCCGGACCAGCAGCAACGGCTGGCAGGCCTGGGGCTGAGCGGCCGCCAACTGGCCGAGGGCCTCAGCCTGGGGGGGGTCCGCCCCAGCCGCGTCTTCACCCTGGGCGAACCGGCCAGGGTGGTGCTCGACCTGCCGGCGGCCGGCAACGCGGCCGAGACCCGGGACAGCACTCCGATCGATCCCCGCCTGCAGGCACTGCTGGGCCGCGGACTGAAATGGGACCGGCAGGAACGCCAGCTGCCCGGCGGCCGGATGCGGATCACCTCGGTGCGCCTTGATCCCCGCCGGGCTCCAGTGGTGCTGCGGACGCTCAACCGCGGCGATGGCATGGAGGGACTGAGCTCCCTCACGGAGCTGGCCCGCAGCCGCGATGCCCTGGTGGCCATCAATGGGGGCTATTTCAACCGGGTGCGCCGTCTGCCCCTGGGGGCCATCAAGAACCAGGGGGAATGGCTGTCGGGTCCGATCCTGAACCGCGGCGTGGTGGCCTGGGAACCCCACAGCCTGCCCCGCTTCGGCCGCCTGCGCCTGGAGGAATCCCTGGTCGACCGCCAGGGGCGCACCTGGCCGTTGATGGTCGTGAACAGCGGCTATGTGCAGCGGGGAATCAGCCGCTACACCTCGGCCTGGGGCCCGTTTTATCGCCCCCTGAGTGGCACCGAGACGGCCGTTCTGCTGCGTGGAGGATTGGTTCAGGGTCGCCTCGACAGCCCGACCCTCGCCGGTGGGGTGGCGCTCAGGCCGGGCGACAGCCTTCTTGTGGCCCGCGGAGGCGCCGAACTGCCCTGGTCCGAGGGGGAGGCGCTGACCCTGATCAGCCGCCCCAGCGACCCGATCGGCCAGGCCAGCAATGTGATCGGCGGCGGTCCGCTGCTGCTCCAAGACGGTCGGATCGTGCTGAACGGGATGGTCGAAGGATTCGGTGCAGCCTTCCTGAGCCAGGGGGCCCCCCGCACCGTGATCGGCAGCGATGGCACCGAGCTCTGGCTGGTGACCGTGGAGGGGGTGGATCAGGACGGTCCAACCTTGCAGGACACCGCCTTGTTGTTGCAGCAGCTCGGCCTGCGCGATGCCCTGAACCTTGATGGCGGCAGCTCCACCGGCCTGGTGATGGGCGGCAACCAGGCGGTGCGCGGCAGGGGCGTGGCCGGACGGGTGCATCACGGCCTCGGCCTGGTGCCCGGCGCGGGAGCCGGCAGCTGACAGACTGGGCACCAGCCTGCCCATCCACCGTGCCCAGGGGCCACAGTCTGCGCATCAGCGCCAGCGCCGCCGCCGAACTCTGTCGCCAGGCGGCCGTGGCCGGCACGCCCGGGATCATGCACATCGACCTGCTCCAGGGCAGCTGCGAACAATGGGCGATCCGGCTACGCCCGGGGCACCTCGCCGGCACGCCGGTGGCCCGGGCCGACGGCATCACCCTCTATGCCCCCTCCGACCAGCTCGGCCGCCTGACCGGCCTGCAGCTCGACTACCGCGGCGACCTCAGCGGCGGCAGCTTCCTGGTGCGCCCCGGCGACGGGATCAGGAGCTGTGCCTGCGGCTCCTCCTTCAGTCGCGCCCAGGGCGTGGGCCGGTGACGAAGTAAGGTGACGGATTGTCGAAATCGGTCGGACGTCCGACCTGTGTTCTCCGGCCCTCGATGCCCACTATCCAGCAGCTGATCCGCACCGAACGTCAGCGCCTCACCCGCAAGACCAAGTCGCCTGCCCTGCGCGCCTGCCCCGAGCGGCGTGGCGTGTGCACGCGTGTCTACACCTCAACTCCGAAGAAGCCCAACTCAGCGCTGCGCAAGGTGGCGAGGGTGCGGCTCACCTCCGGCTTCGAGGTGACGGCCTACATCCCCGGCATCGGCCACAACCTGCAGGAGCACTCCGTGGTCCTGATTCGTGGCGGTCGTGTCAAGGACCTACCGGGTGTCCGCTACCACATCATCCGCGGCACCCTCGACACCGCCGGTGTCAAGGACCGTCGCCAGGCCCGCTCCAAGTACGGCGCCAAGACTCCCAAAGCTTGATCCGCCGGATCACTCCCGCCTGCGATGGCCTTCAGGCCTGACCCCCAGCCCCTCCGTCTCCCTGTTCAATGTCCCGCCGCAACGCTGCCGAGAAGCGTCCGGTTCTGCCGGATCCCCAGTTCAACAGCCGTCTTGCCTCGATGATCGTGGCCCGGCTGATGAAGCACGGCAAGAAATCCACGGCGCAGCGGATCCTCTCCGACGCCTTCACCCTGATCAACGAACGCACCGGCGGCGATCCGCTGGAGCTGTTCGAGACCGCCGTGCGCAATGCGACACCGCTGGTGGAAGTGCGAGCCCGCCGGGTCGGCGGCGCCACCTACCAGGTGCCGATGGAAGTGCGCCAGGAGCGGGGCACGGCCATGGCCCTGCGCTGGCTGGTCAACTTCTCCAGGGCCCGGAATGGTCGCAGCATGGCCCAGAAGCTGGCCGGTGAGCTGATGGATGCCGCCAACGAAGCCGGTAGTGCCGTCCGCAAGCGCGAGGAAACCCACAAGATGGCCGAAGCCAACAAGGCCTTCGCCCACTACCGCTACTGATCACCGCCCGAGCCGGACAACCAGGGCTGATCCGGCTCGACAGATCTGGCCGCAAGGCCGCTCTGTAGAATTACGCCCACTTTTTATCGACCACCCTCGGAGAACCTTCCCGTGGCCCGCGCCTACCCCCTGGAACGCGTCAGAAATATCGGTATCGCCGCCCATATCGACGCAGGAAAAACCACCACAACGGAACGGATCCTGTTCTATTCAGGCGTGGTGCACAAGATCGGCGAGGTGCACGATGGCGCCGCCGTGACCGACTGGATGGCCCAGGAACGGGAACGGGGCATCACCATCACCGCTGCTGCGATTTCCACCAGCTGGAAAGACCACCGCATCAACATCATCGACACCCCCGGTCACGTCGACTTCACCATTGAGGTGGAGCGTTCGATGCGGGTGCTTGACGGCGTGATCGCCGTTTTCTGCGCGGTCGGCGGGGTTCAGCCCCAGTCCGAGACGGTCTGGCGCCAGGCCGACCGGTACAACGTGCCCCGGATGGTGTTCGTCAACAAGATGGACCGCACCGGAGCCGACTTCCTGAAGGTCTACGGCCAGATCAAGGATCGACTCAAGGCCAATGCCGCCCCGATCCAGCTGCCGATCGGCGCCGAAGGCGAACTCAGCGGCATTGTCGATCTCGTCAAGAACCGGGCCTTCATCTACAAGGATGAGCTGGGCAAGGACATCGAAGAGGCCGATATCCCCGCCTCCATGGCCGATGAGGCCGAACAGTGGCGTGGCGCCCTGATGGAGAGCGTCGCCGAAACGGATGAGGAGCTGCTGGAGTACTTCCTCGAAAACGGCGAACTCACCGAAGAACAGCTGCGCCGTGGGATCCGCGAAGGCGTGCTCAAGCACGGCCTGGTGCCGATCCTCTGCGGTTCGGCCTTCAAGAACAAAGGGGTGCAGCTGCTGCTGGACGCCGTGGTCGACTATCTCCCCGCCCCCGTCGACGTCCCCCCCATCCAGGGCCTCCTGCCCGACGGCAGCGAAGCCATCCGCCCCGCCGACGACAGCGCCCCCTTCAGCGCCCTGGCCTTCAAGGTGATGGCCGACCCGTTCGGCAAGCTCACCTTTGTGCGGATCTACTCGGGCGTGCTGCAGAAAGGCAGCTACGTGATGAACTCCACCAAGGACAAGAAAGAGCGCATCTCCCGCCTGATCATCCTCAAAGCCGACGAACGGGAGGAAGTGGACGAGCTGCGCGCCGGCGACCTGGGGGCCGTGCTCGGCCTCAAGGACACCACCACCGGCGACACCCTCTGCGTGGATTCCGATCCGATCATCCTGGAGTCGCTCTACATCCCTGAGCCGGTGATCTCGGTGGCCGTAGAGCCCAAGACCAAGGGCGACATGGAGAAGCTCTCCAAGGCCCTGCAGTCGCTCTCTGAAGAGGACCCCACCTTCCGGGTCTCCACCGATCCAGAGACAAGCCAGACCGTGATCGCCGGCATGGGCGAACTGCACTTGGAAATCCTCGTGGATCGCATGCTCCGCGAGTTCAAGGTGGAAGCCAACATCGGCGCCCCCCAGGTGTCCTACCGGGAAACCATCCGCGGCAAAGCCAAGGGTGAGGGCAAATTCGCCCGCCAGACCGGCGGTAAAGGCCAGTACGGCCACGTGGTGATCGAGATGGAGCCCGGCGAACCCGGTTCCGGCTTTGAATTCGTCAACAAAATCGTTGGCGGCATTGTTCCCAAGGAATACATCGGTCCTGCCGAAGCAGGCATGAAGGAGACCTGCCAATCCGGCGTGATTGCGGGTTTCCCGATGATCGATGTGAAGGTCACCATGGTCGACGGCTCATACCACGACGTCGACTCTTCAGAGATGGCGTTCAAGATCGCCGGCTCCATGGCCTTCAAGGACGGCGTCAAGAAGTGCAATCCCGTGCTTCTGGAGCCGATGATGAAAGTCGAGGTCGAGGTTCCCGAGGATTACCTTGGGTCCGTCATCGGCGATCTTTCCTCCCGCCGGGGACAGGTCGAAGGGCAGTCCGTCGATGACGGACAGTCCAAGGTCCAGTCCAAGGTGCCTCTGGCCGAAATGTTCGGCTACGCCACCCAGCTCCGATCCATGACCCAGGGTCGGGGTATTTTCTCGATGGAGTTCAGCCACTACGAGGAAGTTCCTCGCAACGTTGCAGAAGCCATCATTTCCAAGAATCAGGGCAATTCCTGATCTCTACCACGCCCACTCAATCCCCCCCGATTCTTTCCTTCCATGGCACGCGAGAAGTTCGAAAGGAACAAGCCTCACGTCAACATTGGCACCATCGGCCACGTTGACCACGGCAAAACCACCCTCACCGCCGCCATCACCAACGTGCTGGCGTCCCAGGGCAAGGCCAAGGCCCAGGCCTACGACGAAATCGACGGCGCTCCCGAAGAGAAAGAGCGGGGCATCACCATCAACACGGCCCACGTCGAGTACGAAACCGACAAGCGCCACTACGCCCACGTGGACTGCCCCGGCCACGCGGACTACGTGAAGAACATGATCACCGGTGCTGCCCAGATGGACGGCGCCATCCTGGTGGTTGCCGCCACCGACGGCCCCATGGCCCAGACCAAGGAGCACATCCTGCTGGCCAAGCAGGTGGGCGTTCCCGCCCTGGTCGTGTTCCTCAACAAGAAGGACATGGTCGACGACGAGGAAATTCTCGAACTCGTCGAACTTGAAATGCGTGAACTGCTGAGCAGCTACGACTTCCCCGGCGATGACATCCCCGTGGTGGCCGGCTCTGCCCTGAAGGCGCTCGAGTACATCCAGGCCGGCAACAAGGCGGTGCGTGGCGAAGACGAGTGGGTCGACAAGATCCTCGACCTGATGGATGCCGTCGACGAGTCCATCCCCGAGCCCGAACGCGAAATCGACAAGCCCTTCCTGATGGCTGTTGAGGACGTGTTCTCGATCACCGGCCGCGGCACCGTGGCCACCGGCCGTATCGAGCGCGGCAAGGTGAAAGTGGGCGAGGAAGTGGAAATTGTGGGTATCAAAGACACCCGCAAAACCATCGTCACCGGCGTTGAGATGTTCCGGAAGCTGCTCGACGAAGGCATGGCTGGCGACAACGTCGGTCTGCTGCTCCGTGGCGTGCAGAAGGAAGAGATCGAGCGCGGCATGGTGCTCGTCAAGCCCGGCTCCATCACCCCCCATACCAAGTTCGAGGGTGAGGTTTATGTGCTGAAGAAAGAGGAAGGCGGTCGCCACACCCCCTTCTTCGCCGGCTATCGCCCGCAGTTCTACATCCGCACCACGGATGTGACCGGTCAGATCACCGCCTTCACCGCAGACGACGGTACCAACGTGGAGATGGTGATGCCCGGCGACCGCATCAAGATGACCGGCCAGCTCATCTGCCCGGTTGCCATCGAGCAGGGCATGCGCTTCGCCATCCGCGAGGGCGGCCGCACCATCGGTGCCGGCGTGGTCTCCAAGATCGTGGAATGAGACTGATCTAGCGTTTCAGGGTGGCGGCCCAAGTGGTCGTCACCCTGCGCTCGATTGATCCCAATACCCGCGGGGAGCTGCCTGGCCCGACGGTCCGGCCGCTCCCCCACCGCTCCTCGACAATCCAACCCCCGGATGGTTCCACCGTCTGGGTTGACTTGACACCCCGCTCCCTTACGGGCCGATCCTCCGGCTTTCACTCCAGCCATGTCCACCGCCATCGCCCAGCAGAAGATCCGCATTCGCCTGAAGGCGTTCGACCGCCGCATGCTTGATCTGTCCTGCGAAAAAATCATTGAGACCGCCGACCACACCGCTGCCACAGCCGTCGGCCCGATTCCTCTGCCCACCAAGCGCAAGATCTACTGCGTGCTGCGCTCCCCGCACGTGGACAAGGATTCCCGTGAGCACTTCGAAACCCGCACCCACCGGCGGATCATCGACATCTACAGCCCGTCCTCGAAAACCATCGACGCCCTGATGAAGCTCGACCTGCCCAGTGGTGTCGACATCGAAGTCAAGCTCTGAAGCAGGCGAGCCCACCTGGCTTCCTGGCCAACCCTCCCCTGACGCCGTGCTCCGGTGGCAGGGGAGTTTTTTCTAGGATCGAAGTCTGTCGCTCCCCTGGCCGTTGTTGCCTCTGCCGCCCCGGCCCCCTGCCCAGCACGCCCCGCGCCGGCCTGCCGCTGCGGGCCCGGGAGCCCTGACCCCGTGAGTGACCTCGCCGTGCGGGAACTGCCGCTGTTTCCCCTGCCCGATGTGGTCCTCTTCCCCCAGGAGGTGCTGCCACTGCACATCTTCGAGCCGCGCTATCGGATGATGCTGCGCACCGTCATGGCGGAGGACCGTCGGTTCGGGGTGGTGCGTTGGGATCCCCAGGCCGGCAAGATGGCGGAGGTGGGCTGCTGTGCCGAAATCCTCCACTGCCAGACCCAGGACGATGACCGCAGCAACATCGTCACCATGGGCCAACAGCGCTTCCGCGTGCTTGACATCCTGCGGGATGCCCCCTTCCGGGTGGCGATGGTCAGCTGGATCGAGGACGAGGTCAGCGGTGGCCAGTCCGAACTGGACCAGCTCACCGGCGATGTCACCAAGGCGCTGCGCGACGTGGTGGAACTCACCGGCAAGCTGATCGGCAAGCCGGCGACCCTGCCGAACGACGTGCCCGACCTGCCCCGGGAACTGTCCTTCTGGATCGGCGCCCATCTGGGCGGACCGGTGGCCGACCACCAGCAGGCCCTGCTGGAGATCACCGACACCGGTGAGCGGCTGCGCCAGGAATACGAACTGCTGGACCAGACCCGACGCCAGCTGGCGGCGCGGACCGTGCTCAAGGACACCTTCACCAGCATGGGTGAGGACGGCGACGACGCATGAACGGGCTGGGAATCGGTGCCCTGCTTGCCCTGGGGCTGACCACAGGAGCGTTCTGGGCCTGGTCCCGCCAGCGGCGGCAGTTTGAAGGCACCGCCACCGTGGCGGACGCCTACGACCGCTGGACCGAGGACCAGCTGCTGGAGCGCCTCTGGGGTGACCACGTGCATCTGGGCCACTACGGCGACCCGCCGCGCCGCCGGGATTTCCGGGCGGCCAAGGTGGCTTTCGTGCACGAACTGGTGCGCTGGAGCGGTCTCGACCAACTGCCGGCGGGCAGTCGGGTGCTGGATGTGGGCTGCGGCATCGGCGGCAGCGCCCGGATCCTGGCCCGCGACTACGGCTTTGACGTGCTGGCCATCAGCATCAGCCCGGCCCAGATCGCACGGGCCCGCCAGCTCACCCCGCCCGGTCTGGAGCACTGCCGCTTCGCGGTCATGGATGCCCTGGCCCTGGACCTGGCCGACGGCGGCTTTGATGCGGTCTGGAGCGTCGAGGCCAGTCCCCACATGCCCGACAAGCAGCGCTACGTCGATGAGCTGCTGCGGGTGCTCAGACCCGGCGGGCTGATCAGCATCGCCGACTGGAATCGCCGTGATCCCGGCGATGGGGCGATGACCGGCCTGGAGCGCTGGGTGATGCGCCAGTTGCTCGAGCAATGGGCCCACCCCGAGTTCGCCAGCATCCGCTCCCTGAGCGCCAACCTGGAGGCAAGCGCCTGGGCGGACGGCCTGCAGGTGAGCAACGCCGACTGGAGCCGGGCCACCCAGCCCTCCTGGATCGATTCGATCGCCGAAGGCGTGCGACGGCCGGCGGCGGTGCTGGGGCTGGGCCCGGGGGCCGTGCTGCAGGGTCTGCGCGAAACCCCGACGCTGCTGCTGATGGACTGGGCCTTTCGCAGCGGTCTGATGCAGTTCGGGGTCTTCCGGGGCCGCAAGGGCCCGGCCGAAGCTCAGGCCTGAGGGGCGACGGCTGCGCCGTCAACGCCGACCTGAAATTGATCGAGGGGGTAGGCACCGAACACCGCCAGGTGCTCACACAGGGGCCTGAGCTCGGCCAGGGCCTGGTCGAGCGGGTCATGGCCAGCGGTCAGCTCCAGGTCCACGAAGAAGATGTATTCCCCCATCTCCCGCTTCGACGGCCGCGATTCGATCCGGCTCATGTTCAGCCCCTGGTGGGCGAAACAACCGAGGGCCTGGAGCAGGGCACCGGGCTGGTTGGAATGCAGCGAGAAGGCCAGGCTGGCCAGGGGTCCCTGGCGCGAGCGGGCACCGCGGCGCAGCAGCAGAAAGCGGGTGCAGTTGCCGGGCACATCATTGATCGGATGGGCCAACACCTCCAGGCCATGCTCCCGGGCCGCCTCCAGGGAGGCGATCGCCGCCCGGAAGCGGCTGCCCTTCACCATCCGCGCCGCCTCGGCGGTGGAGCTGGTGGGCAGCTGCAGCGCCTGGGGCAGATGGTCCGCCAGCCACTGGCTCGACTGGGCCAGGGCCTGGGGATGGGAGAGCACCTCACTGATGCCCTGCAGGGGCCCGCTGCCCAGCAGGGCATGCTGAATGGGCAGCACCAGGGCCCGGGTCACGGCCAGATCGGAGTGCTCCCAGATCGCATCGAGGCAGGCGGTGACCCCGCCCTCCACCGAGTTCTCCACCGGCACCACCGCCGCATCGCAGTCGGAGCAGGCGAGGGCCTGGACCACAGCCCGGATGCCCTGCTGGGGCACGAACTCCACAGCCGTCAGGCCCTCCAGCTGCGCCAGCCGCCTGGCAGCCTGTTCCCCGTAGGTGCCGACAGGACCAAGAAAGGCAAGACGCATGGCGAAGGGCGGATGAGGACAGGCCGATAGGATCATGCCCTGCCGGCCCTCTGGCCATGACCCTGGCCTTCGGAGCCAGTCAGCAGCTGACACTGGCGGTGCCCGAGCAGGTCGAACGGCTCGGGGCCTATCTCGCCGATGAGCGCCGGGTGGTGGAAGCCCTGCTGGATCCCACCCAGCTGGAGCCCCTGGGTCCAGGCCTCTACCGCTACACCGTCACCCGGGTGAAGGTGTTCCAGCTGCAGATCCTGCCGGTGGTGGAGCTCCAGGCCCGCCACCTCGATGGACGTCTGGAGCTGGAGGCCCTCGATTGCCAGCTGGAGGGGCTGGGCCTGGTGGATGATTTCCAGCTCACCCTGCACTCCTGGCTGGCCGCCAGCGACGCCGGACTGGAGGGAGAAGCCACCCTGGCGGTGACGGTCAGTCAGCCGCCACTGCTGCGGCTGATCCCCCAGGCGGTGCTGGAGGCTACCGGCCGCTCGGTGCTGAGCGGCATCCTGCTCGGCATCAGGACGCGGGTGGGCCAGCAACTGCTCGGCGATTTCGAGCGGTGGTGCCAGGGGAGCGCAGAAAACTGAGGCGGTGCAGGGGCGTGGGCCCGAGGCTCTCCAGGGCCTGGCGATGCAGGGCGGTGCCGTATCCGGCGTGCCGCTCAAGGCCGTAACCGGCAAACCGGGCTGCCAGGCGCTGAAGCAGGCCATCCCGTTCCTGCTTGGCGAGCACGCTGGCGGCGGCGATCGCCAAACAGCGACTGTCTCCCGCCACCAGGGTGTACTGGCGGCCGTTCCAACCCCGCAGCGGCAGCACCCCATCCACCAGCAGCACCGGCACGGGCGGCAGTTTCCGCAGGGCCCGGACCATGGCCCGTTCCGTGGCCAGCCGGATGCCATGGCGATCGATTTCGGCGGCACTGGCCTGGCCCAGGGCCCAGGCGAGGGCCCAGGAGCGGATCAAAGGCACCAAGGCTGCCCGGCGGCGGGGCGAGAGCTTCTTGCTGTCGGTGAGGCCTGCGGCAGCCAGGGGCGCCAGAGCCTGCTCCGGCAGGCAGACCGCAGCGGCGAAGACCGGCCCGAACAGGGCGCCGCGGCCGACCTCATCGACACCGACACAGTCGGCGGGGGGATGGCCGGCCCAGGGATCAGACGCTGGCGGAAGAGCGGCGGCGGCGGCGGCGGGGTTCAGATGAGTCGTCGTCGGGGGCAGAGGCCTCGGAAGCAGCCGGGGCGGCCTCGGAGCCTGCGGCGGAGGAGGAGGCAGACGGGGTGGCCGACGCGACTGGAGCGGCGGCGCGGCCCTGGCCGCGGCGGCGGCCTGGGACCGAGACGGTGATCAGTTCACCCTGGCTGATCGCCTCGACGGGGGTGACCGGCAGGGGCGTGATCTCCACCATCGGTGCAATCGGCAGAGGCATGAATTCGGAGGCCTGTTCCTCGTCCGAGGCCGCGCCACGCTCGGCAGCGGGACTGAATTCGCCGCCAGCGCCGCGGCCCTCGCCGCCACCGCGGCCGCGACGGCGTCGGCGGGAGCCGCTGGCGGCCAGCTGGGCACGGGCCTCCTCCAGCACCGTCTCGGGCTCGATGCCGGGGCGCACCACCCGCACCATCAGGTTGTCGGCAGGGGGGACCGGATCCAGCAGCAGGGCCGGATTGAGCCCCATCCAGCCGTAGACGAGCTCCTGTTCAGGATCCATGGGCACCGCCACCACTTCGGGTTCCTGGCGGCGGGAGCCGCCATCGGCGGCGAGGGCCTCAGGCAGGGCCTGGCCACCGCTGAACGGAGCGGCCATGGTGGCCTCGACGCTGCCGCCAGAACCGATTTCAGCCTGCTCGCCACCGCGACCACCGCGGCCGCCCCGACGGCGGCGACCGCCGCTGGTGCCACCGCCGCCGTCGGCCGCCGGGGCAGCGCTGACGTCCGTGCGGGTGGCCGCCACGGCCGAGCGCACCAGCCCGGAGACGGTGGCCAGGGGTTGGAGGGTGTCCTTGCCAGGAAGCACGGCCACATGGCCGAGACCGCCACAGCTGGGGCAGGCCCTGCCGAACAGTTCGTAGATGTTCTGACCCTGGCGCTTGCGGGTCAGTTCCACCAGGCCCAATTCGGTGATCTGGGCGATCTGGGGACGGGCGCTGTCGTCGCGCATCGCCTGGGTGAAGTGCTCCAGCAACTGCAGTTGATCGCGGCGCGACTCCATATCGATGAAGTCAACGACGATCACCCCGCCGATGTTGCGCAATTTGAGCTGACGGGCAATCTCAACGGCCGCTTCACAGTTGGTCCAGAGCACCGTTTCGCGGGCATTGGCCGAGCGGGTGAAGGAGCCCGAGTTGACATCGATGACCGTGAGCGCCTCCGTGGGCTCGATGATCACGTAGCCACCGGAAGGCAATTCGACCCGGGGCTTGAGGGCGTCACGGATCGAGGCATTGACCCGGTAGTGGTCGAGGAGTTCGGTGGCTTCGTTGTGGTACTCAACCAGCAGATTGGCCTGGTCGGCACCGAGGAAGGCATTCACCCTGCCGACGGCTTCGGCGTTGTCGACCACGACCCGAACCACATCGGGGCTGTAGAAGTCGCGCAGGACGCGATGGATGAAGTCTTCATCGCGGTTGAGCAGCACCGGCGGACTGGCGCTCTCGGCGGCCTGCTGGATCGCCTCCCACTGGCGCAGCAGGGCTTCGAGATCATCGATCAGCAATTCTTCGCTGATGCCCTCGGCCTCGGTGCGAATCAGCAGGCCGGAGCCGGGGGGCTTGATCAGCACCCCGAGGGCCCGCAGGCGGTTGCGCTCGTTCTCACCGTTGATCCGGCGGGAGATATTCACCCCCTGGCCCTGGGGCTGGAGCACCAGGAAACGGCCCGGCAGGCTGAGGTTGCCGGTGAGCCGCGGACCCTTGGAGCCGGTGGGCTCCTTCATCACCTGCACGAGCACCTTCTGGCGAGGCTCCAACAGCTCGGTGATGCCGGCTCCGCCCTTCTTCAGGCGCAGGGGCCCCAGATCGGTGATATGGATAAAACCATTCTTTTCACTTTCACCAATATTGACGAAAGCGGCATCAATACCAGGGAGAACATTCTCAACCGTGCCCAGATAGACATCGCCAATCTGATAACGGCCCTGGGCGACAACCAGTTCATCGACGCGTTCGTCGGTGAGCACTGCGGCGATCCGCAATTGCTCAGCAATGACGATCTGCTGGGGCATAGAAGGACGTGCTGGGCTCGTGGAAGCCCGCCCGCGGGCGGGCCAAGGGAAAGCGAATTGGGCCGCCCGGCAAACGGGCGTCAGGAAAATCAGTGACTACCCACCCCTGGTCGTTTTAGGGGGTGCGACCGGCAATACAGGTCTGCGGATTGTCGGGCGGAGGATGGCCCAGGCCCGGGGCAGTGCAACGAAGACCGAATGGTCGTCGGTAGGAGCGAAGCGCTTCCTGCGGAGAGCTCTCTAGAAAGCGACCAGGGAGGAAGGCTCGGGAAATCAGGCAGTTCGAGGAATGTCCTGGAAACGCTGATGTTCCTGAATTCACACTAGCACGGGTGCAGCATCAAGGCCCAGCGCTGCTGGCGCTGGAAGGCCAGCGGCTCCGGCAGCAGGGGAGCAAGCCAATGCTGCAGCTGCTCGGGGCGGAGGCTGCGGCCCTGGGGATCGATCACGGCTTCGTAGGCCAGCCAGCCATCGTCCGCGAAGGTGAGCTCCAGCAGAAAGGGCCGACAGTCGCGCTGGCGGGGCCGGCCCTTCTTGTCGGTGTCGTCCCAGATCAGCGCCTCGGCGGCCAGCAGCTGGCCGATGGCCGCCTGCCAGGTGGAGGCAGGCAGGGACTGGGCCGGCTGCAGCCGCCAGCGGGCCGCCGCCAGCTCCTGGGAGAGGCTGGGGCCACTGGTCGGCACCGCCGCCACCGACAGCAACTGCAGCTCGGCGGGGAGCTGGGCCTGCAGCCGCCGCCGCACCTCGGCCGGCTCGATCGCCTCCACGAACTCCAGATCCAGCCATTCGCCGAGGCCCTCGACCCCGAGCGGCAGCGGCAGGGCCAGCTGCAGGCGCGGCAGGGGGTGGAAGCCGGCCGTGAAGCTCACCGGCAGCTCGGAACGGCGCAGGGCCCGCTCCAGCAGGCGCAGGGTGTCGAGGTGGCTGATCAGGGCCAGGCTGCCGGTCTTGCTGAAACCGAAGCGCAACCGCAGCAGCCGCTCGCTCGGGGGCGCGCGCCGGGGCAGGGCCGGCGGCGGCGACGGTGGCGGGATCACCACGTTGTGGCCCAGGTCGGGACCGCAGACCCCGCAGCTGCTGCAGCCCTCGAAGGAACAATCGGGCACCACGGCCGCGGCCAGGGCCTGGCGCAGGTCCGCGGCCAGCCAGGTCTTGTCGATGCCGCTGTCGATGTGGTCCCAGGGCAGGGGCTGGGCGCAGAAGGCGTCGAGGTCATCGGCGGCGAGGGCCTGCTCGGCCGCGGACCAGTCGCCCATCTCCAGCTCCCGATAGCGGCCGCCGAGGCCCGCCGCCTCAATGGCGGCGCTCCAGGCGGCATGGGTGCGTTCCGCCGATTCGAACCAGGCATCGAGGCCGGCGCCGGCCCGCCAGGCGGCTTCGATCACCGGCGCCAGCCGGCGGTCACTGCGGCCGACGAAATCCTCCACGGCCGACAGCCGCACATCCATGAAGTTGGTTTTGAGGCCGCGCAGCTGGCGCAGGGCCCGGCGCAGCAGCTCCTGGCGGCGCCGGAACTCCGCCGTGCTGACGCTGTGCCACTGGAAGGGGGTGTGGGGCTTGGGGGTGAAGTTGCTGATCGTGAGATTCAGCTCCAGCCGGCCGAGGTCGCGGCACTGCTGCTGCAGCATCCGGCAGGTGTCGGCGATGCCGAGCACGTCGGCGTCGGTCTCGCCGGGCAGGCCGATCATGAAATAGAGCTTCACCTTGCGGTAGCCCTGCTCCATCGCCGTGCGGATGCCGCGCAGCAGCTCGGCATCGGTGAGGCCCTTGTTGACGATGTCGCGCAGGCGCTGGCTGCCGGCCTCCGGCGCGAAGGTGAGGCCGGCCCGGCGGGTGCCGCCGAGGATGTGGGCGATGGTTTCGTCGAAGCGGTCCACCCGCTGGCTGGGCAGGGTGAGGCTGACGTTGTGGTCGGCCAGGCGATTGCGCAGCTCCACCCCCACCGCCGGCAGGGAGAGGTAGTCACTGCAGCTGAGCGAGAGCAGCGAGAAATCGCTGTAGCCGGTGCGGCGCATGCCCTCCTCCACCGCCTCGATCACGGCCTCCGGCTCCACGTCGCGGGCGGGGCGGGTGAGCATGCCGGGCTGGCAGAAGCGGCAGCCGCGGGTGCAGCCCCGCCGGATCTCCACCGTGAGCCGGTCGTGCACGGTTTCGATGTGGGGCACCAGCCCCATGGCGTAGTGCGGCATCGGCGTGGCGGTGCGGCGCAGCAGCCGCTCCGGCAGGCCGGGCTCCAGGGGCACGACGCTGACCCCATCGGCGGCGGGGCCGTAGAGACTCGGCACGTAGACCCCAGGCACCTGGGCCAGATCCCGCAGCAGGGCCCGCCGGCTGAGGCCGGCCGCCCGGCCCTCGGCCACCACCAGGCCGATCTCGGGCAGCAGTTCCTCGCCATCGCCGAGGGCGATGAAATCGAAGAAGGGGGCGAAGGGCTCGGGATTGCTGGTGGCGGTGGGACCCCCGGCGAAGATCAGGGGTGGGGCGGCCGGGTCGGCAAGGGGCAGGTCGCCGCGATCGGCCTGGCGGATCGGGATGCCGGCCAGGTCGAGCATCTCGAGAATGTTGCTGGCCCCCAGCTCGTAGCTGAGGCTGAAGCCGAGGATGTCGAAGGCGGCCAGCGGCCGGCGGCTCTCAACGGCGAACAGGGGTGCCCCCTGCTGGCGCAGCCTGGCCGCCAGGTCGGCGGCCGGCAGATAGCTGCGGTCGCAGAGCTGGCCGGGAACGGCGTTGAGGATCGAATAGAGAATGATGTGGCCGAGATTGCTGGCCCCCACCTCGTAGACCTCGGGGTAGGTGAGGGCCCAGCGCACCGCCGCCGCCGTCCAGGCGCTCCCCCAGTCGCGGGGCACCACCCCCAGTTCGTTGCCCAGGTAGCGGGCCGGCCGGCTGATGCCCAGATCCACCAGGGCGTCGAAATCGACCGGAGCAGGGGCGACGGACAGGGAAACGGACACGGGGGCAACCGGAGCCGGAGGGAAGGCCGGCCCTGCGCCGATCGTATGCAGGCGGGGCGGGAAAACCCAGGGGTGGCCGCCGCGGCACCGTCGCCATAGGACAATCGCCGCCATCCAATGGCGGCAGTTCCTCTTCCATGGCTCAGGTCAACGGCAATTACCTCAAGCTGAAGGCGGGCTACCTGTTCCCGGAGATCGCGCGGCGGGTGAAGGCGTTCAGCGACGCCAACCCGGAGGCGGCGATCATCCGCCTGGGGATCGGCGATGTGACCGAGCCGCTGCCGGAGGCCTGCCGCACGGCGATGAAGGCCGCCATCGACGAAATGGGCAGCCGCGAGGGTTTCCACGGCTACGGCCCGGAACAGGGCTACCCCTGGCTGCGGGAGGCGATCGCCCGGCACGACTTCCAGGCCCGCGGCTGTGGGGTGAGCGCCGAGGAGATCTTCATCTCCGACGGCTCCAAGTGCGACAGCAGCAACATCCTCGACATCCTCGGCCCGGACAACCGGATCGCCGTAACCGATCCGGTGTATCCGGTGTATGTGGACAGCAACGTGATGGCGGGCCGCACCGGCGACGCCGACGCGGCCGGCCGTTACGGCGGGCTCACCTACCTGCCGATCAGCGCCGACAACGGCTTCACGGCGGCGATCCCCAGTGAGAAGGTGGATCTGATCTATCTGTGCTTCCCGAACAACCCCACCGGCGCCGTGGCCAGCCGGGAGCAGCTGCAGGCCTGGGTCGATTACGCCCGCGCCAACGACGCCCTGATCCTGTTTGACGCGGCCTACGAGGCCTTCATCCAGGATCCGGAGCTGCCCCACTCGATCTATGAGATCGAAGGGGCCCGCAGCTGCGCGATCGAGTTCCGCTCCTTCTCCAAGAATGCCGGCTTCACCGGCACCCGCTGCGCCCTCACCGTGGTGCCGCGGGGGCTGATGGGCACCAGCGCCGATGGCGAGAAGGTGGAGCTCTGGGGCCTCTGGAACCGCCGCCAGTGCACCAAGTTCAACGGGGTCAGCTACATCGTGCAGCGGGGCGCCGAAGCGGTGTATTCCGCCGAGGGCCAGGCCCAGGTGCAGGCGCTGATCCGCTTCTACATGGACAACGCCGCGATCATCCGCCGCGAGCTGGCCGCCGCCGGCATCGAGGTGCATGGCGGCGAACAGGCCCCCTATGTGTGGCTGAAGACCCCCGCGGGGCTGGATTCCTGGGGCTTCTTCGACCACCTGCTGCAACAGGCCCACGTGGTGGGCACGCCCGGCAGCGGCTTCGGCGCCGCCGGCGAGGGCTACTTCCGGCTTTCGGCGTTCAACAGCCGCGCCAACGTGGAGGAGGCCATGCGGCGGGTGCGGGCCCTGTGAAAGCTGCCGCCGGCACCACTCCCTACAGTTGGGGGCCGTCATGACGACCACGGCCATGACCGCCACAGCCCTTCCCCCCCGATCCATCCAGCGGCAGGCCCAGGAGCCGGCCCCCGGCCTGGCGGCCACCCCCGGCTCCACTCCCGGCGGTGCCGCGGTGATGGAGAAGGCCGTGGAACGGGTGCGCAAGCCAGCGCCCCGCTACAAGGTGCTGCTGCACAACGATCCGGTCAACACCATGGAATACGTGGTGACGACGCTGCGGGAGGTGGTGCCGTTGCTGTCGGAGCAGGATGCGATCGCGGTGATGCTGGAGGCCCATAACACCGGCGTCGGCCTGGTGATCGTCTGCGACCTGGAGCCGGCGGAGTTCTACAGCGAAACACTGAAGGCCAAGGGATTGAGCAGTTCCATCGAGCCAGAAAGCTGAGTGGTGTCCCCGTCCCAGCCCCCCGCCCAGCGGGGACCCCGCTGGATCGGCACCCTGCTCTACGTGCCGCTGCTCTACGGCGTCGGCTGGCTGCTGGTGCTGCCGCTCGCCGCCCTCGGCCCCGACTGGGGCGCCCCCCAGCGGGCCCTGCCCGGCACCCTGGCGGCCTTCGGCCTGTTGCTGCTCACCCTGCCGGGACGGCTGCGGCGGGTGTGGGGCTCGATTCATCCCTGGCACAGCCTCGGCCTGGCCCGGCCGCGGGCAGCCGCCGGCCGGGCGCTGTTGCGGGGGCTGCTGAAGGCCCTGCTGCTGCTGCTGCTGGTGGGCGGGGTGCTGCTGGCCAGCGGCCATGCCCAATGGCGCGGCAGCCTGGGCGGCGCCGAGCTGCTCAACGCCCTCGCCCTGGTGCTGGGGGTGGGGCTGGCGGAGGAACTGCTGTTCCGCGGCTGGCTCTGGGGCGAACTGGCACTTGAACTGGGCGGAGGCCCCCGGGGCGACCAGCGCGCCATGGTGGGGCAGGCGCTGGTGTTCAGCCTGGTCCACACCCGCTTCAACCTGGGGCCCCTGGCCACCGTGGGGCTGCTGGCGGGCCTGCTGTTGCTGGGGCTGGCCCTGGCGCTGCAACGCCGCGCCGACGGCGGTGCCCTGCACGGCGCCATCGGCCTGCACGGCGGCCTGGTGGGGGGCTGGTTCCTGATGCAGCACGGCCTGCTGACGATCGCGGCCGACACCCCGGCCTGGTTGCAGGGCCCCGGTGGGGCCTTCGCCAATCCGATCGGCGGGCTGGTGGGCTGGCTGGGGCTGGCGGGACTGCTGCTGGTGCGCCGGCGCTGGTGGCCTGCCTCTGCCGGCACGGCCCGCTGAGCCCCTGGCCGCGGACTCCCTCAGCGCACGGCCGTGGCCAGGGCGCGGCGACCCTCCACCGGCGCATGCAGGGCCTCGTCGAGGGGAGCGATGCCGTAATCCCGCTCCAGCAGATCCATGACGGTGCGGCCGAAATCGCCGGGATTGCGGCGGAAGGCCTCCAGGCAGATCCGGCCGAACACCTGGCCCATCGGCTCCGGATTCCAGAGGAGTTTGCGGGCGGTCCAGGGCAGCATGCTCATCGGGTTGTAGCCGGGGCGGATCAGGCCCTGCTCGAAGCCGTACTGCTCGAGATGGGTGTGGGGCTGCAGACCGATGAAGAAGATGGCGGGTTCCACCTTGTCGGCGCCGAAGATGCGCTCGAGTTCGCGGTGATAGGCCACGGTCTGGCGGATCGTTTCCGGCCGCTCATCGATCACGTTGAAGGAGTAGTTGACCGAGACGTGCTCACGGAAACCGGCCCGGGCCAGCAGCCGGCAGCTCTCCAGCACGGTGCGGAGGTTGTAGCCCATGCGCATCTTGCGCACCAGCTCCTGGCTGCCGGAGGTGATGCCGATCTCGAAATAACTCATGCCGGTGGCCACCATCAGCTCGGCCAGCTCGGCATCGAGGTTGTCGGCGCGGATGTAGGCGGCCCAGCGGATGTCGGTCATGCCGGCGGCCAGCACGGCCCGCAGCAGCTCCTTGGCGTCGTCGATGTAACGGCGGGCCGGAATGAACTGGGCATCGGTGAACCAGAAGCCGCGCACGCCGCGGTCGTAGAGCTGGCGCATCTCGCGCACCACCTCCTCGGCGGGATTGACCCGCACCGCCTTGCCCTCGATCACGGTGTAGACGCAGTAGCAGCAGTTGTGGGGGCAGCCGCGCTTGGTCTGGACGCCGACGTAGAAGTCGCCGCCATCGAGGTACCAGCCCAGCTGGGGCCAGATTGAGGCGATGTAGGTGTAGTCGCAGGCGGTTTTCTCGAGCGGGGCAGGCTGCTCATGGATCAGGCCGGGCCTGGGGGCTTCACCGGCCACGAAGCAGCGCTCGCTGTGGAGCGGCTCGTGGCGGATCAGCTTTTCAAGCAGCACCTCCCCTTCCCCCACTGAAACAACGGTGCCGGCCGGCAATCCACGGCCGAGCTGCTCATAGAAGACACTGACGGCCCCACCGCCGAGGACGGCCCGGGCGGCCGGCTCGAAGCGGCGGGCACGGCGCAGGCCGCGACGCACCAGACGCAGATTGCGCCAGAGCTCGCCGTAGTGGCTGGTCATCAGCCGCAGGCCGCCCAGGGCGCCCCGCAGGCGCCGCAGGGGATTGCGGGCGTAGAAAACCTCGAAGGAGTTCTGGAGGGGATTACCGCCCCGACCATCCACCGGCGCATAGATCTGGATGTCGCGCCAGGAAAAGACGAGCAGGGTGGGGCGGAAGTCGGCCACGGCCTCGAGCAGCACCCGCTCCACATCGAGCAGGGGCAGGGCGGCGAGATCAAGGAGCCGCTGGGGCAGGGCCGGGAAACACTTATGGAGGTGATCGGCCAGGTAGATGGGGCCGACGGGGAAGATCGGATTGCAGGGCAGGCGCACGAGCAGCACCCGGTGGTCACGCACGGCTTGCCCGTCTCAAGGGGGATCGAGACGCTAACAACGGCGGCGGCGGGCCAGCGGGGACGGGGGCTGGAACGGG
>Ga0208249_1000047_pt1 | contig 36165 bp, 57 predicted proteins | sample CryBogmetaGMA1M_FD_184546 | JGI IMG/M metagenome (GOLD analysis project Ga0208249, IMG submission 184546) | Freshwater microbial communities from Crystal Bog, Wisconsin, USA - MA1M (SPAdes) | ecosystem: Environmental > Aquatic > Freshwater > Lake | place: Crystal Bog, Wisconsin, USA | collected...
GGATTACTTTAACGGGTACTGCCCAGATTTATATTACCCCTGGCGATGGAGTTTAAACATGGTTCTCAAGGTAGCCAATACGCAAGCTGGCGGTGGAGGTGGTAGCGGTACAGTAACCCGTGTACAGGGTAACGGTACAGTCAACGGCATTACCCTTACGGGTGATGTAAGCACGGCTGGCAATCTTACCTTGGGTGGCGCTTTAGCCAATGTTACTAACGCTCAGTTACAAAATAGCAATGTCATCATCAATGGCACGACTGCTAACCTTGGATCAAATGTCACGATTGGCGCTGCTCCAACTGGCGCTGCTGGTGGTGATCTTACTGGTACTTACCCTAATCCAACTCTAAATACTAGCGGTGTAGTCGCTGGCACTTACGGCAATGCTGCTGCGGTAGCACAAGTAACTGTTGATGCCAAAGGTCGTGTAACTAGCGTATCAAATGTAGTTATTGCTGTTGCTAATAGCGCTGTATCAAATGCAAACATTACAATTGGCAACACCGTTATTGGTCTTGGTAACACAGCCAATACTCTTGGTAATGTGACATTTGCCAATGTAACTATTGTAAGTGGTTCAATGAATTTAACCACTTTTACGCATACTAGCAATACGGCTGCAAATGCCACCTTTAGTTCGGCAACTATGATGCTTATTCCTGCGGGATACATTATTGCCAATGTTAATTCCGTTAATGTGAAAATCCCATACTATGCCGTCTAATACTGACACCGCACACTTTCTTATTGATGAAACAAAAGCTAAGTTAAACACCCATGAAGCGGTGTGCGAACTTCGTTATGACAGTATTTGCGCTAGATTAAAAAGAATTGAGCAAATTTTAGTAGCTTCGGCTGGATTCATTGTGGCTGCATTGGTATCTATAGCGTTCAAACTACACTAATGGACTATCAAACCTTATCCATTGTTAAATTTGGCGATGTTGAATCGCTAAATGACTTTCTTTTTATCAATGGACAACAACATCTCTTATTTAGGGATACTTTTCTTTCACAAGGCATTACAGTACCTGCTTTTCCTATTTCTGATGCCAACCCAGACAACCTAGATGATTGGTTATTAGCCCATCAAGTCGAGCATCAAGCCTTTGCAAACCTATTAAATTTGAATAATCCGTTCAATATGCTTGATGTTGATTTCAATGTGGAAGAAGATTTTTACGATTGGATTGCTTCTCATTTATACATTCACGAACAGATAGGCGCTGCCCTAGGACTATAAATTATGTTTAAGCCAGACACTCCCCCACCACCAAAAAAATCGGGTTTTCCAGATTCAGCCAAAGGACCTCTTGAAAAAGATGTGATGGAAGCCGTCAAGAGAAAAGGCAAGCCATCCAGATCCCCGCAAATAGAAAAAGCTAAAAGAGATTTATTAGAGGTTATTAAAAAGAAAAATTTAAACCCACAAGCTATTATTCATGCAGGACAGCTTGCAGAAGCAGCAATGAAAAATCCTAGGGAAATGTATCAGATAGCTTTAGAAAACGCTATTAAAGAAGGTTTAATTCGCCCAGAAGATGTACAACCAGGTGTAGTGGATTGGAAAGTAATTGCTACGGGCGTGGCTGCTGGAAACATGGTTAAAGAAATGATGGAAGAAGGGATGCTATGACCATTATTTATTGCATACCAAACAACTTAGTTGATTCTATTTGGGATAAAGCAGAACCGCATTTAGCCAATGGATTGCTTGGATCAGATGCCGAATACGACATTAATGATGTCAAACTCTTTTTAAAAGAGCGTGGCTGGAAATTGTTTGCTGCAATTGATGACGATGGCTATGTTCATGGCGCTGCTGCCGTATCATTTATCACTTTTCCAAACGCTTGTGTAGCCCATATTGGCACAATTGGTGGAAAAATGATTATTAATCAAAATTTAGTCAATCAATTCAAAGACTTGTTAAAATCATACGGAGCTGATCGGATTCAAGGTCAAGTCAATGATGCTATAGAACGCTTGTACAAACGCTTTGGATTTCAACATAAGTCTATTGTTGTGGAGATGAGAATATGAGATATGGTTTGGAATCAACCCTTCCAGAACGCGCATTTAGTCCAAGATTACCAGGTCCTTTTGGTCATGGAATGACTTTAGAAGGCGGTGGAGGTAGCTTTATTGCTGATGTGTTGCCCGTCATTACAGTTATTGCTGCTATTGCTATTGATATTTACGCTCCAGGTTTAGGCGAAGCCATGTTTGAATTTGTTACAGGTATGGATGCTATTGAAGCTGTGGGAACTGGCGCTTATACGGCTGCTGAAGTATCTACTGCTTCTGGTGCTATGGCTGCTGGTGCTGTAAGTGCTGGTGGAAATGCTGTAAATACTGCTGCTGCTGGTGGTGACTTAGAGGAAACTGTAAAAGCTGCTGCCGTTGGTGGTGCTGCTGGAGCTGCTGGATCTTATGTTGGCGCACAAGCTGGCGGTGCTGTAGCAGAGGAAACAGGTTCTAAAGCTGCTGGAAATATTGCAAAAGGTGGTACTCAAGGAGCTACAAGCGGATTTACTAAGGCTGAATTGTCTGGTCAAAATTTACAAAAATCATTAAGAACTGCTGAAATTGGCGGTATTACTGGTTTGGCTACTTCTGCTGCTGGAGAATTAATACAGGCTGGCGGTGCAACTCCACAAGAAGCTGGCGTTGTTAAAGCGTTTTCTGGTCCGTATATTGCTAAAGAAGTGTCCACTTACTTTCCGCAATCTACATCATCATCTCAAGTATCTAGTAAAAGCCCAAGCTCTACATCCCCATCTGGAGGATTACCAACAACGGGAACTGCTCGTTTAGGCGGTGGAAGCATAGGTGGATTTACTCCAGGATCATCTGCATTAGGTCAAGCGCTTAATGTGGGCGGTGTTACTGGTTCTACAGGTGGAGGAAGTAGCGGTGGGTATGGTTCAAAAGACGAAACTCTTAGCCCTGAAACTGGCGGAGCACCTAAAAATGTATGGAATATGGAATCTTTAAGAGTAAAACCAGAGGAAGCATAATATGGCAAGTAAATTAACCAGTTCATTAAAAGCAGATTTGCCAGCATTGGCAGAGTTATTGCGCTCAAAAGGGCGCGGTAAAGATACTATGCTTGCTCACATCACTCCTAAAGAAGCTGCGCTTTTAAAGCGTAGAGGTGGTAGCGGAAGTGTTAACCCTTATACTGGTTTGCCTGAATTTGAAGATTCTGGAAGCTATGATTACAGCCCTCCAGATCCAGTATCTCCTTCTTATGATGTTGTAAGCGGTGGTGGTGGTCAAGACTATACATACACTCCAACAATAGATGTTGGTGGCGCTCCGCAAGCAGATCCAAATGCTCCAGCTTATACACAACCATACATTCCTTCATACACATACGATGCTGGCGCTGGTGGTGAGTATGGTCCTTCTTATGCAGAGTTAGGATATACCCCTCCAATTACTTCAGCATTGCCTTATGATCCAATGCAAGCATCTCAAGAAGGCTTTACTTACGGTGGTTCAATGGGACAAACCTTACCTACTGGCGGTATTTACGGTTCTGATTACGCAAGCGTTTACGCGCCCATAACTTACAGTCCACAAGATTTGCAAAAAATTTCTGAAGGCGAATCTCCAGAAGCTCAATTTGAAAAATTGTCTGAAGAAGATAAAAAGAAAGTAGAAGAAGAATCTAAAAAGTCTGGCAAGTCTTGGTGGGAAACTTTGGCTGCTTTAGCTGCTGCTGGTGCAATTGGGCTTGGTTTAGCTAATCGTCAAAATAAAGCTGGAACTCAAGCTACCCAACAAGCAGAACAAGCTAAACAGCAAATTCAAACTATTGCACAACCATATCAAGTTCGTGGTTCTAACTTAATGCGTGCTGCTGAACAAGGTCAATTATCTGCTGCCAACCAACAAACAGTTAACGCTGCACGGGCGCAAGCTGCTCAAAACATTCGCAGACGGGGTGGCGTTGGTGTGCTTCAATACGCTAATTCCATTGCTGATTTAACTGATCGCTTATTGCAAAGTCAATTTAATCAAGGTCTTGCCGTTAGCCAAATTGGTGACAATTACGCATTACAAGCAATTAATACTGGTCTTTCTGGAAATCAAGCGGTTAATCAAGCAAATAGTCAGTTCTATACTCAATTGGCGCAATTGCTTGGACCTACTATTTTGACTGCTGCTGGTGGTACAGCTCCAACCGCTGCTCAAAGAACAACTGGAATTGTATAAAGGTAAATTATGGCTGAAGAAAATTTACAACTAGATGTGCCAAAAGACGATATTGTCAAAAAAGAAGCTGAAAACTTATCTAAATTATCTGGCGTTTTAAATCCTAAATTGACCGATATTCTTGGTCGTACTGGAAAAGCTCGTTCTACTAAAGACTTAATGAATTTGCGTACTGAAGCAACGCAAGAGCAGTTAGGATCTATGCAAAGAGAACAAGAAGCAGCTACTCAAATTCCTGTTCAAAAAGCTGAAGCTAAAGGAGAATACGCACGCCAAGAAGCTCAATCCTATCAAAAAATAGATGATGAGCGCAGACAAAAGATGGCTGCTGCTCAAGTTCCAGACTTTAATCCATCTCAAGATAACCTAATGACACTAGCAACTATCGCTAGTTTGACAGCCGTTGTTGGCGCTGTTGTTGGAGGTCAAGGTGGTTTGTCAGGTCTTGGAGCTATTCAATCCATGACGGGGATGCTCAAAGGCTATCAAGCAGGTCGTAAAGATGTGTTTGACAGAGAAAGAGTTAAATTTGAAAAAGATATGGCTACTTTAAAAGCCAAGCAAGAATCTTTGATGAGAGAGTTTGAAGCTGCTTATAAGCGTATTCCTTACGATTTGGCTGGTGCTAGGGCTGATATGGAAGTTACTCTTGCTAAATATGATTCCAAACTATTAAAAGCTACCCTAGATAAACAAGGTCCAGAAGTTGTTTTAAAGCGTATTGAAGAAGCTGGAAAAGATATTCGTCACCTTGAAAGTATGACTGCCAAAGCCCTTGGAGCTGGAAAAGGTGGCGGTTCTAAATCAGCTATTAATGAGCGTTTCCAAAATACCGTAATCCGTTCAGCCAATGAAACTTTGCGTTCTCTTGAATTGATGGAAAACATTGGTATTGATATTGGCAAAGGTGGTTTAGGCGGAGTTGTAGGCAAAGGAACAATGACATCCGAAGCCCTAGCAAACATTAGTAGAAAAATGACTAGCCAAGATCAATTGCGTTATAACGCTGCTGCTGGTGGTATGGCGCTTGAATTAGCTTATGTAATGAATGGTGGTTACAAGCCTAACGAAAGTCAAATTACTGAGCTTAAAAACCTATACTTAGCTACACCGCAAGCTTCTTATGAAACTGCTGCCTTTTTGTTTGCCGATGTGGTGGCAAAGCTCAAAGCTGCCGTTGAAGTTGCTCCAGCTTACACAGAAGATCAAAAGAAAAACAATCAGATGCTTTTGGAAAAAGTACAAAGATATGCTACTCCAGAAGAAATATTGCAAAAAATTAATGGTGAACCTGTTAAATCTGATCCTTATGTTCGTGCTGGCGGAGAAAAGCCAAAACCAACACAAAAAGATATTGATTACGCAAGAGCACATCCTGAAGTTAGACAAAGATTTATTGATCGTTTTGGAGTAGAACCATAATGGCTGATACACCTGATTGGGCTTCAGAAGCTCCTAAACCTAAGGTAACTGTTGAATCAGCTCCAGATTGGGCTTCAAGCAGACCAGGAAAATCTATTGCCAAAAAGCCTGGAGATCCTTCTTTTCCACAGCAAATGTATGGAATGGCTTATGGCGCTGGAACAGAGATTTTGGGCGCTCCTGGCGAAATGGAAGAATTTTTTACTACTAGCGGTAAAGGTGAAAAACTAGGCGGTCCAGGACAAGTATTTCCTACTGCTGCCCAGGTTCGTAAAGGCACAAGCGAAACCTTTAAACCTGCTAAAGGCACGGAAGCCATGCAAACCGTTGGGCAAGTTGGTGCTGACATTGGTATGGCAGCTCCAGCCCTATATCGTGGCGTTGGCAAAATGGTAGGTAGCACTACTCAAGAAGGTGAGCGTATTGCGGGTATTGCAGAGCGCCTTGGTTTTAAGTTATCGCCATCACAAGTTCGTGCGGATGCTCCTGTAGCTGAAAAAGGCGCTGCATTATGGGCTAAAGAAAATCAAACTTTAGCTAATCGCCTTGCTAGTAACGGTACTGGTAAAGCTGCTGACGAAATTACAGAATCTTTTTTGCGTAGCAGAATCAAAGATTTAGGAAAAGAATTTGACAAAGTTTATAAAGGTAAAGAATTTAGAATTGATCCTTCTGTAGAACCACATCTTCAAAACATTCTTGCTAGAGAACAAGAACTAGGTTTTGCTGGTGTAAGCGCAGTAAAAGGAGCTGCACAGTCTATTTTGGATAACATTTCTTCAGGAAAGGTTAAGGGAGATGATGTTCAAAGATTACGCAATGCTTTAACCCAAGCTGCTAGATCGGCTGGAAGTCGTGGAAAATCTCACGAAATTTATGAATTAGTAGATGTTTTGGATAGAGCTGTTGAAAATAGCAATCCAGCTATGAAAGCAACTTTAGCAACTATTAGACCTCAATATCGCAATACTGTCATTCTTGAGGACTTGTACAACAATGGCGGTATTAAACAAGGCAATATTAGTTTAGAGCGCCTTGGCAATCAAATTGGCGATAAGTCTGCTTTACGCAGAAATCCTCAAGATATTGACAATTTAGGGATGCTTGGCAGTCAATTAGGATTACGGGCGCGGTGGGAATCTACAGGCGGTGATGTACCCGCTTTAATTGAAAAAACCACTAGAACTCATGGTCCTTTATCTACTGCAATCAGAAGCCTTGGAGCGCCATTAAGAACTCGTCAAGCCCGTGCAGCACAGCGTTACGCACAGCGTGGTAGTACACCTCAAAAGCTCGGTGAAGCCCTTGGCACAGTACCAGCTATTGAAGAAATGATTGGTCCAAGCGAAAGAAAATGAGTAAGAAAAACAAAGGCTTAAACCCTGAACTTGAAAGCGCTGTAGAAAAGCTGCTCCAACAAGTTATGTCTGATGAAACTGCATCCCTTACTGATAAATGCAAGGTGATTGATCGCATGGTCAATATTGAAAAGCTAAAACAGAAGATTAGTGATGATGAATGGGGTAGTGGTTTTATTGCAGTAGATGATGAAGAAGGTTAAACTATGAATAGTTTACTTTCAAGGGGATATTATGGATGCAGTAATTTTAATTCGTTTGGCTTTAGCCGTCATCTCAGACCGTTTGATTACGATTTTGGCTTTATTAGCATCGAGCGTAATGTGCGGATGGACAATGTGGAATCCTATGTGGGAAAGAGTGACAACACTAGCCATATTCGTAGTATTCAGTTATCTTGTAGTCAATACCAAAGAGAGGAACAAAAATGAAAGAAGCGAAAAGACCGAGTGAGGTAAATCAGCAAATTGCTAAGTCAGTACGCCCACAACTACCTCGTGATGGCAGCGCTGGCGGTGTGAATTATCACATTCCAGGCAAGCGCCCACCATCGGGATATACGGCTGTATGGAATTTTGACGGCAATACCAACACTAAAGATTCATCTACTACCAAGCCTGGCAATGCTGGCGGTAAGGACATCTGCTAATGGCTAACAATATCGCCTTTCAACCAATGGGAAAGACGGTAAAGGTAGTTGCTAATGGTGCTGCCAATACCGAATCTAATGTATTTACCATTACTTCTACAAGCCCTGTAAACCAATATTACCTATCAAACGATAATGTAAATAACTTTGCTTATGTATGGATTAGCCCAACAAGTACTTTTAATGTTGCGTTGCCAGATGTAACCCCTGGGTTTGTTATTGCCGTACCGCCATACGCTTACTTTACTATTACTGGTCCACAAGTAGGTCCTACAGGTAATGTGTACGCTAAAGTAATTGGTGATGCAGCTAACTCTGCTGTTTATGTTACGCCAGGCGAAGGTTTATAACCGTCATAAACCTAAACCCATGTGGAAATCGAGAACTATGTGGTTCTCGTTTCTTTTGGTGGTTATAGGTTCTTTGTATGATAACTTTTCATACTTGCAAAATATTATTGATCCTAAGTATTACGGTATTTTGCTTGTTTGTATCGGTATTATTTGTGCAATTTTGCGTTGGTACACCTCACAACCAATGGAGGATTAATGTTCCCCATATCTCTTTACATTTACGCAGCAGCAGCCATTATTACTGGTGGCAGCCTTTGGTATGCCAGGCATGAACATAACGCCCTATCAGACTTTAAAGTACAAATTGAAGCCCAGGCAAAGGTTCAAGAAGCTCAAAACATTGCCAAAGTTAAACAATCTGAACTTGTTAACAAAGGAATCCAAAATGAATATGATGCGAAACTTAGCGCTTTGCGGAATTATTACGCTAACAGGGTGCAGCACGGTAACACCAGTAACTTGCCCACCAATGCCGACACCACCAAAATCGCTGATCCAGCCACCGCCTACACAATACTTGCTGGACAATGCGCTGAAACAACGCAACAATTAGTTTCATTGCAAGATTGGATTAACCAACAGGTAGGGATCAAGTGAAAGAAAACTTTGAAAAGTCAGTAGAGTTAGTTCTTCAGAGCGAAGGAAAATTCGTTGACGATCCCCAAGATCATGGCGGAGCTACTAATTTAGGCGTAACATTAAAAGCCTGGTCAGAGTATGTAAATAGACCAGTAGGTGTGCAGGAGATCAAAGACTTAACTCCTTTAATGGTTAAGCCTTTTTACAAGCAAAAGTACTGGAATCCTGCTGGCTGTGACATTTACCCAAAGGGGGTGGACTATGCTGTATTCGACTTTGCTGTCAATTCGGGTGTCAGGAGAGCAGTCATTACGCTGCAAAAAGCAGTCGGAGCAGATGCAGACGGGGTGCTTGGATCAATTACCCAAGCCCTTATTAAGCAGACTGATCCATTGGAACTACTGGACAAGTTTACTGAAGAAAAGAAAAAGTTTTACCAAGGATTAAACCAAGCAAGGTTTGAAAAAGGATGGTTAAATAGAACTGCTACTGTTCAAACTTATGCTGAGAAGATGATTCAAAATGCCTAAAAGCACTAATCTTTCTGTTGGTCGTGGTGAGAAGCTACCTGCTTCCCGTGGCGGTGGTCTAACAGAAAAAGGCAGAAGGAAGTACAACAAAGCAACAGGATCAAAGCTGAAAGCACCAACCAAGTCAGGACCAAGGCATAAATCATTTTGCGCCCGTTCTAAAAATTGGAAAGGTGAAAGAGGAAAAGCTGCCAGAAAAAGATGGGGGTGTAGATGAAAGCTGGTTTGTACGCCAATATCCATAAAAAGCGTGAGCGTATCCGTAAAGGATCAGGCGAGAAAATGAGAGCGCCTGGTTCAAAAGGAGCGCCAACTGATAAAGCATTTCGTAAATCCAAAAAAACTGCAAAAAAGCGTGGCAGGAGATAGTCATTACAAGTCGCTTTTAAAAGCTGTAACCTGGCGAATTACAGGCAGCCTAGATACTTTTGTCTTATCTTGGATTATTACTGGACAAGCTAATTTAGCTGTCACAATAGCGTTTGTAGAACTATTTTCCAAGATTGTTCTGTACTGGCTGCATGAGCGTATCTGGTTAAAAATTAAATTGTAGGTACGGCATCAATTTGGCAACTGCTAACTGTGGGGTGGAAAGCCGAAAAAACCCCCACTTGTTGCATCCTTGAATGTCGGCTTAACTGCCGTATGACTTTATGGCGCTGGAATGAGCTGACCTTCAAAGGCATAAGTGCCAATGTGAGCAAGCTGACACCAAGGCGCTGCCCAGACCTTACCACCTGCCATACGCCATTCACGGCAAAAATGATAGTCCTCAGACAGTAAACGATTGGTTTCAGGTTCAATAGAGGTAGCAAAGAACTCTTTAATCTTCTCTTGCTGCTGCATAGTGCCACTTAGATCACCTACATCGTTAGTGTACTCAGGTACTTTTTCGCCCATCTTTTCAAATACTTCTCGTTTAATCAACATAAACCCTGTACCGCCATTAAAAATTTCTACTGGCTGACCAATAGGTACTGTTACTTCTCCAGCATAACCAACCAAATTAACAACAAAGCTGCCTGTATGGTTCTTTAATTTATCGTGCGGAATATTGTTGTCCATAGCTTTTTTAACCGTATCCCAATTAATTTCTTTTTTAGGGTAGATTCCACAAATAATTTCTTTATCAGCTTGAATCATAGGAACAATGTGTTCTGGCAAAAACTTAATGTCTGAATCAATAAACATCAAATGCGTGCTGTCCGATTTAAGGAATTGATGTGTGAGCGCATTTCTAGCCCGTGTAATCAAGCTCTCATTAAACATAAAGCTAAATGACAAGCCAATGTTATGTTGAGCGCATACATTAGATAGCGTAAGTATTGACTGAGTATAAAAGCCAGCGCACATACCTCCATACATAGGAGTAGCGATAAATAGTTTAGTTTGTAGTGACATAGTTTTCCTTAGACAAAGTTATCGGTGCTGGCATCTAACACCTGGTTAATGATGATATTTTTACGGTCATTGCTACATTCGTGCATACAGCGCTGCTTGGCATTGAATGAACTCATGTATTCCCTAGTAGCATCTGAGTACCACAATTCTTTAAAAGACTGCTCTTTGATTGATCCTATGCAGCCTGTGTTGTCATAAGCCTTGTTATGGCAAGCGTAAACATTTAGGTCAGCTCCTACTACAGGCACGGTTTGCATGATGTAACAGCTCTTATAACTTCTAGTATGAGAGTGGCTAGAACCAGGGGTAATGTTATAAGTACTGTTGACAGTAAAACGGTCATCCACAATGGTTTGGATTTTAGAAAGTTGTTCGTTAACTTCATCTGCTATTTCTTTGTGATACTCATAAAAATTGGAAACATACATAGGAGAATATCTTACATTCTCAACGCCAGCTTCCTTCAAGAGTTGTGTGAAAGCCCATAGATTTTTATAGTTATTGCGATGCACAATGTAGTTCACCGCTAAATCACAATCTTTATTCTTGATGGCTGCAAACTTATTAATGTTCTGTATCACAGAATCAAAGCTCTTTTCAGGCACATTCCTAAAGCGCTTCATTTGTTCGCCATCGGTGTAATCCATTGATACCCGCACCCATTTAGCTTGGGCTAAGACTTGCGCTCTTTCCTTAACTAAGTTTTGACCATTGGTAATGATAGATAGATCAATCCCGTAGTCCAAGGTGGTCTGCATGATCTTGACAATATCCTTGTGCATTAGCGGTTCGCCACCACCAGAATAAGTCACAGCCTTCACGCCCATAGTCCAAAAGTCATCAAGGATCTCAAGCATCTTTTCAGTAGGAATCACATCTTGCTCATTCATATCTTCGTGCATCCCACTAACGATATGTTCTTCTTCCCCACCATCTTTAACTCTAAATCCCGTGCTGTAAACGCAAAAGAAGCACCCGTGATTGCATAAGTTGATCGGCTTAACCCTGACATATAGCGGTGCAGTTACCTCTCCCGCCACAAAAGAATTTAGCTTTTTTGGAAAGTTAAATATCTTGTAATCGCTGTATTTGTTATGTTTCATATTAGGTCTTTGTATTCCACTAGGATCGTAGAGTAGGTGGCTGCATCAGCCTTTTGATAAGAATAATCAATATCAGCCACAGTCTTGAGTTGTACTACAGGCATAGAGATCATTTGCTGTAATCCTTCTGTAAAGTCTTGGGTATGCGTTGCGCCTGTGTATAGCGGTTTAGTCTTGTTACCAACAACGCAGCGAATGATAACCTTAGGATTAAACTCACCCTGGGATATTCCGCTGATCTTGTCTAAATGATTGACTAGCGCATCCATGCAATTCATTATAAAGTCCATGCGCTCAATAAAAACCACAGGCTTGCAGCCTACTAATGCTAGACCTATAGCCATATCCAGCATCAAGTTCTCTGCTACTGGCATCTCAATGATTTGATCTTCTGGCACATTGACTAGCGTTCCCATTGCTCTGCCCTTCATTAGTCCATAGCCTATGAATCTAGTCTTAGGATCGGCAGCAAGATATGTATTAGCGCGAATTAAAGCATCTTTGTAGCTCATTTGATGTCCTTAAAGATAATGTGCTTCTTAGTGCCGTTGCCAGCATGAGGGTAGGTAGGGGTGTATTGATTGCGGATTACACAAGATGGCATCTCAAACCTAAACTTAGTAGGCATCCGTTCTTCAATGCTTGAATCCACAGACCTGTTGTTATCTTCAATGATGAACATACAAGGAAGATCGTGTCCTTCCACAAACATAACGGCTTCATAGAAGTGTCCTTGTTCTTCTGCTCCATCACCTAGGAAACAGTACACCCAGTTATCGCTTCCTGATTCTTTTAGAGCGTAAGCTACACCTGCTGCAATACCGCAAGTACCAGCCAAGATAGACGAAGTAAAGAAATGATGATCCCTGCTGTAAACAAACATAGAATTGCCAGAGAGAATATGTGCCATAAGCTCATTTGGGGGTATTCCAGCAAGTAAAGCGTGATGATGATTCCGATGAGTACTGAAAATCCAATCTCCATTTTTAACCTCCTCCTCAAAATGTTCAACCAAAAAGTCCTCATTACCACCTGATAAATGAATTAAATAAGGTAAGTCACCAGCTTCCCAATGCTCTGCTACGCTTTTCTCAAAATCAATTAAGTCTTGTTTTTTCATATAAATTCCCTTATGTCATCAAGATCCTTAGGATCAACAACATAGTTATCCCCATAACCAAAATCTTTTACTTGGCATTTCTTTAAGAAATCAGCTTTATTAATTGCTCCAACAAGCTCAACTTGGTAATGATTAAGATACCTAGCTAGTACCGCAATGTCCGCTTTAAAGTGTTCTACGCTACGAAAGAGTAAGTACTTAGCCCGTGTAGTCTTGACATCAAAACGATAGCCAAAACAATCAAAATCCCATCCAGGATCACCTCCAGGGTGTAGATCAAGATTAACTGGTATCCCTAAGACTTTACCCACAGCCCATTCCCCTGCCATGCCTTCAGTAGTAATAGCAAACTCATCTCGCTTGGTATCAACCTTGTTGCTAATGATCCCTAGGTCTTGCTTGTATTTCCACCGATCATGGGAAGCCCAAGCAATCTCATAGGTATCTAATTCGGATAGCCTGACAATCATTTTGCAAAGACTACGGCAGCCCAGACAACTAAAGCGATCCCAAGAAAAGAAAAATAAATTTCAAAATTCTTTCTGCGAATAGATTTGTGGCTTCCAAGCAACACAGACTGTATTAGTTCCATGTCATCGCATATTTCAGGGCGCATATCGGGATGGTAGTTAGATCCAATCTCTACGCCAGTTCTGGTTCTATATGGTACTTGTTTCATGTTATCCCCTTGTTAGTGGCTGGTCGTTCAGAAAGATGCCAGCCGTCACCTTCCTAACAGTCCTCTTTTGAAGAACTCACATCTGAACTTATGGAGGTAATTTCCTCAATAATTACACGGATAGCGCCACCTTTGATTGCTTTACCTCTCACAATAGATAGCTCATCCACCTGAAAATCATCGTCAAATACGCCAGCATCCTGCAAAGCATCTAGGACTGCTTTGATGCGATTATCAATATCAATCTTCCGCTTATCGCGGGGAAACAACACCATTGAAATTCGCAACTTCTGATCTCCTAGTTTAGGTACTCTGTACTCAACAACATAATCGGCTACTGCTGCCTTAAAAGCTCTGCCTTGCGGACTAATGATTGTTCTCCCCCTAAAGTTCCTCCAATAGGTATTCATACTCGGAGGAAAGGGGAGAGTTAAAAAGATCATAAGCAGCTAAAAGGAATAAAGTAACCATCTTCTTCTGGATTCCAGCAGCATAGCGCACCCTTAACCACAACGCATTTAGTAGGTTCAGCTTGAGCTACTGGCATATACGCCAGCATTAGACTAAAAAGGCACATCAGAATCTTGGACACGATTGACCTCCTTTGGATATTGAGTATCACCATTAGGTTTCCAGTTATCTTCAGACAAACTAATGAGCTGACCTTTAGGCGTGTTCTTAGTCCATCCTGCAATCTTGAGGGTTTGACCTGCTTTGTAGTCCTCTGAGAGCAAGATAGTACCTTTCCAATCAGGTGCTTTCTCATGCTTTTTGTCGGTGTTTTGAAACAATACTCCCTTGCCCATCTGGGCGATATGACCATTAGCCATTACATACTCCTCACTTTTTGTACTTCAGTTAAAAATTTGGCGGTGTAGCTGCCATTCCAAGTGCGTGTAAACGCATCATTCGCCCTGCGTAACAACTCATACTTATGATTTTTTTCCTTGCGGTCATACTTATCTGAGCTTTCAATGCGCTGTGTTATATCGACAAAGCCAGCAATCCAATCCTCAATTGAAAAGTAATTGGCATAAGGATCTTCAATGCCTGGAACATACAAGGGGAGCTTATGGATCATGCTGCCAATGTTGCCAGAACCCGCTACTCTTGGAGCGCTAGGGATGTCCTCTACAATCTCAGCTAGATCCACTACCTCACCAGTAGCCTGATCTACTTTTCCAAGCTCCTTGGGCGCGGTGAAAGTTTCAGTTTCTTCAGGTGTATAGAACCCTGTAACAGATCCAGGGAAAACTGATCTAATCCCCTCTGAAATACAACGGCTTCGTAACATCGCTCTAGGGAACTTTTGCCATCCAGATCCAGGTTTAACAAGACCGATTTTGCTTGCTTGCTCGATAGTCCATGTAACCGCAAGCTCACCCCCGTTGGGATGTGAAAAAACTCCTGTAACTTTGTCATCTGTATATTCCTTCCAATCAACTTTTCCACCTGCGTTTTGAAAGCGTGCCAGCATTGCATCTGCTTTAAGTGCTGGTCTGCCTTGGATAATATGAAAATCTCTTGCTGCTGTCGCGGGGTGCAAGCCCTCGCTCTGAGCTACTGCCATGAGAGCTAACACCGAGTTCTTGTCCTTCATACCAAACAAGCCCGATGCTGCAATAGCAGCAGCCATTTGCTCCATCTCTGAGTAGGCGATTATGTTAGACATGGATCATCTCCGCTAAAGTTAAAACTGTGTCAATGACAGAACTGGCTGCCATCACCCATACCGCTATATCTATTGAGTTCATTTGATTAAAAACCTCCGTGATCCTGGCATCTCCACAATGAACTGGTCATATATGTCTGGATAGCCTTGTTTTAAAAGATCTGCTGAGAAGCGTTTAGAAGCCTTTGAAGCCTTCCAAGTGACTAGGGTAGTACCATCAACCGCCCTGATCTCTGAGTTATCTGCCATAGCGTTTCTAATGGATACCTCTAAGGTTTCCTCTAGCTCCTCTAGCTGCTTGCGCTGCCCTTTGATTTGCTTTAGCTGCGCTACAACCTCCTCTACCTGCTGCGTAGCTGTGATGACACCAGCGTTATCAGTAGGGTAGATAATCTTAGTCTGCTCAATGGTTTCCGCTTCAGGCAGCGTGCCAGCCTTGCAGTAACCCCAAACCTTTGCCATCTGCTTTATGAGGTCATCCTTCATCTGATCTGTAATGTGAAACTCAAAAGTCTGAAACTCTTGACCTCCAAACAAAACAGCTAGATAGATGTGATGAACATTGTGTACGGTGGCTTCATGAACCAGTTGTGCAAAATCGCTGGCAGGGATTCTATTGCTATCAGGATCAAACTTAGAACGAACACCAGCATTGTAGTTTTTGGCTTCAATGAGGGTATTTCCATCCGTGCTAATAAAGTCAAAATGACTGCGAAACCAATCATGTTGAGGATGAGTAAGAGCGTAATCAGCATCTTTAATTTCCAATCCAAGTTTTTCCTGGGCTAATCTTCCCACAAAGCCCTGTATCTTTTTTCCCATCTGCACCGCTTCAATGCCTGATAAGTCGGGGATCTCCTTCTTACCCTGCTTTTCCAGGATGACATCCATAGCTCTGCCATTAGCTACCTTACGGCTATCACCTGACCAGATGGCACTATTGCGTACTTCGGGCGCGAACTCTGCTTGGTCATTCATCTTGATCTCCTTCAAGGATTCGGTCAGCCATGCGATAAGCCCGTGATATTGCAACTTCTTCCCACTTGTTAACCTGTTCTTCAGGTGTCATCTTGGATGTATCACCGATGTTCAAATTCCAATCTGCTTCGATCATGGATTTAAGAATAGATAAGGCAATTTGCGTGCGATCCATCTTATGCTCCCTTGGTGAGGATGTTGAGTAATGCGATTAAATGATTAACTTGTTTACGGTAGAACTCTACTGATTGCCGTAAGTCTGTTATTTGATCGTTTGCTTGAGCAATTAATTCATCTTGCTTGTCCACTAGATTGCGTAAGCGTACAAGCACCTCTGCTTGTTCTACTGACTTGCTACTTGGTCTGCCTGGTTTGCGTTTCACTTCAGGACTTAGTTTTACTTTTACAAATGCCATGATTAATACTCCTTCGTTAGGTTATTTCCCGAATGGGATCTTTGAGAGATCATCTAAGTCATCGTCTGTGTACTTAATCTGATCTGTTTCGATTGACCACGAACCGCCATAAGAGGGGTAGTCCTCTACATAGCCTTGTGTGCTGCCTTGTCCGATCTGACCAACCATCGCTGTGATTGCTTCGCCTAGGGCAAAGCCGTCAACGGCAAATAGGTTTGCTTTTAGTTTGAGTGCGCGCGTCATAGTTTGCTTCCCTCTGTTAGGTTAAAAGGTTAATACAAGAATGATACTACTACAACAATAATTGTAATACAACTAATTTCGTTAATGTCATTCATCATACATAGATGCTACTATATGTCTATAATATATATATAGAAGTATCTATACTTCGTAGAATAGATACTTCGTAGAATCTATACTTCGAGATATATACGCCTATCCTATCTCTATACTTAGACGATAAGTAGAATAGATATAGAAACAGAATAGTGATAGAAATAGAATAGATGTCGTATAGATACATAAATAGTAAATTGAAAATCAGCGTTCTAAGGCTGTAAAAAAAGAGGGGTGGAACTACCCCCTCAAGTCACTTGAACAAACGCTTTACAGCACCATTAAAAGCCAAATAAGAGGAATAACGGCAAAGAGTGACACCGTTAATATGATCTTATCCACTAAAGTATCTTTGTAGTTCATACAATCCTCACAATTCTATAGTCCTCAAAACCGCCTGAATCTTCCATGTAGCCTAATCTAACGGCTTCCTCGCAAACCATTACTTCTGTTTCAATAGCTTGTATTGCGTGGCTTTCCGTGTGGAATAGTTCCTCTTTTCCATCTGTAAACCAGACTGGTTCACCGTTTAATCTTATGGCAAATTTAGACATGAAGCGTTCCCCCCTTGTTAACATGAATCCAGGAATTAAAACCTAACGGTTTCAATCCTTGTTTAGCGCACCAGTACAAGTAAGCCTGATATTTGTTCTCATAAGTCATGGTTAGATCCATTCATGGCGAAATTGTTTAGTAGGAGTTACAGCTCGCAAAATGTTATGAACAATGTGAAAGCCCATATCCATCCCACAGCCACGCACAACGATGCCGTTATGTTTGCCCTGTTTCATTCCCAGAGCTGTAGATACTAAGTAATCCAAATGGATAATCCTGCCAGCGTCAATCATCTTCACGCTAATTTCACGCTGCATCCCTGAGTTGCTGACATGGCGCAAAACTGTGTAGATGGTATCTGATGGAGTGTCACGCAAGATGTTGTTCAACTCGGATCTGGCGTTTGCTTGCTCTTGTTTCTGTGTTGCGTTCATAGTGTTTTTCCTCGTTAGGTTAGGATTTGCTTTACTGCTGATTGTGACTATAAAGGTTAATTGCTTTATGGTAAAGATATATTTTTAGATTGTTGTTTTAAAAGCAATCGTTTTTTTCGATAACTATAAGATAGACTATCTTCTATCTTCTATATAGACTATAGCTATATAATATATAATATCTATGTATAGATGATCTATATATTTATAGGTGATGTAGTAAATAGATACATAGTCTATTGGGGTAGTAGATTAAAAGGCGGATAGGTTTGCACCTCGCTCCCCTCTGTTACTTTTTGAAAAGGGGTATGGGTTCGACTGATTATCCAGTAATTCCATGCTTATCCGCGCTCTGGTTAGGGAAAGGGCGCGCTAATCATTACAAATATATTTATTTTTTTAGTTGCCCATTTTAGTTGGACTTGGACTGCTGGCGGGCGTGCACCCCAACACCATCCCCCCAGAAAAAAAATCATGTTTTTCTAAATTAGGCGCTTCTTGGTAATCGTGTTATTGGTCAGGTTCACGGTTTGATGAGCGCAGTAGAAAATGCGTGTCTTGACCGTCTGAGCGTTATAAACATTGAAGGTAGTCCACATCGGACCTGTGGCAACACCGATGATGTGTTTCGCGCCCTTAGATAGAGCGCCTATGCCTGTGACGGTGATTCCGTGATCTAAGGTACATTCCGCCATCCCTGTACGGGCTGTAGTGATGACTTTCTTACCCTCATTACACAGGTTTCGCACCATATTATTAAAGAAATCAGGGTTAAAATCGGGTAATTGGTTACTTGCGGGAGGGCTGTTAATAACCAGGTAATCGTAATTCATGGGTGGCAGCACCTTTAGCCCTGGGTAATCGAACCAAAAGTCCTCCTTACAAGCTATTGGGTTAGCTACTTCTAGTAGATCGGACAGGTAATCAAACCAGCAGATATGGAAAGTAACCCAATTCTCCCGTAGCGGGTGGTTATAAAAGAAGTTATCGCGCCCAATCCAGCAATTAATTGCGCCAGGCGGAATACTTAGCCCTGCAATCTCTATAGGCATAAACTCCACCAGCGGTTCTAACTGGAAGTGCAGCGCAGGATTGCAATGGTGTACGAACTCTAAGTCAGGGTTTTGCTCACAGATTTTACGCAAGTAATGAAGATGAACTAGGTTATCCCCAAGATGGTATTCATTGTATGTATGAATCATATTGTGTATTATATGGTTAGTTGATGAAGGAGAGTATATGACATTAGAGATTGATAAGGGAATCCCCCTTCCTATCGAAAAGAAGCGAAATATTTATCCCTACAAGCAAATGAATGTAGGTGACAGCTTCTTTGCGCCAGAAGCCAAAGTAACAATTATGTGTAACTTGCAATATCGGATTAGCAAACGCACAGGCATGAAATTTACCGCTAGAAAAGAAGGGAACGGGGTAAGAGTATGGAGAATCGAATGAACGAAGCCAATGGAACAATGACCGTAGAGCAGTACATTGAAAGAGCTAATGACGAAGCTAAGAAGATGTACATGGAGAGGATCTGGCGGATGGACAAGGACCAAATCTTCCATGAACTAATGCGGGTGCACGGGGAAAGCTCCAAGCTCCTGATTAAAGCCCAAGCAGAAATTGAATACCTCAAATCTATTGTTGATGGTCCTGAGGATGGGGATGCACGGCATTAAGGATTGGGAGTATCTGTGCAAGCAGCGCCAAGTCTTTAAGACCGAAATGATGAAAGCCTTGTCTTGCCGAACAAAGAGGTCCAAGATCAAGCTGGTGGATGAATGGAAGAAGCATTACTCGGAGCAGATCGTAAAAGAATTGATCCTTCTCGCTCGTAACCATTCAGCCAGGCTAAAGGTAGCGTACTGGGATCTGCCAAACTTTGAAACTAAGAAATTGAGTAAGCACCAATGAAAACCGCAGCCGTAATAACCGTTACTAATGGCAAGCGCCCAGAGCAGTTAAGAAATTGCATCCAAAGCGTTAAGAACCAAACCTACCCTTGCTTGCATTACATCTTGTGCGACCAAGACTTTAATCGGTTTGCAGAATTAAAGCGCTTGTATCCAGATGTGCTGCTGTGCTATTGGGATGCCAAGATCGGTGGCGATGGATGGGCTGGTCAACGCTGGTTATCTGCTGCACCACAATTGGTTACAGAAGATGTAACCTTCTTTTGCAACGATGACGATTGGTATGAGGAGAATCATGTCCAAACCATTATGGAGAAGATCCAAGAAGGATATGACTGGGCTTACTCTTTTCGCAAGATACACGATGAGAAAGGCAATTTTCTTCTTCTTGATAATTGCGAAGCCCTTGGCGAAGAAAGCTCCGTTTGGAATATACCTAATCACCACTTTGTTGACTGGTGTATGTGGGGTATGAAAACCAATCTTTTAAAGCAAATTGCTATTGTTTTAAACGATTCTAACCCCCAAGTAGATCGTATGTTTTACGCTACTGCAAAACAAGTCTTTCCGCACTTTACAAGCACCAAACAACATACCTTTAACTTTCGCCTAGGTGGATCTTGTGGCGTTCAAAAAGAGTTCTTTGAAATAGGGAATTTAGCAATGCTCAAACGCTTTGATAACAAATTGCCCTGGATCATTACATGAGCAACTTTAATCTAAAACAGTTTTACCATTTTTGCGCCCAACTCCAGATTGAAACAAAAGAGCAGGGTTTAAAAAAGATGGGCAACCTCCTGGGTAGTCAAACCTATGTGATGAATGAAATCAAAAGGGGTTTGGATGAGGGAGTTCATTTTTTCGTCATTCTGAAAGGAAGGCAGCTTGGAATCACCACAATCTCACTTGCCCTTGACCTGTACTGGCACTTCATCCACCCAGGGCTGCAAGGCACACTTACAACAGATACGGAAGAAAATCGGGATATGTTCCGATCAACCCTTGCCATGTATATGGATGGTTTACCCAAGGAATACCGCATCCCCTTACTTGCCCACAATCGGAATCAGCTTTCCCTCAAGAACCGCAGCCGTATGTTTTATCAAGTCGCAGGGTTACGAGCAAAAGGAAGTCTTGGTCGTGGCAAGGCTATTACATACCTTCACGGCACGGAAACCTCATCCTGGGGAGATGAAGAAGGATTGGCTTCACTCCTGGCTTCTTTAGCGGAAACAAACCCAGACCGCCTGTACACCTTTGAATCAACCGCACGGGGGTTCAATATGTTTCACGATATGTATGTCACCGCCAAGCGTGCTAGAACGCAGCGAGCGATTTTCTGTGGCTGGTGGCGTAACGAGTTGTACTCACTTGATCCTGAAGGCAATACTTACAAAGTGTATTGGGATGGCAAGCTCACGGGCGAGGAAAAGGAGTGGGTACGAGATATTAAAAAACTCTATGACTTTGAAATCAATTCTCGTCAAATTGCTTGGTGGCGCTGGAAGCTCTATGAGGGTATTAAAGACGATAGCTTGATGTACCAAGAGTTTCCGCCCACAGAGGACTATGCCTTTGTGATGACAGGTTCTAGCTTCTTTTCTAATGCGAGGTGTACCGATGCCGTTAAAAAAATTAAACGAATTTCTTGCGATTATTACCGTTACAGTTTCGGGGTTAACTTCCAAGATACTGAAGTGGTTAAGTCAACAGAACGATTGGCTACTCTTAAAGTTTGGGAAGAACCCGTTGATACCGCTTACTATGTTATTGGTGCTGATCCTGCCTACGGTTCTTCTGATTGGGCTGATCGGTTTTGCATACAGGTTTACCGTGTTTATGCTGACGGCATGGAACAAGTTGCGAGTTTTGCTACATCGGAAATGAATACCTATCAGTTTGCGTGGGTGATCGCTCACTTAGCTGGCGCTTACAAAAACTCTACATTAAACCTAGAAATCAATGGTCCAGGTCAGGCGGTTATCAATGAGCTGCGTAATCTCAAGCGCCAAGCTGCTGCAATGGGTAGCGCTATGGGTAAAGACCTCATGGATGTGTACGCCAATATGCAAAACTACATCTGGCGCAGGAATGACACCCTTGGCGGGATCTCCAACTCAATTGGCTGGCTAACTACTTCTGCTACTAAGGAGAGGATGCTCACCTACATGAAAGACTTTTTTGAGCGTGGCATGATGGACATATACGACATGGACACCATTGAGGAAATGAAAACAATGGTCAGAGATGGCGGATCAATCGAAGCATCTGGCAGAAATAAGGATGATAGAGTGATTGCTTCTGCCCTAGCTTGCGCTGCTTTTGCAGAACAAGTACAGCCTAGATTGATCGCCCAGAAGATTACAAGGACTGTTTCACGGGTTCAAGATGACTTTACCCCTGAACAACTCACGGTAGGAAGGAATGTGAGTGATTACTTAAAGAGAATTGGCGTATATGGAGAGAGCTAAACGATCTATTCCTAGGGCTGAACTCAAAAGAATCATTAAAAAGTTCCTTAAAGACAAGGAAAGAGGGATCTCTATTGATCTATTTGCCGAGCTTTGTGGCTTATCTACCAGCATTATCAAGATGGTTTTCCTAGATGAAACCGAACCTATGACTGAATATGTGCAAAGACGGGTATCAAAAGGCTACACAGAGTACCGTGACGGGGAAGTAGCCATCATGCAAAACCGTGATAACACTAAGTTTGTTCAGTATCGCAAGCAAGCTACGCCATCTTTGCAACGATCTACCTCTTTACAAGTAGTAGATGGACAGATTAAGATTAAAGTAGGTATTACAAACAAGTATGATTATAGTATTAACGATTTAGATGACCAGTTAGAAAGGGGATAGACATGGCAGTACTACACGATTACCATTGCGAAAAGCACGGTTACTTTGAAAGCAGGGCAGCAAAATGCCCAATGAAAGGATGTAATGAAGAAGTCCTCCAGGTATTCCTCCAAGCGCCCTCATTCATTAGCGCAAAAACTAAGTTTACGGATAAATCAACTAAGCAGTTGGCTATGGAATTTGGTATGTCAGACATCAAGACCACCAGAGAAGGTGAGCACCAAACGAACTACCTCTCGCGTAAAAACAAATTCACCGAAAAAGAATACGCAGATGCCGAAAAGTACGCTACCCGTAAAGAAGGTGTCAACAAAGACAACCTCAAGCAGCCTGAACCTCAAGAAGCCAGGGCGGGCGATGCAGCGATCTGGGGTGGCGGATTCCAAGGATTAAATATGCAATCACTTTTAACTGGTCGTGCAATACAATCTGTAAAAGGTGAATCAATAGGCTTGACACCACAACAGGCTGGTATAAACTCAGGTCCTAGAGTAGATCCAAGTTCAACGCTAAGAGATCCAGATAATCTGAAAATTAAAAAATGAGAATCCCGTCAAATAATACAGACAGAGAAAATTTTTATTTAGACATCATGCAAAAATGCTTGGTGTCTAAAGAGGAAAGACGGGGAGATTATTCAACACTAAGAGCATATTATTTATTTGGCGCTGGTCCAGAAGAACCGCCAGCGTACTTTAATAAAATCAATCCGCACTTAGATCAGCTTACTAGCTTTCTTTACTCAGCCGAAACAACTCGCTTCTCTATTGCTCTTGGTGCTTCAGTCAATCCAATTGAGCATCGCAAGTCACCTTCTCTTACTCAAGCCCTCAATGATGAGTGGCTTAATTCCAACGCAGACCAAGTATTCTCAACCGCTTTAAATTGGGCTTTGGTGTACAACACCACCTTTATTAAATTGGTAATGAATAACGGTATTCATCCGTACATGATTGAACCGTCTGCCATTGGGGTGCTGCGCGAAGATACACCCTATACAGACAGGCAAGAAGCCATCGTTCAAACTTATTACATAACCAAGTCGGACCTCTATGCCCGTCTGTATTCTCATCCAAAGCGGGAAGAAATTGTTTCCCGTGTCAGTACTGGCTATCACGAAAACGAATCAGATATTCCTGAAGCAGTAAATCGTATTGTGATGTCGCAAACCAATCCAACCATCTACGGCAACATTAATATGGACTTGTACGGCATGAACCGTTACAAAGCCCGTGTTGCTGAAGATACGATTGAGATGCACGAACTATGGGTATGGAACGATGAAACAGAGGACTACCAAGTAGTCACTATCGCTTCTCCCCGTGTCATTATTTATGATCGACCTGGCGCAAGTATGTTTTTAAAAGGCGAATGTCCTTTTGTTCAAATTTGTCCTAACCCTTTATACGACTACTACTGGGGAGCATCGGAATGTCAAAAGCTAATCTTGTTACAACAGCTACGCAACAACCGTATGACAGAAATATTGGATCTGTTATCCAAGCAAGTGTCACCTCCTACCAGCTTAGTTGGTTTTACAGGCATTTTGGATGAAAAGAATTTTGCGTTAAACCGTGCTGGTGGCGTGTTGGCAACTGATATGCCTAACGCTAAAGTAGAGCGCCTTGGTCCTAATTTGCCAAACGATCTTTTTGAAGTGATCCATGAAGTAGATGCGATGTTCTCAGAAGTATCTGGAATATCCAATGTGCTTGAAGGTAAAGGCGAATCAGGTGTTCGTTCTGCTGGTCATGCTAGTCAGCTCGCCCGTCTTGGTTCTTCTCGCGCTAAAAAGCGCGCATTAATTGTGGAGGATAGCCTTGAAAAGGTCGCTACGCTTTACCTCAAACTTATGCAAGCCTACGATTCTACTCACTTTAGGGATATTGAAGGTCAGCCGTTTATTGCCGAACAATTCACTAAAGACTTTGTGGTTAAGGTCGATGCTCACTCTAATAGCCCGATCTTTACGGAGGACTTAAAAACTCTTGCGTTTAATCTATTTAAAGCTCAAGCTATTGATAAAGAATCTTTGCTTGACTTATTAGAACCACCGATGAAACAATTACTTAAAGATAAATTGAAAAAGCGGGAACAAGAAAATGCTGGAAAAGAGCAAATAGCTCCTAAAGGCAAAACTCCCGAAATGAAACCAGGTAAAAAAGAACAGGCAGGTGCGTAATGGCTACAAGAGGATCGGCAAATGTTCAGCCCAAGGCAGATCAACCTAGGGTTTCTACTGATACTTTAAAACGGGCTGAAGCTAGTCCAAACTTGCAATATCGTGTTGATGGCGCAAAGAGTTTTGATCGTGCATCTAAACAAAGAAATTATGGTCGTGCTGTCAGGGGATAGTTAATAGGAGAAAACTATGTATCGCAAATCTACAAAAAAAGGTCGTAAAAGTCGGAGATAAGGTTTCCTTCGTGAGGAAAAAAGGGTGTGGCTGCCTTCCCTGTGAAATAGGTGACCGCTGCTATTAAGGAGAAATTCACATGGCACGCAAATCACGCAAAGGTCGTAAAGCTCGTAAGTAATCCTTTTTAGGATTGCTTCGGTTTGACCGAATACCCTCCCTGGGGGGAGGGAAGCAAAATATATCCCCCCACTTGACAATCAATAGATTAGGTTTAATCTATGCAGTAATTTGATAGGAAAATTTATGGGCGTACCCTCAGATCAGTTGATGGACATGATTAAAAACCAAAAGGATGGTGCTACTCCGTCTGGAGTTCCACCTGCACCTGATATGCCATCTCCAGGGATGTCAGATTCTTCTGCTCCCCCAATGCCTTCTCCGATGTCAACCCCAGAACCTAAAATGGGTAATCGTGAAGCTGCAATGATTAATATTTCAATGGCTATGGACTTGTTAGAACAATCCCTACCTGCCATTGGTAGTGAAACTCCAGAAGGAAAGAGCGTTCTTCAAGCTATTCGGACTATGGTTAATATTCTTGGTCCTAAAAAAGCTAAAGCTGGAGAGTTGCAACCTGCTGAAATTTTACAGATGTTGCAAAATTTACCTCAGGCTGGTGGTGCTTCACCTGAAGCTAAAGTAATGTCACAAGCACCCGCAATTCCTGGTATGTCTGGTTCACCTTCAGCAGCACCTACACCTCCACCATTGCCTACTGGTATGCCACCAGGAGCTATGCCTGGCGTTGGAGCTGCTCCTACTGGTGCGCCAGGTATGCCACCACCTCAACCCATGTAAAGGAAACCATTATGGAACTCTTTAAACCTCGTGGCGCAGCAGCACCTCGCAAACCTACAGATAACAACCAAAAGAACGGTCAAGTGATTAATACACCTCGCTATTCTCAATTTGGTGGTTTGGATGCAGCAGGTAAAGCTGGCTACAAGAATATGATGTCTATGTCACAACCTGGTGACACTAAAAAAGTCATTTAACGAATTAAGGGGATAAAAATGTCTTTAGAAGATTTAAGTTTAGAACAGCGTGATGAATTGGCGCTTCTTGCAAAAGAAATGTCAGATAATCCCGCTACTCGCAAAGAAATGCTCCGTCTGACTAAAAAACTCAGACCTAATTTGAACATTCCTGAATTGGATGTAGAGGACTATACAGATAAGCGTACAGCCAAAGCAGAAGAACGGGTAGAGCAATTAGAAGCTAAACTGCGTGAGAAAGATGCGTTAGAAGAACTCAAAAGGCGTAGAGATAGTCTAATCAAAAAAGGTTTAATCCAAGACGAATCAGAAATTGATGAAGTGGAAAAAATTATGCTTGAGAAGAAGATCAACAACCATGAAACCGCTGCTGAGTACTTCCAATGGATGAAGCAAGCTGCTGAACCTACACCATCTGGATACAATCCAAGCCCACTCAAAGGATTTAACTTGACTGAGTATTGGAAGAATCCTACTATGGGCGCAAGAAATGAAGCAGCAGCAGCATTGAAAGACATTCGCAACTTAGGTCGTAAAGCGATTGGCGTTTGATTTATGCAGTACACAGGGGATATTTGAATTTTGTTTGGAGATAAACTATGCCTATAGGCGGAGGTATTCTTCCAGCTTCAGGATCATCGCAATATAACGAGCTTACTTATGTAACTCGTAGAGCGTTTATCCCCAAGCTGGTCGTACAACTTTACAATAGCACACCTTTGATGGCTGCTTTGATTGCTAACAGTCAACAGGCTTCAGGTGGTGTATCACAAGTAACCGTTCCAGTTCAAGGCGCTCAGTTTGTTAACGCCCAATGGTCTGACTACTCTGGTTCATTTAACCAGCCTTCAGTCCAACAAGGTGCTTTCAACGCTGAATTTAACCTTAAATTGATGATTGCTCCTGTACCGTTCCTCGGTATGGAAGGTGCGGTTCAACAAGACTATGCCATTATTCCTCTCATTGAAGCTCGTATGAATGATGCGACCAATGTGATGATGGATGCGATGGCAACAGCCTTGTACAACAACACTACGAACACTCAACAGTTCATTGGTTTACCAGGCGCAATTGACGATGGTACTAACTTAACCACTTACGGTAACATCAATCGTTCTACCTATACATGGTGGAAATCGAAGGTGTACAACGCTGGTTCTGTAAACCCAACTCGTCAAAACATTCTTCAGTACATTTCTGGTACTGTTAAAAATGGCGCTGAAGTTCCAACTTTCGGTGTTTGCGGTTTCGGCACTTGGACTTTATTAGCCCAAGACTATGTAGGACAAGAGCAATATGTAATCACCCCAGGTAGCGGTTTTGACGGTGATAGCAATGGTCCTTCTGCTGCTTTCCGTGCATTGATGGTGGCTGGCGTTCCTATCTACCCAGATCCTTACTGCCCTGAAGGTACTGTTTATTTCATTAACAGCAACTACTTATCCTTGTATATTCACGATCAAGGTTCATTCGTATTTACTGGTTTTGAATCTACCCTACCTAACTGGCAGATTGGTTATGTTGGCGCTGTCTTGATGATTGCCGAATTGGTAAGCACCAAGCCGAAGTCAATGACCAGAGTATCTGGCTATAACTCTATTTCACTATAAGGAGCTAAAGTCATGGCACTCGGTTTAAATAAAATCCTCATCGCTGGTACATACGAAAATACGCCCGCAGCGTATTGGCAAGCAGCAGCAAACATTTCAGCTACTACGGCTGGTAATGTTGTACCTGCTGGTACTTATATGGTGTTTAATACATCCAATGTGGTAATCCAAGCTGTATCTAATTACAACACCACTTCTAATGTGGCTACATGGTCAAATGTGTATCCCGTTAACTCTGGTGGCGTAATTATTTCTGACGGTGTGAATGTACAGCTTTTAGCTACTACAAACGCAACCGTACAGCTCATTACTGTAAACGGTGGTCAAGCTGTTTCTGGCACTTACAATAGTTAAGGAGAACCAGAATGGCTAATTCAAATGCAGTTTCAAACCTATACTTAGACAGTTTTGGTAATGCCCGTGTTGCTCTTGTAACAGCACAATTACTAAATGTCACAGGTAATGGCGCAGTAACTAGTATTGAATTGCCTTTATTAAGTGGTGGCTTAACAAACGGTGGATCAGCAAACAATTCTGGAAGTATTATTCTTCGCAGAATTGTTGCTTTAAGTCCAACTGGTAATGTATCGCTGGCTAATATTTCAATTACCACAAGCAATGACGGCAATATTTCTAATGCCGTTGTTGCTAATGTGGTGTTGACAAACTTAACAGCAGCAGGTCGTTATCAAGATTTAGCAATAGCAGCTCCTTACAGCGCTAATACCGCTATTACAGGATCTACTGCTCAATCTTTGTATGTTAATGTTGTTACTGCTTCAGGCAATACCAATACTGTTAGTTTCTCAGCTTATGGAGATGTAGTAAGTTTCTAATTATGTCAAATATTTTCGTAACCAATAATTCAGATAGTCCATTAAAAGATGGCTTTGCTGGAGTTCAATATCAGTTTAAAGTGGGTGAAACAGTAGAGATCCCTGTGGAAGCTGCTGCTCATATTTTTGGTTACGGAAATGACAATAAGGAACTTTACTTAGCTCGGTTAGGATGGGCAAAAACTTCCAATGATATTGAAGAAGGTTTAAAACACCTTGCTCAATGGGAGCTGTCCACAGAACCGCCTAGAAAGAACCAATTGTTATCCCCGTTGGTGGAAAGAGTACCCCTTCCTTCCCAAAAGAGGGCGGGGGGAAAGATCCTCTCGGTGGCAGCATGACATGGGTAGATTGTGGCAACTCTCAATAACTACATTACAGAAGTCCAACGACTGCTGCATGATGCCAATGCTAACTTCTATAGCACAGCGCAGTTAACCGATTACATTAATTCCGCCCGTGAACGGGTGGTAAGAGATACTGGGTGCTTACGCACAATTCAAGTAACCCAAACCCCATCACCAGTTCCAGCAAGCGCAACCATTAGTGGCGCAACGCCAGCTAACCCAACCGCTTGGGCTGCCAATACCGCAGTCAATAACGGTGATTTTTTATTTAGCAATATTTTTATTTATCAAGTTACAGCAACGGGAACTACTGGAGATACAGCACCTCCCTACCCTGCTAGTAACAACAATAATTATTCCAACTATCCACCAAGCGGTCAATTTTTAAATGGCACGGCTGGATTGACTTATGTTGGTAATTGCGAAAACATTTACTACGCTTCATTACCCCAGGGAAATAATACAATTGATATTATCAATATTAATCTCTATTGGGGAAATACCCGCGTACCAATGGATTACTTACCTTGGTCTGACTTTAACGCTAGATTGCGTTTTTGGCAAAACTACATTGGCAGACCGCTTTGCTTTACTACTTATGGTCAGGGCAACATCTATATTGGTCCTGTGCCAGACCAGATTTATCAAATTGAGATTGATACCGTTTTGCTACCTCAAGCATTAAGTCAAAACGATGCCAATGCAACTGATTCAATTGTTGATCCATACACTACCGCTGTTAAATTTTATGCTGCTTATTTAGCTAAGTTTTATGAACAAAGCTATGGCGAATCAGAAATTTACAAACAGCAATATGAGAAGCAGGTAGGATCAATTCTTAATAGTACATTTACCCGTAGGATTCCTAGCGTTTATAGTTCACCTTACTAAACATGGCAGCAGCGGAACAGAAAAAGTCCTATCAAGTCGTTAAGGCGTTTAAAGGTCTTAATACTAAAGCTAACCGAACTGCCATCGGGGAGGATGAATTTTCTTGGCTGGAAAATGCACAGCCCGTAGGAAACAGTAACCTACGCATTATTCCAGCTCCAACTGCTATTAAAGATAATTCTAATAACGCTGTTACTTTTTCTAGTACAACCGTTCATCTTTCAAGCTGCAATCTTGATGTAAGAGATTTTATTCTTCATTTTGCTACTGACGGATCAGCTCAGTATTACAACATTACAAATGGCATAAAAGGCAATATTGCTGCTCCAGGATACTTTTCTGGTACAGGAATTGAAACAGCTCAATATGACAACGATAAAGTATTTATTTTAGATCGCTCAAAAGGTCTTTACCTTTGGGATGGTAATGTTACTTTGACCGTTGGATCAGTAGGTCTTGTTGCTATTTCTAATGTTGGTTCTGGATATACCAGCGCTCCTACCGTTACTATTTCAGGACCAGACGAAACTGGGGGAGAGCAAGCTACTGCTGTTTGTTCAATTGGTGTGGCTGGTTCTGGTAATGCCGTTACTTCTGTAAGCCTAACAAACGCAGGATCAGGCTATACCAATGCAGCAAACCTTCATGTTACTTTTTCTGGTGGCGGTGGATCGGGTGCTACTGCATTAGCGGAGATTGCCACATTCCAGCAAGGCACGGTAGCCATTGCGGTTACCAATAGCGGTAATGGATACACCAATGGCACGCTTCCTGTAACGGTTTCAGGCGGTGGCGGTACAGGTGCAGCAGGTACAGCCATTGTTCGTAACAATGCAGTCCAAGTGGTAGTAATGACTAACTACGGTCAAAACTACACTAATAACGCTAACATTACAGCTACTATTAGCGGTGGCGGTGGATCAGGAGCTAACCTAACAGCCGTAGTTAATAACGAACCTAATATTGGTATAGCTACCTTTTCTGGGCGTGTCTGGGTAGCTTTTGGGCGTACTGTAGCCTATAGCGCATCTATATCTCCTACTGACTTTACCTCTGTTTCGGCTGGTACAGTCGTTTTAACGGATTCAACATTACATGGAAACATTCAGCAATTACTGGCTGCTAATAACTTTCTGTATATTTTTGGTGACGATTCTATTAATGTTTTCTCGGATGTTCGAGTTGATACTAATGGCTTTACTCTTTTCACTAATACTAATATTAGCGCTTCAGTAGGATCTAGGCTTTCTAACGCTATTTTCCCGTATTTCCGTTCAGTCTTGTTTATGAATGATTATGGGGTATATGCCCTTGTTGGTTCTACTACAACCAAATTGTCAGATCCTTTAGATGGATTATTTGACAATATTGACTTTGCCAACCCAATTTATGCTGGTCAGGTCTTACTAAACAACATTTTGTGCGCTGCATTTAATTTCCGTTATTACGATGACCAGTTCACCAATAGCTACAGATACATCCAAGCCGTGTTTTTTGAGAAAAAATGGTTCTTAGCCAGCCAGGGAAATGACATGAAGTTTATAACTTCTGTACCTTATGGCGGAAAAATCAATATGTACGGTCTTGAAAACAATCGGCTTTACAAGTTATATGATGATGTTTCGGCATCTATTACTAGCCGTGTTCAGACTGCTTTGTTGCCATTGACCGATCCAATCAGAACCAAGCAAGCTCTTAAATTTGGCATAGAAGCGACTTTAACCTTAGGAGCTTCTCTTAATGTCACCGTTGATTCAGAAAACGGTTCTAGCCCTATTTATACGCTTGAAAACTATATTACTTGGGTAAACACATCTAACGCTACTATTTCTTGGAAAAATGCAAGCGGTACTGTAATATCTTGGATAGGCGGACAGGGTTATGAATTGTACAAGTCGGATGCTATGCAATGGGGTAAATACCTAGGGTTAACCCAAACATCCAACTCGGCTGGTTTTGTGATTAACACATACGAATTTGAACATGAATTGAGAGTGAGGTTCTAATGGGAGTTCCAAATACATTCGGTAACGCAACGACAGCGATACCCTTAACGCAGCTAGATCAAAACTTTAATACACCAGCTACCCTTGGTAACGCTTCTGTAGGATTAGGGAATACCACTACTACAGTAGGTAACTTGACCTTGACCAATGTGTCAGTCATTAACTATACCGAAACCATGAACTCTGGTACAGGTAATGTGACTATTAACTTAGTCAACGGCACTTTCCAAAACATTGCCATTAACACGGCTACAACCATTACCTTGCCAAACTCTGTGGCTGGTAAGAGCTTTACCATTATGACTTCCTACACCACCTCAAACACCGTAGTTTGGGCTGGCGGTACAAGTTTAAAGTGGGCTGGAAACACTACTCCAACACCGACTGCAACATCTGGGAAAGTAGATATTTTCAATTTCATGCAAGACGGTAATGTTACTTACGGTGCTATTTTTGGACAGAACTACTAATGTTTAAAAAGTCTGCTGCTCCCGCTGCTGGTGGTTACACACTATCTAAATCATTACGGTTTAGAAGTAGTGCCACCGCTTATTTAAATAGAACGCTTGGTACAGCAACAAACGCAAATAAATGGACTTATAGTATTTGGGTTAAAAGAAGCAATATTGGATCATTTGGTCAATTATTATATTGTGGTGATTCTTCTACAGGAAACGACCAAGGTGGTTTGTATTTTAGAAGCGGGGATCAATTAGCATTTTATGGCGCTGTTGCTAGTACATTAACTGTCGCATTTCAAACAAATGCACTTTTTCGTGATCCTGCTGCTTGGTATCACATTGTGATGACTTATGATTCAACACAAGCTACAGCTGCAAATCGTTTATCGTTATACATAAATGGTGTTTTGCAAACATTTGCCACTGCTACATACCCGACACAAAACACATCTATATACATTAATACAAGTAGTTATGCCACTCAAATTGGAAGACTAGCTTATAACACTACAACAAATTTTGATGGTTATATGTCTGAAGTCAATTTTATTGACGGTCAAGCTCTTACCCCATCATCATTTGGTTCTAATAGCGGTACTGGCGGTGTTTGGCAACCTAAAAAATATACTGGTTCATACGGAACTAATGGTTTCTATCTTAAATTTACAGATACTACTAGCACGACTACTTTGTGCTATGACTATTCTGGAAACAGTAATAACTGGACACCAAATAACATTAGCTTAACTGCTGGTACTACATACGATTCAATGACGGATGTGCCGACATTGACAAGTGCAACTGTGGCTAATTATTGTGTAATGAATCCATTATGGTATGCAACATCTGGAGGAACACTTACAAATGGCAATTTGTATGGCACTTCAAATGCTTCAACTGGAGAAGAAAACTTTACAGGAACTATGGCTTTACCTACATCAGGTAAGTTTTATTGGGAATCAACTATAACAGCTTTAGGTGTTGAAGCAGACATAGGTGTATGTTTTGGCACTTCTCAAAATACATTTATTGGTGGTACTTATAGAGCTTATAGAAATACAGGACAAAAAGGTTCTAATAGTGGTGGATTTTCTTCTTATGGTTCTTCTTTTACAACTGGTGATGTAATTGGTGTTGCTGTTGATATGGGCGCTGGCACTATTGTTTTTTATAAAAACAACACAAGTCAAGGAACTGCATATAGTGATTTAGCTGGTATTTCTACATGGCTGCCAATGTTTTATAGTTATGCTGGTGGTGGAATAAACGCAAACTTTGGTCAGCAACCTTTTGTTTACACCCCTCCATCTGGATTTGTAGCATTAAACACATATAACTTAACAACACCAACCATTGCTGCTGGTAATCAGTATATGGATGCTACTCTTTATACGGGTACTGGCGCTAACTTAACAGTTACTAATACTGGATCATTTAAACCTGATTTAGTATGGGTAAAATCAAGAAGCGCTGCTACAGATAATAAGGTAACTGATTCTAACCGTGGAGCAACTAAAGCCATTATATCTAATTCAACCGCTGCGGAAACAACAGATACAAATGGTTTAACAGCATTTAATACCAATGGATTTGCATTAGGTACAGATAGTGTTTACAACACAAATACATCTACTTATGTAGGCTGGCAATGGCAAGCTGGACAAGGTTCTACATCATCTAATACTAATGGTTCTATTACATCTAATGTGTCAGTAAGCACTACTGGTGGATTTAGCGTGGTTACTTATGCTGGAACAGGCGCAAACGCTACTGTAGGTCATGGACTTGGCGTTGCACCACAATTTATTATTGTTAAAAACCGTACACTAACTGATGACTGGTGTGTATATAGCTTGCCAACTGGTGCGGCTAATTATGCTCAATTAAATCTTACTAGCGCTTTTGGAGCTAATAGCACTATTTGGAATAACACAGCACCAACATCTAGCGTATTTTCAGTAGGAACTTATTTGTCTAAAAGCGGTAGCAATTATGTAGCTTATTGCTGGACACCTATAGCAGGATTTAGTTCTATTGGTAGCTATGATGCAAATAATTCAACAAATGGACCATTTGTTTATACAGGATTTAGACCTAAATATGTTTTAGTAAAATGCTACGGTCATACAGCAGATTGGATTATTTGGGATACAACAAGAAATCCATACAATGAAAGTGATACTAAACTTTCGGCAAACACTTCATCGGCAGAATATACTGGATCTGCTGTAGGCGTTGATATATTGAGCAATGGATTTAAACTAAGATCAACAGATCCAGCAACTAATTCAGTTGACAGTTACATTTACGCTGCATTTGCAGAAAACCCTTTTAAATATGCTTTAGCGAGGTAATTATGTTTGGTTATGTACTTAACGGTGTAGTGCAATGGATTATTCAACAGGGAGTTGAATTTACTATTAACGGAATTACCTATCCTGGAAACTGGCTACAGACTACCGATGCTGGAGAACAGCAAGCTATTGGAATGTATCCTGTAGTTTATGGACCACAGGCTAACGATCAATATTACTGGGTTAGCCCACTTCCTGCGGTTTTTGAAAACAATCAAATTGTTATCAATTACACAGATACGCCAAAAGACTTGGTGACAGTTCAATCTACTTCAGTCAATACTGTCAATAATCAAGCCTATTCAATCTTGTTGCCAAGCGATTGGATGGTAGTTCGTCAAGTAGAGGATGGCACTCAAGTACCAGCAAACTGGAATACATGGCGACAAACCATTCGTAACGAAGCTGCTAATGCTACTACAACTATTACGGCTGCAACTACAGTAGATCAAGTCGCTGCGGTATTCCCTGTAGCTTGGACACCTGATCCAGACACCCCAGTTCAAGGAGCTTAATAATGGGAATTAATGCTTTTACTAAAACTGGTAATACGGTCACTTTTACGGCTGCGGTATCTGCGCCCACCCCTGTTCAAGTAGTCAACACGACCATTGGTGGAAATCAATACCGCATCATTAATAACGGTACTGGAATTGTATTTTTAGGTTACGGTGTAGATGCAGCCAACGCTACAACGGCTGCTGCCAATGTTACAAGTAATGGCGCTGCTTTTCCGTTATTGCCTGGCACAGATGAGATTTTGACTTTTGTACCTAATGCTTACTTTACTGGGATTACTTTAACGGGTACTGCCCAGATTTATATTACCCCTGGCGATGGAGTTTAAACATGGTTCTCAAGGTAGCCAATACGCAAGCTGGCGGTGGAGGTGGTAGCGGTACAGTAACCTCGGTAACGGGTAACGGTGCTGTTAATGGCATTACGCTGACTGGCACAGTAACGACTGCGGGAAATATTACCTTGGGTGGCGCTTTAGCCAATGTAACCAATAGTCAATTACAAAACAGCAACATCATCATCAATGGCACAACTGCCAATTTAGGATCAAATGTCACAATTGGCGCTGCTCCAACTGGCGCTGCTGGAGGTGATCTTACTGGTACTTACCCTAACCCTTCTTTAAACACTAGCGGTGTAGTAGCAGGTACTTATGGAAATGCTGCTGCGGTAGCGCAAGTTACCGTTGATGCCAAAGGTCGTGTAACCAGCGTATCTAATGTAGTTATTGCTGTCGCTAATAGCGCTATATCAAATGCAAACATTACTATTGGCAATACTGTAATCGGTCTTGGAAACACAACCAATACTCTTGGTAATGTGACACTTGCCAATGTCACTATTATTAGCGGTACAGAAAATGTAACTACTTTTAAATACACTTCTAATACGGCTTCAAATGCCACTTTTAGTTCGGCAACCATGATGCTTATTCCTGCTGGCTACATCATAGCCAATGTCAATTCCGTTAATGTAAAGATCCCGTACTATGCCGTCTAATACCGACAACACACACTTTCTTATTGATGAAACTAAAGCTAAATTGAATACGCATGAAGCGGTATGTGAGCTTCGCTATGACAGTATTTGCGCCAGACTAAAAAGAATTGAACAAATTTTGGTGGCTTCGGCTGG
>Ga0208249_1000049_pt1 | contig 35778 bp, 28 predicted proteins | sample CryBogmetaGMA1M_FD_184546 | JGI IMG/M metagenome (GOLD analysis project Ga0208249, IMG submission 184546) | Freshwater microbial communities from Crystal Bog, Wisconsin, USA - MA1M (SPAdes) | ecosystem: Environmental > Aquatic > Freshwater > Lake | place: Crystal Bog, Wisconsin, USA | collected...
CACCTACGGCCTGCCGACGCTGACGACCAACTGCTCCAACAACTACGGCCCCTGCCAATTCCCCGAGAAGCTCATCCCGCTGATGATCCTCAACTGCCTCTCCGGGAAGCCACTCCCCGTCTACGGTGATGGCGGACAGATCCGCGATTGGCTCTACGTCGGCGACCACTGTCAGGCGATCCGCACGGTGCTGCGGGGGGGCCGCATCGGCGAGGTCTACAACATCGGCGGGGCCTGCGAGCGGACCAACCTCGAGGTCGTCCACGAGATCTGCCGGATGGTCGACCGCCTCCGCCCCGATCTCCCCCACGCGCCCTGCGAGTCGCTCGTCACCTCCGTCAAAGACCGCCCCGGCCACGATCGCCGCTATGCGATCGACTTCTCGAAGATCGAACGGGAACTCGGTTGGCGGCCGACCGAGACGTTCGCCACCGGCCTGGAAAAGACCGTCGCTTGGTATCTCGCCAACGGAGAGTGGGTCGACCGGATCGCCAGTGGCGGCTACCGTCAGGAGCGCCTCGGCCTCGCCACCAACGCGACAGGGTCCCACGCCGCCTGAACGCCGGCTGGCGGGCGCTGGATGGCACAATGGGGCACGTCATCCACAGCCGGCTTACGCTCACGATGAGAACGCCACCGACGTCAGCGGCTTGAGGGCAAGTGTCGGGGGAGAGATCTTTCGGCGAGGCGCCGACTAGACTGTTGCGTTGTCTCCGACAGCAACAAAAAGCTGCGGACGCGACGACCTCCGACCCTGCCCTGCAGACACTCTCTTTCCCTCACCGGGGATCGCTGCCGCTGGGCCCCCACGCGAAGGCATCCCCTTCGAGGATGCCCTTGCCTCCCCCCGAGCTGCATGTTGACACCCGATCCCTCCGCCGCGTCAGGCGTCCCTCGTCCGCACGTGGCCATCATCGGTGCGGGTCCCGCCGGGCTCACCGCCGCCTGGCTGCTCGCTCGTGACGGCGTCCCGGTGACGGTGATCGAGGCCCATCCCGAACTCGTCGGCGGCATCTCGCGCACCGAGGTCTACCGTTCGGCGGCGGCCGGGGGCCTCGACTTCCGTTTCGACATCGGCGGCCACCGCTTCTTTTCGAAGAGCGCCGAGGTCGAGAACCTCTGGACCGAACTCCTCGACCGCGACATGCTCGAACGGCCGCGGAAGTCTCGGATCCTCTACGGGGGGAAGTTCTACGACTATCCCCTCCGGGCCGGTCAGGCCCTCGCCAACCTCGGCCCTTTCGAGTCGACCCGTTGCGTCGCCAGCTACCTGTACGCCCGGCTCTTTCCCGTCCACGCCGCTCGGTCGTTCGAAGACTGGGTCAGCAACCGATTCGGTCGCCGGCTGTTCGAGATCTTCTTCAAGACCTACACCGAGAAGGTGTGGGGGATGAAGTGTCGTGACATCTCCGCCGACTGGGCAGCCCAGCGGATCCGCGGGCTGTCGCTCTCCCGCGCGATCTGGAACGCGCTGTTACCGAAACGCGGAGCGAAACAGAGGCCGGGCAATCGTTCGACGCAGATCACGTCGCTCATCGACTCCTTCCGCTATCCGCGGCTCGGGCCGGGAATGATGTGGCAGGAGGCGGCCCGGAGGATCCGTTCTGCTGGGGGAACGATCCTGATGGGGAGCAGGGCAACCGTGGTGGAGCGCCTCCGCGATGGCGCCCTCCAAGGATTGCGGGTGCATGTCGCCGGGCCCGACGGGAGCCGATCCACGATCGATGCCGACCATGTGATCTCGTCGGCACCGCTTCGCGAGCTCGTCGGCGCGCTCGAGCCCCAGCCCCCCGCGGAGGTCCGCACCGCCGCCGCTGGGCTCCGCTACCGCGACTTCCTCACCGTCGCCCTCATTGTCCGCCCCACCAAGCCGTTCGACGACAACTGGATCTACATCCACGAGCCGGGCGTGAAGGTGGGGCGCGTACAGAATTTCGGCAGCTGGTCGCCGGAGCTCGTCCCCGATCCGAACCTCGCCTGCTACGGCCTCGAATACTTCTGTTTCGAAGGGGACGGGCTGTGGACGTCGACCGATGACGAGCTCGTGGCCTTGGCCTCGCACGAGCTCCAGCAGCTCGGTCTCGTGCGCGGTGGCGATGTTATCGACGGCCACGTCGTCCGGCAGCCGAAGGCCTATCCGGTGTACGACGACGGCTACGACGCCAAGGTGGAGACGATCCGCGCCGGGATCGCCCACAGCTTCCCCGGCCTCCACCTCGTCGGCCGCAACGGGATGCACAAGTACAACAACCAAGACCACTCGATGATGACCGCGATGCTCGTGGCCCGGAACATCCTCGCTGGCCGCGAGCTCCGCGACCCCTGGAAGGTCAACGAGGATGCCGAATACCACGAAGCGGGTGACCGTGGCGGCCATGGATCGGCAAGCGGTCTCCGGCTTGTCCCCAGGGCCAGGCGCTGACCACAGCTCACCGGCGGCCCGTCCTCTGAACCAGGTGAGCACACGCCGCTGGGTGATTCCCGGGGGTTGACGTGCCCCCGAGCCCTGCCGAGCGTGACTCTTGGAGGCCGGTCGATCTCGGTTGTTATCCCCTGCTCCAACGCCGCAGGCTTCCTCGGCGTATCGATCGAAGCGATTTACCGGGAGCTCGCGGCCAGGTAGTCGGCGATCCCCTGTCGCCAGTCGGGGAGGGTGATCCCGCGGCCCGCGAGCTTCGCGGTGTCGAGGATGCTGTAGGGGGGCCGGGCAACGGGGCTTGGATATTCCGCCGAGGTAATCGCCGTCACCACCGTCGGTAGCCCCGCCTGGTGAAACAGCTCCGTGGCGAACTCGTGCCAGCAGGTGCCGCCGGCGTTCGTGGCGTGATACGTGCCGGGCGTGCCGTCTTCGAGCAGCGCCACGATCGCCGCGGCGACGTGTGGCACGTAGCTCGGCGTGCAGAACTGATCGGCGACGACGCGGACTTCCGGCCGGTCGCGCGCGAGCACGAGCATCGTGTCGGCAAAGTTGCGGCCGCGGACCGGCCCCGACTCCCCCGCCGAGTAAAGGCCGCAGGTGCGCACCACCTGATGCCGTTCCCAGCCCCGGGCCGCCACCTCGCCGGCGAGTTTGCTCGCGCCGTATTCGCCGAGCGGGCCGGTGGCGTCGTCTTCACCGTAGGGGATTTTCCGAGCGGTACCCGCCCCGAAGACGTAGTCGCTGCTGATTTGGACGAGGAGCGCGTCGACGCCGCGGCAGGCCTCGGCGAGGGCCGCGACGGCATGCTCGTTTGCGGCCCGGCAGGCGGCCGGTTCGGTCTCGGCCTTGTCGACGGCCGTCCAGGCGGCGCAGTTGATCACGGCGCGCGGACGGAGGCGGCCGATGACGGCGCGGACGGCCGCCGGATCGGTGATGTCGAGGCTGCTCCTAGGCAGCGCCGCGGCGCTGGGGCCGAGCAGCCGGCACAGCATCCTCCCCAGTTGGCCAGATGACCCGGTAACCGCGATCGTGCCCGTCGTCGACATGCGCTGGTCCCTCTGCCAGTTCCTCGGCGGCGATCTGCACGAGGTAGCGGCCGTAGTCGTTGTTCATCTTCCGGCCGCCGGCCTCGAGGCTTTCCCGCGACAGCCAGCCCATCCGATAGCCGATCTCCTCCAGGCAAGCGATCTTCAAGCCCTGACGCTCCTGGATCGTCTGCACGAAGCCGGAGGCCTGCATGAGGGAATCGGGAGTGCCGGTGTCGAGCCAGGCAAAGCCGCGGCCGAGCGTCTCGACCCGCAGGGCATTTTCCTCGAGATAGATGCGGTTGAGATCGGTGATCTCGAGCTCGCCCCGCGGGCTCGGGGCGAGCGCCGCGGCGAGGTCGCAGACCCGCGCGTCATAGAAATAGAGCCCCGGCACGGCATGATGGCTCTTCGGCTCCTTCGGCTTCTCCTCGAGCGAGACCGCCCGCCCGGAAGCGTCGAACTCGACGACGCCGAACCGCTCCGGATCGCGAACGGGATAGGCGAAGATCGTCGCCCCGTCGTCACGGTCGGCCGCGCGGCGGAGGACGTCCTGGAAGCCGTGGCCGTAGAAGATGTTGTCGCCGAGAACGAGCGCGGCGCGGGAGCCACCGAGGAACTCGCGGCCGATGATGAACGCCTGGGCTAGCCCCTCCGGCCGCGGCTGCTCGGCATAGGAGAGCGACACACCAAACCCGCTGCCGTCGCCGAGGAGGCGCTGGAAGTGGGGCAGGTCGTGCGGCGTCGAGATCAGGAGAATGTCGCGAATCCCGGCCAGCATCAGCGCCGAGAGCGGATAATAGACCATCGGCTTGTCGTAGATCGGCAGGAGTTGCTTCGAGATCGCCAGCGTCATCGGATTGAGCCGCGTGCCGGCCCCACCGGCAAGCACGATCCCCTTCAGTGGCTTGACGGGATTGAGCGGCGGGCTGCCCGCGGATGCCGAGGAGGCTTCGGAGTGCGACTCAGTGCCGGTCAGGAAGAGGCCGTGGTTCGACGATGGTCCGCGCGGGGGGGACATGGTGCAACCCTGGGATGGGAGGGAAGGGGAGGGAGCCTCGGGGTCGATCAGCAAGGTCAGGCACTCGCCCGGTGGGGAATGCCACCGTCAATGCGGAATGGCGAGTTCTCGTCGGACTCGTGACGGATCTCGTCGACCTTCTCCTTCTTCCCCTGGCCGGCGTACAGCCGGTTGGGACCATTGAACACCCAGCCCGGCACGGCGCTGGTGTTGCGGTAGGCGTGGACAACCCCCGGCGGGATCGTCACGGCGCAGGGATTCGACTGCCCGCAGATGGTGCGCGTGTGAAGCCCATACGTCGGCGAACCCTCACGGGCGTCCCACAGAAGCAGTTCGAAATCGCCCGGGCCGATGAAGGCGAAGTAGTCGGTCTGATCGACATGCTCGTGCGGCCCACGGGCCACGCCCGGCTGCGTCTGGCTCACGTAGGCCATCACCGGATGGAGCGCGGAGTCGAGGTCGTCCTCGCGGTAGATCTCCACGAGCCAGCCACGAGAGTCAGCGTGGCGGTTGAGCGCTTTGAAGGTGACGTCGGCAATCGCCGCCGGATCGGCGGAGGTGGTGCGGACCGTGAACGACGGCATGCGAGATCTCGAGGGGTTGAGAAGGGGCCGGCGTGCCATCTCGAACAGGCCGGAGGGGGAGGTGAATAGTCGATGCGGGCCACCGGGGCCAGTGCGCTTTCCGGCCCGAGCGGCCGGCGCGAGCAGCCGGCCCGAGCAGCCGGCCCGAGCGGCCGGCCCGAGCGGCCGGCGCGGTGACGGTGGGGGGGTGGTGAATCGGGGATGAATGCGCAGGGCACGAACCGGCCCCGGAGCGAACTGCGAAAAAGCTGGTCTGGAGCGCACCTGGCGTTTCCGCCGATACAGACGTCAGAAACGGACCATCCTCTGGCTTCCGCCCATGTTCAACCGGCATCACACCTCGAGCGTCCGGCACCGTCACCGCCGCGGTGATCCTGGTTCGCCGACACGTTCACCGACAGGGTCACCGACCCGGATCTTCCTGGCGCGCGACTGGATCCATTTCCAGGACGAAGAGGCTCCATCCGCCCCGCTGCGACGCGCCCTGGTCAGCCTTCCCCACGGGGCTCGACCGCCGTTGCTGGCCACGATTGCCCCGGTGCCGGAGGGGGAGCAGAGGCCGACGTTCTCGGTGATGCTGCCCACCTTTGAACCGGACCATCGCCTCGGACGGTCGCTCGCGGCGGTGCTCGCCCAAGACCCCGGCCCCGAAGCGATGCATATCGCCGTCGTCGATGACGGCTCGCGGCAGGTCGATGTCCGGGCGCTCGTGCGCTCCTTCGATCCTGCCGGCCGTGTCGAAGTGCTCCTCAATCAGCGCCGCGCCGGCCTGGCCGGCAACTGGAACCGCTGCCTGTCGCTCGCCCGGGGGAAGTTCGTCCATCTCCTCCACCAGGATGACCACGTCCTCCCCGGGTTCTACGACCGCATCGGGCATGGCTTCCGTGCCGCCCCGGGGATCGGCATGGCGTTCTGCCGCAGCCGGATCGTCGACGGCAACGACTGCCTCATCAAGACCGCCTCGCGGCAGCAGTGGACTGCCGGTGTGCTCAGCGGATGGCTGCCGAGGATCGCCGAACGGCAACGGGTGCAGACACCGGCAGCGGTGGTCGCCCGCAGCACCTACGAGCGGCTCGGGGGCTTTCGCACCGATCTGTGCCACGCGCTCGACTGGGAGATGTGGGTGCGGATCGCCGCCGCCGCGCCGGTGTGGTACGACCCGCGCGTGCTCGCGGTCTACCGTCGGCACCGCGACAACGAATCCCACCGCCTCCTCAAGAGCGGTGCGGTGTGGCCCGACCTCCTCCAGGCGATCGAACTCAACGCCAGCCTTCTTCCGGCGGTCAATCGGGATCGGGTCAGGGAGCGGAGCGCCCGCTGGTATGCCGGCTCGGCCCTGCGGACGGTCGAGAAGCAACTCGCACGCGGTGACCTCGACGCCGCCGGTCGGACCCTCGACCATCTCCCGGAGATGCTCCGCCTTCTTCCTGGCGGCGGGGACCGCAGCGCCCCGCTCCGCCGCGTCGGCCGGCTCCAGGATCGACTGCGCACGGCCCGCCGACGGGCGGCCTGATCCGCCCTGACCGTGCGCGACCACCGCCCACCGCGAGCACGCCTCCGCCATGCGCCGTGCGATCATCCTCGCGCACCACGATCCCGACCGGATCGTCGATCCGCATGTCGTTCACGCCCTCCGCGCCTACCGGGCGCTCGCGGCTCGGCTGGTGCTCGTGTCGACGTCGGTGGACAGAGTCCCCGACGACCTCGCGGGCACCATCGACACATTCCTGCCGCGCGAGAACGTCGGCTACGACTTCGGCAGCTGGCAGGCCGGCCTCCGCACGCTCTCCCCGTCCGGTGATTTCGACGCGCCGGGCTTCGACGAGGTGGTGTGTGTCAACGACAGCGTCTACGGGCCGCTGTTCGACGCGGCGCCGATGTTCGCCGATCCCCGCGTCGCCGAAGCCGACTTGTGGGGGATGGTGATCTCGAGGCAGCCTCCCCGCCACGGCGGCACAATCCCGCGGCCCCACCTCCAATCCTGGTTTCTCGCTGCCCGACGAGGGTTGCTCGCGTCGTCTTGCTGGAGCGATTTTTGGAACGGCGTCGTTCCCCAGCCGACGAAGGACGACGTCATCAGCCGCTACGAGGTCGGTCTGTCGGAGCAAGTCACGGCTGCCGGCTTCCGGATTGCAGCCCTCTACGATGCCGGCCGGGAAGCCCGCCCTGGGTGGCGCGACATCGTGGCCGATCTCTCCCCGCGGCGGCCTTTTGCCTCCTGGCGGCTCCTGCGGAGAGTCCGCCGCCCGTTCCACAATCCCGCCGAGCTCCTCCCCCGTCGGCTGCTTGCCGCCGGGGTGCCCTTCGCCAAGGTTTCGCTCCTCCGGGTCAACCACTACCGGCTCGCGCCGGAGGCGATCCGCGCGGCGATCCGGGGGGCGGCGGCGGGCTACGATCCGGGCCTCGTGGAACGCCACCTGGCGCGGATCGCACGCCGGGGCGCCTGACCCGGCACCACCGAAACCCCCGCGGCCGTGGCGGGAACGGCGATTGATTGGAAAGACCGGCGCGGTGTGCGATAGTGTCGTCTCGCCGGGCAGCGATCGCCCCCGGCCCCCTTGCGAAGGAAGACCGGCATGAAGATCCACGAATACCAGGCCAAGGAACTCCTCCGAGCCGCCGGCGTGCCGGTGCTGGCGGGCAAAGTGGCCCGCACCCCCGCCGAAGCCGCTGCTGCGTTCACGGCCCTCGGCACCCCGATCTGCGCCGTCAAAGCTCAGATCCACGCCGGTGGCCGTGGCAAGGGGATGGTGAAGGGCTCGACGCAGCGCGGCGTGGAGCTGGCCAAGAGCGCCGACGACGCGACGCGGATCGCCAAGGGCCTCCTCGATCAAACCCTCGTCACGATCCAGACCGGCCCCGAGGGGCAGGTCGTCCACCAGGTGTTCGTCGAGAGCGGCTGCGCGATCGAGCGCGAGCTCTACTGTGCGATCCTCGTCGACCGTCACGCCGGTTCCCCGGTCCTGATCGCCAGCACTGCCGGCGGCATGGACATCGAAGAAGTGGCGCACAAGACCCCGGAACTGATCATCACCGAGCCGTTCGACCCTGACCGCGGCCTCTCGGCCTGGCAGACGCGCGTCTTGTCGGCCCGCCTCGGGCTCCCGGCGGCGAGTTGGAGGGCCGCCGAGCAGTTCTTCAAGGCACTCACGAAGGCTTTCGTGAACCTCGATGCCTCGCTCCTCGAGATCAATCCGCTTGTCCTCACAAAGGACGGCACGATGGTCGCCCTCGACGCGAAGATGACCTTCGACGACAACGCCCTGTTCCGCCATAAGGATGTCGCTGCCCTCCGCGACGAGACCGAGGAGGAGCCGGCCGAGACGCGGGCCGCCGCCGCCGGGCTCTCCTATGTGAAGCTCAACGGCACGATCGGCTGCCTCGTCAATGGGGCCGGCCTCGCCATGAGCACGATGGACCTCGTCAAATACCACGGCGGCGAACCGGCCAACTTCCTCGATGTCGGCGGCGGCGCCGATGTCAAACAGGTCACCGAGGCGTTCCGGATCATCCTTTCCGACAAGAACGTCAAGGCGATCCTCGTCAACATCTTTGGCGGCATCATGCGTTGCACGACGATCGCTACCGCCCTCATCGAGGCCTCGAAGACCGTCGGCTTCACCGTCCCACTTGTCGTCCGCCTCGAGGGGACCGAAGTCGAGGAGGGGAAGAAGATCCTTGCCAACAGCGGCACGACGATCATCACCGCCGACGGCCTCACCGACGCCGCCAAGAAGGTCGTCGCCGCTTCCAAGGGCCTGAAGGCCTGATCGTCCCGACGCCCGTACGTTCAAATCCGGCCCGAAACCACCCCCACTTCTCAACGCCCCCCGGCCATCACACCACCATGAGCATCCTCGTTAACCGTGACACCCGCGTCATCTGTCAGGGCATCACCGGCAAGGTGGGGGAATTCCACACCCGCGGATGCCTCGATTACGGGACGCGGATGGTCGGCGGCGTGACACCCGGCAAGGGGGGGGAGACGGTCGCTGATCTGCCCGTCTTCGACACCGTCGCCGAAGCGGTCGCCGCCACCGGAGCCAACGCCACGATGATTTTCGTGCCGCCGGCATTCGCCGCCGACGCGATTCTCGAGGCGGTCGGTGCCGAGATCCCGCTGGTGATCGCGATCACCGAAGGAATCCCCGTGATCGACATGGCGCGGGTCATGCCGGTGGTCCGGGCCTCGAAGAGCCGGCTCATCGGTCCCAACTGCCCCGGTGTGATCACCCCTGGCCAGTGCAAGATCGGCATCATGCCCGGCTACATCCACACGCCGGGCCATGTCGGCGTGATGAGCCGCTCCGGCACCCTCACCTACGAAGCGGTGTGGCAGCTGACCCAGCTCGGCCACGGCCAGAGCACCTGCGTCGGCCTTGGCGGCGATCCGCTCGTCGGCTCGAGCTTCATCGACATCCTTGCGCTCTTCGAGGCCGATCCCGACACCCATTCGATCCTCATGATGGGCGAGATCGGCGGCTCGGCCGAGGAAGAGGCGGCGGAGTTCGTGAAGCACCATGTCACGAAGCCGGTAGCCGCCTTCATCGCCGGCCAGACCGCCCCGCCAGGAAAGCGGATGGGCCATGCGGGAGCGATCATCTCCGGTGGCAAGGGGACGGCCGAGGCCAAGCTCGCCGCCCTCAAAGACGCCGGCATCGAAGTCGCTGCAAGCCCTGCCGACATGGGGGCCGCGATGGTCCGGGCAATCGAGCACAAGAACAAGAAGAAGTAATGGACGTCGATCTCTTCATCCCCTGCTTCGTCGATCAGATGAACCCACGGGTGGGGATGGCCGTGGCCACGGTCCTCGAACGCCTCGGCCATTCCGTCAACTTCCGCCCCGCCCAAACCTGCTGTGGCCAGCCGAGCTTCAATTCCGGCTACTGGGACGAGGCCCGCACGGTGGCCATCCGCGCGCTCGATGTCTTCGACGGGGCCGGTGCGGTCGTCGGCCCGAGTGGCTCCTGCGTGGCGATGATGCGCGTCTTCTACCCGGAGCTCCTCGCCGGCACCCCGCACGAACAGCGTGCGCTCGATCTCGCCTCGCGGACGTTCGAGTTCGGTGAGTTCCTCGTCGACCGCCTCGGCGTCACCGATGTCGGTGCCCGCTTCCCCCACCGCGTGACCTACCACGACGGCTGCCACGGCCTTCGCGAGCTGCGGATCAAAGCAGCCCCGCGGCAGCTCCTCGCGGCCGTCCGTGGCCTTGAGTTGGTGGAGTGCGACGAGCCGGAGAGCTGCTGCGGCTTCGGGGGGCTGTTCAGCGTGAAGTTCCCGATGATCTCCACCGCGATGGCGGAGGTGAAGGCAGGGTCGCTGGCCAGGACGGAATGCGACTGGATCGTGTCGAGCGATCCGAGCTGCCAACTCCAGATCGACGGCTGGCTCTCTCGCCAGGGGAAGAAGCCCCGCACGATCCATCTGGCCGAGGTGCTCGCCTCGACCTGAACCCGGCACGGCTCATGCGGCGGGTGTCCGACGCCGCGATCCGAACAGCGCCTCCTGGGCGAACCCGGCCGCATTCGCTCCCTGCCAGATCCCAAAGGCCGCGAGGATCGCGAGGGCCCTCCCGGCGACGCGTCGATCGCCGCGCAACGCCCTCAGCCGCGGCAGGATCGAGGCGTGAAAGCCGATGTCCCGGCCGATGCCTCCCGAACCACGCTCGAGTCTGCGGCGATGGTGGAGATAAGCCCCCCGCCCGTAACGAAAATGGAGGTCGATGAACTTCCGCAGGGTCTGCGCGTGGCGGTGTTCAATCCGCGCCGCCGGCTCCCAGACGAGCGGCCACCCGGCCGTCTTCCACCGATCGCAGAAGTCGCGGTCTTCGGCCCCGGCGCGGGGGAAGGTCACATCGAAGCCACCGATCGCCTCGAAGCGCTCCCGGCTACAGAGGATGTTGTTGCTGGTCAGGAACGTGGCCTGGGAGGGATCGGCATTGAAGTGGTCGTAGACGAGGTCGACGATCAATTGGCTGGCGCTGGCGAAAAGATCCCCGTCAAGCCCGTTGTTCGTCGTTCCCCCGACCATCGCCCCGGGAGTGAGGGCCTCGCGGCGGAGGAGGGCTCCGAGCCAGTCGGGCTCGGGGAGGCAGTCGTCGTCGGTGAAGGCGATGCATCGGCCCCGGGCGACAGCGACACCGCGGTTCCGGGCCCGGGCGGGCCCGGCATTGGCCTGCCGCTCGATGCGAAGATCGAGCTGGCCATGAAACGCCTCGGCGATCGAGTCGAGCGGCTCCGGACTCCCGTCATCGACGACCACCACCTCCCACGGCACTTCCAAGCGCTGGCCGACCAGAGCTGCCAGGCAAGCGGTGAGCTGCTTCGGCCGGGCATAGGTGGGAATGACGACGGTGAGGAGCGGTGGGGTCATGGTGGCCGTGGTCGTGACACCCGCTCTCGCCCTTGCCCGGCCCCGCTCGAACGAGGCTGTCCGCAAAACGGCAGATTCACTCGGGGCCGATGGTGGCTACTTCTGCGGCGCTGGCTTGAACGGATTCGCCGGTCCAGCCGGTTGCTTTGGCGTCTCGTTGGCACGCCCAGGCACCTCGAACGGCGGGGTCGGCTCCGTGGCGGGGGCCGGCGCCTGACCAGCAGGCACGCCCGGCTGCTGTGGAACGCCCGCCGGCTGCTGTGGCGCGGCGGGCGGGGCGACGGCCGCAGGTTGGCCGGGCTGCTTCGGGACGCCGGGGGGCGTGCCCGGGCCGGGCGCGGGTACGGCGGGGAACGGTTGGCCCGGCTGCGTTGGCAGCCCGGGCGGCACGGTCACTCCAGCGGGCACAGTCACACCAGGGGGCACCGGCACCTGCGGGGGAACCGTTGTGCCCGGGACGCCGGCCGGGATTGGCTGCCCGGGAACGCCGGCAGCAGGGTCGGTCGCGGTGGGACGGGCCGCCGGCGGGGTCACGCCAGGCCCGAGTCCACCCGGCGGGGGATAGGGAAGCCCTTCCACCGGTCCGAGTTTCCCGTTTCGCTGCAGGCGCTGCACATCCGTCTTCATGACGGTCCGCACCGTCACCCAGGGCCCGAGGGCGTACCGTTCGCGGAGCCCGATGTCGCGGGTCTTGTTCGTGTTGATGTCGTTGCTCCGCAGGCACCAGGTGAAGGCGCCGTTGTCGTCGGCGTCGAGGTACTTCTCCCCCTCGTCCCACTGCTGGTTCCAGTTGACGTCGGCGTACACCTCGCTCCACTGCGGCAGCTCGATCTTTTCGAGCACCGGCCGCGACGGATCGACCGGCACCGGTGGCGGCAGGGCCTTCGCGGGATCTTCCTTCTCCGCCCGGAAGCCCGGCTCCCCATCCATCATGATGCCCCGCTCCTCGCTCGACATCGACGGGGCGCAGTGGCCGACCAGATCGATGATCCCCTGGCCAAGATCCCAGCCGAGCTTCGTGTGGTCGAAGGCCATCGACTCGGGGAGCGGCGCCATGGCGAGGATCACCTGGAGCGCGCCGGCGACGACGAGCCCGGCCAGCGCTCCGACAATGCCGCCGCCGGCCAGATCGACCAGCGGCGGATAGTTCGTCGCCCCCTCCTGGATCGCCCCCCCGACCGCCAACCGGATGGCGATCGCCACGAGCGCCACGCTCGTCACGAAGGCGATCGTCTGCCGCCAGATCATCGCAAACTCGTTGGTCATTCCGGCCCACATCAGCAGCCCGTCGACATGGTCGGTGATCGCGAACGCGGCCACGACCGAGGCGAGGGCCTGGAGGCCCCAGACGGTGGCCAAGAACAGCCCGTAGCGCGAGCCGAGCCAGGCAATCAGGGCCACGATCAGAATGGTGATCAGGCCTGCAGACTGTTGGAGGATCGAATCGGCGAACAGCATCGGTATTTCCGTCACTTTGCCACCCGCTGCATCTCGCTGACGCTCGTGACCCCGGCGAGCACCTTGCCGACGCCCGCCTCGAGGAGCGTCTTCATGCCCCCCTTGCGAGCCGCTTGGCGGATCGTCTGCATCGAGGGGCGGCCGACGAGGAGCTCTCGGATCGAGTTGTCGAAGATCATCAGTTCGTGGAGACCGGTCCGCCCGCGGAAGCCGGTGCCATGGCAGGCCGGGCAACCCTTCTCCTGATAGATCGTCACGTCCTTCCCGACGGCGATGCCCCACTTCTGCTTAAGCTCGTCGGAGAGCTGGACGGCCTGCTTGCACTTCGGGCAGAGGACGCGGACGAGCCGCTGGGCGAGGACCGCGGAGACGGCCGACTGGATGAGCGTCGCCTCGACACCGATGTCGAGGAGCCGGGTGATCGTGGTGGGGGCGTCATTGGCGTGGAGCGTCGTGAACACGAAGTGGCCCGTCATCGCTGCCTGCATGGCGATCTCGGCCGTCTCCTTGTCCCGAATCTCGCCGACGAGGATCACGTCCGGATCCTGCCGGAGCGTCGAGCGGAGGATCTTGGCGAAGGTCAGCTCGGCCGCCACGTTGACGGCGGTCTGCGAGATCCCCTCGAGCCGGTATTCGATCGGGTCCTCGATGGTGATGATGTTCTTGGAATTGACGTCGATCTCGGAGAGCGCGGAGTAGAGCGTCGTCGTCTTCCCCGATCCGGTCGGCCCGCAGACGATGAGCATGCCGTGCGGCTGCTGGATGATCTCGCGGAGCTGGGCGACGACCGAATCCTTCATCCCGATCGAGCCGAGTCCCCCCTTCACGATCCCGCCGTCGGCGTCGAGGAGCCGCAGCGCCATCTTCTCGCCGAAGTTCGTCGGGGCCGAGGCGGCACGGACGTCGAAACGCCGGTCTTCCATGAGGACGGTGAATGTCCCGTCCTGCGGGCGCCGCTTCTCGGCGATGTCCATGTCGCCGAGCACCTTCATTGCCGAGAGGACCGCCTTCCCCTCGTCGGCGGGAAAAGCAGCGATGTTCTGAAGGATGCCGTCGATGCGGCAGCGAACGACATACTCGTCGTTGCTCTTCGGCTCGCAGTGGATGTCGGTGGCCCGGAGGTCGACCGCCTTGAGGAACATCTCCTGCACCGTCTTCACCGCCTGGGAAGTCTCGCGGTCGAGGGCCCCGCTCTTGCCGTCGACGGTGGTGCCGTCTTTTTTCAGAAGGACGATCCGCGGCGCCGGGCCGGTCCTCGCCAGGCCTCCCGAAGCCGCCACCGGAAATGCCCGGTCGAATTGCCGCTCGAGCCCGAGTCGGACGGCGAGCTTCCGACCCGTCCGCCGGGCGAAGGTCGACGAGAGGATCTTGTCGGTCGGCTTGGCCTTCGAATCGCGCAGCGCCACATACCCGAGCGTGATGGCGGGGATGAGGAGGGCGAAGAGCACCAGCGGCCCGAGCCCAGCCTGCCAAGTCGCAACGAAGAGGAGGACGCCGACAGCTGCGAAGAGAAGGTTCCAGGGGAGCGGGCCGCCGAACACCTTCCGGGCGTCACGGTCGACCCACATGCAGATCGCCGCCCAGAGCACCGCGAGGGCAACCCACAGCCCCCCCGTCCAGAGGAGTTGCTCGCCGAATGATGGAGGTACGACCACGCCTCACCCGCCTCCGGAGATCGCCCGGCACGCCAGACACGGAGGCCGAGCCGGAGACATGCTGCCACCGGACCGGTCACGACTCCGCCACAGCCCGGCAAAGGCCGCGCTACCGTGGCCCCTGTTTTAGCCTCTTTGGGGGGTAAAATCCACGCATTGCCCCCTGACAGCGACGCTTTTCACTCCTGCCGGCACCCCGGCCGGACGGCTATCATCGATCTGGTCTCCCAGCCGCCACGCCTCCGCAGCACCCGCCATGCCCCATCTGTCACCGACTGCGACACCCCGCCCCGACCATTCCGTCGATTCCGCCGGCGGGACGGAAGCCTCGGCGCATGGGGCCAAGAAGCGATTCCTCCACGACGCCCGCGAGTATGTCCGCGACACCGACCACCGCGCCTTCCTCCGCCGCGCCCTGGCCGGCTATTACACGACGCGCGACGGCCAGAAGGCCCGCTACCGCGACTGGGAGCACGCCCGCGACGCCGCCAACCTCGCCAAGTGGAACGCCGTCAACCGGCTCGACGAAATGCTCGTCCGCTTCGCCGACCGCTTCGAGGCTGGCGGCGGCAAGGTGCACTGGGCCCGCGACGCGGCCGAGGCGCGTTCGATCATCCTCGGGATCGTCCGCGACGCGGGTGCCAAGGCGATCATCAAGAGCAAGTGCATGACGAGCGAGGAGATCCACTTGAACGACGCCCTCGAGGCCGAGGGCTACGGCGTGGTGGAGAGTGACCTCGGGGAGTTCATCCAGCAGCTCCGCGGCGAGCCCCCCTTCCACTTCGTCTTTCCCTGCATGCATGTCCGCCGTGGCGAGATCAGCAAGCTCTTCGAGGAGCATCTCGGCAGTGCGCCGACAGAAAGCCCCGAAGAGCTGACGATGATCGCCAGGCGATACATGCGCCGGCTCTACGTCGAGGCCGACGTGGGAATCACCGGCGCGAACTTCCTCGTCGCCGAGACAGGCCAGATCTCGATCACCGAAAACGAAGGGAATGCCCGGCTCACCGCGGCGCTGCCGCGCGTCCATGTGGCGCTCGCAGGAATCGAGAAATGCGTCGAGCGGCTCGATGATCTCGCCGTCCTCCTCCCGATGCTCGCGACCGCCGGCACCGGCCAACCGCTCACCTGTTACAACACCCTCTATGGCGGACCGCAGGCCAAGGATGAATGTGACGGCCCACGGGAGATGCACGTCGTTCTCCTCGACAACGGCCGGGCCGCGATCCTCGCCGATCCCGAGCAGCGCGACAGCCTCCAGTGCATCCGCTGTGGCGCCTGCCTCAACGTCTGCCCGATCTTCAAGAACGTCGGCGGCTTCACCTACGGCACCACCTACCAGGGGCCGATCGGCTCGGTGATCACCCCCCATCTCCGCGGCCTCGGCGACTGGAATCATCTTTCCCAGGCCAGCTCCCTGTGCGGCGCCTGCACCGACGCCTGTCCGGTGCGGATCGACATCCACCACCATCTCCTCCACAACCGGCGCAACGCCGTCCGGGCCGTGCCAAACCGGCTCGAGCGGATGGGGCACAAGATGTTTGCCGCCGTCGCCGCGCGGCCGCAGCTGTTTGCCGCCGGTGGGGCAGTCTTCCGCCGTTCGCTCTGGCTCCTCAAAAAACTCCGTCTGCCGCTGCTGCGTGATTGGATCGCGAGCCGCGATCTGCCGCAGGCTCCAGCGCGGAGCTTCCGCGACCAGTGGCGCCACCGCGCCGCCCCGGCGGTGGCCCGGGGCCGCACGGACGCCGACGGGAGGCCCCAATGAACGCCCGCGACGCGATTCTCGCCCGGGTCCGGGAGGCGCTCACCGTGCCAGGCCCCGGGCCCCATCAGCGGGCCGGGGAGATGGCTGGCCATGGTCATGCCGCACACGTCCCCCCCCCTGCGCTCGGCAGCCTTCCGGTGCTCGCGCTCGAGGCCGCGCGTCCCTGGCTCCCCGACGGCGGTGCCACTCCGGAAGAGCGGCTGGCTCTGCTCGCCGAGAATCTCGGCAAGCTCAAGGCCGTCTTTCACCACGTGCCGACGATCCATGCCGCGCAGGATCTCCTCTTCTCGATCGCCCGCGAGCGCGATTGGAAGCGCGTCGCCTGGCACGCTCATCCACTGGTCGAGCCGATCCTCTCAGGCATTCCCTGTGCGACCCACCGCGTCGACAGCGCCGCCGCAGTGACAGCCGATCCCGCCACCGACTCGAGCCTCCGCAAGGACGCCCTCGAAGCCTGCGACGCCGGCATCACGGGCTGCGACGCCCTCATTGCCCAGACCGGCTCGATCCTCGTCTCGAGCGCCACCTGCGGGGGCCGGTCACTGTCGGTGCTGCCGCCGGTGCATGTCGTCGTCGCCGCGCCCGAGCAGATCGTGGCGACCCTCGCCAACGCCTTCGACGCCCTCCGCGAGCGGCACGGGAGCTCTTTCCCAAGCATGCTCTCCTTCATCACCGGGCCGAGCCGCACCGGCGACATCGAGCGGATCCTCGTCCTCGGCGCCCACGGGCCGAAGGAATTGTTTGTGATCCTCGTCGAAGATCCCTGATCCGCTCGCGCTGGCGGCTCTGGTTGGCGGCTCCGGTTTCGAGCGGATCCCGATGCCACGGCGGGGAACGAGAACATCCCGCACTTTTTTCTTTCCCGGCGCGAACCATCCCGCCGAGCCCCCCGTAGAATCAGCCGGACGTTGCGGTACCGTGAGGCGGCCGCGATGCCCACTCGAGACAGGAGATGGTTGGTGGCCGCGTCTTTTCCAGGGCGCGGCCGCGGCAAGGAGACGGTGGATTCCGATGACTCCGCGACGATCCAATCCGGGCTTGTGGCTCTCCTTCGGGATGAGCCTGCGCTCGGTCGGTCGACCGCAGGGAAGCCGGCTCCATCGTCGTGACGGGCTGAATCATGGTGCTCTGCGGATTCTGGCTGCAGGCCCACGGTCGCGGCTCGCCCTCGCTGCGGCCCTGGTCGTCGCCTCCCTCCTGTCCCCGGGTGCCAGCGGTGCCTGCGCCGGGTGTTGTGACGACGGTTCCCCAACCGTCGCCGCCCCCCTGGCTGCGGGCATCGCCCCCGTTCACGCGGCGGCTGTGGTCAAAGCGGTTCCCCACGGCTGCTGCCATCGGCCGGACGTCGACGCTGCAGGCGCTGCCGAGTCGTGCTGCTCGAGCGCCGTGCTGGGGGCCGTTCTCGAAACGGTCGCCTGCGAGTCGCCGTCAGATCAGGCCGATCCGTGCGGCTGCAACCTTGTCCCCCGCGACGAGGCCCCGGCCGTCCAGGTCCGCACCGAGCCTGACGTCCGTGCTGGCGCTGTGGCTTTCGATCATGGCTTTCACGCGACGGCAATCGACGCCGGCCGGCTGGCCGTGGCCAGCGACAGCCCTGTGCTGCCGGTCCATGCCCGCCCGCTGCGGGTGCTCTATGGGGTGTGGCGGAACTGAAGCCGGGCCCGGAGTCTCCATGCCCAGCATGGCCCTCCGATGCCGCAACGGTTTCCTTTCCTTCCACGTTCAATTCCCAAGGAGCTTTCTCATGTCTACGTTCCTCGTCTGGGCTGCCATGGCCCTCTCTCCCCTGGCTGGTGGTCAGACCGCGTCGTGCGGCCTGTGTGATGCCTGCGAATGCTGCGGTTGCTGCGAGAGCGGCGCCTGCACATGCAGCGAGTGTCGCTGCTCCTGCTGTGAGGCCGGTGCCTCCCAGGCAGAGGGCTGCTGCACCGTGAGCGCTGGGGCCGATCGTGAGCCTCAGGGCCAGCAGGCCGGCTGCTGCGGCAGCGGTTGCTGCAAGTAAGACGGGCCACTGACACTTCTGGCAATTCCCGACCGGGCTGACGGCGGTTCTGCGCCCCTCCCGGCATGAGCCTCCGGCCAGGCGTCGCATCTGCGGCGCCCGGCCGGGCTTTTTTTGCGCCCACTCCACGCGTTCCTTCTGTCGCGTCATGCGCGCATCGCCGCGCTCACCGGGCCTTCCCCGCTACGACCGGAATCTTCCTCACGGTCGGATCTTTTCGAGCCCCAGTGAGTTTTCCGACTGGGAAAGATCGATCTTCTGTCCAGGAGTTTGCCGCTCGCGCAAACCCTGACGATCACGGTGATCTCGCCACGTACCGGCGACGTGAACGGCAGGGGAATAAAGCGGCGAGCTCGGTCGGTGCGGAGCTGTGACACGCCTTCCATCTGGGGTTGGCGGGCCACGCGACGGACCGGCCAAGTGTTCGCGAACCGTTTCCTTTTTTTCTTTCCATCCGGAGGATTCTGTGAAGAAGCGTTTGACGTTCGGCTTCCTGCCCTGGGTTGCCGCTGTTGCCATCTGTTCGGGCAGCGGATTTTCCCACGGTCAGGAGTCCGTGATCGAGGCCGGTTCGGTTCTCGCCAACGGTGGCGTGGCTCACACCGAGCCCGCGATTGTCGAGGGTGAGGCCGCCGCGCCGTCCGCTGCGGAGGGTGCCATCGTGAGCGAAGGTGCCATCGTCAGCGCAGGTGCGATCGGCAGCGAGGGTGCCGCCGCCGGTGGTGCCACCCGCAAGGTGCTCCGCCGCGAGTGGGTCACCGAGAGCCGTGACGTCAACGTCACGGAGTATGTCCAAGAGCAGCGTGAGCGGTCGTACACCGTCACGAAGCGCGTCCCCCGCACCGAGCAGCGGACCCGCGAGTACACGGTGAACGTGCCCGAGACGCGCACCAAGACGGTGAACTACACGGTCAACACGACCGTTCCGGAAACCCGCACCCGTGACTACACGGTCAAGGTTCCCTACACGGAGACGATCGAGCAGAACTACACCGTGATGGTCCCGGTCAAGGAAGAGAAGAGCCGGAGCTGGACGGTCAAGGTCCCCTACACCGAGTGCGTCGAGCAGGCGTACACGGTGATGGTGCCGGTCAAGGAAGAGAAGACGGCGACCTACACGGTGAAGGTTCCCTACACCGAGCAGCGTTCGGCCAGCTACACGGTCCGGGTTCCGTACACCGAGCAGGTCGAGGAGACCTACACGGTGCGCGTCCCCTACACCGAGCAGATGACCGGCTACCGCACGGTCAGCAAGCGGGTCCCCGTCAAGGAAATGAAGACGGTCTCCGTGAAGGGCGGCCACTGGGAGACCAGCGCCAAGGAGATCTCCGCGAACGGCAAGTATGACGCCGAGGGCAACCCCTGCTGCCCGAAGACGGTCTGCTGCCGCACGTGGGTCCCGACCTGCGAGTCGAAGGAAGTCGAGACCACCCGGTGGGAGTGCACCACGGAGCAGGTGCCCTACACCTACTGCGTGACGAAGAGCCGCTGCGAAACCCGCTCGCGCACCAAGTGCGTGACGAAGTTCCGCTGCGAGGAGCGGACCCGGAACTACTGCGTGACCCTGTCGCGCTGCGAGACCCGGACCCGCAACTACTGTGTCACGAAGATGGTCCCCGAGACCCGCACCCGGACGGTGAAGGTGCAGAAGTGCCGCGACGAGATCCGCACCGGCACCTACTGCGTGACGAAGATGGTCCCCGAGGCCCGCACGAAGAGCGTGTGCGTGAAGAAGTTCCGTTGCGAGACGCGGACTGCTTCCTACACGGTCAACAAGTGTGTCCCCGAGACCCGCTCGAAGGAAGTGTGCTACACGGTGATGGTCCCGCAGCAGCGGACGGCCAACTACTGTGTCACCCTCTATGACAACGTCTGCGAGACGAAGACCTGCTCCTACACGGTGTGCGTGCCCAAGTGCGTCACCAAGCAGATCCAGGTCAAGGTTTGCCGGACGGTCTGCGAAGAAGTCCCCTGCGATGCTTGCTCGGGCTGCTCGAGCGACGCTGATGCCTGCGGTTGTGGCAACGGCAACGCTGGCAACGCCGGTAAGGCCAAGGGCCACAAGGGCTGCGGTCTCCTCCGCTGCCGCAAGGGTTGCTGATCGGAAACGGCCAGCGGGTCGCTGACCTGACGGTCGACACGAAGCACGAGGGGGGTCGGACGGGAAACCGTCCGGCCCCCCCGTCTTTTTGTCATTTCCCCCTTTCCGCACCGGCCCGAAGCGGCGTTGCTTCGCCGCCCCCGCAGAGGGAGAATCGGGGCCCTGTCGGATCCCTCCGCTGGGAGCCCTGGACCGTGATCCCCGCCAAACGATTCGGCCGGGGGATCCAGCCCCGGGTTGCACTCTCCAGGAGCCCCGCCCCGATGCCCTCCGTCCATGCCAATCGCCGATCGAGCGCCCCAAGCGAGTCGCGCGGCCGGCCGGTCGTCCTTGCCAGTCTCCTCCTGGCCCTCATCCTCGGGCTCGTCTCGGCCGGCGCCTGGTGGGGGGGATGGTTCGGCGTCAAGGAGGATCCGCGGCTCACCGAGGTGAAGACCTTGATGGCGGATGCGGCGGCGAAGCATCCGCCCGATCAAGCCCCCAAGAACATGCTCGAAACCGCCGCCCGGGTGGGGACGATGGTGAGCGTGATGGCGAAGATCCAGAGCTTGCCGGAGGAACTCCGGCCGAAGGCGATGGAGGAGGGGCGGAAGCTGATGATGAAGGGGATGGAAGCGCGGGTCGATTCCTACTTCGCCGCCCCACCGGATCAGCGTCAGAAGCTCATCGACGACCAACTCAAGCAGATGCAGTCGATGCAGAAGGCCTTCGAAGGGAGCCGATCGATGTTCCAAGGGCTCGGCGGCGGCCAGGGAGGCAGCGGCGGAGCTGCCGGCAACCAGCAGGCAGCCGGCAGGCCGGGGCCGCGCTCCGAGGAGGATCGCAGCGCCTGGCGGAAGCGGATGATCGACGGCAGCTCGCCGAGCCAGCGGGCCCGCTGGACCGAATACTTCAGCGAGGTCGAGAAGCGCCGTCAGGCCCTCGGCCTCCCCGGCGGCGGCGGGCCTTTCGGGCCTCGCTGAGGACAACGACGGAGATCGCGGGGCGATCGCCCGACGCATCCCTCGGCTCGCATCGCCCAGCGGCCACCAGCGAAGAGTCGCTTGACCGCCATCCAACGGGGCGCAAGAATAGGACTAGTTTGACTAGTTTTTTTGAGGGCGTTCTTTTGGAGGACCTCAATCGATGCGGAAAACAACGTGGAGCATCGCTGATGCCAAAAGCCGGCTGAGTGAGGTCCTCAACCGGGCCGAGCGTGAGGCCCAAGTGATCACCCGCCGGCAGCGTCGATACGTCGTGGTCGAGGGGCACGAGTATGAGCGGTTGACCGGTGCCGTTCCCGGCCTCAAGGAGCTGATTCTCGAGGGTCCGAGCCTCGACGGGATCGATCTCGAGCGCGATCGCTCGAGCGGCCGGGATGTCCCGCTGTGAGGACTCTCGTCGACACGTGCGTCCTTTCCGAACTGCGGAGGACCGATGGCAATCCGCGCGTGCGGGCGATGTTCGCCACGATCGCCGAGAGCGATGTGTTCCTCAGCGTGCTCACCATCGGAGAACTGCGCAAGGGGATCGACCGACTCAAAGCCGGACCGAAGAAACACGCGCTCTCCACGTGGATCGACAGGCTGGCGATGTCCGCAGAGGGGCGCATTCTCTCCGTCGATCTCGAGACGGCGGTCATCTGGGGCGAGGTGTCGGCCAGGGCCGAGAAGAAGGGGCGACCAATTCCGGCTATTGACGGTCTCCTTGCCGCGACCGCCCTCCGGCACGGACTCCACCTTATGACTCGGAATGTCGTCGACTTCGAACCGACGGGGGTCCTTTTGGTGAATCCCTGGGAGGACGGCGACGGCTGATTGTCAACCGACACGTCGCCCGCGTCTGACTGCCAATCCCGGTCCTCGCTCCGCTCCCTTGATCTTCCGCCCGCCGTGGCCATCTACTCCCGTCGCGACGGTGGTCGGCGACGAACCCGAACGACGACACAGGATCCCTCCATGCAACACTGGCTGCTCAAGAGCGAACCGGACTGCTTCTCGATCGATGCCCTCCGCAAGGCGAAGAAGCAGACGACCCACTGGGACGGCGTGCGGAATTACCAGGCCCGCAACTTCCTCCGCTCGATGAAGGTCGGCGATCGCGCCTTCTTCTACCACTCCAGCTGCGATCCCCCGGCGGTCGTCGGCGTCGTCGAGATCGTCCGCGAGGCCTATCCCGACTCGAGTGCCTGGAATCCCGACGACGACCACTTCGATCCCAAGGCCTCGCCTGAAAATCCGGTTTGGTCGATGGTCGACGTGAAGCTCGTCGAGGTCTTTCCGCGGCCGGTGCCCCTCGACGAACTCCGCAGCGTGAAGGCCCTGGCAGGCCTCGAGCTCCTCCGCCGTGGCAGTCGGCTCTCGGTCCATCCGGTGACAGCGGCCGAGTTCCGCACGATCGAGCAGCTCGGCTCCGGGTGATGTCGGTGGACGGCCCATCCCCACGTCGGCCCGCGTGGCCATAATGTCGGCATGACCTGCCGTCCGCCATTCACCGCCCCCCCCAGCCCAGCCGCCACCGCCGCGCTGCCCGAGCCCCTCGCCTGGATCGACGCGGGGCTCGAGAGCCTCCGTCGCGACGGCCTCGTGCGTCCCCGGCGCGTCCGCACGGGGCGGCAGGGACGGGTTGTCGAGCTCGACGGCCGGGCGCTGATCAACTTCGGATCCAACGACTACCTCGGGCTGGCCGGCGATGTCCGGCTGACGAAGGCCGCCTCACGCGCCGCTTGCGCCGAGGGATTCGGTTCCGGGGCGAGCCCGCTGGTGAGCGGCCACTCCTCCACCCACGCGGCCCTCGAAGCGGCGCTCGCGGAACTCCTCGGCACCGGCGACGCGCTCCTCTTTCCCTCGGGATTTGCCGCCAACGCTGCCACGATCGCGGCGCTCGCCGGCCCCGGCGATGTCGTTTTCAGCGACGAGCGCAACCACGCGAGCATCATCGATGGCTGTCGGCTGTCGCGGGCGGCGGTGGCCGTCTTCCCCCACCGCGACGTCGTCACCCTCGACAGGCTCCTGGCGGCCACGCCGGGACGGCGCCGGCTGATCGTTACCGATAGCCTGTTCTCGATGGATGGCACGATCGCGCCGCTGTCCGATCTTGCCGCGGTCGCTTCCCGCCACGGCGCCATCCTCATGGTCGACGAGGCCCATGCCACCGGCGTGTTCGGGACGCGCGGCAGCGGCTTGGTCGAGGCCAGCGACACCGCCGACGGAGTTCACGTCCGCGTCGGCACGCTCTCGAAGGCGCTGGGGTCGGCCGGTGGCTTCGTCGCCGGCCACCCGCACCTCGTTGACTGGCTGCGCCACTCCGCCCGGGCCTGGGTCTTCTCCACGGCTCACCCCCCCGCCGTGGCCGGCGCGGCGCTGCGCGCGGTGGAGCTCCTCGCCGCCGAGCCCCGTCGCCGCGTCTCGCTCCTCGACAAGGCCAAGGCCTTCCGCGATCGGCTCCGGGCCGCCGGCCTCGATCTTGGCGATGCCGCGGCTCAGATCGTGCCGGTGATCGTGGGGAGCGCTGCAGGGGCCGTTGCCCTGGCGGCGCGGCTTGCCGACGACGGCCTGTTCGTGCCGGCCATCCGCCCGCCGAGCGTCCCGGCCGGGGGCAGCCTCGTCCGCGCGAGCCTCGCCTGCCATCACACCGACGACGACCTCGATCGCCTCGCTTTCGCCCTCTCGGAGGGCCGGGGATGAGTGGCCCGCCAGGCGTCGACGACGGGTGGTGTGTCATCGGCGCGGGGCCTTCGGGTCTCACGGCGCTCAAGAATCTCCTGGCGCTTGGGATCCGCGCCGTCTGCCTCGAACGGGAGGACGACATCGGTGGCAACTGGTACTTCGGCTCGGGTGCTTCGGCGGTCTTCGCGTCGACGCGGCTGATCAGTTCGAAATCGCTCACCGCCTTCACCGACTTTCCGATGCCGCGGCAATGGCCGTCCTATCCCGACCACCGCCGCTGCCTCGCCTATCTCCGCGCCTACGCCGATCACTTCGCGCTCCGGCCCCACATCCGCACGGGCTCCCCGGTTGACGGAGTCACGCCCCGCCCCGGCGGCGGCTGGACGGTTTCCACCGGCGGTGGGGCGCTCGAGTGCCGTGGCCTCGTGATCGCCAATGGCCACAATCACACACCGCGCTGGCCCGACATCCCCGGAAGGTTCGACGGGCCGTTCCTCCATGCCTGCCATTACAACTCGCCGATCGATCCGGTGGCGATCGCGGGAAAACGCGTGCTCGTCATCGGCGGGGGCAACTCCGGCTGCGACATCGCCGTGGAGTGCTCCCGGCACGCCGCCCGCACCGTCCACTCGACGCGCCGCGGCTACCATGTCGTGCCGCGGTTCATCATGGGCCGTCCCTCTGACCTCCGCGGCGAACGGTTGCTGGCAATGGGAGCGCCGACATGGCTCCGCCGCTTCGTGAGCCTCCGCGCCATCGACAGGGCGATCGGTCTCTCCTGGAAACACGGGCTCCCCCGGCCCGATCACCGGCTCTGGGACAGCCATCCAGTGATCAACTCGGAGATCCTCGGCCGGATCGACTCAGGCGCCATCGTGCCGCGCGGTGACGTGCGCCGTTTGGAGGGCGAGGTGGCGACGTTTGCCGATGGCTCCCGGGAACGTTTCAATGTCGTGATCTGCGCCACCGGCTACGTCCTCTCCCTGCCGTTCATCGATGCCACCCACCTCCATCCCGTCGATGGCGTTCCGCGCCTGTTCCTCCACACGCTCCATCCCACGCGTGACGACATCGCCGTCTGTGGCCTGATCCAGCCCGACAGCGGTCAATGGGGCCTCACCGATCTCCAGGGGCAGCTCATCGCCCGGATGGCCCTGGCCGCGGAGCGCTCGCCCCGCGCTGCGGCGTTCCTCCATCGCAAGCGTGGCCAACCGGGCGATGGTATTCCCCGCCCCGCCGGTATCGACTACGTCGACAGCCCACGGCACCGCTTCGAGGTCGAGCATCACGCCTACCGTCACCGCCTCGAGACGCTCGTCGCCGCCACCGACCGGAGGCTCCGCCGCGACGGTGCTTTGCGGACAGGCTGCTGAGAACGTTCGGCTCTCCCCGGTTGACGCGAGGATTCAGCCCGAGGGAAAGGAGAGGGGCGCTTCGGGGGGCGACGACGGCGGGAGTGGCGGCAGCACCGGCAGAGCCGTTGCCGGCGACACGGGGCGAGCCGGGAGCGCGGGCGCCGCGGGAGGGGGATTGCCGAAGAGTTCTTCGAGCCCCTCGAGCCCCCGTTCGAAACCGTCCTTGATGATCCCCTCGGCGGTGTTGTCGACGATCTTGGCGATGAGGCCGTCGATGGCGCCGGCATCGAATTGCGGCCGATCGGAAGTTCCCTTGAGCGGGATCACCAGCGGCGTCCGGAGGAGCTTCGCAAGCCGCGGCGCGCCCGCGACGAGGTCTCCGCGAAAGCCGACCTCGACCACCATCGCGAGCGTCCCGTCGGCCCCCACGCTCCCGGCGGAGCGGAGCACGAGTTGCCCCATGTCCATCACGAGGCCGTCGTGCCAGGCACGCCCTGCGGCGAGCCGGACGCGAACCGGCTCGGGGCGGACACGGAGGATGACCGCCTTGTCGCCGAACGCGAAGCGCGGATCGATGACCGCTTGGAGCTTCGCGACGAGATTCGCCAGCGGTACCAACAGCGGCCCCGGGGTCACCTCGAGATTCTCAAACACCATCTCCCCGGCGGCATCTCCGCCCCAGGGATCGGAGAGCGGCAGCCGGGCCCCTGCCACGTCGACACTCACGACCCCCTGCGTCCGCATCGAGCGGCCGACGATCGGGAACATCCAGTTCATCCACCGGTCGGCGAGCGGCCCGGCGAGCACCATCCGCTCGACGAGCCTCCCCTTCGGTATGACGAGTTCCCCGGGCCCAGGAAGGAGCTGCACCCACGGCGCGCCACGCAGCCGACCGCCGCCGAAGCCGACATCGAACGGCCCGAGGGCCAACTGCCCCTCGAAGAGGCGCAGGGGCGTCTCCCCCGCCTCGAGCGCCATCCCCTCGAGCGTGCCTGTGGCCCAGGTTGTCGAGGTGTCGATCGAGAGGCTTCGCAGCCACGCGGCCGACTCGTTCCGCGCCACGGGCTGGAGCGACACCGGCAGCGCTGCCCGGACGGGTCTCTCGGGATCGGCTTCACGCACCCCGCCACGGACATTCGACAGCCAGTTCTCCGGGAGTGGCACTTCCGTCGTTGCCGGCTCGTCGCTTGCCGCGACCAACTCGGCTCCTCGTCCGCCCGGCGCGACGCCATCGAGAACGAGACGAACAAGCGGCTCCACCGGCGCCCGCAGGGCGAACGGCCGAGCCGCGCCACCGGCAAGATCGAGGTGGCCTCCCGTCCAGGGGAGGAGGAGCCGCGAGAGCATGCCCCAGTCGTAATTGAGCGTGCCGCCGACATCGAGGAGCGGGCGGGACGAGCAATCGTGCACCGTTCCCACGGCCGCCGCCGCCACCGTCGACGACTCGAGCACGAGGCGGTTGATGGCCACCGCATCCCCGACCGGGGCGCGGGTGAGCTCGACGAGGAAGCGGGCCCTTGGTTCCGCCCACACCTCGCGTCCCGCCGCTCCCATGGGATCGATCGGCGCCGTTGACCGCGGGTCTGCGGTGGTCGAGAGGGTGAGTTGGTTGCCGGTGGCATCGACGAGGAGATTGAGCCCTGCCGGCGTTTCCTGGAGATCGATCGTCCCCCACGCGCGCCCCGCTGCCGGCCAGCGTTCGACGGTCACTGGATCGACAATCCACGCCGCCGTCCTTCCGATATCGCACTGCCACTGGACGCGGCCACGGCAGCGGCCCGGATCATCCCAGGGCCGCCGGGCCCCTCTTGCTGCCGGCCGGTCGGATGGCGGAGGGAGGATCGTCAGTCCACCGGTGCGGAGCGAGAGGCTCGCCGTCAGCACCTCGGCGGAGGAGATCTCGACCCTGCCGCTCGTCGCATCGATCGTGCCGGCAGCCGTGGCGACCAATCTCGGCTCGACGATCCGCCCACGGTCGATTTCGAGTTCCACGACCTCCGCGCCGGCGCGCGTCACCTGCCACAACTCGCCGTGGGCTGCAAGCGACGCCGAGGCCTCGACCGTGCCACCGAGACGCGTCGCCGGCAGGGCCGCATCCCCGAGGAGCGCCACGAGTCGCGCCTGCCAGCGGGCCAGATCCCCCTGCAGCGACCAATCGACCGAAATCCCCGTCGAGGTCGGCGCCGGCCGCAGCCATGTCCCGCCCCGGCGCGCCAGGCCGATCATGGACGGCAGGAGCGCGGGATCGACCAGCGCTCCGCCGGCCACGGTCACCTCGAGTCGGTCGCCGGCCGCGGCGCATTCCGAGCGCGCGGTGTCGATGACCATCGTGCCATCCGCCATCGATCCGGCTGCCGAGGCGTCGATCGTGATCTCCTCGTCGATCCAGTCGGGCCGACCGGCCACGAGCCACCGGAAGCCGGTCACGCTGCCGGTGAGCGAGGCGGTCGCCGCGCCGTTGGCCGGCGCGCGCTCGAGCGTGGCCCGGCCGCGCGTCGTCCCGGCGAGATCGACACCGTTGAGATCGAGGATCTCCCCGGCATCCGCGACGAGTCGGCCGAGGTCGGCGGTCCATTGAACATCGGACGACTCCGTCGTGCCGGACGCCGACACCTCGAAGGCCGACGTCGCCACCCGCGCTTCCTCCACCCGGAGCCGATCGCCGCGTCCGGCGCCGCGCCGCGACCGCAGCCAACCGACGAACGGCTCCGGCCAGCGGAGTTGCCTCGTGCCCTGGGTCACCTCGAGGTCCCTCGCTCCGATGCGGACCTCGAGGACGCGCTCCGTCCCCTCCGCCCGTCCTGCCGCGGCGATCTGCAACTGTCCGCCAGCGACACGGACATCGGGACGGACGTGCAAGCCGCCGTTGACGCTCCGCGCCGCCGCGGCCAGATCGATGTCGACGGCGAGCGCGAAGTCGTCGCCGATGAGCATCTCGGCCCACTCCCAGGCAGTTCCCTGGGGCAGACCGATCCGCCCCGAGGCCTCCGCGCGGAACAGAGGCGACTCGATCCGACAGTCACGGAGCGTGACGGTCGCCCCGTCCATCGACACATCGAGGGGCGCCTCCCAACGATCGAGGGCCACCAGCCGCTCGAGCGTGTCGGCGCGGCAGACGGCGAGCCGGGCGCCGTCGACGCGCCCGGCCACCCGCCATCCCTGGCCAGCGGCCGGGCCGGAGGGGAGCTGGATGTCGAGACGGACATCGGCCGTTCCCTCGAGCACGCGCGGAAGATCGAATCTCGTGGCAACGACCCGTGACAGGTCGAGCGGCACCCCGTTGCCCGCCACGGCGAGGGAGCGGGGCCCCGGGACGCCGGGGTCGCTTGGGGAGGAAATCGACCAGCCGCCGGCCCGCGCCAGGCTCGCGGTGGCGGCCGTGACGATCGTCGTCCGGTCGAGGCGCGACGGCGCAGGAGGATCCTTCAGCCCAGGCGGCGGCGCGGCGAAGGCCGCGGCGAGATCGCGCTTCGGCGTCCCGGTGTGCACCACGCGGCCGGCGAGCGTCCATCCCGCCAGCGTCGCCCCAGGCCGAAGACTGCCGGCCGCAATCAGCTCCGTGATCCGCCAGGCGTCGGCCCGTTCTCCGTCGACCAGCTCGACTGAGGCGTCGACGACTTCGAGCTCGAGGGACGGGGTCGATTCGGCCCGTGAGGCCACCGCGATCCACGGGGCGAGGATGTCCTCGAAGCCACTCCCGCCGCGCCGCACTTCGACCAGCGCCTCCCCTCCCACCAGCCGCACCGTCCCCAGATCGCTGCGGTCGATGAGGAGTTGCAGGAGTCCGCGGTCGAGGACCATCCGCCGCGCGGCAGCCACCGGTCGGCCACCGTGATCGACGAGCATCACGTCGCGGTACTCGATCGCCCCGAGCCAATTCCAGCTGGCGGCCCGGCTCGAGATTTCCCCATCGATGCCTGAGAGTGCCGCCCTCAGCGGCCAATCGCGCAGCGGCGTCCTCACCACCGCGACCGGCGCGAACCAGACCGCGGCGCCGATCGCCGCCAAGACCACCGCCCAGCGGAGGGCCCGGCGGCCTCGCGGGCGCCCGTCAGCCTCATGCGCTCGGGTGTTTCGCGTCGCCATGCGGCGGAGTATAGGAGTGCCCCCCTGATTTCCCGTAGGTCAGCTTTCCCCTTCGATTGCCAGAAAATCCCCCAAGTCCTCCAAGTCCCGTGGCGTGTCGAGATCACGGAAGCTCTCCAGCTCCGGATCGACCGGGAGGAGCGTCCGTTCCGGGACGATCCGCGCCGCGCCGGCCGCAGCAAGGCGTTCGACGAGCGACCGGGGATCGCGCCGGCCCGCCGCGAGGTGGGCCTCGATCGCCGCCAAAACTTCTGGCCGGACCGCCGACACGAGCACCTGGAGATGGCCTCCGACCTCCGGCACCACCCACAGCGGCGTCCCCGGCCCGGTCATCAGCCCGTCGCGCAGCAGCGCAAGGATCCGCGGACTGACCAGCGGCACGTCGCACGACACGACAAACACCACCGCCGCCGCACCGCCGAGGGCCCGCAGCCCGTCGGCAATCCCCGCCAGTGGCCCAGTCCCAGGGGCGCTGTCGCGCGCCACCTCGACGGCGCTCGGCAGGGAAGGAAGCTCCTGCCCCGGTGCTGCCACGACGACGATCCTCGGCGCCACCCCCCCAACCCGTCGACACACCCGCTCGAGGAGCGTCGCGCCGGCGAGCACGAGGCCGGCCTTCCCGCCGGGGGGCACGATCCCGGCGCTTGCCAATCGCGACGAACGTCCGCCGGCAAGCACGATCGCTGCTGTCGAGTTGATCATCGCCCCCACTCCATCCATCCGACATCCCCATCGATCAGGCCACGAAGGCGAGTCTATACTTCCCCCCGCGCGCAAAAGTCCCGGCGCACCAGAGTCCCGCCGACGATGCCGCCGGAGATCGACCCATGCCCACGCCGCTTTTCCGCGCCTTGGCTCTCTTCCTCACCGTCATCACCGTCGTGGTGGCTCTGGCGACGGCCGCAGACATCCTCCGCGCTGAGGAGATCCCGGCGACGTCGAGCCTGCCGCCGATCTTCAACGGCCGGGATCTCACCGGCTGGACGCCTCCCGCCGAATCCCACTGGAAGGTCATCGACGGGATCCTCGTCGGTGAAAACGATGCCGAGAAGAAAGGCTCGATGCTCTACACCGAGCAGGCCTACGGCGACGTGATTCTCGAGGGGGAAGTCCGCTTTGAGGGAGAGATCGACAGCGGATTCATGCTCCGCAAGCCGGAGTTGCAACTCCAGATCGGCGTCTCGCGCAGCTTGAAGCGCGACATGACCTGTTCGTTCTACGTCGGCAATTATCCCGAAGAGGCGCAGGCCAAGCGTGCAGGCGACCTGCTCAAGCCGGGGGATTGGAACCGGATCCGGATCCGAGCCAAAGGGGACACGTTCACCGTCTGGCTCAACGGCGAGCAAGTCTCGCAGTACACGTCTCCGAACTATCCAGAGCCTGCGCCGATCGGACTCCAGATCCACGGCGGGCTGACGATGAAGGTAGAGTTCCGCGACCTCCGCGCGCTGCCGCTTGAGTGAGTCGGACTGACCGGTACTCGAACTCAAACGTGGCTTCGGGGTCGCCCGTGCCCCGTCGCCGGACGCTCACCTCGGCCATCCATGGCCTCGGCTCTCTCCGCGCCGCTATCGCTTTCGCCCTCCGGGCTGCGCTCACCGGCGAGGCCGGCTCTCGGAGCACGGGCGACCCCTCGCTGCAGAGCGTCAGGGTGAGCTGCTTGTTTTCCGGGTCCGGTCACGCTCCCACGAAGCGGGCGATGCGATCGAGGCCGCGCTCGAGCTTCTCTTCGCTCGAGGCGAAGCTCATCCGCACGTTCCCCTCGGCGCCGAAGGCACTCCCGGCCACGAGCGCGACATGCTCCTTTTCGAGCAGCGCCTCGCACCAGGCCGCGCTCGTCGTGATCCCGTTGGCCCCGCGGGCGAGGATCGGGCTGATGTCGAAGAAGGCATAGAAGGCGCCGCCGATGTCGGGGATGCGAACGCCCGGGATCGCCCGGAGCCGCGCGGCGACGAGATCGCGGCGAATCTGGAAGGCGGCGTTCATCGTGGCGACGCAGTCCTGCGGGCCGGTCAACGCTGCCACGGCGGCGTGCTGGCTGACGCTGCAGGGGTTGCTCGTCTCCTGGCTCTGGAGATTGCCGATCGCCTTGGAGAGTGGCTCCGGGCAGATCGACCACCCGATCCGCCAGCCGGTCATCGAGTAGGTCTTGCTCACACCGGCGACGACGACGGTCCGGTCGGCGAGCCCGGGGCGGAGGGTGGGGAAGGAGACAGCCTGGCGGCCGTCGAAAACGAGCTGGTCGTAGATCTCGTCGGCGACGACCGAAAGGTCGGCTCCCATGGCGACGTCGGCGAGGCTTCCGAGTTCTTCAGCGGTGTAGACCACGCCGGTGGGATTACTCGGCGAGCAGAGGAGGAGCATCCGTGTGGCCGGCGTGAGCGCGGCGCGGAGGGCCTCGGGGCGGAGCTTGAAATCATCCTCGAGGCGCGTCGGCAGCATCACCGGCTTGGCCCCGGTGAGCTTGATGAGCTCCGCATAGCTGACCCAGTACGGGGTGGGGACGATCACCTCGTCCCCCTCGTCGAGGAGCGCCGTGAAGACGTTGTGGAGCGAGTGCTTGGCGCCGTTGGAGACGACCACCTGCGCCGGCGTCACGGCAAGGCCACTGCGGCGGGTGTAGTCGGCGGCCACTGCCTTGCGGAGATCTGGAATGCCGGCCGCCGGCGTGTACTTCGTCTTCCCGGCACGGATCGCCGCCTCGGCGGCCCGGCAGATGTGCTCCGGGGTGGGGAAGTCGGGCTCGCCGACCGACAGATCGATGACGTCGACCCCCGAGGCGGCAAGCGCCTGGGCCCGCGCCGCCATCGCAAGCGTGGCGGAGGGCTCGAGCGCGTGCATCCGCGTGGCGAGGGCGAGAGGGGAGCGGCGAGCGGAGGACGATGGCGAAGAGTGGGACATGCGGGTGGAGAGGGTGCGGGGGAGGAGCCGATGAAGGAAGGGAAACAGGGTGCGTTTTGCGTGCTGTCGGCGCGTCGTGCATGATACCACCGCGGTGACTGTTTCCCAGGAGCCGCGACGCTCCACCGACCCCAGGAATGCATCCAGCCATGGCAGTCCCTCACGGCCATTCGTCAAAGCGATCCGAATCCGATCCCACCGGCCGGACGCGCGGCCGCACGGGGCTGTGGCTCATCGGCGCCAAAGGGGGCGTGGCAACGACCGTGATCACCGGTCTGGCGGCCCTCACTCGCGGCGCGACCGAGCCGCACGGCCTGGTGACGGCGCTTCCGCCCTTCGCGCCGCTCGATCTGGTCGGCTTCGACGAGATCGTCATCGGCGGCCACGACATCCGCCCTGGCCACCTCGCCGACGAGGCGCGGCGGATGTGGGTCGAGAGTCGGGCGATCACCCCGGATGTGCTCGATGCCGCCGCTGACTCCTTCGCCGCCATCGAGCAGCGGCTCCGCCCGGGCACCGTCGTCGCCGCGGGGGACAAGATCCGCGAGTTGGCCGATCCCTCGGTCGCGAATGTCGTCGAGACCCCACGGCAGGCGATCGATCGGATCCGCGCCGACATCGAAGCCTTCGCGGCCAACGAGAACCTCCGACACGTCGTCGTCGTCAACGTCGCCTCCACCGAGCCGCCCCCCTCCCGACCGATCCCCGAGCGGTGGAGCGAGGTGGCCGCGCTCCTCGGGGATGCCGGTGCCTGCCCCCTGCCGGCGAGCAGCCTGTACGCCGTGGCGGCCTTCGAGGCCGGCGCATCGTTCGTCAACTTCACCCCGTCCACCGGCTCGACGCCGCCGGCCCTGTGCGAACTGGCCCTCGAGCACGGCCTGCCCCACGCCGGCTGCGACGGCAAGACCGGCGAGACGCTCCTGAAGAGCGTCCTCGCGCCGATGTTCGCGGCCCGCAACCTCGAGGTGATGAGCTGGGTGGGGCACAACATCTTCGGCAACATGGACGGCAAGGTGCTCGACGACCCGCGCAACAAGGCAGCCAAGGTGCGTAGCAAGGATCACCTCCTCGCCTCGATCCTCGGCTACCCCCCGCAAACCCACGTCTCGATCGAGTACATCCGTTCCTTGGGCGACTGGAAGACGGCCTGGGATCATGTCCACTTCCGTGGCTTCCTCGGCACGCCGATGACGTTCCAGTTCACCTGGCAGGGTTGCGATTCGATCCTCGCCGCGCCGCTGGTCATCGATCTGGTGCGTCTCACCGAGCGCGCCTGGCGTTGTGGTGAGCAGGGGATGCTCCGTGGCCTCGCGCCGTTCTTCAAGAGCCCTCTCGGTGTCGACGAGCAGGATTTCGCCAAGCAGTGCGCGATGCTCGATGCATGGATCGAATCACTCGCGCAGATCTCTTCGAAACCGCGTCGCTGACACGCTCAGCGGAGTCCGCGACACGGCGCTGTGATCGATGCGCGACGGTCGATGACGACGCGCCGAGAAAAAATTCGTGACTTCTTCACGATTTTCTCTTGACAGTTTTCGACGCAATCCTTCACAACACTCTCAGTGATGCATACGAGGCGTCATTGTCGACCCGCCGATACGGGGTCCGACGAGACCATTCAATCGGATTCGTTTCCGGTACGTCGTCCGGTCCCTTCAACAGAGTGCCCGAGGGATCGGTCGAGGGTTTGAGTTCGGGTGCTCGACGCTAGGAGCCATCACCATGGCGAAGAAGAAGAAGAAGGCTGCCAAGAAGGTCGCCAAGAAGAAGGGCAAGAAGTAATTCCTTCCCGGCGACGATCCGTGACGCGGCCTTAGGCCGTGCGAGCGGGCACCGAGCCGGGAACCCTTCCTGACCAGACGAGAAAGGCCGGCCCGGGCCCTTGGGCGCCCGGGCCGGCCTGATTTTTGCGCTCGGTCCACTCTTTTCCGGCGCGGCCGCTTCCGTCCGGCCCGTTCTCAGGCCATAGTGGCCGGATGAACGACTCAGAACCACGCGGTGAGTATCTTCTCGTCGCCTGCCAGGCCGGCGCCGAGGATGTCGTGGCCGCCAGAATGGCCCAGGCCCTGCCCGGATCAACCCGCGGCGCCTGGCGACGGGGGGTTGTCACCTTCCGCCTCCCTCCCGGCCTCGATCCGAGCCCCGCCGATCTCGATCGCGTCCGCGATTCCCTCGTCGTCGCCCGCACGCTCTTCCGGTGCTACGGCCAGATCCGTTGGGACGACGACGCCGGAAGGCTCACGGCCCTCCGCGAGCGCCTCCCCACCGCGCGCTTCGATGCTGTCCATCTTTATCCCCGCGATCTCCGGGCCCTCGCTGCGGCCGACGTCGTCGCCGACATGCCCCGTCTGGCCACGGCTGCTGGGCTCGCCGCGGCCTTCCCGGAGGCGACGCTCGGCATCGCCCGTCCGGGAGATCTCGTCCTCGACTGTCTCTCCGACGGCGACGATCGCTGGTGGATCGGCTGGCACAGGGCTCAGGCGCCGTCGACCTGCTGGCCCGGTGGCCTCCACCCGCGCCCGCTCCCCGGCGACAAGGTGTCGCGCGCGTGGCTCAAGCTCGACGAGGCGATCGAGAGCTTCGGCGTCGAGTTCCGCGCCGGTCAGCACGCCTGCGAACTCGGCGCTTCCCCCGGAGGCGCCTGCCAGCGGCTCCTCGAGAGTGGCCTCGAAGTCGTCGGCATCGATCCGGCGCTCGTCGATCCGGTGGTCGCGGCGATCCCCGGCTTCACGCAATGGCGGATGCGGGCCAGGGACGTGCCGCTGCGCGACCTGCGTGGCTTCGAGTGGGTCGTCGCCGACATGAACATCGATCCGACGAGCACGCTCGAGGCGATCGGTCGCGTCGTCACCGCCCCAGGCTCGCGGGCCGCTGGGATCATCGCCACCCTCAAGATTCCCGACTGGTCGCGGGCCGCGAGCCTCGATGCATGGCTCGGGCAATTCCGCTGCTGGGGATTCACGCCGCGGGCCCGGCAGCTCTCCACCGGCGGCCGCGAGGTGTGTGTCGTGGCGCTGCGCACGGGCGGGCATCGCTCCCGTCAAGGCAAAGCGGAGTCCGCCGGGGTCAGGCGGGCGCGCCCCGCCAGACGTCGGCCGGATCGGTGAGGCTCCCCGACACCAGGTGCGCCATCCCGGCTGCGGTGTCGAGGACGAGCGCGCCATCGGCATCGATTCCGTGGCAGACACCGACGAGACGGTGGCCGTCGTCACGGTGCACCGTGACGACGGTGCCGACGAGGCTGCACAGCGGCCGGTAGCGTTCCACGAGCACCCCCGGATCGCGCGACGTCTCGCCGATCAGCGAGAACAGCCGGGGGACGAAGACGCCGAGGAGTTGCGCCCGCGGCAGCGACCGGCCAGTGATGTCGGGCAGCGTTCCCACCCG
>Ga0208249_1000050_pt1 | contig 35761 bp, 27 predicted proteins | sample CryBogmetaGMA1M_FD_184546 | JGI IMG/M metagenome (GOLD analysis project Ga0208249, IMG submission 184546) | Freshwater microbial communities from Crystal Bog, Wisconsin, USA - MA1M (SPAdes) | ecosystem: Environmental > Aquatic > Freshwater > Lake | place: Crystal Bog, Wisconsin, USA | collected...
TTCGTCGAACAGAGCGGTCAACCGGAGCCACCGATCACGCGGGTTTTGAAATCATCGCTTTCTGGGGGTGGCCCGGTTACCGCCATCGTGCCCTAATCCAGTCGTTGCCGAAGTGAGAGCTATCCAAGCTGCGGTATAGCTAGCAGGCCGTGGCCAAAGTCGGCTTCACATGCTGTGAGAGGGCGCTAAACTCCTGCGATCGGGCTTGGCTCGTCGATCGGCAGACCCAGGAGGGGACATGGCACTCGGAAAGCGACGCCGGGAGCGGCAGATGGAGGCCTTCGTCGCGGCCTCCGACCTGCCGAAGTCCCCCGGCCATCCGTTCTATACGGCTCTGAATCGGCTGCTGGCGGAGAACGGCTTCGACGCGTTGGTCGAGAAGCTGTGTGCTCCCTACTACGCCGAGACGATGGGGCGACCGGGCGTGCCGCCCGGCGTCTTCTTCCGCATGCTCTTCGTCGGGTACTTCGAGGGCCTCAAGTCGCATCGGGCGATCTCGTGGCGGTGCACCGACAGCCGGTCGCTCGGCGAGTTCCTCGGGCTTGCCCCCACGGATCCTGTGCCGAACCACTCCTGTGTGAGTAAGACGCACAAGCGTCTGCCGAAGGAGGTCTTTGACGAGGTCTTCCGCTTCATCCTCTCTGTCGCTGCCCACAAGGGCCTGTTGTGGGGCGAAGCGATCGGGATCGATTCGACGACGATCCAGGCCAACGCTTCGATGCGGTCGATCGTCCGAAAGGACTCCGGCAAGGGCTGGAAGGACTACACCAAGAAGCTCGCGAAGAAGGCGGGCCTTGAGGATCCGACCGACGACGAACTGCGGCAGTTCGACCGGAATCGCCCGGGAAAGAAGGTCTCCAACGACGATTGGGAGAACCCGCACGATCCTGACGCGACGATCACGCGGATGAAGGACGGCACGACGCGGATGGCGTACAAGGTCGAGCATGCCGTCGATCTCGATACGGATATCGTGGTGTCCACGACGGTCCACACCGGAACCGCACCCGACACGGCCACGATCATCGACACAGCAATCGATGCGGCAGTGAATGCTGGGCAGGCAGGAGCCGACAACGAGATCGAAGCGATCGTCGCCGACAAGGGCTATCACTCGACAAAGGTAGTTACGCTCGCCGCCGACCTCGGTATGCGAGCCTACATCCCTGAGCGTGCTTCTCCGCAGCAGCGTCGCTGGGTCGATAAGGATCCGAAAGAGAAGCGTGCCGTCTATCTGGCCCGTAGGCGCACGAAGAGCGACCGAGGCAAGCAACTCAGCAGGCTTCGCAGCGAACTCACCGAACGTTCCTTCGCTCACGTCTGCGATACCGGCGGGGCGAGACGAACGTGGTTGCGAGGACTCACGAGCGTTGCGAAGCGGCACCTGATGATGGTCGCGGCGAGGAATCTCTCGACGATCATGCGAGCGATCATCGGAATCGGCGGTCCGAGGAGCCTCCAGGGCCTCCGCGCGCTTCTGCAAACCACCTGGACTCACTTCGACCGGCTCATATCGGCGTTGGAACAGCTTATGGTGGCGCTGGCCGGATATGGGCCGAACGGCTCCACGGCCATCGGCGGCTGACGATCACGTCATCAGCGACACGGAAAACGACTTTGGCCACGGCCTGCTAAGCCAATGGTCCGCCGCCATGGCATGGATCCGTGGGTCAGTGCTTAACCTTACGGTGGCCCGCGATGTGCCTGGATACTTTTTGCGGCAGGAGGAAAACACCGTGCCAGAGATTATCGCATCGACGTTTGTACTGGCCGTGCACGATGCGTCTGCCTCTGCATGCTTCTACGTGGACAAACTCGGATTCGCGGAGGACTTTCGCGTGGATGGGTGGGTGTTCCTCAGCCGCGGGGCGTGCCGGCTGCGGATCGGGCACTGCCCGGACGCGGTCCCGATGACACGGGTGCCGGATCACTCCTGGTTCGCCTACCTGCACGTTCGGGAGGCCGCCGAGTTGTATCGGGAGTGTGTGGCAGCCGGGGTCGAGCTATGGCACCCGCTGGCGGACAAGCCGTGGGGCATGCGGGAGTTTGCCATCGTCACCCCGGACGGTCACCGGATCGTATTCGGCGAAGTGCTGGCGGACGCCACTCCAGGCCGCCCGTCACCAGACCACGCATAGGCTCTCTCGTGAGTTCCGCTGCCCGTGGCGGGGTATCGCGGCCGTCCGTGAGTCCTGCTCACTTCGTCTGCCAACGGTCGTCCTGATCCAGCAGCAGCTGCGGGCCGTCGCCGTCGAGCCAGGCCCGGGCCGCCTCGTCGTCTCGCAGCGTGGCATCAAAGAAGGCCGTGCTGAGGGCGAGGATGGCCCGATGATGGGCCGGATTGCGGCGCTCCCGATCTCCCGGCAGCGGCCGGTCGCTGAACACCGAATGTTCCGCGTCGTGCAGCACGAGCTCGTACTTGCCGCCCGGCGGCAGCGCGGGAAACACGGCGAGCCGCGACTCCACCGACTGGCCGCCGATCAGCGCCGTGTCCTTCGTGCCCGTCATCAGCAGCCAGGGGATCGTCACGTCGGCGAACGCGGCCCGCGGGTCGCGGCGGCCCTGGGGGCTACCCGGGCTCATGATCACCGCCGCCTTGATCCGGTCGTCGGTGAACCGCCGGCCGATCAGGGGAAACGACTGGCCAGACACGGCCTGCGTGGTCTGGGCGCCGAAGGAGTGGCCCGACATGCCGACGTGCCCGAGGTCGAGCCTGCCGGCGAGCGGATGGCCGGCTGCGCGGTTCCAGGCCTCGAGCTGGTCGAGCACTCGCGGCACGTCCCACACGCGGAGCTGGAAGTTTTTCAGGGACGCCGCCTCCCGCATCGCGGCCAGCCGGCGGCCGGGCTCCTCGTCGCGCCACACCGCCGTGTCGCTCCCCGGGTGCTGCAGAAACACGGCCACGTAGCCCCGCGCCGACCAATGCTCGGCGAGGAACCGCGGGCCCTCGCGGGAGCCGCCCAGACCGTGGCTGAAAAGCACGACGGGAAGCGGCTCGGCCACGTCGGAAGAGTCGGCCGGCCCCGTCGGCAGATGGACGCGAATGGGAATCGTGCGATCACGATCGTCATCCACGACGTCGAGGTCGATGACGCGGGAGAGCGGGCCGGCGACGTCGTCGGGCACGGCCAGCGGATCGTAGCCAGTCGCGATCCCAGCCGCGGGCGACGTGCACGAGAGCATCACCAGCGCTGCCGCCATCGCGGCGTTGACTACGGCAGCCCGGCCCAGGAACGTGGTCATCGCGTCATTCTCCGCTCGACACCGATTCAACGCCCGTGCCGCCCACAGGTTGCGGGCGGGGGAGAGATCGAGTCGGACGCCGGCGAACGCGGCTAGCCCTGGGCCTCGAGCCAGGCGACCACCGCCGCCATGAACTCGGGCAGGTCGGACGGCCGGCGGCTGCTCACCGACTTCCGATCGACCACCACCGCCGCGTCCTCCCAGACGGCGCCGGCGTTGACGAGGTCGTCCTTGATGCCGGGGCTGCCGGTCACCCGCACACCGCGATACACACCCGCGGAGATCGGAATCCAGCCCCCGTGGCAGATCGCCGCGACGAGTTTGCCCGTCGTCCAGAAGTCGCGGACGAGCCCGAGCACCGCGGGGTCGCGGCGGAGTTTGTCGGGCATCCAGCCGCCGGGCACCACGAGGGCGTGGAAGTCGGCCGCCTGCATGTCGGCGATCGCGGTGTCGCTGCGGGCGGGGTAGCCGTGCTTGCCGGTGTAGGCGGCCGCCGCCCGCTCGCCCGCCACCGTCACGTGGCACCCAGCCTCCTCCAGCCGTAGCTTTGGATACCAGAGTTCGAGATCCTCGTAGTCGTCGCCCACGAGCACGAGCACGCGGCGGCCCTCGAGCGAACGACCATGGCTGGGGGTGGTGGCACTCATGGGATCCGGACTCCGCTGCCGATCGTGCGCCCGACGACGTCACCCGTCGCCGACTCCGTCGCCGGCATTCTAGTGAACGAGAAGGTCGCTTGGGCTCGCGGCACGACATTCCCCGCCCTGCAGGCCAGGAACAGCGCGCCATGGGCCGCGGGTCGGATCAGAAGCTCACGAGCGCCCTCACGCCCACGATCACCGCCGGGTCCGCCGACCGGAGCGACGGCACGACGTACTGCAGGTCGGGCGTGATGCGGACGGCCGGCGTGACCGCGTAGTTGTAGAAGCACTCGATGCCCTGGCCGTCCCCGACCGGACCAAACTGCGACGTGATCAGCGTGCCGATGCGCGGGCTCGACGACGCGAGATACCAGCCGAGGCCAAAGGTGTCGTTCGGCCGCGTCCGCCCCCAGGCATTGCCCCCCAGGCCCACGCTCAGAAACGCGTCGATCGGGCTCGTGTTCGGATCCGCGATGCCGGCCCGGCCGAACACACCCCAGCCCCGCGTGTCGTCGGCCGGATCGACCACGAGAAACTGATCGCAGTTCCAATACAGGCACCACGAGCCCCGCGTCGTCGGGATCGCGACGTCGGGATACGGGATGTAGGCCTCGGCGATCGACGTGTAGAGCCGGTTGTTCCAGGTGCCGCCGAGCAGCTGGTGGCCCGGCCGGTCGAACAGGTTCGTCGGCACCCTCACGGCTGCCGACAGCAGCAGGCCGTCGTTGAATAGCGTGTCGAAGCCGCTCGTCGCCGTCGTGTCGGTCGAGTTGAGTACGGTCACCATGACCAGCGGCCCGTCTTCGGGATGCAAAACAAACCCGGCTCCGAGCGTGGAGTAGGGCACGGTCGCCCCGACGATCGGATTGAACACGAAGCCCATGTTCGAGAACTGCGTCTTGCCGCGGCCGTGGGCGAAGGCGTTCATGTCGCCGTCGAGCGTGTCCATCTTGCCGGCAAACACGGAGAAGGCGTCGGTCACCTCCTGCGTGAGCAGGACGTTGGTGAGATACACCTCCTCGCTGCCGTAGATCGGCAGGTCGGCGATCAGCGTCGGCGAGATGAAGCAGCCCACGTTCCCCACGATCGTCTCGCCGTAGCGATGCTCGGCGCGGAGCTTGAGATGGAGTCCATCCATCACGCCGAGCTTGCCGCCGTCGGCGAGCACGCAGTAGTCGCCGTGGCCCGCGTAGTCGAAGGCCTGATCGAAGCCGCCGTTGGCGTTGCCGATGAAGAAGCCCGTGTTGTCGGCGAGGATCGACAGCCCGGCGGCGGCCAGACGCTCGCGGAACCCATCCGCCGTGCCCACCAGATGCGGGGCCATCGCGTACGTCGGCTCCTCGACGTAGGGCTGGGGCGGATCGACCGCCGCGGCCAGGCCGACGAGGCACCACCACAGCCCGGCGACCAAGCCCGGCGTCGCCCGGCCAGCCAGCGAGGGTCGCCATCGAATGTCGCGGGTCCCGTGGGTCGTTCGCATGGGAGCCGCCAAAGTCGCCGGACGCCGTGTCATCGATACCATCGGCACGACCGGGCGGATGGTTTTGGCGAACCTGGGGGCATGGCCGACCGCGCGCTGAAGTGGCGAAGCCGGGCAAGCCCTGCGGCCTGCCGGCGGGCCGCCGGCCGAGCGGAGCCGATGCCGGCCGGTACACTCGCGGGCATGAACCCCACGCTGATTCGTGCCCTCCGACTTCGCTGCCCGCGCTGCGGCGAGGGGCGGCTGTTCCGCGGGCTGTTTCGCATGCACGAGGGCTGCTCGTCGTGCGGCGCGAGCTTCGCCCGCGAGCAGGGCTTCTACCTCGGGTCAATCTATATCAACTATGGGTTCACCGTGATCGGCACCGGGGCCCTCTACGCCCTGCTCGTGCTCGGGCTCGGCTGGTCGCACGCCGCGGCGCTCGGCATGTGCCTCGGGGCGGCGATCGTGTTTCCGATCTGGTTCTTTCGCTGGGCCCGCAGCCTGCTTCTCGCCCTCGACGGCACGGTGAACCAGCAGCAGGCCGCCGGGTCCGACACCGCCGGCGGCACGCAGGCGCTCGCCGGCGACGACGCCCGGGCGGGCTGCGCCATGGGCGTGGCCCTCGCGCTGATCCTGCTGTTCGGCATCGGGATGGCGGTGGTCACCATTCTGTTCGCGGCGAACGCTTCGGCGGCGGAGGTGCTGCCGACCGTGGGCGGGATCGAACGGCTCGATCCGCGGTTCGACGAGCTCGTGCCCCGCGAGGCGGTGATCGAGGTCTTGGCGATGGGCTTCGACTGGGCGGAGGGTCCGGTCTGGATGCCGGCCACCGGCGACCGTGAAGCCTGCCTGCTATTTTCCGACGTGCCGCGGAACCGGATCCACCGCTGGCGGCCCGGCAAGGGCGTGGACGTGTTTCTCGAGCCCTCGGGATTCTCGGGGCCCGGGCGGTATGGCCGCGAGCCGGGATCCAACGGCCTCGCCCTCGACCGCGAGGGCCGGCTCATCGTCTGCGAGCACGGCGACCGCCGCGTGTCGCGGCTGGAGCGCGACGGCGGCCGGAAGACGCTCGCCGACTCCTTCGCGGGTAAGCGGTTCAACAGCCCCAACGACGCGGTCGTGCACTCGTCGGGCGCGATCTACTTCACCGATCCGCCGTACGGCCTGCCCGAGCAGTGGAACGACCCGCGGCGCGAACTCGACTGCTGCGGTGTCTACCGGATCGGGGTCGATGGGAGCGTCGCGCTTCTCTGCCGGACGATGACGCGGCCCAACGGCATCGGGCTCTCCCCCGACGAGCAGACGCTCTACGTGGCGCAGTCCGACCACCGGGCGCCGATCATCAAGGCCTTCCGCCTAAACGCCGACGGCACGGCCGACGAGGGACGCACGTTCTTCGACGCCGCGCCGCTGGCGGCCAACCGCCGCGGCGTACCCGACGGCCTGGCGGTGGACGCGCGGGGCAACGTGTTCGCCACCGGCCCCGGCGGCGTGCTCGTGCTGGCCCCCGACGGCACGCACCTCGGCACGCTGCTCACGGGCCAGGCCACGGCCAACTGCTGCTTCGACGCCGACGGCACCACGCTGTTCATCACGGCCGACGCCCTCCTCTGCCGGGTGCGGCTCGTGCCGGCGGAGAGCCTGGATGCGGCGAAGGGGGAACCCGCAGGTTGAAAACCTGCGGCCACGTAAAGACCTGCGGCCACGTTGGGCGTCAGACGATCCCGCGTGATTCCAGCAGCGCGAGCACCGCGTCCACGCACGTGCCGACCGGCCACTCGTGCGTGGGGAGCACGAGATCGGGGTTCACGGGCGGCTCGTAGGATGCCGAGACGCCGGGGAAGTTGGCGATCTCGCCGCGGTCGGCCTGGACGTAGTGGCCGTCGGTGTCGCGGGTGCGACAGACCTCGACCGGCGCCGCGAGGTGCACCACCAGGAATCGATCCTTGCCGATCCGCTCGGCCGCCTTGCGACGGACGTCGTCGTCGGGCGCGACGAAGGCCGCCAGGCAGATGATCCCGGCGTCGTTGAAGAGGTGCGCCACCTCGACCGAGCGGCGGAGGTTCTCGCTCCGCTCGCGGGCCGAGAAGCCGAGGTCGCGGCTGATGCCGTGCCGCATCGCCGTGCCGTCGAGCACCACGACCGCGCGGCCGGCATCGAAGAGCCGCCGCTCGACCGCCCGGGCGATCGTGGTCTTGCCGGAGCCGGTGAGGCCGGTGAGCAGCACCGTGGCAGGCTTCTGGCCGAAGCGGGCCTCCCGCTCGTCGGCGGTCACCGTGCTCGTGCGGTCGGCCGCCGTCTTTGCGCCGCCCCACTCCACCTCCCCCTGCTCGTCCGCCTCGCGGTCGAGGATCATGCCGGCCGCCACGGTGGCGTTGGTCAGCCGGTCGATCATGATGAAGGAGCCGGTGGCGCGGTTCTTGCGGTAGGCGTCGTAGGCGATCGGGCTCGTGAGCGTGATCCCGCAGCGGCCGATCTCGTTGAGGGCGAGCGTGGGCGCCGGCTGCCGGTGGAGCGTGTTGACATCCACGCGGTAGCGGAGGCTCCCCACGGCGCCCGGCACGACCTTGCTCGTCTGCTTGAAGAGATACTGCTTGCCGGGCACCAGCGGCTCCTCGCTCATCCACACCACCATCGCCTCGAACCGGTGGTCCACCTTCGGCACGTTCCCCGGCCGGACGAGCATGTCGCCCCGACTGGAGTCGATCTCGTCCTCGAGGGTGAGCGTGACCGACTGCGGTGCGAACGCCTCGTCGAGCTCCCCGTCGAACGTGACGATGCTCTTCACGCGGCTCTTCTTCCGCGACGGCAGCGAGACGATCTCGTCGCCAGTGCGGACGATGCCCGAGGCGATCGTGCCGGCGAAGCCGCGGAAGTCGAGGTTCGGCCGAAGCACGAGCTGCACCGGAAAGCGGAAGTCCTCGAAGTTGCGGTCGGAGCCGATGTAGACGGTCTCCAAGAGCGGCATCAGCGGCGAGCCCGTGTACCACGGCATGTTCGGGCTGGAGACCACCACGTTGTCACCCTTGAGCGCCGAGATCGGCATGAAGTGCACGTCGGGCAGCTCGAGACGCGAGGCGAAGTCGACGTAGTCGGCCTTGATCTTCTCGAACGCTGCCTGGTCGTAGCCCACGATGTCCATCTTGTTGACGGCCACCACGATGTGCTTGATGCCCAGGAGTGAGACGATGAACGAATGCCGCTTCGTCTGCGTGAGCACCCCGTGCCGGGCGTCGATCAGGATGATCGCCAGGTCGGCCGTCGAGGCCCCCGTGGCCATGTTCCGCGTGTACTGCTCGTGGCCGGGCGTGTCGGCGATGATGAACTTCCGCTTGTCGGTCGAGAAGTAGCGGTAGGCGACGTCGATCGTGATCCCCTGCTGCCGCTCGTCCTCCAGGCCGTCGGTGAACAGCGCGAGATCGACCTCCTCGCCGGTCGTGCCATACCGAGACGTGTCTTTCTTGATCGCCGCGAGCTGATCCTCGTAGATCATCTTCGACTCGTAGAAGAGCCGGCCGATGAGCGTGCTCTTCCCGTCGTCCACGCTCCCGCAGGTGATGAAGCGGAGCAGCTCCTTCCGCTCGTGCTGGGCGAGGTATTCGTCGATGTTCGAGGCGATCAGGGACGATTGGTGTGACATGCTTTCAGGCCTCGGTGGTGGGTGCTCGGGGCTGCCCGTGCCGTCTCGCCGGACGCTCGCTGCGGGCATCCTGCCCTCCGCTCGCTCGGAGGAAACCTCGCTTCGCCATCCCGGCTGCGCTCGGTTTCCTACGCCGCTCGATCGGCACGGGCAGCCCCTCGCTGCGCTCTCGGTGGTCGGGGGCGATCATCTCGGATTCATCCTTCACTTCAACGCCATCTGCACCTCCGCCGCAAGCAGCGTTCAGCGGCCGACGGCTTCGCCGCGGTCCGCTGCAACGCGGAAGTGAGCGTCGCCTCAGAAATACCCCTCTTTCTTCTTCTTCTCCATCGAGCCGGCCTCGTCGGAGTCGATCAGCCGGCCCTGCCGCTCGGAGAACGTCGTGAGCAGCATCTCCTGGATGATCTCGGGGAGCGTGGTGGCGCTCGAGTCGACGGCGCCCGAGAGCGGGTAGCAGCCCAGCGTGCGGAACCGCACCCGGCGCATCTCGGGCACCTCGCCCGGCTTCAGCGGGAGGCGGTCGTCGTCCACCATGATCATCACGCCGTCCCGCCAGACGATCGGCCGCTTGGCGGCGAAGTAGAGCGGCACGAGCGGGATGTTCTCGAGGTGGATGTACTGCCAGACGTCGAGCTCAGTCCAGTTGGAGAGGGGAAACACGCGGATGCTCTCCCCCTTGCGGACCTTCGTGTTGTAGAGGTTCCAGAGCTCGGGACGCTGGTTCTTCGGGTCCCAGCGGTGAAACTCGTCGCGGAACGAGAACACCCGCTCCTTGGCCCGGCTCTTCTCCTCGTCGCGCCGGGCCCCGCCGAACGCGGCGTCGAACCGATACTTGTCGAGCGCCTGCCGCAGGGCCTGCGTCTTCATCACGTCGGTGTGGACCTTGCTGCCGTGCGTGATCGGGTTGATCCCCTGCGCCCGGCCCTCCTCATTGACGTGAATGATCAGCTTGAAGCCGAGCTGCTTGGCGACGTATTCGTCGCGGAGCCGGTACATGTCCCGGAACTTCCACGTCGTGTCGATGTGCATCAGCGGGAACGGCGGCTTCGCCGGAGCGAAGGCCTTCTCGGCGAGGCGGACCATCACCGCCGAGTCCTTGCCGATCGAGTAGAGCATCACGGGATTCTCGAACTCGGCCGCCACCTCACGAATGATGTGGATACTCTCGGCTTCAAGCTGGCGAAGATGGGTCAAGTTGTAGGAAGTCATCACCGTCCCAGATGTTGCGGGTGAAGCCCCACTCTAGGCACAATGGCGGGCCCTGGACAATGCGAACTGGCCCGTCGCGGCCGTCCCTCCTCCCCGCCGAGAAACCCGCCCATGCACGCTCCCGCCAGCCTGCGTCTCGCGCTCGCCACCACCGCCATCCTGACGTTCGCCCCAGGGGCCGTGTTGGCCGTGTCCCCCGCCGCAACGCCACGGGCCGATCGGCTGGCGGCCCGGGCTGCCGAGCGAGCCCTGGCCCGCGAATCGATCGCCGCCGCCCGGGCGGCCCGGGCCGAGGCGCGGCTCGCCGCGATCGCCCCGGCGGCGGTCGTGCCGCCGCCCCGACCGGCCACGGTCCGCCGCATGGTCCGTGCCGGGGTGCCATTCAATGCCCCCTTCAACGCCCCCTTCAACGGCTCACCGGCCGCCCCGCTGCCGCAGGCGGTGGTGATGGCCCCCCCGGTGTCACCGAGCGTGGTGATGGAGTCCGCGCCGGCACGACCGGCGGCGGTCGCCGCGGCAGCGCCCGCCGCGAGGCCGGCACCGCAGCCGCAGGTGGTCACGCGAAGCGCTCCGCCGGCCGCGCCGCCGGCAGCAACCGGCACCGACGTAGCCGCGGACGGCACGCGGAGTGTGTTGGCCACCGCCGAAGAGCCCGCCACGACGGCCGCCCCGCGCGAGCCCGCCGGCCCCGCCGTCACCCATCCGCCGATCGAACTGTTGCCCACTCCGGCACCCACGCCGCAGTGATCGCCTGGTGGCGGACGAGGGGCGAAATGAGCCATTATTCAACGCACAATATGCGGTGAATAACTTGACGTGCGGCGAATAGACGCCATAATCTCCGCAAGAAGTGCGGCGATTATGCCCTATATCCACGAACTGCATGGCTGGCCCAAGTTCACCTGGAACGGCGACGCCCTCTCGCGCCCGCTTGCGGATGCCCGTCACAAACAAGGCAAGCTCCTTGGCCGGATGGAGGCCTTGGGTTTCGCCTCGCGCCAAGAGGCCAGCCTCGATGTTCTTACCAGCGACGTCGTAAAGTCGTCGGCGATCGAGGGCGAGACGCTCAGTCCTGAAGAGGTTCGGTCGTCGATCGCCCGGCGCCTCGGCCTCGACGTGGCCGGGGTCTCCAAGAGTGCCCGCAACGTCGAGGGCATCGTCGAGATGATGCTCGATGCGACGGGCAATTTCGACGAGCCGTTGACCGAGAGTCGTCTGTTCGCCTGGCATGCCGCGCTCTTCCCTACCGGACGCAGCGGCATGGCCAGTATCGCCGTCGGCATGTGGCGTCCGGAAGAAGCCGGCGACATGAAGGTCGTGTCTGGCCGTATCGGTCGTGAACGGGTTCACTTCGAGGCCCCGGTGGCCGAACGTCTTGGCACCGAGATGCGGGCCTTTCTCGAATGGTTCAACGGGCCTTCGGCAGTTGACCCGGTGTTCAAGGCCGGCGTTGCCCACCTGTGGTTCGTCACGATCCACCCCTTTGAAGACGGCAACGGCCGCATCGCACGGGCGATCGCCGACATGGCTCTCGCCCGCGCCGATCGAACGAAGGATCGCTTCTACAGCATGTCCTCACAGATCGCCGCCGACCGCAAGGACTACTACCGAGAGCTGGAGCTCGCCCAGCGCGGCGACCTCGACATCACTCGCTGGCTGACGTGGTTTCTTCACTGTCTGGATCGGGCGATCGACAATGCGGGCGAGTTGCTCGGTGGTGTAATCCGAAAGACGAAGCTCTGGAGTCGGATCAATCTCGATCCGGTGAATGATCGGCAGCGCCTCGTCATCAATCGAATGCTCGATGGCTTTCAAGGATTTCTCACGACGTCCAAGTACGCCACGCTCGCCAAATGTTCCAGCGACACGGCGCTTCGAGACATCCGCGACCTTCTGGCCCGTACCATCCTCGAGCGCAACGAGCACGGCGGGCGAAGCACGAGCTATCGGCTTGCCGAGCCCGAATAGCAGTCGGGATGGGAGCGTCTCGCTGGAATGCCCGTTCTCTGGCGGCGGTGCAGAAGCCCTCCTCGTCCGGCCTGATGGCGGCTTCGTTGGTGCCGAGCTCGCCCGGGTCGGTGGGTGCCCGCGGGCGGGAGAGATTGCACCGGCGGCTCGCGCCGGCCTACGGTAGTTGCCCGCGGAGATCGTCGGCCTGGCGGCGGATCGCCCGCAGATCGGCGGCGGGCTTCCGGGCCACGTTCTTGAGCTGCATCGTCATCCGCGGATTCTTCGCCAGCAGCCGCTCGTGCCGCGCGAGGAAGTCCCAGTAGAGCGTCGTGAACGGACAAGCGTCGGGGCCCGTGGCCTGCTTGGGATCGAAGCGGCAGCCCTTGCAGGCGTTGCTCATCCGGTCGAGATACGCCCCCGTCGCACAGTAGGGCTTCGAGGCCATCACGCCGCCGTCGGCGAACTGGCTCATGCCGAGCGTGTTGGGGAGCTCCACCCATTCGACCGCATCCACGTAGACGGCGAGATACCACTCGTGCACCCGCTTGGGGTCGACGCCGAAGAGGAGCGCGAACAGCCCGGTCACCATCAGCCGCTGGATGTGGTGCGCATAGCCGTGGGTCAGCGTCTGGCCGACGGCGTCGCGGAGGCAGTTCATCTCCGTCTCACCGGTCCAGTAGAGGTTGGGCAGCGGATGTTCGGCGCCGAGGGCGTTGCGGTCGAGGTAGTCGGGCATGAACTGCCAGTAAACGCCGCGGACGTATTCCCGCCAGCCGATCACCTGGCGGATGAACCCCTCCGCGGCCTCGAGCGGCGCCCGGCCCTCCCGCCAGGCTCGCTCCGCGCCAGCGATCACGTCGCGCGGATCGAGCAGCTTCATGTTGAGCGCCTGCGCGAGCCGCGAATGGTAGAGCCAGGGTTCGCCCGTCCAGATCGCGTCCTGGTAGCGGCCGAAGAGCGGCAGCCGGTGCGCGAGAAAATCGTCGAGGGCGGCCCGGGCGTCGGCCGGCGTTACGGGCCAGTCGAACGCGGCGAGGCTGCCCGGGTGACCCTTGAACCGGGCGTTGACCAGTTCGATCACGCCGCGCGTGACGGCATCGGGCGCGAAGCGGACCGGCGCGGGAAGCACACCGGGGCCCGCCTTGCCGAAGGCGCCGCGGTTCTCGGCATCGAAATTCCACTGTCCACCCACGGGCTCGCCGTCGTCCATGAGCACGCCGAACTTCTCGCGGAGCGGCCGGTAGAAGTACTCGAGCCGCAGCTGCTTGCGGCCGCGGGCGTGGGCGGCGAAGTCCTCGCGGGTCGAGAAGAAGTGGCGGTCGGTGCGGATCTCGAGCGGGATCCCGGCCTCGGCCGCCGCCGTGCGGAGCGCCTCCTGCACCCGCCACTCACCGGGCTCCACGACGATCAGCCGCTCCGGCTGCCACCCGCCCTTCACCAGCCGACGGAGACTCGCGGCGAGGGCCGCGGCGAGCGTGGCCGGCTCGCCCTTCCGTGCCGCCGGCGCGAGTTCGGTGTAGTCCACCGCAATGCCTTCCTCCACGAGGCGGTCGCGGAAGTGTCGCATCGCCGCCAGGAACACGGCGATCCGCGCCTGGTGGGTCCAGACGTGGGTGCTCTCCTCGGCCACCTCGGCCATCCAGACCCGGTCGCGGCCGCGGTCGAAGCCGTCGAACGCGGCGCTTGCGCGATCGAGCTGATCGCCGAGGACGATGACGAGCGAGCGTAGCATGGGTCCCTTTCCGATGGTGTGGGGTATCGTAGGGGTGAGAGGCGCCGCATGCAGTCCTGGAAAACCCGGGCCGAATCGGCCGACGCCGTCGTGGCGCGGATCGCCAGCGGCATGAACGTGTTCGTGCACGGGGCCGCCGCCACGCCCACGCCCCTGCTCGACGCCCTCGCCCGGCGGACCGACCTCGAGGGCGTGAAGCTCTGGCACCTGCATCTGGAGGGACCGCTGGCCTTCACGGCGCCCGAACTCGCCGGCCGCTTCCGCTCGATCTCGCTGTTCACGGGCGCCGGTCTCCGCGAGCCGGTGGCCGAGGGCCGGGCCGACTTCGTGCCGATCTTCCTCTCCGACATCCCCAGCCTGTTCACGAGCGGCCGGGTGAGGCTCGACGCGGCGCTCGTGCAGCTCTCCCCCCCGGACCGCCACGGCACCTGCTCGCTCGGCACGAGCGTCGACACCGCGCGGGCGGCGGTGGACACCGCGGGCCTCGTGCTGGCCGAGATCAACGAGCGGATGCCGCGGACCCATGGCCACACCGCGGTGCCGCTCGACCGGCTCGCCGGCTGGACGGCCACCGACCGCGACCTCCCGGGGCACGCCCCCGCACCGCCGACCGCCATCGACGAGCAGATCGGCGACCACGTCGCCAGGCTCGTCGAGGACGGGGCCTGCCTGCAGCTCGGGATCGGCGGCATCCCCAACGCCGTGCTCGCCCGGCTGGAGAGCCGCCGCGATCTCGGCATCCACTCCGAGATGTTCTCCGACGGCGTCGTGGGGCTGATCGAGTCGGGCGCGGTCACCAACGCCCAGAAGTCGATCCATCCCGGCCGCACGATCGCCAGCTTCGTGATCGGCAGCCGGCGGCTCTACGACTTCGTGGACGACAACCCGCTGGTCGAGTTCCACCCCTGCGACCGCACGAACGACACCAACCTGATCCGCAAGCTCGACCGCGTGGTGGCGATCAACTCCGGGATCGAGATCGACCTCACCGGGCAGGTCTGCGCCGATTCCATCGGCCACCGCGTCTACTCCGGCATCGGCGGCCAGATGGACTTCATCCGCGGGGCGGCGATGAGCCGCGGCGGCAAGCCGGTGATCGCGCTGCCGTCCACCGCGGCGGAGGGCAGCGTGTCACGGATCGTGGCCCAGCTCCGGCCCGGCGCCGGCGTGGTGACGACGCGGGGGCACGTGCACTGGGTGGTGACCGAATACGGCGCCGTGGACCTGCATGCCCGCGCGCTCGCCGAGCGGGGCCGGCTGCTGGCCTCGATCGCCCACCCGGATCACCGCGAGCCGCTCCTCGCCGCCCTCCACGACCTCAAGCGGGCGTGACGGGATCGGGCTACGGCGTTGCGGGCCCGAGCGTCGGCGACGTGGGCAGCGACATCGGCAGCGGCGGCGCGGCGGCAGCGGGCTGCCCCGGGCCCGGCGCCGCCTCCGGTGTGAGTTGACCGGGCGGCCCCGGCATCGGCTTCTCCCCGGTGGCTACGGCGAGGCTCTCCTTGGCGTCCTTGAGGTTCGGATTGATCGCCAGCGCCTTCTTGAAGGCGGCGATCGCCTCGTCCTTCTTGCCCTGCTTGAACATCGCCACGCCCCAGTTGTTGATCAGGGCGCCGATCGCCGGGTCGTAGGGGATGTTGGGATTGCCGGTCGCCTTGATGGCCTCGTCCCGCGCCTTCTCCATGCCCTGGATCAGCTCGAGATACTTCGCCTCGGCCTCGGGGAACCGGCCGCCGGCGGCCAACGCGTTGGCGAGGTTCATGTGGATCGCAGGCACGTGCGGCGTCACGCGAACCGCCTCCTTGAACTGCTCGATCGCCTCGTCGAGCCGGCCCTTCGACGACAGCGCGGTGCCGAGGTTGTTGTGCGTCTCGCCAAGATCGGGCCGCAGGGCCGTGGATCGCGTGAAGTGATGCAGCGCGCCTTTGATCTTCACCTGCGTCGCCGGGTCGAGGAGCGCCGGGTTCGGCATCGGGATGTCGTCCACGTGGCCCCGGGCAAACTTCTTCGCGCCCAGGCGATTGTGGGCCTGCCAGGCGTTCTCGTTGTGCTGCAGCGTGTGGGTCCAGAGTTCGTCCTCGTTCACCCACGTGACGGCGAGGCCGTAGGAGATCCAGGTCAGCACGCCGAGCAAGGCGGCGCAGCCCGCCACCAGCAGCGGCCGCTCGCCCGAGGGCAGCCGGTCGTACCAGCCGGCCACCGCCGCCGCGATCAGGGCGATCACGCCGATCATCGGCAGGTAGATGAAGTGGTCGGCGGCCCAGGTGATCCGCATGTAGGAGATCGTGATGAACCCGAGCACGGGGGCGACCATCAGCACGAAGAAGCCGAGGCCGAAGATCACGTTCCGGCCCCAGGTGGCCCGGTTCTGCCAGAACCACCAGGCCGCGCCGAGGATCACCGGGATGGGAAGCAGCTGCCAGATCTTCGGTGGGTCGATCTCCCAGCGGGTGTAGATCGGCAGCAGGTTCACCGGCCAGAAGATCATCGAGAGGTAGAAGAGCGTCGACATCCCGGCGACTGCCAGCCGGGAGGCGATTCCCTTGATCGACGGCAGGCCGTTCTCGAAATAGGGCGGGACGATGATCGTCTCCTGCCCGATGGCCCGGCCGTGCTGGTAGTAGATCGTGACGAGGCCGAGCACGATCGAGATCAGGAAGAAGGGCGCCGCCAGCACGACGTCGCGGACGGTGATCCTGCCCCGCTTCCACCACACGTAGAGCAGGAGCACCACCGGCATCGCCACGACCGACGTCTTGGCGAACATCGAGAGCAGGAAGAAGACGACGGCGAGGCCGTAGTGCCACCACTTCGCGGCGTCATCCTCGGCGGCGTCGTCGAACTTCACGTAACTGATCGCCGAGAGCAGGAAGAGGGGCATCGAGAGCGTGTTCTTGAGCTCCGACACCCAGGCCACGCTTTCCACGCAGACCGGATGCACCGCGAAGAGCAGCGCGCCGAACCAGGCACCGGGGATCTTCATCACGGAGAACAGCCGCCAGAGCAGCAGCGACCCGATGGCGTGGAGCACCACGCTCGTCATGTGGAACCCGGTCGGCCAAGGGGCCGACGGACCACCGGGCTGGACGGGCCCTCCGGTGCGCGGATCCATCTGGAAGAACGGCCACTGGGCCCAGAGGGCGGTGTAGCTCAGCGGAAAGTAGTCGGCCCCCTCGGGGCTGAACCAGAGCTTCGCGAGGGTGGCGGCGTCGTCGGGCGGCACCTTCGGATCGGGGGAGACGCGGTGCTGGACGGTCTGGTTGGCGGTGAGGAGTTGGTCGTCGTCCCAGAGCCAGTCGGCGTGGTGCACCGGATGGCAGACGGGGGAGTAGACCCAGAGGCATGCCAGCACGATCAGGGCAGCCCGCATCAGGGTGTTTTGCCAGCCGCTGTCGGCGGCACCCACGGATCCCGCCGGGGTGTCTGCGGCGGAGAGTTTGCCCGAGCGGACGGGGGCGTTCCTGGGGCTGGAGTTCTCGCGGGAAATGGCCATGCGACTGCGCTCGTCCTGGTCGGAAAAAGGGGCTGGGGCGGGACATGCGGAACCACCCACCCGCAGCAGCCTATGCTGCGATTCCCGCGGAAACAATGAGTCCCCGATCCGCTCGCGGAGGCAGCCCCTCCCGTCGGACCAACGCTTGACGCCGCCGGCAGCCCGGGCTAATGATGCAACTGTGTTGCAGATGACTGCGATCGTCGTGCGGTCCCGATCGGCCGGCGGAATGTCCCGCCGCCGCCGTGGCTTCAGCCTCGTCGAGCTGCTCGTCGTGGTGGCGATCATCGCCACGTTGATCGGGCTCGTCCTACCGGCGGTGCAGTCGGCCCGGGAGGCCGCGCGTCGCACCGCGTGCAGCAACTCGGCGCGCCAGGTCGGGCTCGCGCTCCTGCACGTTCACGATCACCTCGGCCGCTTTCCGGCGGGCTGGACCGGTGCGTCGCAGCCGCACGTGCCCACCGAGGCGATCGACGACGTGCCCGGCTGGGGCTGGGCCGCCCGCCTGCTTCCCCAAATCGAAGAGCAGCGGCTGCACGATGCCATCGACTTCTCCCGGCCGGTGTTCGATCCGGCGGCGCCCGGCCTGCATGCGGCGGTGCGCGGTCAGGCCGTGAAGGCCTTCATCTGCCCCTCGGACGTGACCGGCCCGGGCGAGACGGCGGCCGGCGTGTTCGGGATCGGCCGCGCGGACGACCACGACCACGCGCACGCCGACGAGCCACACCCCGTCGATGGCGGCGACCTCGGCGTGGTCTGCGAGGTGGGCAAGACGAACTACGTCGGCTGCTATGGCTGGCAGCACGAGATCGAGGACGAGCCGGCTGCCGGCGACGGGATGTTTTTCCGGAACAGCCGCATCGCGATCAAGCACGTGACCGACGGCCTGAGTCGCACGATCCTCGTGGGCGAGCGAAGCTCCCGCATGGGATCGAGTTCCTGGCCGGGAGTGATCGTCGGCAGCGAGGCGCCGCGGTCGCGGGTGGTCGGCTCGGGCGACCATGTCCCCAACAACGCCAAAGCCGGCCACTTCGAGGACTTCTCGAGCGGCCATCCCACGGGCGTCAACTTCGTGTTCGGTGATGCCTCGACGAGATTCATCGGCGACGACATCGACGAGAACGTGTTTCACGCCCTCTGCACCCGCGCGGGGGGTGAGTCGGCGGCGTCGGCTCCCTGAGCCGCCCGGAGCCTCCAGCGGCAAAAATGCCCGGTTATGCCGGCCATAGGCCTGCGGTTCCTCTTCCAGGCACGTTCCTCCCTCGGAACGTCCCGAAGGAGGCCCGCCGTGATCGCTCCCGCCAAAAAGGCATCGAAGCTTCTCTCCCGCAGCCGCGGGTCGCGCCCGACCGGGCGAATCTCGGCCGCCGACGTGGACGCCGCCCGGCGCCGCGCGGAACTCGCCGCCCGCCGCGCGGCTCTGTTCGCCCGCGTCATCGACTACATCCCCTGCCGACAGTTCCTCAAAGCCGACGCCGAGGCGTTGGCGACGCAGCCTCCGGCGGATGCCGAGGTGCCGCTCGAAACCCGCGACGGCCCCCCGGCCGATGCCAAGGGGCTCACCCCCTATCTCGCGAGCCTCTATCAAAACCGGCTGCTTTCGAAGGACGAGGAGCAGTTCTACTTTCGGCGGATGAACTGGCTGAAGTTCCGGGCCGCGACGACCCGCGGGCGGCTCGACCGGCAGCGGGCCACGCTCCGGCAGATCGACCAGGTCGAGGGCTGGCTCACCGAAGCGGAGACGGTCAAGGCGATCCTGATCACGTCGAACCTGCGGCTCGTCGTCTCGATCGCCAAGAAGTTCGTCGATCCCTCGTGGACGTTCGACGAACTCGTCAGCGAGGGCAATGTCGCCCTGATGCGGTCGGTGGAGAAGTTCAACTTCGCCCTCGGCAACCGCTTCAGCACCTACGCGACCTACGCCATCCAGCGGCACTTCTTCCGGCTCTCGCACCGCGGGCGTCAGTTCCGCAAGCGGTTCGTCGCCGACGACGAGGCGCTCCGTGATCGGGCCGAGTCGGCTCCCACGTCCGAGTATTGTTCGTCCGAGCAGATCGAGATGCTCAAGGGGCTCTTCGGCCGATTCCTCGGCGACCTCGAGCCCCGCGAGCGGAAGATCGTGGTGGCCCGGTTCGGCTTCGACGGCAAGCCGCCGCGCACCTTTCGCGAACTCGGCAGCCAGATGGGCGTGTGCAAGGAGCGGATCCGCCAGATCCAGACACGGGCCATGGAGAAGCTCCGCGTGATGGCCGCCGAAGCCCGGCTCGAGCAGACGGTCGGCGACTGGCTCTGACGCCGGGCCCGCGATGATGGCGCGATAAAGCAGCGTCGCAGCCGGCCGGAGACATGCTCGGCGCCGGCGGCACTTGTGAGTTCACTGCTCTGACGGAATGTCAGAGCCCAGCGTCCACAAGTGTCACCGGCTTCTGCGCGTGCCTCCGATCCGGCTGCTCTCCCTTTCCGGAATCACGGCCGGGGTGATGCAGCGAGGGGCTGCCCGTGCCCGAGAGCCGGGCTATGGGAGCAAGCGAAGCCAGGATGGCGAAGCGCAGCGGACATGCAGAGAGCGGATGCCACGATGGCATCCGCGAGCGTCCGGCGACGGGCATGGGCAGCCCCGAGCCTCGTGAAAGCCTCGGTCTCGACGTGCCCGAATGAGCCTCTCGGGGCCGCTGAACGAGTCTTGCAAGGCCGGCCGTCGATCCCTATCTTCCCGCCCCGCCCAGATTCCGGACGGCGGCCCTCGGGAGGATTGGAGCATGGCGATCACGCTCGCAGAACTGGCCAAAAACGTCGGCGGCACGCTCGTCGGCGGTGAGCCGACGCACCAGGTGCGCGGCGCCGCCACGCTCGACTCCGCCATGCCCGACGACGTCACGCTGGTGGACGCGGCCGACAAGCTCCACCTGCTCGCCAAGAGCCGGGCCGGCGCGGCGATCGTCCCCGCCGGCACCGGCCCCCTCGACCGGCCGTCGATCGAGGTCGCCGACGTGCATGCGGCGTTCGCCGCCACGATCATCCGCTTCCGGCCGCCGCGGGCCATGCCGCGGATCGGCGTCAGTGCCCAGGCGGCCGTCGATCCCGGCGCCCGCCTCGCCGCCGATGTCGAGGTGCATCCGTTCGCGACGATCGCCGCCGACGTCGAGATCGCCGCCGGCGTCACGATCCACTCCGGCGCGCGGATCATGCCCGGCTGCCGCATCGGCGCCGGCAGCGTGGTGTTCCCCAACGCGGTGCTCTACGAGAACACGATCGTGGGCGCGCGGTGCATCATCCACGCCAATGCGGTGCTCGGGGCCTACGGCTTCGGCTACAAGCCCGGTCCCGAGGGCTACACGATCTCGGCCCAGCTCGGCTGGGTGGAACTGGCCGACGACGTCGAGGTCGGCGCCTCCACCACGATTGACCGCGGCACCTACGGCCCGACGGTGATCGGGGCGGGCACCAAGATCGACAACCTGGTGATGATCGCCCACAACTGCCGGATCGGTCGCCACGCGATGATCTGCTCGCAGGTGGGCGTGGCGGGCAGCACGACGACCGGCGACTGGGTGGTGATGGCCGGCCAGGTCGGGGTGCGCGACCACGTGCACATCGGCGACAAGGCGGTGCTCGGGGCCCGCTCGGGCGTCTCCAACGACATCGAGCCGGGCAAGATCGTGCTCGGCGAACCGGCGATCGATCTCCGCGACCGCAAGCTGCAGCTCGCCGCGATGTCGAAGCTGCCGGAGATGCGCCGCGAGCTCAAGCAGCTTGCCGCCCGCGTGGCCGGCCTCGAGGGATCCGGCGGCCGGGGAACCGCCGAGGCCGCCTGACGAGGAACGCCATGCCCGAGCCGCGCTTCCCCGCCTGCGACCGCTCAGCCCTGGAAGGAGAGCCCATCGGCATCCTCGCCGGCTGGGGCCGCTACCCCGTGGTCGTGGCCGAGGAGATCCGCCGCCGGGGCGGCAGGACCGCCATCCTCTCGATCCGCGACCACGCCGACGCCGCCCTGGAGCCGCTGGCCGACGTGCATGGCCACGTGGGCGTCGCCGAGATCGGGGCGGCCGTCGATTTCTTCCTCCGGGCCGGCGCCCAGCGGGCGACGATGGCCGGCAAGATCCACAAGTCGAAGATCTTCGCCCGCGGAGCCTGGACGCGTCACCTGCCGGACTGGACCGGCTTGGCCACGTTCTGGCCGCACTTCGTCAGCCGCCGCCGCGACAACCGCGACGACTCCCTGCTCGGGGCGATCGCCGCCACCTTCGACGCGGCAGGGGTGACGATCTGCCCGGCCACCGACTTCGCCCCCGACCTCCTGGCCGCCGACGGCCTGCTCGCCGGCCCCACGCCCAGCCCACAGCAGCTCGCCGACGTCGTCTTCGGTTGGCGGCTCGCCAAGGAACTCGGACGGCTCGACATCGGGCAGACGGTCGTGGTCAAGAACCGAGCGCCGCTGGCCCTGGAGGCGATCGAGGGCACCGACGAGTGCATCCGGCGCGCCGGACGGCTCTGCCCGACCGGCGGCATGACCGTGGTGAAGGTGGCGAAGCCGCAGCAAGACCTGCGGTTCGACATGCCGACGATCGGCGTGGGCACCCTCGAGTCGCTGGCCACGGCCGGCGCCACGGTGCTCGCGATCGAGGCGGGACAGACGATTCTCATAGACGAGCCCGACGTCGCCGCCGCCGCCCGCCGACTGGGCATCTCGGTGATCTCGTGCCACGACGCCGACGGCGTGCCGGTGATCGAGGGGCTGACGCACGCGGCCTGACGCCGCGGGCGGTCCGGCGGCCCTATACTCGGGGCATGCTCGGCCGGAACGTTCATCGTGTGCTCGTCGTCTGGCTCTGCCTCGTGGCGGCGCCACTCGGCACCGCCGCCGCGGCGCCGCGGGGCCGGCCGCTGCCGATCGACGCGGCGGTGGATGCGTCGATCCCGATCCCGCCGGCCGCCGCGCACCACCTCGGCCGCGAGATCGCCCAGACGATGCACTTCACCGGCGCCCCGTGGCTCATGCGCGAGAGCCGGCAGCGCGAGGAAGACTGCCGGCTGATGCTCGAGGCGCTCGAGATCCGGCCCGGACAGACGATCTGCGACATGGGCTGCGGCAATGGCTTCTACACGCTCGAGTTGGCGCGGCGGGTCGGTCCCGCCGGCCTCGTCTACGCGGTCGACATCCAGCCGGAGATGCTGCGGATGCTCGCCGAGACGGCCGGCCGCGAAGGGCTCACCAACATCCGGCCGATCCTCGGCACCGCGATCGATCCCCGGCTCCCGACCGCCGAGATCGACCTCTGCCTGTGCGTCGACGTCTATCACGAGTTCTCGCATCCCGACACGATGCTCGCCCGGGTCCGCGCGAGCCTCGCCCCCGGGGGCCGGCTGGCGCTGGTCGAGTTTCGGGGCGAGGATCCGGCGGTGCCGATCAAGCCGCTGCACAAGATGACGAAGGAGCAGATTCGTCGGGAGCTCGAGCCGGCTGGCTTCCGGGTCGTCGGCGAGTTCGACCGCCTTCCCTGGCAGCACCTCGTCTTTCTGGGCTCAGACCAACTGGCCAACCGGGCTGAGAGCCGAGAAAAACCGTGAATTTGGCCCGTTTCCCGGCCCACGTTTCCGGTTCCGATTATTCCGGCGGCGCCAGGTTGCAATCGCCCAAAGGCACGGGGATACTGAGGCAGTCGTCGGGTGCGGACCGCAGGAGGTCCGGCTGACGCCCCTGTGCTGGTGATCCATGGCGCTTCGCCCCTCGAGTTTTGCGTCGGCCGATTCAGCCGTTCGCGATCCGCGCGGTGGTTCCCTCGACCCCGCCGTGATCGTCGATGCCTCGGGCGGCACCCGGCTGGCAACCGCCGGGGAATCGACCAACTGGGTGCTCGGCAACAGCGCCGCCATGCGGCGGATCGCCAAGTCGATCGAGCGGGCCGCCGAGGTCGAGTGCACCGTGCTCGTGTGCGGCGAAACCGGCACCGGCAAGGAACTCTGGGCCCGCCTGCTGCATCGTAGCGGCCCGCGCCGCAACAAGGCCTTCATTCCCGTCAACTGTGCCGCTCTGACCCCGTCACTCGCCGAGAGCCAACTCTTCGGCCACGAGAAGGGGGCATTCACCGGCGCCAACGGCCGCTCACTCGGTATCTTCCGAGCCGCCGAGGGGGGCGTGGTGTTCCTCGACGAGATCGGGGAGATGCAGCCCGAACTGCAGGCGAAACTGCTCCGCGTGCTCCAGCAGCGCGAGGTGCTCCCCGTCGGTGCCAATGAGCCTGAACCCGTCGACGTGCAGATCGTCGCGGCGACCAACCGCGACCTCGAGAAAGAGGTCGAGAAGGGCACGTTCCGCGAGGATCTCTACTACCGGCTCAACATGATCGAGCTGCGGGTGCCCGCGCTCCGTGAGCGGGCCGAAGATATCCCCATGTACCTGGAGTTCTTCGCGGAGAAGTTCGCCGATCGATATCGGCTTCCCAAGTGGACGCCGTCCGCCGAGGCGCTCGCCGAGTTCTGCTCGTTCGAGTGGCCGGGCAACGTCCGGCAGCTCGAGCATGTGATCGAGCAGGCCTACGTCCTGCAGATGGAACCGAAGGTCCCCACGCGGAAGACCGCCGAAGGGGGCGTGGTGGCCGTTGCCGCTCCTGGTCGTCTGCCCTGCCTCGATCTGGCCAAGCTCCGGGAGCAGGCCATCCGCGAAGCCCTCCAAGTCACGCGTGGTCACAAGGCCAATGCCGCCAAACTGCTCGGCGTACATGCCAACACGATGACTCGGCTCCTCAAGGAGATCGAGGGCGGCGAGTCGGCCACTGGCGACGATTCGGCCTCCTGACGTCGATCGAGCGGCGGTTGTCGCGAGTGGCCGCAGGTTTTCAACCTGCGGAACAAGCAGTCGAGCCTTTCTCGCCTGCGGCTCTCGTCAAGGAATCCGGCAGGCCCCGTCCGCACAGCTTCCCGCGATCCGATAGCGGTTGCGAGCCACGAGGCGATACAGGGCGGCCCAGAGAGGCATGCTGCCGGGCAGGTGGAGCGGCAGGGCGAGTGGCCAAAGGGCCACGAGCTTTCTGGAGAGATAGCGGACGGCACCGGCGCCCCGCCAGGCCCGACCCTGGGTGTCCACCAGCACCATCTCCTCCAGGAGTTCTTCTCGCGACAGCTCCGGAAAGGTGGCCGCCACGTGCGGATCATGGAGGGACGTGAACTCCAGCCGCCCGGCGACATCGAGCCGCCGCAGAAGGGCGATCTGGCTCCTGCAAAAGCGACAGTGGCCGTCGTAGAGCACGGTGTCGCGGACGGGCCGGGCAGACAGGGCGGCAGTTGAGCGGGTGTGGGTCACGGTGGCAGCCCGATGGCGGTGAGCGGACTCTCTTCTCCTAACCGCTCCGCCGGGCCGCCATCAACGGGCGCTGCCTGGTTCAGAGATGGCCGATCGGGCCGCGGCCCATCGGTCCGGCCGGCCCCGCCGGCGGCTTGAGGTGACCGAGATTGGCGAAGTTGAGGATCGTGGCCGCCCCGACCGACAGCAGCGTCCACGGCGCCCAGTCGGGGGCGGTCATCGTCTGGGGTGGCCCGCTCCCGTCGATCGGCACCACGACCGCCGAATCGACCAGCAGCATCTCGACACCCACGACGCAGGCGAAGATCCCTGCCGCCAAGAGCACGTTCTTCATCATCTGCCCACCGCGGCTGAGCCGCACCTCCGCGTCCGGCCGAACGACCAGACGTCGGCCCGACTCACCATCGACATGTCGCCCGGCGTCGCGTGAGCGCCGGGGTGATCGGGGCAGGATGAGCCGGTCACGCCGGTCGTGTCGGATCAGGCGTCGGCCGAAGCCGCGGCGTCGCCCAGATCGACGACCGGCGGCCGGGCCGGCCGGCGGTCGCTGTCGGTGCCGGGCACGAGCTGTGGCGTGCCGGTCGAGGCCTCGACGATCACCTTGAGTTCGGCGCCGTCGATCACCTCGCACTCCATCAACCGCTGGGTGACCGCCTCGAGGGCCACCCGCCGCGTCTCGATGATCCGCCTCACCTTGGCCATCGCGTCGTCGATGATCCGGCGGACCTCCTCATCGATCTCGCGGGCGGTCTGCTCGCTGTGGCTGCGGGCGGCCGGCAGGTCGGCGCCAACGCCGGCCAGGAACGGCGACCGCGGGCTCTCGCGATACGTCACCCGCCCCAGCCGGCTCATGCCGTAGTCCATCACCATCGAGCGGGCGATCTCGCTGGCCCGTTCGAGGTCGTTCTGGGCGCCGGTGGAGACGTCGGCGTAGACCGTTTCCTCGGCGATCGTGCCGGCGAGCAGCACCTGGATCCGGCTCTCCAGTTCGCTCTGCGTGAGCAGGTAGCGGTCGTCCTCGGGCCGCTGCATGGTGTAGCCGAGCGCCGCCAAGCCGCGGGGGATGATCGACACCTTGTGGACCGGGTCGGTGTTGGGCAGGGAGTAGGCGACCAGGGCGTGGGCCGCCTCGTGGTAGGCCACCCGCTTCTTCTCGTCTTCGTGGATCACCCGCTTCTTCTTCTCGAGCCCGGCGGTCACCCGCTCCACGCCCTCGTTGAACTCGTCCATCCCCACGGCGGGCTTGTCGTTGCGGGCGGCGAGCAGGGCCGCCTCGTTGACGAGGTTCGCCAGGTCGGCCCCGACGAAGCCCGACGTGATCCGGGCGATCTGTCCGAGATCGACCGACGGATCGAGCTTCACCTTGGAGACGTGCACCTTGAGGATCGCCTCGCGGCCGCGCACGTCGGGGCGATCGACGAGCACGTGGCGGTCGAAGCGACCGGGGCGGAGGAGGGCCGGATCGAGCGTCTCCGGACGGTTGGTCGCGGCAAGCACGATCACGCCGGAGTTGCTGCCGAAGCCATCCATCTCCACGAGCAGGGCGTTGAGCGTCTGCTCCCGCTCGTCGTGGCCGCCGACCACGCTCGTGCCGCGGGTCTTGCCGAGGGCATCGAGCTCGTCGATGAAGATGATGCAGGGCGCCTTCGCGGCGGCCTGCTGGAACATGTCGCGGACCCGCGCCGCCCCGACGCCGACGAACATCTCGACGAAGTCGCTGCCCGAGAGGCCGAAGAACGGCACACCGGCCTCGCCCGCGATCGCCTTGGCGAGGAGCGTTTTGCCGGTGCCGGGGGGCCCCACGAGGAGCACACCCTTGGGGATGTGGCCGCCGAGCACCTGGTATTTCTCGGGACTCCTCAGAAACTCCACCACTTCCCGAAGTTCTTCCACCGCCTCGTCGATGCCGGCGACGTCGTCGAAGGTGATGCCGAGATCCTCCTGGGCATACATCTTGCCGCGGCTGCGGCCGAAGGCCATCGGGCTGCCGGCGCCGCCGATCCGCCGCATCATCACGAAGAACAGCACCCCGAACAGCCCGGTCAGAAACAGCATCGGCAGCCAGTTCCGCCAGGGGCTCGGCGGGTCCTCGTAGCGGAACGGGACGCCGTGCTCCTTGAGGGTCTTCATCAGTTCCGACTCGGAGTTCTCGCTGGGGAGCTTGGCGGCGCGGAACCGCCGCTCGCCCGTGGCGAGGCCGCTGGCCAGCGGCCGACGGGGCGGGCTCGGATCCTCGGCGGGATGCGCCGCAGCGATGCCCCGAGGAGCCTCGCGGACCCGACCCGAGACCTCGAAGGCCCCGATCACCACGTCGTGCAGGTCGCCGTAGCGGGTCGCGGCGGCATCCCCATCCGCCTTCTGCAGCGACACGAACCGATCCGGACCTTCCGCTGCCGAGGCGGCGATCAGCCGCTCCAGATCGCTGTAGGAGATTTCAAGGTCCGGGGCGACGCTGACGAGGCTCAGGGCGAACAGGCTGGCCACGCCGGCGGCCACCAGCGACCAGACGAGATTGCCCCCCACGGCCGGCTTGCGGTCGGGAAGACGCTTGGGAATGTCACGTTTTTTGGCCATGCCGCTCGAGCGCCCACGGAGCACCGACCGGCCGCCGCCTGACCGATGGAGTCGCGGAATCGTAAGCGGCTGGATCGCTCGCGACAAACGACGGTCGCTCCTCCGGCAGAAGCGACCGGCAGAATCTGCCAAAAAAGCCCTCTTTCTCTCAGGATCGCGGTGGAACTTCCCTGCCGCCCCCCATAGACTTTCCCGATCGTGATGACCGGTCGCCTCGCCACTCCTGTGTTCCCTACCCACCCGATGGACCCCTCACACGAAGGGTCTGCGGGGCCGGCGACAGCCCATCGCGACTGCCGGGAGGCGCGACCTTCCGTCCGTGTCGCCGTGCTCGGCTCCACCGGGAGCATCGGCCGCAACACCCTCGACGTGATCGGGGCCTCCGCAGGCCGATTCTCGGCGTGGCTGCTCGCCGCCCATCGCAGCACCGCGACCCTGATCGAACAGGCCCACCGGATGCGACCCGCCTGGGTCGTCGTGGTCGATGAAGCGGCGGGGTCCGCCCTCGACCCCCGCGCCCTCCCGGATGGCACCAAACTCGCCGTGGGACCGGAGGCGCTCGACGACCTCGTCCGCCATCCGGCCGTCGACCGCGTGGTCTCGGCGATCGTCGGGGCCGCGGGGTTGCGGAGCACATGGGTGGCGGTCGAGGCCGGCAAGACCGTGGCCCTGGCCAACAAGGAAACCCTGGTGATGGCCGGCCCGCTGGTGATGGCCCTGGCGGCACGCTCCGGCGCCACGATTCTTCCGGTGGACAGCGAGCACTCCGCCGTGCATCAGGCGCTCTGTTCGGGGCGGCACGGCGACGTCGCCCGGATCGTGCTCACGGCCAGCGGTGGTCCGTTTCGCACGACCCCGCGGGAGGCGCTCGCCACGGTCACCCCGGCCCAAGCGCTCGCCCATCCCACCTGGTCGATGGGGCCGAAGATCACGGTCGATTCGGCCACGATGATGAACAAGGCGCTCGAGATCATCGAGGCGCGGTGGCTGTTCGACATGCCGTCCGAAAAGATCGCCGTCCTCGTGCACCCGCAGTCGATCGTCCACTCGCTCGTCGAGTTCATCGACGGCTCGGTGATCGCCCAGCTCAGCCCCCCTGACATGCGGCTGCCGATCCAGTACGCCCTCACCCATCCGGAGCGGACCGACGGCCCGGCCCGGCGGTTCGACTTCACGCAGCCGCTGGCGCTCGAGTTCGAGCCGCCAGACGTCGACCGATTCCCGGCAGTGCGGCTGGGCCACGAGGCAGCCGCCCGGGGCGGCACGGCCGGGGCGGTGCTCAACGCGGCGAACGAGGCGGCGGTGACCGCGTTCCTTGCGGGCCAGATGCGGTTCACCGACATTGCCGAGGCATGTGCACGGGTGCTAGACGGGCATCCGTTCGAGGCGGAGCCCTCGCTCGACGCGATCCTGCGTCTCGACGCGTGGGCCAGACAGGAGGTCGCGAAGTGGACGGGTGTCTGATGTCGCACGTATTGCCACTCGTGTCGCACGTGACGCCGCTCGTCGGCAGCACGTGGCTGGAGTGGGTCTCCCAGCCGGCGAACTGGTGGGTCGTCTTCCAGGTCGCCGGCGGCCTGGGATTCGTGATCTTCGTGCACGAACTGGGCCACTTCCTGGTGGCCAAGGCCTGCGGCGTGAAGTGCGAGAAGTTCTTCCTCGGCTTCGACGTGGGGGGCCTTAAGCTCGCCAGCTTCAAGGCGGGCGAGACGGAATACGGCATCGGCATCCTCCCGCTCGGTGGCTACGTGAAGATGCTCGGCCAAGACGACAACCCGTCCGCGGCGGCATCCGAGGCCCAGCGGGCCAGGCTCTCGGGCGACCTCCCCGCCGAGCCCGTCGCCGGACCGCACGCGGCCTGGGATCCCCGCAGCTACCCGGCGCAGAGCGTTCCGAAACGGATGGCGATCATCTCGGCCGGCGTGATCATGAACGTGATCTTCGCGGTGATCATGGCCTCGCTGGCCTATGGCATCGGCGTCCGCGAGATGACCTGCGCGCTGTCGAGCGTCCGCACGGGGGGCGCCGCGTGGCAGGCCGGCCTGCGCACCGGCGACGAGATCGTCGCCATCGCCGGCCGCAAGGATCCGATCTTCAACGACCTGCGTCATGGTGTCACCGTGGGCAGCGTGGCCAAGGGGATCGAGTTCACGGTCCGGCGTCCGGCCGACGGCTCGGAGCGGACCGTCGTCCTCAAGCCCGACACCGACCTCGGAGCGCCGACGATCGGCGTCACGAGCCCCTATTCGCTGACGCTGCCAGCCGACATCTCCAAGGGTCTGGCGGGCGCCGCCGCGCTCGCGAAGCCGGCCTTCGAGGGGGGCGACACGATTCGCGCCGTCGACGGCACGCCGGTGTCGAGCTACGCCGAACTGCTCGCCGCGCTCTCCGCGAAGCCCGGTGTGGCCGTCACGCTCACGGTCGACCGGAAGTCTTCGGCCGCCGATGGAAAGGCCGGTCCGGTGACGAGCCTGTCGATCGACCTCCCGCCGCAGCCACGCCTCGTGACCGGGATGGCGATGACGCCGCTGCCGATCAAGGCCGTCCAGGACGACTCCCCGGCCGCGGCGGCCGGTGTTCGCGCAGGAGAGCGGCTCGTGGCAGTCGACGGCGCTCCGGTCGGCGATCCGTCCACGCTCGACGACCGGCTGCGGAGCCGCGTCGGCGCGGCGGTGACGCTCACGCTCGAGTCGGCCGATGGCGCGAGCCGGAGCATCGAGGTCCGACCCCGCGCCGTCACGTGGCGCGACGACGAGACGGCCGGGATTGGCAGCCCGTTGTCGATCCCGTCGCTCGGGCTGGCGATCCCGGTGCAGGCGACCGTGGCGGCCGTCACCCCCGGCAGCCCGGCCGCCGAGGCGGGCATCGTGGCCGGCGATCGGATCGTGCGGGCGGTCATCGTGGAACCGGGCGAGGAGGCCGACCCGAAGGCCGGCATCGACTTCTCCGACAGCGAGCCCAACTGGCCGGTCGTGGCGGCGCTCCTGCAGCAACTCCCCGCGGGCACCGGGCTGGCCCTCACCGTCGAGTCGGCGGGAGGTGACCGCCGGGAGGTGACGCTCACCCCCCGGCCGACCGCCGGCGACTCCGTCGTGGACCGCGGGCTCGTCTTCGAGCCTGTCTACCGGATGATGAAGGCGGGCTCGCTCGCCGGGGCCGTGCGGCGCGGCCTGCTCAAGACCAAGGAAGACCTCTCGATGGTCTACGGCTTCCTCGGCAAACTCACGCGGCAGCAGATCAGTCCGCGGCTGCTCGGCGGACCGATCGAGATCGCCAAGCAGGCGGGCCGCTCCGCGAGCGAAGGCTTTGGCCGCCTGCTCCTCTTCCTGACGATGCTCAGCGCGAATCTGGCGGTCGTCAATTTCCTTCCCATTCCGGTGCTCGACGGCGGGCACATGGTGTTTCTGGCCTACGAGTGGATCCGCGGCAAGCCACCGAGCGAGGGTGTGGTGGTGGTGCTCAGCTACCTCGGCCTGGCCCTGATCCTCTCGCTGATGTTTTTCGTGTTCGGCCTCGATCTCGGCCTCATCCCCAGGCGGTAGCCGGATGGCCACACGACCGGCGGCGGAAGCGGCAGCGGCTCCGGCCGCGTTTCCGCCGGCGGGAGTCACGGCCGTGGTCTTCGACGCGGTGGGCACGCTCGTCGAACCCTCCGCGACCGTGGCCGACACCTATGCCCGAGCGGGGCGGCGGCACGGGATCGATCTCGATGCGGCGACGGTTGGCCGGCGCTTCGCCGCGGCCTGGCGGCGGCAGGAGGCACTCGACGCGGCGGCGGCAATCCCGTTCGCCACCTCGCGCGACCGCGAGCGGACGCGGTGGCGGGAGATCGTGGCCGACGTGTTCGGACCGGGCGACACCACGACGGCGATCTTCGCCGACCTCTGGGAGCACTTCGCCCAGCCGCAGGCCTGGCGGCCCGTGCCCCCGGGGGAAGGCCTGCTGCGGGCGGCACTCGACGCGGGACTGGTCGTCGCGGTCGCGAGCAACTTCGACGAGCGACTGCTCGCGATCGCGCCTCGGCTCGATCCCCTGGTCCGTGCCGCCGCCGTGTTTCCCTCCTCGGAGATCGGCTGGCGAAAGCCGGCCGCAGCGTTTTTCCGCCATCTCGAAACACGGCTCGGCCGCCTACCGGAGCAACTGCTCTACGTTGGCGACGATCCCGACCTCGACGTCGCCGCCGCGGCGAGCGCCGGCTGGCAGGCGCGGCTCGTGGGCTGACGGTGAGTCAGGCCCGCGACGCGGTCCGCAGGCGGCCACTCGCCGCGAGCAGACCCGCGGCGACCGCCGCCAGGCCCGCCGTCGCGGCGAATGCCGTGACCGGACCGTGCGGGCCGCGATCCCAGAGCCAGCCCGCCACGAGGCTGGCGGGTAATGCCATCACGCCCTGCACGAGCGCGTACCAGCCGAAGGCGGCGCCCTGGCGGCCGTCGGCCGAGAGCGCCGCCACGAGGGCCCGCTCGGCCGGCTCGGTGATCCCATAGGCCACGGCCACGACGAGCATGCAGGCCACCGCGGCAACGAGCGATGTGCTGACGGCGAGCCCGCCATACGCGGCGGCGAAGGCCAGCCACCCGACCACGAGCGCCGGCCGCGGCGTGAGCCGATCGACGAAGGCACCGGCCCGGGATGCCGTGAGGCTCTTCACCGCGCCGATCGCGAACCAGACGAGCGGAATCGCATAGGGGGCCACGCCGAGATCCTCCGCCCGCCGCAGGAGGAAGAGCTCGCTGGCCGCCCCGAGGGCCCAGATGGCGACGCAGGCCAAGAGCTGGAGTTGCGGCACGGAGAGCGCGGCCGACGCCGGCGCGGTCGTCGCGGTGCGACGCGGCGGATCGCGGACGAACCGCCAGATCACGGCGAGCGTGGCCAGCCCGGGCAGGATGGCGAGGAGAAACAGGGTGCGCTCGCGACCGGGAAAGGCGAGCAGGAAGAGCATGGCGACGAGCGGCCCGAGGGCGGCGCCGGCGTGATCCATGGCCCGGATGTGGCCGAAGGCCCGGCCACGGATCGCCGGCTCGACCAGGTCGGTGACGAGCGCGTCGCGGGGCGCGGAGCGGATGCCCTTGCCGAAGCGGTCGGCGGTGCGGACGAGGACCGCGGCCAGCGGCGTGGCCACCAGGCCCATCAGCGGGCGAATCACCGCGGAGAGCCCGTAGCCAGCGAGCACCAGCGGCCGACGGCCAAGCCGGTCGGAGAGTGTGCCGGCGAACAGCCGCACGATCGCGGCGACGGCATTCGCCACACCGTCGAGGAGCCCCATGTCGATCGCCGAGCCCCCGAGCCCCTTCACGAACGCCGGGAGGAGCGGATAGATCGCCTCGCTGGAGAGATCCGTCAGGAAACTCGTCCAGCCCAATGCCCGCACGGTGGCGGGCAGCGATTCTGGCGCCCGCACGGTGGCCGACACTGCATCCGGCGCCCGCACGGTGGCGGGCACTTCCCCTTCGCGAGACCCGGGTCCGGTCGGCATTGGCGTGATCATGGCGAGTGGCTCACTCTCGAATCACACGCGACCCAGGCAGGCTCGGGGCTGCCCGTGCCCCGGGAGCCGGCGTATGCCGCCCAGCGGAGCCAGGATGGCGAAGCGCCGGCGGCATCCGAGTGAGCCGAGGCCACGATGGCCGAGGCGAACGTCCGGCAACGGGGCACGGGCAGCCCCGAGCCGGCGCGGACCCTCGGCGACACAGACACGGTCCACATCCGTCGCAGCCGCTCACTGCCGATCGGCTCCAGTGTCGAGCACCGCCATGAAGGCCTTTTGCGGAATGTCCACCGAGCCGATGCTCTTCATCCGCTTCTTGCCTTCCTTCTGCTTCGCCCAGAGCTTCTTCTTGCGGCTGATGTCGCCGCCGTAGCACTTGGCGGTGACGTTCTTCCGCATCGCGGAAATGGTCTCGCGGGCGATCACCTTCGTGCCGATCGCGGCCTGCAGGGCGATCTCGAACATGTGGCGGTCGATCTCGCCCCGGAGCTTCTTGACGATCGCCCGCCCGCGGCGGTCGGCGTCGCGCCGGTCGCAGATGATCGAGAGCGCGTCCACCTTCTTGCCTCCCACGAGAATGTCGAGCCGCACCAGGTCGGCCGGAAAATAGCCGATCAGCTCGTAGTCCATCGTGCCGTAGCCGCGGGTCACGCTCTTGAGCTTGTCGTGGAGGTCGTAGATCACCTCGCCGAGCGGCAGGTCGAAGGTGAGCATCGCTCGTGTTGGAGACAGGTATTCGGTCTTGAGATACGTGCCGCGGCGGTCTGTGCAGAGCTGCATCACCGGGCCGATCTGCTCCACCGGCACGAGGAAGTTCGTCCGCACGATCGGCTGCAGGAACTCGTCGATCTGCCCGGTGTCGGGCACGTCCTGCGGGTTGGTGATGTCGATCGTTTCGCCGGTCGTCTTCTTGATCTTGTAGGTGACGTTGGGCGCGGTCTGAACGAGGTCGAGATCGTGCTCCTTCTCCAGCCGCTGCTGGATGATCTCCATGTGGAGGAGGCCGAGGAACCCGCAGCGGAACCCGAAGCCGAGGGCCTCGCTGCTCTCGGGGGCGTATTCGAACGAGGGGTCGTTGATCGCCAACTTCTCCAACGCGTCGCGGAGCTCCTCGAAGTTCTCCCCCTCACTGGGATAGAGGCCGCAATAAACCATCCGCTGCGGCGGCTTGTAGCCCGGCATGGCCGCGGCGCCTTGGTCGCCGGGGATCGTCACCGTGTCGCCGATGTGGACCTGCTTCACGTCCTTGATGTTGCAGACGAGGTAGCCCACCTGGCCGGCGGAGAGCGTGTCGCAGGCGCGCCGCTGCGGCACGAACTGCCCGAGCTCGAGCACCTCGTGCGTGACGCCCGTCTCCAGGAAGCGGATCTTCTGCCCCTTCGTGATCGTGCCGTCGATGAGCCGCACGTAGGTGATCGCGCCCCGGTAGCTGTCGTAGTGGCTGTCGAAGATCAGCGCCCGCAGGACCGCGTCGGGATCGCCCTTCGGCGGCGGAATCCGCTCGATGATCGCCGCCAGGAGTTCGTCGATCCCGATGCCGGTCTTCGCGCTCGCCTTGATCACCTCGGAGGGCTCGATGGCGAGGCTCTGCTCCATCTCGCGGAGCACCTCGTCCACCCGCGCGTGCACGAGGTCCACCTTGTTGATCACCGGAACGATCGTCAGGTCCTGGTTGATGGCCGCGTAAGCGTTGGCCACCGTCTGGGCCTCGACCCCCTGGAAGGCGTCCACGAGCAAGAGCGCGCCTTCGCAGCAGGCGAGACTTCGCGACACTTCGTAGTGGAAGTCGACGTGCCCCGGCGTGTCGATCAGGTTGAGCTCGTACCGCTCCCCCTTGTGCCGATACTCCATCCGCACCGCCCGGGCTTTGATCGTGATCCCCCGCTGCCGCTCAAGCTCCATGTCATCGAGCATCTGCTCCTTGAGCTGACGCTTCTCCACGGTGCCGGTCGACTCCAGCAGGCGGTCGGCCAGCGTGCTCTTGCCGTGGTCGATGTGGGCGATGATCGAGAAGTTGCGGATGTGCTTGCAGTCCATGGGAGGATTGTATCGTGCGCGGCCGCTCGCTGCCTCAGGAAGCCGAATCGCGTGAGCGATGGGGATCGCTCCGCCGCGCCGCTCGGGGCTGCCCGTGCCCCGTCGCCAGTGGCACAGGTTTGCAACCTGTGGTGCCGCGCCGCTCGGGGTCGCCCGTGCCCCGTCGCCGGACGCTCGCTCCGCCCATCCTGGGCTTCGCTCGCTCGATGCTGGCTGCGCTTCGCCATCGTGGCTTCGCTGGCCAGCAACGCCGGCTCTCGGGGCATGGGCAGCCCCGAGCTCCTCATCTCATGCAGGATGCGATCTCTCGATCAGCCGTGCCTGCGCCGGTGGTCGAGGCGGGCGAGGCCGGCGGCGCCGATCGAGCCGGCGTCGCCGCCGAGGCTCGCATAGCGGATGCTCGTCCGCTCCGCGAGCACCGGAAACGTGCGGCGATGCACTTCCTCCCGCACCCGCTCCAGGAACATCCGCCCCACGGGGTGCGCCTCGCGGCCGAACGTCATCGCGCCGCCGATCACCACCGCCTCGGGATCGATCGCGTGCATGAGCGTCACGATGCCGATGCCCAGCCAGCGGGCGACCTCTTCGATCAGGCTCGCGGCGAGCGGATCGCCCCGCTCGGCCTCGCGGGACACGAGAATCGGGGTGAGTTCCTCGCCCGCCGCCACCGCGTCCGCGAGCGACCCCGTGCTCCCCGCGGCGATCCGCTCCCGGGCCAGCGCCTTCAGCGACGTGGCGCTCGTGTAGGCCTCGAGGTGACCCGGCTGACCGCACGGGCAGCGGCGCGCGGTCGGCGCCGGATCGACGAGGATGTGGCCACACTCCGAACCGTGGCTGTGCGCCCCCTCCACGTTCACGTCGCCGATGATGATCCCGCCCCCCACGCCCGTGCCGAGCGTGAGCAGCACCAGCGATGAGGCACCCTTCGCCGAGCCGACCCAAAACTCCCCGTAGCCGGCGGCGTTGGCGTCGTTGGCGAACGTCACCTCGCGGCC
>Ga0208249_1000053_pt1 | contig 34680 bp, 33 predicted proteins | sample CryBogmetaGMA1M_FD_184546 | JGI IMG/M metagenome (GOLD analysis project Ga0208249, IMG submission 184546) | Freshwater microbial communities from Crystal Bog, Wisconsin, USA - MA1M (SPAdes) | ecosystem: Environmental > Aquatic > Freshwater > Lake | place: Crystal Bog, Wisconsin, USA | collected...
ACGGTCGGGGACGGGGGCGGACATCAGCGGCTGCAGCTGGGCGGGACAGCACCAGTTCCCTGTCTAGGCTGGCAGGGGCCAGGCACGACAGGGTGAACATGGATCCGCAGTCTCAGGAGCGGCCAACCGGCAGCCCTCATGCTGAGCCCCTGCCGGCCGACAACCCCATGGGCCTGCTGGTGTCGGGCATCCTGCTGCTCGGCGGCATCGGCGCCCTGATCGGCTGGGGCCTGAGCCACGCCTACCCGCCCCTCTGACCGGGGGCCCCAAGGCCCGCTCAGGCCGACAGGCAGCCGGGGCTTGCCGCGGCGGCCAGCCGGCGCGCCTGGTCGGCATCCGCTGCGATCTGCGCGGCCAGGGCTTCGAGGCCATCAAAGCGTTGCTGCAACCGCAGCAACCGCAGGGGCTCCACCCGCAGGCTCTGCCCCCCCAGCTCCAGCCGGCGATCCAGCAGATGCACCTCAACCGCTGAGGGAGCCAGGGGATCGACGGTGGGCTGCGGTCCGAGATTCATCACCGCCGCCAGCGGGCCGGCGAGGGGCTGGCCGAGGCGATCGAGCCGCCAGACCAGGGCCGCGTACACCCCCTGCCGCGGCAGGAACTTGCGGCCATCCACCTGCAGGTTGGCGGTGGGCCAGCCCAGCTGCCGCCCCAGCCCCCGCCCCGTGCCCACGACCCCAACGAAGCGGTAGGGCCGCTCCAGCAGCGCAGCGGCCTCGGCCAGCTCACCGGCCGCCAGGGCCCGGCGGATGCGACTGCTGCTGATCCCTTCACCGCCCTGCTCCAGCATCGGCACCACCTCCACCGCCATGCCATGGGCGGCACCGAGGCGCACCAGATCGGCGGCAGCGCCACAGCGACCCACGCCGAAACGGAAGTTCGCCCCCACCGCCACCCGGCGAGCCTGGAGCTGCCGGGCCAGCACCCGCGCCACGAAATCCTCCGGGGTGAGGGCGGCGAGGGCGGCATCAAACGGCACCAGCACCAGCTGGCGGATGCCCAGGGGCTCAAGCAGGTCGAGCTTCTCCTCCGGCAGATCCAGCCGCAGCCGGGGGTCGCCGTGCAGCACCTCGCGGGGGTGGGGCCAGAAACTCACCACCGTCGGCACCGCCCCGGGAGGGAGGTGGTCGACGACTGCCGCGATCACCCGTCGGTGGCCCCGGTGCAACCCATCGAAGCTGCCCAGGGCAATGGCGGTGGGCCGGCAGGCGTCGTCGGGGGAATGGAGGGGGATCAACGGGCGGATCGGATCAGGTCGGCGCAGGTCGACGCCGCAGATGGAACAGCGACTCCCGGGGCGGCTGACGGCAGGCCCCTCGCCGTGGCGATCCTCCCATGGCAAGTTTGGGGTCCACCTCCGACGGAGCCGATGGTCGACCAGCTGGAGCTGCAGCGCATCTCCGCCGCCCTGCGCCGCGTGGCCTGGGTGCGCTTCTGGATCCAGCTCGCCCTCGGGGTGGTGGTGGTGGTGGTGTTGATGTTCAACAACATCGGCGGCCGGGTGGCCGCCAACGCCTCCCGCGCCCTGGGACTGGGCCCGGGCCTGTCGCTGACCACCCTTTCCTTTCTGGTGCTGCTCTGGAGCCTCTGGCAGGGCTGGCTGATGGTGCGTTGCGGCCGGGCCCTGACCAGCCCGGTGCGGCCGAGCAAGGGGGAGACCAACCGACTGATCAAGCGCGGCCTGCTGGGCGACCTGGTGGGTCTCGCCCTGGCCTGCTTCGGCTACCAGGCCCTGGCGGGAAGCCTGTTCATGCAGGCCTCGATGCAGGCACCGGGCCTGTTCGGACCGATGGCGATCTCCGGCTCCCAGGGACCGATCAGCACCTACCCGATCACCTCGATCGAGATGCTCTCGGTGCTCAGCAACACCCAGGTGCTGTTCGCCCACCTGATCGGCCTGCTGCTCAGCCTCTGGATTCTGCAGCGGATCCATCGCCGCGGCTGAGCCGCTCCACTGCCGGCAGGGAGGCGGGGGCCCCCCGCCAGAACAGTTCCGGCTGCAGGGGGGTGAGCGAGGCACCGCCGCCGGCGATCCAAGCCACATCGCTGGGCCAGCTCTGGGGGCCGACCGCCGCCCCCTCGAGGTCGTCGACCACCTCGCCGGCCAGCCAGTAGTAGGTGCGGCCGCGGGGATCCACCCGCCGCTCGAACTGATCGGTGTAGCGCCGCACGGCGGGGCGGCACCAACGCAGCGGCACGCCCAGCCCCGCCGCTGCCGGCGGCACGTTGAGGTTGAGCAACAGGCCCTCGGGCCAGCCGGCGGCCAGCATCGCCTCGGCGGTATCGAGGGCCAGGGCGGCGGCCGGCTCGAACTGGCGCCACTGGTAATCGGCGCAGCTCACCGCCAGGGCTGGCAAGCCCTCGATCGTGCCCTCCATCGCCGCCGACACGGTGCCGGAATAGAGGACATCGGTGCCGAGATTGGGACCGTGGTTGATGCCGGAGAGCACCAGGTCGGGGGGGGCATCCAGCAGACGAAAGAGCGCGAGCTTGACGCAGTCGGAGGGGGTGCCGCTGCAGGCCCAGGCCTGCACCCCATCGGCGAACAGCTCATCGGCCCGCTCGGCCCGCAGTGGGGTCTGCAGGGTGAGGCCATGGCCGGTGGCGGATCGCTCCTGATCCGGGCAGACCACCGTGACCTGATGGCCCCGGGCGGCGGCGGTGGCGGCCAGGGTGCGCAGGCCGGTGGCAAAAACCCCGTCGTCGTTGCTGATCAGGATGCGGAGCGCTGCCATCAGCCGCCGGCGAACTGGAGTCAAGCTAAGCGGCTCCGCCGGCCATGCCAGGGCCGCTGCCTACAGTCGACCTCTGATGTTCCCCATGCCGTGAGCGCCCCCGTCAGCCTGCAGCAGCTCAGCGAGCAGCTCGATCAGCTCGAGGCCGAGGCGGCCGGCGCGATCGCCGCGGCCGCCGGCCCGGCCGACCTGGAGGAGCTGCGGGTGGGACTGCTGGGCAAGAAGGGCCGCCTCTCCGCTGTGCTGGCGGCGATGGGCCGGCTCGGCAGTGAGGAGCGGCCGCTGGTGGGCCAGCGGGCCAATGTGCTCAAGCAGCAGCTGCAGGAGCAGCTGAGCAGCCGCCTCAGCGGCCTGCAGGCGGCCGCCATGGCCGAACGGCTGGAACGGGAACGGCTCGATGTCACCGCCCCGGCCAGCTTCGTGCCGCCGGGCCACCGCCACCCCCTGATGGCCACGATCGAAGAGATCGTCGACATCTTCGCCGGGCTCGGCTACCGGGTCTCCGAGGGGCCCGAGATCGAGACCGACCACTACAACTTCACCGCCCTGAACATCCCCGAGCACCACCCCGCCCGGGACATGCAGGACACCTTCTATCTGCCCGGCGGCGATGGGGTGGAGCGGTTGCTGCGCACCCACACCTCCCCTGTTCAGATCCGCCACCTGGAGGCCCACCGGCCGCCGGTGCGGGTGGTGGCCCCGGGGCGGGTGTTCCGGCGGGACGCCGTCGATGCCACCCATTCGCCGGTGTTCCACCAGGTGGAGGTGCTGGCCCTGGATGAGGGGCTCGATTTCTCCCACCTGCGCGGCACCGTCACCACCTTCCTGCAGCAGTTCTTCGGCGACCTGCCGGTGCGGTTCCGCGCCAGCTACTTCCCCTTCACCGAACCATCGGCGGAGGTTGATGTCCAGTGGCGCGGACGCTGGCTGGAGGTGATGGGCTGCGGCATGGTCGATCCGGCCGTATTGGAGGGCCTGGGCCTCGATCCCGGGCGCTGGAGCGGCTTCGCCGCCGGTCTCGGCGTCGAGCGCTTCTGCATGGTGCGCCACGGCATCGACGACATCCGCCGGCTCTACACCAGCGATCTGCGCTTCCTGGAGCAGTTCTGAGCCGGCCCCCCTGCCGGTCCGGCCACGGCGCCCCTGCACGCACGCCAACAGCGCGCCCATAAAATGACGGGATTCCTCCGCCTGCGATCGGTGCCCCGGGTCGGACTGATCGTCAACGATGGCAAGGACCTGGCCCTGGCCACCGCCGATGCCATCCAGGAGCGGCTGATGGGGGCCGGCCTGGAGGTGGTGCGGGTCAGCAGTTCCGGCGGGGTGGTGGGTTTCGCCAACCCCGACCAACACCTGCGCGCCCGCGGCTATGCCGCCTGCGTGCCCAGCTGCTTCTCGGCCGACATGGCCCTGGCCCTGGTGCTCGGCGGCGACGGCACCGTGCTCTCGGCGGCCCGGCAGACGGCACCGATCGGCGTACCGATCCTGACGATCAACACCGGCCATCTCGGCTTTCTGGCGGAGGCCTACCTCAAGGATCTCGAACAGGTGCTCGAGAAGGTGATCGCCGGCGCCTGGACGGTGGAGGACCGCTCCATGCTGGTGGTGAGCGTGATGCGCGGCGATCAGCGCCGCTGGGAGGTGCTCTGTCTCAACGAAATGGCCCTGCACCGGGAGCCGCTCACCAGCATGTGCCATTTCGAGATCGCCATCGGTCGCCACGCTCCGGTGGACATCGCCGCCGACGGCGTGATCCTCTCCAGCCCCACCGGCTCCACGGCCTATGCCCTCAGTGCCGGCGGTCCGGTGATCACGCCCGACTGTCCGGTGCTGCAGCTGACGCCGATCGCCGCCCATTCGCTCGCCTCCCGCGCCCTGGTGTTCAGCGACCGGGAACCGGTGACCATCTTCCCGGCCACCCCCGAGCGGCTGATGATGGTGGTGGATGGCAGCGCCGGCTGCTACGTCTGGCCGGAGGACCGGGTGCTGGTGCGGCGCAGCGAGCAGCCGGTGCGCTTCGTGCGGCTGGCCGATCACGAGTTCTTCCAGGTGCTGCGCAACAAGCTGGGCTGGGGCCTGCCGCACGTGGCCAAACCCGGCAACGGCGGCGGCGGGCCCGGCCCATGACATCACCCCCGATCCTGCTGATCGGCACGGCGGCCGAAGCCCTGGCCCCCCGCCTCGAACTTTCGGGCTATTGCCCCAGCACCGCCAGCGGGGCCGATGCCCCCCGGCCGGCGGCGGTGGTGCTCTCCCCCGACTGCGCTGAGCGGCTGCCCGCCCTGCGGCAGCGCTGGGGGGCGATCCCGATGCTGCTGGGCGTGGCGGCGGACAGCGTGGCGGGCCGCCGCCACTGCCTGCTCAGCGGTGCCGATGATTTCTGGCTGAGCCGGCTCGGCCCCAGCGATGTGCTCACCAGGCTGCGGTTGCACCTGGGGCTGCAGAACCCCCTTGCCGCCCCAGCCCCCCCTGGCGACGGGGCGCCGGAGTGCTGGCGACTGGCGGATCTGGAGGTGGATCCAGCCAACGGCACGGCCCGCCGCGGCCAGCGCCCCGTAAAGCTCACCAGCCGGGAATACCAGCTGCTGGTTCTGTTGATGCGGAACCCCGGCAGGGTGGTGAGTCGCCAGGAGATTCTTGCGGCGATCTGGGCCGATCAGCAGAGTGCCAGCAGCAATGTGATTGAGGTTTATGTGCGTTATCTGCGCCGCAAACTTGAGGCCGGCGGTGAACGACGCCTGATCCATACGGTTCGCGGTAATGGATATTGTCTGTCGGAGAGAATCCCACCGCCGCGCGACACCCCTTGATCCATCGCCCTAGCAAGCGCACCATCAAGCTCGGTATTAACCATGGCTTCCGGCGGAATCTCCGGCGCCAGCTCCGGCTCCTGCTCCCGGCCGGCCTGGCCGTCAGCGCCCTGGCCAGCACCGCCCTCGACACTCCGGCGCTGGCCGCCGGCAATAAGGCCGCCGGTCCGCCCCAGCGGCTGCCAATCACGGCCCAGTGGTGCCTCAGCCCTTCCCGCTGCATCGACCTGGAGGTGCCCCGCGGTGATCGCCAGTTCGCCTGGGGGCTGCAGTTGCGCCCCCCGCTGCCGCCCTTGCGGGGCATGTGGTTCGGCTACGACCTGCCCACCCCGGTGCGCTTCTGGATGCATCGCACCCCCTCCCCCCTCGACATGCTGTTCGTGCGCGGCGGCAGGGTGATCGCCATCGAAGCCGGGGTGGCCCCCTGCATGCGGCTGCCCTGCCGCAGCTACGGCCCCGGCGAGCCCGTCGACGGCGTGCTCGAACTGGCGGCCGGCGAGGCCAAACGGCTGCAGATCAGCGTGGGCACCCCCGTCACGATCACTCCGCTACCGGCGGCGCCCCGGCCCCGCGCCGTCCCTGCAACACCAGCACCGGGTTGAGGGGCGCCAGGCGGGTGCCATCGGCCAGGGCCGCCCCCCGCCAGGCCTGGTGCTGGGCCACCCGCACCGCCAGTCCATGGGCTTCCAGCACCGGTCGCAGTTCCGCCAGGGCCTCGACCGTGGCCATGGGGATCACCACCAGGCCACCGGGCCGCAGCCGCCGCAGCACCGCCACCAGCAGCTCGCCGCGCTGACGCCCCCCGCCACCGATCAGCACCCGGTCAGGGTCCGGCAGATCGGCCAGGGCCTGCGGGGCTGCCGCCTCCAGCACACCGGCGGGGCAGACCCCGAGCCGCCCGGCGTTGGCACGGATCAGGGCGGCGGCCCCGACCCGCCGCTCCACCGCCCAGAGCTGCAGCTCCGGCCGCAGCCGCAGGGCTTCCAGGCCCACTGAGCCGACACCGGCCCCCACATCCCAGAGCACCCCCGTGGCCGGCAGCTCCAGATCCGCCAGCAACTGAACCCGCACCTCGCGCTTGGTCATCAGGCCGGGCTGGTCGGGGTGCTGCAGCCAGAGGCCGTCCTCAATGCCGAACAGCGGCAGATCGGCCGCCGCCGGCAGGGGCGGCGGCTCCGCCACCAGCAGCACCAGATGCAACGGGTCGAGATCGGCGGGCAGCGGATCGGCGGGCGCCAACCGCAGCAGCCGCTCACCGGCATGGCCGAGCCGCTCCGCCAGCCAGACCGCATAGGCCGCCTCCAGGCCCGAGGCGGCCAGGAGCGTGCGCACCTGGGCCGCACCGCCGCAGGCGGGATCGGTGAGGACCGCCAGGGCCGCCGGACGCTTTTGCAGCGCCGCCGCCAACGGCTCCGGATCCCGGCCATGCAGGCTCACCCAACCGGCGTCCTGCCAGGGGCGGCCCAGGCGGGCGAAGGCCAGCTGCAGGCTGGTAGGCGCCGGATGGAAGCGCAGCCGCTCCGGCGGCAGCTGCTGCAGCAACCACCGGCCGATGCCGAACCAGAGCGGATCACCGCTGGCCAGCAGCACGGCCGGCTGATGGGCGGCCAGGGCCTGCCGCAGGGCGGGCAGCAGCTCGGCGGGGCGGTCGCTGGCCAGCAAACGGCGGGGGGCGGCGGCCCCGGCCGGCGCTTCGGCCGCCAGCCAGGCCTCGAGGCCGCCCAGCAGCCGCTGCGGTGCCACCAGCAGCTCCGCCTGGCGCAGCCTCTTCAGGGCAGGTTCCGCCAGGCCGGCCACGCCGGAGGCGTCACAGCCGATCACCTCCAGGCAGGTGGGCTCCGATCGGTTGCTGCCGCCCAGGGCTCTCCGCCGCCGCTGCTGGCCATGATGCCGAGGCGCGTCACCCCCTTCGCCGCCATGACCGATCGCCGTCGGCGTGTCCATGAACTGGTGCTGGCCCTGATGGCCCAACGCAGCGACCTGGAACTGCTGGACGACCACGGCCTCGCCGCCAGCGGCAGCGCCACTAACGCCAGCGAGGCCGGCAACTGGCTGGAGCGCAACCGTCGGCTGCTGCAGCGCTATCAGGCCCTGGTGCGCACCGCCGTCACCCTGGAGGCCCTGATCGACCAGGAGGTGGGCGGGACCCGCCTGGGTGGCGCCGACACCACCAGCGGCACCGCCACCAACCCCGATAGCGCCGCCGCCTCCACCCCCGAGCAGCCCTAGGGGTCCACCAGGCACGCCCGCCGCCGGGCGGGTCTGACAAGCTGGCTCCACCTTCCCGACCGCGATGGCGCCCTTCGGCTTTCCCACCCTGCAGGCGTTGATGGGCGGCGAGCGGGCGGGCTGGCAACCGCCGGCCGCCAGCTGGACGCGGCCCTTCGGCCTCGGCTGGGAGCAGCCCTACACGGTGCGCTACGCCAGCAACCTCGATGACGGCCCCGGCCACGGCGCCCCCCTCGGTGGTTTCGGCGCGGGCTGCATCGGCCGTGGCCCGGATGGCAGCTTCAACCTCTGGCACCTCGACGGCGGTGAGCACTGGTTCGGTGTACTGCCCGACTGCCAGTTCGCCCTGTTTGAGCGGGGCAGCCACGGCCAGCGGGCCCATGCCCTGGCCACCGCCCCCGCGGCTGACGACTCCCGCCCGGGGACCGGCGGGCCCCTGGAGGCCTGGCAGTGGTATCCCGCCAGCGACAACGCCGCCGACGGCCCAGGGCGCAGCACCGGCCACTACGCCGCCCGCTACCCCCTCAGCCAGTTCCATTACGGCGGCGTCTTCGCCACCGACCTGAGCTGCGAAGCCTTCAGCCCGATCCTGCCCGGCAACTACCGCCAGACCAGCTACCCGGTGGCGGTGTTCCGCTGGCAGCTGCACAACCCCGGCGATGAGGCCCTGGAGCTGTCGCTGCTGCTCAGCTGGCGCAACACCGTCGGCTGGTTCACCAACACCGACCCCAGCGCGGCTGTCCACTTTCGCGACGACGGCAGCCCGGAGCACAACTACGTGCCGGCGATCGGCCGCAGCCTCGGCCAGCACAACCGGCCCGTGGACTCCCCCGGCCTCAAGGGCCTGCTGCTGGAGGGGGAACGCAGCCAACCGCTCGGCGAAGGCCAGGGGCAGTGGTGCCTGGCGGTACCGGATGAGGCCGCCCTGGCGGCGGCCGGGGCCCAGGCGGTGGAGATCCTGCGCTGCGACCACTGGAATCCGGCCAGCGACGGGGCCGAGATCTGGCAGACCTTCAGCCAGGACGGCTCGATCCCGGAACGGCGCCAGCAGCGTCCCAGTGGTGAAGGCGAACCGACCAGCGCCGCCCTGGCGGTGCGCTTCCGGCTCGAACCCGGCCAGAGCCTCGAGATTCCGGTGGTGATCGCCTGGGATCTGCCGGTCACCAGCTTCGCCAGCGGCGTGCGGGCCCTGCGCCGCTACACCGACTTCTTCGCTGCCGACGGCCACCAGGCCACGGCGATCGCCGCCGAGGCCCTGCGGGACTGGCGCGGCTGGCGGGAACGGATCGAGGCCTGGCAGGCGCCGGTGGTGGAACGGGCTGATCTGCCCGAACCCCTGCGCATGGCCCTGCTCAATGAGCTCTACGACCTGAGCAGCGGCGGCAGTCTCTGGACCGCCGCCAGCGCCGAGGATCCGGTCGGCCGTTTCGGCGTGCTCGAGTGCCTCGACTACGCCTGGTACGAAAGCCTGGATGTGCGGCTCTACGGCTCTTTCGCCCTGCTGCAGCTCTGGCCCGAACTCGACAAGGCCGTGCTGCGCAGCTTCGCCCGCGCCATCCCCGCCGCCGACCCCACCCCCCGGCCGATCGGCTGGTATTTCACCCAGGGCCGGGGCCGGGTGGAGGCCGCCCGCAAGCTGGCCGGCGCCACCCCCCACGACCTCGGCGCCCCCAACGAACGGCCCTTCGACGCCACCAATTACACCGCCTACCAGGACTGCAACCTCTGGAAGGACCTGGCCAGCGACTTCGTGCTGCAGGTCTGGCGCACCTTCCGGCTGGCCCCCGGCGGCGAAGACCTGCGCTTCCTGGCCGACTGCTGGCCGGCGGCGGTGCAGGCCCTGCGTTACCTCAAGACCTTCGACGCCAACGACGACGGCCTGCCGGACAACGGCGGCGCCCCCGACCAGACCTTCGACGACTGGCCGCTGAAGGGGGTGAGCGCCTACTGCGGCGCCCTCTGGATCGCCGCCCTGGAGGCGGCCCTGGCAATGGCCCAACGGCTGCAGCTGGAGCTCGGCCTGGACACCAGCGGCGAGCAGCGGCAGTTCGGTGGCTGGCTGGAGCAGTCGCGGCGCCACTTCGACCCGCTGCTCTGGAACGGCCAGTACTACAAGATCGATGCCGACAGCGGCACACCGGTGGTGATGGCCGACCAACTGTGCGGCGACTTCTATGCCCGGCTGCTGGGGCTGCCGCCGGTGGTGGCCGACGATCGGGCCCGCTCGGCCCTGCGGGCGGTGAAGGAGGCCTGCTTCGAGGGCTTCCATGGCGGCAGGCTCGGGGTCGCGAATGGCCTGCGCCGCGACGGCACCCCCCTCGATCCCGATGGCACCCACCCGCTGGAGATCTGGACCGGCATCAACTTCGGCCTGGCCGCCTACTACCGGCTGATGGGCGAGACCGGCACAGCCCTGGCGATCACCGGCGCCGTGGTGGAGCAGGTGTATGTGGGGGGGCTGCAGTTCCGCACCCCGGAGGCCCTCACGGCCGCCGGCACCTTCCGGGCCTGCCACTACCTGCGGGCGATGGCGATCTGGGCCCTGTGGGCCACCCACACCGACTGGCAGCCGATCCCCGGCAGTGCTGATCAGCCATGACGGCAGGCGGTTGGCTGGGGCGGGGACTGGCCGGGTTGCTGCTGGTGATCGGCCTGCTGCTGGGACCCGCCAGCGCCGGGGCCATGATCCACGCCCATCCCGACCCGATGACCGCCACGGGCGTGGTGCGCAGCCTGCAGAGCCTGCGCGACCTTGACTACCGGAGCTGGCAGGTGGTGGCCTATCGCGACGGCGATCCCGGCGGTCCGCTGCGGCTGCGCATCGTCGGTTATCCGGGCCGGGTGCGGCTCGACCACCCCACCCCCCTGCTGGTGAGCGCCGGCAGGCGCCTCTGGGAGCTGGAGGACGTGACGCTCGCCAGCCCGCGGCTGGCCGGCGATGGCCGCGCCGCCGCCGCCGAATTCGATCTGGCGCCCCTGCTGGCTGATCTCAGCAACAACCGGCCGTTGCGGCTGGAACTGCCGGGGGTGTTCACCGAGCTGCCGGTGCCGCCGTTCGTGGTCGCCGAATGGCGCAGCCTGCCCGACTGGCGGGAGCCGGCTTCGTGAGGGCAGCCCCGCTGAGCGGCGACACCTGGCGGCCGTGGATGCGGCGGGCCCTCCAGCTCGCCGCCCTCGGCAAGGGACGCACCAGCCCAAACCCCCTGGTGGGTGCCGTGGTGCTGGATGCCGCCGGGGAACTGGTGGGGGAGGGATACCACGCCAGGGCCGGTGAACCCCATGCCGAGCTGGGGGCCCTGGCCCAGGCGGGCGAGCGGGCCCGGGGCGGCACGTTGGTGGTCACGCTCGAACCCTGCTGCCATCACGGCCGCACCCCCCCCTGCAGCGAGGCGGTGCTGGCGGCCGGGGTGGCGCGGGTGGTGGTGGCGATGGTCGATCCGGATCCGCGGGTGGCCGGCCGCGGCCTGCAACAGCTGCGCCAGGCGGGAGTGGAGGTGATCGAGGAGGTGGAAAGGAGTGCCGCCGAGCGCCTCAACGCGGCCTTCTGCCACCGGGTGCGGCAGGGCAGGCCGCTGGGACTGCTCAAGTGGGCGATGAGCCTCGATGGCCGCATCGCCCTGCCCGATGGCAGCAGCCAGTGGATCAGCTCGCCGCCCGCCCGCCAGTGGGTGCATCAGCTGAGGGCCGGCTGTGATGCGGTGATCGTCGGCGGCGGCACCCTGCGCCAAGACGACCCCCTGCTCACCAGCCGCGGCCGGCGCCCGATCGAACCGCTGCGGGTGGTACTCAGCCGCCGGCTGGATCTCCCCCCGCAGGCCCGCTGCTGGGACACCGCCACGGCAGCCACCCTGGTGGCCCATGGCCCCGGGGCCGATGCCAGCGCCGCGGCCCGGCTCGATCGGCTCGGCATCGAGAGGCTGGAACTGGCGGCCTGCGAGCCGCTGGCACTGCTGGAGGCCCTGGCCGCCCGGGGCTGCAACCAGGTGCTCTGGGAGTGCGGCCCCGAGCTGGCCGCCGCGGCGTTGCGCCAGGGCTGCGTGCAGGGGCTGGCGGCGGTGATCGCCCCGAAACTGCTCGGCGGCGTGGCCGCCCGCACCCCCCTGGGCAACCTGGAACTGGCCAGCCTCAGCGCCGCCCCGGCGCTGGAGCCCCTCGCCCTGCGGCGGCTCGGCCCCGATCTGCTCTGGGAGCTGGCCGTGCCCAGCCCGAACGGTCCATGAGCATCCCCGCAAACGGTCCATGACCAGCTCCTCCATGCCCCCTGGCATCCCCAGCTCCGGCCGACGCGATCTCCCGGGCCGCCGCGATCACAGCGGATCCTCCCTGCTGCTGATGCTGTTCGCCCTGCCGTTCGGCTTCCGGCTGCTGGTGAAATTGCGCGAGGCGATCGTCACGATGGATCCCCGCCACAACTTCAACAACGACTGGGGGATCAGCGAGTGGATCATCAACTACCAGAGCGGTTTCATCCGCCGCGGCCTGCCCGGAGAGGTGATGTATCGCCTGCACCGGCTGACAGGCCTGCCGCCTGGGGTGATGGCGATCGGCTTCTCCCTGCTGATCTTCTTTGCCTTTGCCTGGTACCTTCGCCGCCGCTCCCGCGGCATCCTGCCGGGCTGGCTGCTGCTCACCACCCCCTTCCTGGGCTTCAGCGTCTACCTGGAGATCGCCCTGGTCCGCAAGGACCTCCTCTGCCTGTTGATCTTTGCCATCTGTGCGCGCCTGGCGATGGCCGCCCGCCAGGGCGCCAGGGCGCTGGCCCTGATCAGCCTGCTGCTAACGGCCGGGATCCTCAGCCATGAACAGATGGGCTTCTTCGGCCTGCCGCTGATCGCAACGGCCCTGGTGGCCTGCCAGCGCCAACGGCGGGGCGGTGGTCCCGTCACCTGGGGCGACCTGCGCCCCCTGGCCGCCCTGCTGCCTCCGGCGGCGGCCTTTCTGGCGGTGTTGCGCTTCAGCGGCACCCGCAGCCAGGGGCTGGGCATCTACAACTCCTGGCTGGATGCACTGCCGGCCCCGTTTCACGGCCCCCCTGGAGCACCGCTGTCCTGGATCGGCAAATCGGGCCACTACGCCATCGAAACCACCCACCAGTTACACCAGCAGATCTACTTCGGGCTTCCCTACTGGCTGATCGTGGTGCTGGCGGCGGTGGCCGGGGTCGTGCTGATCGGCGCGGCGATCCATCGCCACAACCCTGCCTACGGCCCCATTTTCCTGCTGGTGGCGCCCCTGCAGTTCGCGGCGATGGCGCCCCTGTTTCATGCCGCCCACGACCAGGGCCGCTGGGTGATCATCTCCCTGATGTCAGCGAGCCTGTTCTGCCTCGAATCACCGGCCTGGATGCGCCAGGGGCTGAATGCCAGGGTGCCAAGACGCCTGCTGACCTGGGCCTGGCCCGGCTGGGCAGCACCCCTGGGCCTGGCCTGCTGGGGGGTGCCGGTGGTTAAGTGGAGCCTCACCGGCTGGGTGATGACCTGCCCGATCGGGCTGCCCTTTCAGCTGTATTTCTATCTGCGCCTCGCCGGCATGCCCCACCCCCTGACCTGGCTGGGCGGAGGGCCCTGGAGATGAACCGCCGGGCTTCGACCATCCTCAGTACGGCCAGCCTGGCGGCTCTCGCCTACAGCATCACCCTGGCCAATCACTGCTCAGCAGCGTCGCTCAGTTGCCTCGATCACTACTGGGTCGAACACTGGTTGATCGGCTATGGCGAAGGCTTCACCCGGCGAGGCCTGCTTGGCTTTCTCCACCAGCAGCTGATCGGCGGCACCGTCAATCTGCTGGCCCTCAATCTGCTGGCCATGGGGGTGCTGGCACTGCTGGGCTGGGAGCTGCTGCGCCAGCTCTGGCGAACGGGCCTCAATCCATGGAGCCTGAAGAGCTTTTTGCTGTTCGCGGCTCTCACACCCGTCAGCGGAGTCCTGGTGGAGACCCTCGGGGATCCATTGCAACTTTGCCTGTTGCTGACGGCGCTCAGCCTCGCCGCCGTGGAACGCCTTGGTCGCTCCGTTCCGCTGCATCCATGCCGGTGGTGGCTGATCACGACCCTGGTAGTAGCCGTCACGCTGGTGATGGGGCTGATCCACGAGGGGGCGTTACTGCTGTTTGCGCCGGCCTTCCTGGTGGCCTTGGCCCGCCCCTCACAACCGGGTTACTGGCGTCGGCTGCTCAAGGCCACCGCTGGGTTGATTCTGGCGATTGCGCTGGCCATGGCCTGCCTGAAACCCCTGATCAGCCTGCCCCGCCGAACGGCCGGTGACAGCGGAGTACCCGCCAAGGCCCTGATCGCCGTCCACCCCCTCAGCCGGGAGCGGATCATCTACAGCGGCAGCCAGAACGTGGCTTTCAACCAGTTGCTCAGCGATTCAGCCCGCGAGTCCACATCCAGCCTCCGTCAGGCCTGGCTGTTCCTGCTGAAGCCGCTGCGCACCGGCCTGATTCCCCTGCTTGGCCTGCTGAGCTTCATGGCATGCAGCCGAGGGCTCATCCCCGCTCGCCTGCTGGGGCGAGTCTGGATCAGCCTGGCGCTGTTCTCGCTGCCCCTGCTCCTCATTGCAGTGGACTGGGGTCGCTTTGCCATCCACACCCTTCTGATCACCCTGCTGGTGAGCTGTCTGGAGTGTCGGATCACGGGCCTGGCCTCCCGGAATGGGCCGCTCGTGCAGGAGCCGATCCCCTTGCCGCGGCACTGGTGGCTGGCGCCGGCCCTGGCCCTGGCGATCAGCCTGATGGCCTATCCGATCACCGACGGCTATCGGATCAACGGCCTGCCCCTGCGTTCCCTTTATGCCCTGATGGCATTTGCCATCGTGAGCGCACCGGTGCTGCCCCAGATCTGGGGGTTCCTGAGCGCGGACCATCAGGCAGACCATCAGAACGAGGGCAGCCCGCCACCACCGTGATCCCCACCCTGATCACCGGCTTCGCCCTCCATCGCCTGCTGTTCGGGCTGTTGCTCAGCGCCGCCGCCTGGCTGGGGTTGCGGCTGCTGGCGGGTCGGATGGCGACCGGCAGCCTGCCGCGCCAGCTGCTGCAGCGGGCCCAGCTCAGCCTGACGGTCACCCTGCTGCTGGGCGGGGTCAGCTGGTGGCTGTTCGACCAACTCGACCGGGCCGGCTGGGACCTGCCGCGCCATGGCTATGAAATCCGCGACGCGGTGGTCAACCTCGGGGTGATCTGGACCGTGCTGCGCTGCAAGGGGGTGCTGCTGCAGCATCTCAAGGCCGATCGCCGCTGGCTGCCGCAGCGCGACCCGCGGGATCGCCGCTTCCTGCTCGATCTGTTCGACAAATTGATCACCGCCGTGGTGGTGGTGATCGGCCTGCTGGAGCTGCTGCGTCTGCTGGGAGTCTCGCCGCTGCTGCTGCTCACCGCCAGCGGCATCGGTGCGGCGGCGGTGGGCTTCGGCGCCAAGGCCCTGGTGGAGAACCTGATCAGCGGGGTGATGCTTTACATCAACCGCCCCTTCAGCCTCGGCGACCTGATCGAAATCCCCGATCGGCGCCTGAGTGGCAGCGTGCGCAAGATCAGCATCTTCTACACCGAACTGATCACCGCCGAACGGGAGCCGATCTACGTGCCGAACGCGCTGTTCGCCACCGGCGCCGTCAGCAACCTCAGCCGCCGCGACCATCGCCGCCTGGTGCTGGAGCTGGCCCTGCGCCCGGAGGATGCCCGGCGCTGCGGCCCGATCGCCGCCCAGCTGGCGGCGGAACTACCCGGAGATCCATCCCTGAGCGCCGAGCTGCCCCAGCGGGTGCATGTGAGTGGCCTCGACGACGGCCGGCCCCGGCTGCGGCTGGAGTGCTTCTGCGCCAACGACCAGGATCAGTTCGCCGCGGTGCGGCAGCACTGGCTGCTGCGCATCGCCGCCGTGGTGGAGGAGCACGGCGCTGCCCTGGCGGCGGGGGCCTGAGAGGCTTCAGATCAGTTCCGGGTGGGCGGGATCCCCCTTGAAGGGCCCCACCAGATCGTCCGTGATCCAGCCCCCGTAGAAGCCGCCGGGCTGGGGCCTTACCCGCTCGCCATCCAGCCAGCAACCATCCATCAGCCCCGGGTAGACAGCGAACCAGCCGGCCAGGGCGGCGAACGCCGGCGTGGGCGCCGGGTAGTGCCACACCGCCCGCCGCAACCGTCGTTCCGCCGGCGTGCCCGCCGCCCGCACCACATCGAAATAGCTGGCCAGCCCCTTCCACTCGCAGAAGCTGGAGCGGCCGCTGCTGGGCTCGAGCAGGGCCAGATCAAGGGCCTCCGGCGGCAGGTAGTAGGTGGGCGGATGGAAGGTCTCCAGCACCCGCAGCGAACGCTGACTGTCGGCCAGCACGGCACCGAGGGCTTCGATGCGCACGTGGCGCCCGCAGGCCACCAGCAGGGGCGGGCAGGGATAGTCGGCCACGCGCTCGGGGGCCTTCGGCGGCTCGGCCGTCATCGCCTCAACCGGGAATGAAATGGCGCAGGCGGCGCGCCTCCTCGCCGGCCCGTGCCTGCAGTTCGCCATCGCTGAGGTTGGCCTCCTGACGCTGCTGGGCGGCGATCACATCGTTTGCCTCAAGCGGGAAGCCGGCCCCAGCGGCGAGGGCCAGGAAGTCGCTGAGCTCCAGGGGCTCCCGGAGGCGGCCGGCCAGCTCCGGCACGCGGCGGGCATAGGCCAGGAAGGCATCGAGTTGGTCCAGGCTCATCGACAGGGGGCGAAGGCGCCACAGGTTGATCCTGTTTAGCGGCAAGCGGGCCTGGTTAGCGGCAAGCGGGCGGTGGCGCGGCGGAGAGCCGCGGAGCGGTGGGCTCCAGCCTGATGGCCTCCCAGCCGGCCGGATCCCAGGGGGCCAGCAGCGGCTCCAGGGCCCGCAGGGCAGGACCATCGCAGGGCGCCAGCCAGGCCTCCTCCAGACCTTCAGGAATCGTCACCGGCATGCGGTCGTGCACCCGCGCCAGCAGGTCGTTGGGGGCGGTGGTGAGGATCACGCAGGTCTCGAGTTCGCCGCCATCGGCACCGATCCAGCGCTCCCAGAGGCCGCCCAGCCAGAAGGGCCGGCGATCCCGCCGCCGGAACAGCCAGGGCTGGCGGCGGCCATCGGCCTTGCGCTGCCATTCGTGGAAACCATCGGCCGGAATCAGGCATCGGCGGTGGCGCCAGGCGCCGCGGAAGGACGGCTTTTCAGCGACGGTTTCGCTGCGGGCGTTGATCGGCCGGCGATGGCCGAGGGGATCGCGGCTCCACTCCGGCACCAGACCCCAGAGGACCAGGGCCGGCTCGAGGCGGCCGTGCTCCTGGCGCTGCACCAGCACCGGTTCCCCCGGGCGCACCTCGGGCCAGGGGGCGTAATGGGCCTCCAGCCAGGGGGGAAGGGGCGTGGGCAGCAGGGAGCGCAGGTCGTCGAGGCTGGCGTTGAGGGCGAAGCGGCCACACATGGTCGGGTGCCGGCGGATCGGACGGTGGGCGTTCGGTTCTCCCGCCCCCCTGGGAGGACGGGCTGCATCCAACCCGCCTAGCTTGGGACCATTCAGCGCCCGCAGCATGGCCATCCGCCAGGACGACAACCGCCCCAGCCGGCGCTTCGGCCTGATCAACCTGATCCTGATCGGCTTCGGCGTGCTGTTGCTGTTCAGCAATCTGTTCCCCAACCCCGGCTCCCAGGTGCCGCGGGTCCCCTATTCGCTGTTCATCGACCAGGTCAACGACAACAACGTCAAACGGGCCTTCATCACCTCCGACCAGATCCGCTACGAGCTGAACACAGCGCCGGCGGAGGGGGCCCCCACGGTGCTCGCCACCACGCCGATCTTCGACATGGATCTGCCCCAACGGCTCGAGCAGCACGGGGTGGAATTCGCAGCGGCACCGCCGAGCAAGCCGAGCTTCTTCACCACGCTGCTGAGCTGGGTGGTGCCGCCCCTGATCTTCATCCTGGTGCTGCAGTTCTTCGCGCGCCGCAGCGGCATGGGTGGCGCCCAGGGTGCCCTGAGCTTCACCAAGTCGAAGGCCAAGGTCTACGTGCCCGATGAGGAATCCCGGGTCACCTTCGCCGATGTAGCCGGTGTGGATGAGGCCAAGGCCGAACTCACCGAGATCGTCGATTTCCTCAAATCCCCCGAGCGCTATACAGCCATTGGCGCCCGTATTCCCAAGGGGGTGCTGCTGGTGGGCCCGCCTGGCACCGGTAAAACGCTGCTGTCGAAGGCGGTGGCCGGCGAGGCAGGTGTGCCCTTCTTCATCATCAGCGGCTCCGAATTCGTGGAGCTGTTCGTGGGGGCCGGCGCGGCCCGGGTGCGCGATCTGTTCGAAGAAGCCAAGAAAAAAGCGCCCTGCATCATCTTTATCGACGAACTCGATGCCATCGGCAAGAGCCGCTCCGGCTCGATGGGGGTCGTCGGCGGCAACGACGAACGGGAGCAGACCCTCAACCAGCTGCTCACCGAGATGGATGGCTTCGCCTCCAAGGACAAGCCGGTGATCGTGCTGGCTGCCACCAACCAGCCGGAGGTTCTCGATGCGGCGCTGCTGCGCCCGGGTCGTTTCGACCGTCAGGTGCTGGTGGACAGGCCGGATCTCTCCGGTCGCCGCACGATCCTGGGGATCTATGCCAAGAAGGTGAAGCTCGCTGAAGGGGTGGATCTCGACAAGATCGCCCAGGCCACCAGCGGCTTCGCCGGCGCCGATCTGGCCAACCTGGTGAATGAGGCCGCCCTGCTGGCCGCCCGGGCCAAACGCACCACCGTGGAGCAGGGCGACCTGAATGAGGCGATCGAGCGGGTGGTGGCCGGCCTGGAGAAGAGAAGCCGGGTGCTGCAGCCCGAGGAGAAGAAGGTGGTGGCTTACCACGAGGTCGGCCACGCCATCGTGGGGCACCTGATGCCAGGCGGCAGCAAGGTGGCCAAGATCTCGATCGTGCCCCGCGGCATGGCGGCCCTGGGTTACACCCTGCAGCTGCCCACCGAGGAGCGCTTCCTCAATTCCAAGGAAGATCTCGAGGGTCAGATCGCCACCCTGCTGGGCGGCCGCAGCGCCGAGGAGATCGTCTTCGGTGAGGTCACCACCGGTGCCGCCAACGACCTGCAGCGCGCCACCGACATCGCCGAACAGATGGTGGGCACCTACGGCATGAGCGACACCCTCGGGCCGCTCGCCTACGACAAGCAGGGGGGCAGCCGCTTCCTCGGCGGCGGCAACAATCCCCGCCGGGTGGTGAGCGACGCCACGGCCCAGGCGATCGACAGGGAAGTGCGCGGCCTGGTGGACCGCGCCCACGACCGGGCCCTGGCGATCCTGCGCCACAACCGCAGCCTGCTCGAATCGATTTCCCAGCGGATCCTCGAGAAGGAGGTGATCGAAGGCGACGACCTGCGCGACCTGCTCGCCGCCAGCGCCATGCCGGAGGAAGCCATCAACGCCGACAGCGGCGTCGCGGCCTGATTCCAACGGGGGGGCTTGACGGCCGGGCCCCCGATCCCGGATAAGGGTTCTTTGAGACGGGGCCATGGTCTCCCAGCTCACCGGCCTGCTGGGCCGCGATCTGCTTTCCTCCGCCGACCTCAGCCGGCAGGAGACCCTGGCGCTGCTCGATCTTGCCCGCCAGCTCAAGAGCGGTGAACGCACGATCGACCTGGGCGGCCGGGTGCTGGGCCTGATCTTCCGCAAGGCTTCCACCCGCACCCGCGTCAGTTTCACGGTGGCGATGGCCCGCCTCGGCGGCCAGACCATCGACCTCAACCCCAGCGTCACCCAGGTGGGCCGGGGCGAACCGATCGCCGACACGGCCCGGGTGTTGAGCCGCTATTGCGATGCCCTGGCGATCCGCACCTTCGGCCAGGCCGAGCTGGAGGAGTACGCCCACTGGGCCTCGGTGCCGGTGATCAACGCCCTCACCGACCTGGAGCATCCCTGCCAGGCCCTGGCCGACTACCTCACCCTGCAGGAGGCCTTCGGCCCCAGCGCCGATGATCTACGCGGCCTAACCCTGGCCTACGTGGGCGACGGCAACAACGTGGCCCATTCGCTGCTGCTGGCCGGGGCCCTGCTGGGGGTGAACGTGCGCATCGGCTGCCCGCAGGGCTTCGAGCCCCTGCCGGCGGTGGTGGAGCGGGCCCGCAGCCTCGCCGGCGAGGGGCTGAGCATCGAGGTGGTGCACGAGCCGCTGGCGGCAGTGCGCGGCGCCCATGCCCTCTACACCGACGTCTGGGCCTCGATGGGGCAGGAGCAGGAACAGGCGGAGCGGGAGCGGGCCTTCGCCGGCTGGTGCCTTGATGAAGCGCTGCTGTCGGAGGCGGACAGCCGGGCGATCGTGCTCCACTGCCTGCCGGCCCACCGCGGCGAAGAGATCAGCGCCGGCGCCATCGAAGGCAGCGCCAGCCGGGTGTTCGACCAGGCCGAGAACCGCCTGCACGCCCAGCAGGCCCTGCTGGCGGCCCTGCTCGGGGGCGCCTGATCCGGCGGCCGCTCCAAGGCACCGGGCTGGACAAACGCCCGCCGGAGCGGTACATCTGTATCAGAGTCTCGCCCGTGCCCTGGGGCACCCAACGGTTCGCCATGCCCGTGCCCGCCGCCTCCTCGCGCCGATCCTTCGCCCGCCCCGCCAGCGGCCATGCCCCCCGGGCGGTCGGCTCCGAATCCCAGCGCCAGGAGCTCACCGCCGCCCAGCAGGAGCTCTACGACTGGCTCGCCGACTACATCCTCGGCCATCACCACAGCCCCTCGATCCGCCAGATGATGGAGGCCATGGGGCTGCGCTCGCCGGCGCCGATCCAGAGCCGCCTGCGCCACCTACAGCAGAAGGGCTGGATCACCTGGCAGGAGGGCCAGGCCCGCACCCTGCAGCTGCTGGAGGCCGACCCCGGCGGCATCCCGGTGCTGGGGGCCGTGGCGGCCGGCGGGCTGGTGGAAACCTTCGACGACCTGCAGGAACGGCTCGACCTGACGCCGGTGCTCGACACCCGCGGCCTGTTCGCCCTCACCGTCAACGGCGACTCGATGGTGGAGGCCCACATCGCCGCCGGTGATGTGGTGCTGATGGAGCCGGTGCTGGATGCCGCCCAGCTGCGCAACGGCACGATCGTCAGCGCCATGGTGGCAGGCAGCGGCACCACCCTCAAGCATTTCCACCGCCGCGGCGATCAGGTGAGCCTGGAGGCGGCCAACCCCGCCTACGAACCGATCGTGCTGCCGGCCGACCAGGTAAGCGTGCAGGGGCGGCTGGTGGCGGTCTGGCGCCAGGTCTGAGCGCGGGCAGAGCACCCCGCCCGGCCACGTTGTAAGCTGTTCAAGCGCCAGACAGGGCTCCGAGAGAGCCAGGCGAAGCCATCACCAGCGCTTCGTTGTTGTCGCACCCAATGGGGCCATAGCTCAGCTGGTAGAGCACCTGCATGGCATGCAGGGGGTCAGCGGTTCGAATCCGCTTGGCTCCACTTTCAGAACACTGTCCCCGTCTGGCTTTTTGTTGGACGGGATTTTTGTTTGCAAGCACCCTGGCCTCAGTGGGCGCAGAAATGGGCGCACTTTTGGTCCGACCTGCGGAAGCCCTACGAACTCTCAGCCGTGGGCTCAAAAGGGGCGCAGGCAAGCGAAGGGCCATGGGGGGTTGACAAGCCGCGCCATGTCCTGCATCTTTTGCTTGCTGATGTCCGACTGGCCCGAGGCGCGACGCCAAGGCTGGCTGGGCTGAGGTCCACGGTTGAGCGCGATGCCACGCCGTCAGGTCCTCTGAGAATCCGCCCTGAGCGATTCAGCGCTGATTGACGGAGCTTGTCACAGCAGGAGCGATTCCTGGCGTGAGGTCTGATTTTCGTTTCCATCAATTTCAGACTTAACAACCATGGCCCTCCATGATGAAAGGTGGCTGCCTTCTGGGCAGGCTGCCGTAGCCCTTGGCGTGTCCGTTCGCACCTGAAGCGATACGCCGACCTGCACAACTTCCTGATTGAGGGCAAGCATTGGCGCTACGGTCCTCTTTCTAATTCGCCTAGGCAGTGGAACATCTCCGCCTGCGCTGATGCCCTGCACTACAGGGGTCGGAAGCAGCGACAGGAGTCCACTGCTGCCAGAGCTTCATCCTGAGGCCTGGTGATGACACATATTGACGCTCATTGGGCGCCGCGGAGCGGGGCGCCTATGCATGCGCCTGCGGCCGGTGCTGCGCGGCCGTCATATCGAGAGGTGCAGGGATGAGCACCTCCCACGCGCTGGGCTGGACGCGCTCCAGCCCAGCGAATCCCTGCCCTATCTGCGGCCGAGACGACAGGGATGGCGACTGTCGCATTAACAGCGACAAGATCCGTTTGATCTGCCATTACGGCCAAAGTCTCGGTCCGCCTGAGGGCATGAAGCCAGGCGACGCGCTCGATGGCAAGGACGGGCAGCGTTGGGCATTTACAGGTGCCACAAAGGATGGCCGAGGGGCCCATTTCACCCTAGATAAACCCAGGGAGGAAGGCCGCCACAGGGGGCAAGCCGAAGGGCCATCGCCGCTGATCGTGGCGCTTGCCCGCCTACCAAAGCCTGGCAGGCTCCCGCCGGATCACTGGCCGGACGGCCAAACGCTGAACTACAGCTGGGCCGCCGACCGCAGGTCTACACAATGGGTCGAAGTCAATGTCCCGCCGGGCGGCAAGAAGCAACCCAAGCCCCGCCATCTCGACGGCAACGGGCAGGTAGTGCGGAGCGCAGGAGCCGACCCATGGCCGCTGTGGCTTGAGTCAGAAGCCCTGGAGTACGGCCCCGGCAAGTGGATCAGTGAGGCCGAGGGGGAGAAGTGCGCCGCATGGCTGTGTGCTGGTGGCCTGGTCGCCGTGAGCCAGCCCGGCCACGATTACAAGCCCGATGCGATCAAAGCCCGCTACAGGCGCCTGAAGGAAGCCGGGATCATCGGCATCGCCTATCTGGCCGATGCTGACAGCACTGGCACGCAGAAGGCGAAGCGTTGCGCCGATGCTGCAGTCGCCGCTGGCCTGAAGTTCCTGACCATCCGGGCCCAGGATGTCTGGCCCGTCGAGATGGTCCCTGGAGGCTCGATAGATGACGCATGGGGCACTGCTACCGAACGGGCCGCCAAGTTCGAGGATTACGTTCGCGGGCTCAAGCCGCAGAACTCACAGGCGACACGAAAGGAAGAGCAGAGGCAAGTCAAACGCTACAGAGAACTGCTTGATCTGATGTTGGAGTCCGTCATTTCAGGCAATGATGACAACCTAATGGAGTTGCGAGCCGAAACCATCGCCCGATTCCGCCGAACCGATGCGCAGGTCGAAGCTGCACTCTTTGATCTGCACAGGCAGAAGCAAATATCAAGAGGAGGCAAACAGCAGCCTGATGCTCTCGATCTATCCCGCATCAGCGGCATGGACTGGCTGATTGAAGGCTTCATTCCTGACAACGATATGACACTGATATGGGGCGACGCTGGCAGCGGGAAAACCACTGCAGCACTGGCCGCAGCTTGCTCCGTACTGCTTGGGACAGGCCTGCTAGATCACAGCCAGCCAGCCCCGAAACGACCCGTACTCTTCATCGCTTCGGACAGTGGCGCTCCGCCCCTTTATGCAGCCATGCAGGATATGGGGCTTGCGGATTTGCCGGAGGTGAAACAAGGAGCCGTCCAGCGATTTTACGTCTGGGCGTCAGATGCAGGCCAGGGGATGAGCGCATGGGCGGCCGACCTGCGCGGCTGTATCAATCTGCTGGAGTTTGTCAAGCAGCGACAGATTGGCCTGGTCCTGATCGATAGCTGCAAGGCTGTCTGCAAGCCCTCCACAGGCCTGGACTACACCAACAATCAGATGGTGACGTCACTGCTTACCTACTTCAAAGAGGTGATCTGTCCGCATACCGCCGTCGTCTGGTTAAACCACGATGGCACTGCCAACGGTGCTCACGCAGGTGCCAAGGCGTGGAAGGAAATACCATCGATGGTTCACCGCATCAGAAGAGAAGAGAAAAAAGACGGGTCCAAGACCAACAATCGGCGCCGATGGGATGTAACCAAATCACGGATGGGGCCCACGAGAGAGTTCTACTATCAGCTTAGTAATGGAATCCTTGCAGTCTGCCCAGAGCAAGAGGTAGTCGGCAACTGTTTAGCGCAAGTCGTCGATGCGCTCACCAATGCCTTGCAGCTGCAGGGGCTTGAATCACTTTCAAGGTCTGAACTGCAGGAGCGCATCTGCATGGCTGGCGGGCCATCGACAAAAACGCTCGACAACACGCTGAGCACCGCAACCCGAGCCAAGCACCCAGAGGTATGCAGGGTCTCTGGAAAGCGAGGGCATTACAAGCTGGCCCCACGTGTGGCCAACCTCCTAAAGGGGTGCACTAGGAATGGGAAGGAACAAGACCAAACCTCTCTCTCTGACTGTGTTCTGGGGAGTTCCCGTCAAGTTCCCGCGGGAACTCAGGGAGAAGTGGTCCCGTCTCCCGTCAAGTTCCCAGGGAAAAACGCCGGGAACTCATCAGATCCGTTGCCAGGCCTGGGATCTGAGCCTTTGACTTCCCTTGGGGCATGCACCCCTATCACGGGAGGTGATGCGGCTAGCGGGCCAGTTGGCAGTGGAGCGGACGCATTCGATGCTGACGACGACCCGGCATGGGGCCCGAGGCCGTCATAGCCGGAACAATTAATTGCAGAGCCCCGACCGTCTACGGCGCACGATGAGAGGAGCGTGGATTTTCACTGGCGAGGATTGGAGGGGCGCCGACCGCGGCAAGCGGATCGAACTCCGCAGCGTCCGGCAGCTCATCGAGCGCCACCAGCAGACGATCGACTTGCCCGACGGCCCCACCGTGGGGCTCCGTTGGGTGGCCCGCACCGGTGGCACCTTTGGCCCCAAGAGCAGCGCTGCGGCGAACCAGAGGCAACGACAGGGACGATCGGCGCCACCTGCCCCACTGCTCGATCGTGGGCAGGCTATGGCCTGGCACTGCCACTTCCGCTGCCCACGCTGCGATCGGTCCTGCCGGATCCTGTTCAACCCGCTGTGGCACTGGCGAGCGTGGGGCGTGTCTGAGGAAACCATCTCAGGGGCGTGGTGGTGCCAGCCCTGCGGGAAGTACCGCTGGCCATCAAGCCGGTGGACCGGAACCAGCAGCAGCACCCGACGCCGCCCAGCGTCGAATTACTACCAGCGGCATCAGCACGCCGCCGACCGTTGCATGGATCTCTTGGCTGAGCCGGCCTGGCTCACTACAGACCGATGGATGGCACTGCATCGGCTCAAGAATGCTCACCAGCTGATCGCCACCGCAGCAGGCTGCGCCGCCTGGCCTGGCATCAGCAACGGCATCAGTGCCGAACAGATCGAACAAGCCCACCGCACCATTGAGGAGTGTCGATGGGCGACAAGACAACGCAGCTGGGCAAGACGTGGCGAGACGCGGCCGGGGCCTGCAGGCAGAGAGCGTCTTCGAGCGGCTCAGGCAATCCCGCTCCGGGATTGATCAAAACCCGATCGACGCCCAGCTGCAGGACCAGGCCGAAGACGTGCTCGACGGGCCTGGTGGGTGGCGTGGGAGGCCCCGGCGGTACCTGCCGGCTGTGGAGCACCGGGATGGGCTTCAGGCGCCAGGACCCTGCTGTTGATGACGCAGGCCGCGGCCGATGAACACTGAGCTTGACGACCACCAGAAACATGACCATGATTTATTTAGAGTCTGACTGCAACCAACAAATGGCATTCCAAGACTTCAGCAATGAAGATCTCTATAATGCTGCATGTGACATAGCAAGGAGGCGGGCGCTTTCGCTTGCAAGCGCTTCGATGGGAAGGTCTCGTGCGACACACATTTCTTACGTGCTAGCCGACGGCAATGGGACGCCGATTTTACGGATACCTATTGGGGACGTACTACGTCACGCCGAAGAATATCGCAAACCCAAGTCTCTGCCCATCGACAATGGCCAGCCCAGGCAACGCGAGGGCTTCTTTGCCAAGCACGACCGGGAGCAATATGAAGCGGCTGTTTTTCATGCGCAACTAAATGGGCTCATGCGATCTACGGTCACTCCATCGCAATCCCAAAGTGGCACGATTCCTGGGCTATCTGGAGATTTTGCCGTCAGAGATGACAAAGGAAAGCTGATCGCTCAGGTGGATAGATTGTCAATAGCCCGCGCCAAACTGACAAGAGAGGCACAGACCAAGATCCGTGAAGCGATCGGAGCAGGAATACACGAAAAGACTATCCAGATCCTCAGTCGAACACTCGTCGGAAAACTGACTTTTCATAGCGGCTTTCACACGGGAAAAGCACTCGCAACAGAATGGAACACGATAATCCTAATGGCTCCACCATTTGAGGAGATAGACATGAAAGACATTGCGGAGGCCAGCATTATTGACACTCAAAATGAAAAGGACATGGCAGAGGCAATCGCCACTTCGGCCATGGCAGGAGTAGCCCTAGGCTTATTGACGGGAGGGCTCGGGCTTATAGGCGCTGGCGCCGGCCTTCTTGCTGGCGGAAATAAAAGCAACTCACTGGTTCGAATCGTGCTTACCGATGGCCGGCAGGCACTCCTGACCGCACCAGCGAAAACATACAGCAAGATGCTTACATTCACACTTTCCTTAAAAGAGGAAATTGCAGTTAGGCAGCCGCTAAGAGCGCCACCACCACCTCCTCCTCCTTCACTTCCGTAATCGAATTGGCAAGTATTGACTAAGCCAATACCGTCCGCGATGTCTCTACCCCCACCGCCCTAGCCACCGCCTCCTCAAGCCCCGCCTCATCCGTCCACTTCCCGTAATGCCGGTGATGAGTCGCAGGGTTGTGGCCCATCAGCGCCGCCAGATCACGCACTGGGATGCTGCGCACATAGGCCTTATGGCCGCGCCAGGCATAGCCGTGCCGAAGGCTGTAGGGCGTCAGTCCTGGGTTCGCCGCGACCAGCGATTGCCAGAAAGGGAAGCGATCCAACAGCTGACGGAAGGCATCCCCGACGCCCTTGTGGGCGCCGGCGTTGATTTGTGTGCGGATCGCAGCAGGGAGCTTCACCAGGCCGGAATCGAGCAGGGCAACAGCCCGCGCGCCTTCGCCTTCACGGCCGGGCAGGTCGAGGGGCAGCACCCGCCGGTCTGGCTTGGCGACCTTGAGGGTGCGGATGTTGCGCTTCACGCTGCCCACATACAAGCGCCCCTCTTCGACCCTGAGAACGCCCAGCTCCGCGGGCCGCAGGCCGAACAGGCCAACCAGTGACACGCCCAAATGCAATTCATCCTTGCCCTCCTCCTGCAGGGCATCGAGCAGCGCCGCCAGCTGCTCAGGCTTGATCGGTGTGGAGTCTTCATGGTGCCGGTCGGCATGGCCGATCAGTTCTTCGATCACTTCGGCAGGAGGAGGCATCCACCGATCGGATGCCCCGGCTCTGGTCACAGCAAACCGCAACAGCGCCGCCACATCGAGCAGCTGGCGTTTCCGACCCACGCCGCCAACCGGGCAATCCTGAAAATGCTGCGCCGCATAGGCCCGCATCAGGGAACGGCCGTCCTTGGGGCTCGGCTTGCTCTGCAGCACCTGGAGGGTGCGGTCCATACGGGTGCGCAGGTCCCTCAGAGTCGTCGCCCTGCGTCCCTCGCGCGAGGCCATGAACTGTTCGATCACCACCACCCAATCCAGTCGCCCCGACTCGGCCGTGGGCGCATTGCGGAGCAGCGCATAAGCCTCAGCCAGGCCCAGCCCTTGGGCATCCATGCGCTGACGGATCTCGCCGAGCAGCTTCACCACCTCTGTCTGAGAGGAGGCGTTCCAGGGCAGGTCCAGGCTCACAGAGGAACGGCTGCCATCGTCGTGGCGACGGGTGAGCTGCACCCTGCCCCGGTGGCCGCGGATCGACCAACCGAACCCGTGCTCCGTCTTGATGAGCTCGCGCAGGGTGGCATCCCACGTCTTCTTACGGGGTGCAGGCATGGTCGTCTCAAGCCCCTACGCAGGGGGCATCAGGGCCAGCCCCATCATCCCGCAGTGGGCGCAGAAATGGGCGCAGTTTTGGCGGGACGAGGGGTGTCATGTCCGTTCACCGAGCCAATGGAGCAGCCCAAAACCCTTATCCCAACTGGCTTCTTTGAGTTGAGGCCAGGATTGAGCAAGCCCGTCATTCCCTGCATGGCATGCAGGGGGTCAGCGGTTCGAATCCGCTTGGCTCCATCCTGTCTGACTCCTTGCGCCGCAAGGGGTCTTTTTTGTCGGTCAGGGTGTCGCTGGCAAGCCCGGCAGGGCCAAAAAGCGCAAAATCAAGCGCAAAACTGAGGCAAGCGACGGCCCCGCCCCAGGGGCTCGTCCCGTTTTGCGCTGACTAGCGCAAAATCGATCGCCCCGAATCGGTCCGGATCGGAATGGCCGCGGCTGCTCAGGCGAGGGACCGCGCGATGGCATTGCACTGCTCCTCCAGCTGGCTGATCCGGGCCAACAGCTCCGGGAAGCTCGGGAACTCACCGCGCAGCATCCCTGAGTCAGCCATAGCCGTGTAGTCCGACTCCAGGGCCTGCCGGGCGGCATCGGTCGGCACCAGCTGCAGGTTGCCGCTGAGAGCATGGAGGTAGTCGATGGGCTGCTCATCAGCATCCATGGCACGCCAGAAGTCCTCCTTGTGCTGAGCCACCTCTGCGGCCAGGGTGCGGTCTCGAACAGCCGCCTCAGCGATGCCAGCACGGGCAAGGCGGTCGAGGTCATACCAATGGCGTGAATAGCGGTCGCCCTCACCGCTGCCCCAACGGCCTCTCCGGCAGGAGACATGGATCGCCGCGGCCTTCTCGAGGAACGTGCGCTTCGGGTCCATCACCAGTGGCCTGGCAGTCGGGAAATCGAGCATGACCAGGTGGGTCGCTGCCTCGCAGGTGATGGGCACCGGCCCATGCGGTTCGCCGGTGGAATGGGCACCGAACTCCAGCAGCACCGTGGGCCGCACGTAGCCGTAGGTGCCCTCAGGCGCCGGGATCAGCGGTGGGTAGTGGAGAACGATGGTGGGTGGCTGCCGGCGCCTTGGTTCCGCCGCTTTGAGCGTCAGCTTCACCGGGATTCCTGCGGCCGAGACAGCCCCTTGAAGCAGTGGCATGGGGATCTCGCTGACCCATTGCTTGAGCTTGCTGTCAGCGGCCTTACGGCGCCTTTCGGCCTGGCTCGGGTTGACTGCCGGCGCCAGGTCGACATCCGGCCAGAGATGCTGAATGTTGACGGTGAGGTCGACGTCCTCCGAGAAGCGGTCAATCAACCCATGGGCCTTGGAGAGCGAGGTGCCGCCCTTGAAGGTGAGGCTCTGCAGGAGTTGCTGATCTGTGCCAAGGATCTGCAGGGCCCAGACCACCCAGATGTCCTTCTCAAGCAGAAAGGCCGGCCAGCCGGATTCGGCAGCAGCTACCGCCAGGGCTTCCATCTGATCCTCTGCGGAAAGAGCGAACCAGGACTCAGCCACGAACCTCCAGCGGTCCCTGATCTTGTTCACTGAGCAGCTCCGCCAGCCACAAGGGCAGCTCAGCGCTGACGGCGAGCAGGGCTTCCCACTCTTCAGGAGGCAGGACGGTTCGGAGCTTCGGCAGAACTGCTGAGGCCTGATCAGGGCCGAGCCAGGTCAGGGCGCGGATCGCCTGGCCGGCAGGGCGATCGGCCAGCAGGAAGTTCCAGGCGGCTGCCGTGCGGATGGTGACCTGCTGCTTGCCGAAGACATAACGCTTCTGGCTCCGGCTGCGGGACAGATAGATCTGCTGTACGGGCATCTGGGTGGTGAGGCCAAGGGCATTGGCCGCGGCGGCACCACTGCTCACCAACTGCTGAACGCCCTCCTGGTTGAGCCAGCCCATCACCGCCTCCGGCGCCGGCGGTCTGGTGCCAAAGCGACTGCAAACTGGCAAGGCGTAACGGCCGCGGGTGATCTTCACGAGCTTGCCCCGCGCCGCCAGGCGCCGCAGGGCCTGGTCCACCGCATCGCGCGTGCCCAGCGCCAGGAACTGCTTGGCAGCCAGCAGGAATCCCTCAGGGCACTTGCCTGCCGCTTCAAGGATCTGCTCGCTCAGCACGGTCTTCTCGCTCGGAACAGACATGACGACTGGATCGGTCCTGTTATGTCCTGGTGTGTCAGGAGACTACACGAGTTTCTGACACCCTGTCCACGGAGCTTTTGCCATCGCGACCGTGAGACCGGTGCTCCTGGCTTGGCTGTCGACGCGCTCCGGTCGACGACGGCCGTCCTTCAGCGTGCCACGGCTGCGCCGTGGCGTGCATCGGCCAGCCGCCGCCGCCCTCCGCTCCGGGGCCGGTGATGGGGTTGAGGCCAAGGCAGCTCTCCCGCGGCTGCGGTGGCGCGGCAGCTTTCAGCAGGGAGGGGCCTGGAGTGAAGCCAGATGATTGCGCGCGCGGCTGCGCGGCCGGATGTTTATTTCGGGCTGAATGCGATCCTTGCTCTGATCGCTTGCCGAGCCGCCAGGGCATGGCTCTGCTTTGCTTTGATCCATTGCAGTGCAGCGGCTCTGCCTTCTTTATAATGCGTTTGTACTGGTAGAATAAAGGCTGCGCCAAAGGCCCCGAGCCCATCGCCTGCGGCAACCTCACCCCCTGATCTCGCCGTCATAGCTGCACTCTTTCCAGTGGCTTGATGCCCCGATCAGTTGTCCCTCAAGGCAACTGATTCCATGGTTATTTGTCATTCATCTGGGCCAGGTTCAGGTCCTGCTCGCTCCCTTGTGATCGCAGCCGGCGGCGGCCGTGATCTGGCCTGGCCCCACCAGCGGGTGGCGGCTGAGCTCCTCGCCCGCAGCGGCGGCCGGTCTGTCCATCGGCTGTTCCATGGCGGAGCCCGTGGCGCTGATGCAGCCATCGCCCGCGCCGCCCATCAGCTGGGCTGGCCGGCACTCGCTCTGCCTGCCGCATGGGAGCGCCATGGCCGGGCAGCCGGGCCGATCCGCAATCGGGAGTTGCTCCAGTTGGCCATCGCTGAGGCCATGGCCCACACCTCCCCGATGGCGTCCACCTCGGTGCTGGTGCTGGCCTTCCCCGGCGGCCCCGGCACTGCGTCGCTGGTGCAGCAGGCCCGCCGGCATGGCCTCCCGTGCTCCGGTGCCGCTCGCCGTTGTGGAGGTCAGCCCATCCGCCGGTCTCTGGGCCGTGCCTGCTGCATCCGCCTGCTTCTGAAGCGTTCCGCGCCCATGGGCGCCCGCCGATCCATTCCCCATCAACTGCCATGCCTGTTCTCACCCCCGTGCCCACCGAGGCCTCCTCCGCACGAGTGGCTGCGGCTCCAGTGCCTACCGGGCCGTCCTGCACCCTCCAGCGATCCGGCTCCCTCTGGCAGCTGGGCATCGAGGCCCAGGAGCTCACCACCGCCATCGGCCAACTCGCAGAGCAGTTGGAAGCCGATGGCGACACCCGCGCCCAAGCCCTCGCCGAGCTTGAGGCGGCCCTACTGGCTGAGGAGGGCAACAAACAGGCCCTCGCCGCCAAGGCCGACGCCACCTGCTGGGTGATCGAGCACCTGCGCGGTCAGGCCGCCTACCGGCAGCAGCAGGCCAAGCGGCTCACTGAGCTTTCCCGCTCCGATGCCTCCCGAGCCGATGCCCTGGAGGAATCGCTGGTGCTGGTGCTTACTCGCCTGCAGCCCAGCGCCACCCGTTTCTCGTTCCCGAATCACGAGCTCAGCAGCCGCAAGTCCCAGGCGGTGGTGATCGGCGACGAAGAGGCCCTCGCTCCCGAGTGGTTGGCCGTCAGCACCACCAGCAAGCCCGACAAGGCAGCCATCAAGGAAGCCCTCAAGGCTGGCCGCCACATCGAAGGCGCCCAGCTGCTCTCACGCCGCTCCTGGCGGATCAGTTGAAAGGCCAGAGGCCCCTCGATACCGGCCCGCTCCGCTTGCGGGCCCTGACCCCAATCCCATCACCTTGAGCAACAGCCATGGATCTCTCCACCTACGCCAGCGCCACGGCCTCTACGACACCCACGACACCGAGGCCCAGGGGCCACATCTGGTCCACGCGGCTCGCCAGTTGGGTGGTGCCAATCACCCGCAAACCGGGCCGCCGACCTTCGCCGGATCACATCCACTGCAGCGAGCCGCCCTGCTGGGTGCTGATCGAGCCGCTGCCGCCTCAAACTTCCGCCCACTGATTTCGGTCCCAGATCCCACTCACCCCCTCGATGCCATGACGTGCACCTTCTCCACCGAACAGATCGCCTGCCTCTCCGCCCCCCTCGATCGCGCCAAGGTGCGCCAGCGCGAGCAGGGCCGCTCCAAAGTCAGCTACCTGGAGGGCTGGCTGGTGATCGCAGAAGCCAATCGGATCTTCGGGTTCGATGGCTGGCAACGGGAAACCATCGAGGTTCGCTGCGTGAACCAGTCCGAGCGCAGCATCGGCAGGGACAACCGCCCTGGCTGGAGGGTGACCTACATCGCCAGGGTGCGGGTCACGGTGTCGGTTCCTGGCGGGGCCCCACTGATCCGCGAGGGCAGCGGCGCCGGTCATGGCATCGATGCCGACCTGGGTCAGTCCCATGAATCGGCTCTCAAGGAGGCCGAAACCGACGCCATGAAGCGTGCCCTGATGACCTTCGGGAATCCCTTCGGCCTGGCCCTGTACGACAAGCAGCAGCGGGAGGTGACTCACGCGGCAGGAGAGAACAGCGCTCGTCTGCCTGTCAGTGCCAGCAACGGCACGCGAATGATCCATCGCAGCCCTTCGTCAGCAGCACCAAGCGTCAGCGACGACCCCGGCCTCACGCCGCTCGACCCGGCCGTCATCCGCCAGGTCCTCGACACCCTGCGCGGTCTGCCCCGGCCGCTGCTGGAGGGCTTCACCAAGGCGTTCCGCAAGCGGTTCCAGGTGCCGGAGGAGGCCACTTCCATCGCGGATCGGATCCTGCAGAAGCGCCATCACGACTGGATCGAAGCCTTTCTGGTGCAGCACCAAGCCCCGGCTTCCAGCCAGCCGGACGCCCAGCCCGGCTGAGCCGATCAGACTCCACTCACTTGGGCTGCAGGACCGTCCCTGCGGCCCCTCCTCTTCCCATGCGTCACTCCCTCGGACGAATCGTGGCCACTGCCGCTGTCGCAGCTGCCGTTCCCCATGTGGTGATCGTCGGTCTGCTCGATCGTCATGCTGCCCGCGACTGGGGCGATCTCGATGCGGAGGACAAGGCCTCCAACGATTCGGACCACACCCATGCGGAAGGCCGCCTCATCTCCAGCTACGATACACCAGAGCACGGCACCATCTGGGTGATCACGGAAGACCTCCGCGGCGAAGGCGATGGGCCCATTACCACCGTGCTGTTCCCCGAGGACTACTGAGCCCCCAGATCCGGCTGAGCCCTGGGGGCTGGCGATCACGCCACCCGGCCTGCCCCGGCTCGCGCACCGCGCAAGGGCTGACGCGAGTCGCTCCACTGTGTTCTGCGACCCTTGCGCGGCGCTGGCGTCACCGGGGCGCAGCGGTGGTGTCGTTCGCCATCCCTGCCATGGCTCGCCCTCTCTTCCCCGCTCAGCCAGGCCACAGGTCAATCGAGCGCCAGTGTCCGATCCGAGTGGTTTCCGTCCATCTGCTGGGCACAGCTGGCCTGACGTGGACCCAAAAAACAGAACCAGTCTTTATGAGAGCTTCCCTATCGGCCAAACTTGGCCAGAGGAGCCCCATGAAACGCAAACGCCACAACCCCGAGCAGATCATCCGCAAGCTGCGAACGAAGGAACTTGTTGCGCCGTGAGGCGCACCGTGCGCTGCGACAGAGCTGTCGTGGTTCTGCAGGATCGATTTCGGGTTTCCCAGCGCCGTGCATGCCGTTTAGCGGGTCAGAACCCCCCTCTGCCAGAAAAATTGACGCCTCTCCACCCCGACCATTCCAACCACCAGGGGGCCTGATGGCGCCATCCGAAACTCCATCACTCCCGATCCTGTGGAGTTTTCGCCGCTGTCCCTATGCGATCCGGGCTCGACTGGCCCTGGCCCAGGCGAAGGTGCCGCTGGAGACGCGGGAGGTGAATCTTGCCGTCAGGCCCCCGGAATTCCTGGCGCTCGGGGCACCGGGAACGGTGCCGCAGCTGGTGCTGCCCGATGGCGCACGGCTCCAGCAAAGCCTCGAGATCATGATCTGGGCCCTGGAAGCAGGCGATCCGGGCGACTGCCTGCGGCGCGCCGGCGCTGACACCACAGCGGCAGGGGACTGGGAGCAGATCATGGCGCTGGTGGAGGAGAACGATGGACCCTTCAAGCACCACCTCGATCGCTTCAAGTACGCCAGCCGTTTCCCCGACTCCGATCCCGCGGTCCATCGCGAAGCGGCCCTCGCCATCCTGCGGCGCTGGAATGGTCGGCTGGAGCCTGCCAACGACGCCGACGAGCCACACTGGCTGCTGGGGGAGCGCTCCTCGCTCGCCGACTGGGCCCTGCTGCCCTTCGTGCGGCAATTCCGGCTGGCCGATCCCGAGGGTTTTGCCGCAGCCTCTGGCCTCACGGCCCTGCGCACCTGGCTGGCCCGCTTTGAAGCGGGACACGAGCTGGCGGCGGTGATGGCCCCGCCGCTGGCTCCCCGCCAGCCCTGGCGTTCTCCGAGCTGGCTCTACCACCTGGCCCTGGCCGGGGAGTGGCGGCAGGCCCTGGCGGAGGGGGTCTACCGGCGCTCGACGCGTGGGCTGGCCCTGGAGCAGGTGGGCTTTCTCCACGCCAGCCATGCGAACCAGATCGCCGCCACCTTCGAGCGCTTCTACCAAGACGCCGGTCCAGTGCTGTTGCTCACGATCGATCCCGAGCGTCTGAACGCCGCCGGCCTTGAGGTTGACGTGGACCCCAAAAACTGACCCAGTCCTTATGAGAGCTTCCCTATCGGCCAGACTTGGCCAGGAGAAGCCCCATGAAACGCAAACGCCACAGCCCCGAGCAGATCATCCGCAAGCTGCGAACTGCTGATCAACTTCTTAACCAGGGTCAGAGCGTCGCCGACGTCTGCC
>Ga0208249_1000055_pt1 | contig 34026 bp, 31 predicted proteins | sample CryBogmetaGMA1M_FD_184546 | JGI IMG/M metagenome (GOLD analysis project Ga0208249, IMG submission 184546) | Freshwater microbial communities from Crystal Bog, Wisconsin, USA - MA1M (SPAdes) | ecosystem: Environmental > Aquatic > Freshwater > Lake | place: Crystal Bog, Wisconsin, USA | collected...
TCGCCGTGCCGTCCTTGATCTGGGCCTCGAGTGTCTTGGCGCCGGTCATCGTCTGCTCGAGGTCAGAACGGTTGATGGTGAGCATGAGGTCGGGCTTCGCAGCGAGGAATCCCGGCAGGTTGGTGAGCGTGGCGTTTTCGAGCTCCACGAGAAACTTCTCGCCGTTGTCAGGCGTGATCAGGTTCATCGTGAACCGCATCCCCTCGGCCTTGCGGCTGTCCATGCGGATGCCGAGGAAGTCGAGAAACAGCTCCGTGCTCATCGCCCGGATCACGTCGGGGCCGCTCGACTTGGGCGACGCCCCTTCCGGCACGCCCTCGCGGAGCTCGTAGGCCCCTGCCAGGAAGCTGTTGCGGAGGCCGGGGTTTTCCTGCTGGTAGCCGATCTGCTCGAAGACGTCGGCCAAGAGGTCTTTGGCCGCCTGGTTCTTCGGCTCGGCATGCACGAGCTTGTCGAGGATCTCGCTGGCGAGCAGGTAGTCGCCGCGGTCGTGCAGCCCGCGGGCCTTGGCGATGATCTTCTCCGCGCCCCCCATCATCTCCACGTAGAGCGGCGCCGAATCCTCGGGGGAGAGGGGAATGAGCGTGGCGGGATTGCAGTCCCAGTAGCCGAGGTAGCGGTTGACGACGGCCCGGGCGTTGTGCGGCACCGAGCCGTGGTAGCCGCGGCAGTCCCAGCGCTGCTGGAGGGTCTTGGGCAGCTCGTACACGTTGTGGATCTGGTTGACCGTCACGCCCTGGTTGGCGAGGTGGAGCACCTGGTTGTTGAAGTGGGCGTAGAGATCCCGCTGGCCGCGGAGAATCTCCTGGATCCGCTCGTTGCCCCAGCGCGGCCAGTGATGGGCGCCAAACATCACCACCGCCTCCTGGCCGAAGCGGTAGAGGGCCTCGTTGATGTACTTCGACCAGTTGAGGGCGTCGCGGACGAGCGCCCCGCGGAGCGTGTAGAGGTTATGGAGCGTGGCGCACACGTTCTCGGCGATCCACAGCGACTTCATGTCGGGGATGTAGGTGTTCATCTCCGACGGGGCCTCGGTGTTGGGCGTGTTCTGAAAGATCATCCGCACGCCGTCCACCTCGAACTCCTCGATGTCCTTCTCCACGATCCGCGTCGGGGCGATCAGGCCCGAGGTGCCCCGCGAGATGCCGTGGCCGAGCCCCTGGGTGACGTAGCCGTAGGGGCTCACCGGGAGGAGCACGCCGTATTGGTAGAACATCCGCCGGTTCATCGCGTTGCCGGCGAACACGTTCTCCGAGATCGAGTAGGTCATGAAGTCGCGCGGGGCGATGATCTGCACCTTGCCGGCGCGAACATCCGCCTCGTTCACCACGCCGCGAACGCCGCCCCAGTGGTCGCCGTGGGAGTGGGAGTAGACGACCGCCGTGACCGGCAGGCCCTCCCCCTTGTGCTCCTGAAACAGCTTCCAGGCGGCCCGCATGGCGTCGGCGGTGACGAGGCAGTCGAACACGATCCAGCCGTTCTTGCCGCGGACGAACGTGGTCTGGGCGAGGTCGATGCCGCGCACCTGGTAGATCCCGGGCACCACCTCGTAGAGGCCGTAGTTGTTGTTGAGCTGGCCGATGCGGTGCATCGAGGGATGCACCGTGTCGAACTCCTCCTTCTGGTCGAGAAACTGAAACCGCGTCATGTCCCAGGCCACGCCGCCGGTGTCGTTCTTGATCTGCATCTCGGGCATGCGGGCGACGAGGCCGCGCTGCTGTTCCTCGAAGTCGCGGGTGTCGGCGAAGGGGAGCGACTCCTTGGCCTTCCGCAGCACCGCCTTCGTGAACTCCGATGGCGGCTTGCCCTTGGGATGGAAATGCCCCACGGCGGGTGCCGCGGCCGCGGCGACCGCGTCGTCACCGCCGGTGAGGTGGGCCGCGACGGCGAATGCGGGAAGGCTCTGCACGAACTGGCGACGCGTGGTCATCGATGAGTGTCTTTCAGGGGTGTGGGGGTATCGGTGCGGCAGCGGCCTGCCCGTTCAGTCTTGGCCGCCGGAGGTGGTGAGCTTTTCCATCACCTGGTCGAGGTTGAAGGATCCCGCCTTCTGTCGCGGCGGAAACTCCTTGAACGTCGCCAGGAACTGGGCCACGTAGGCCTGGGCGGGCACGAGGAAGTAGGCCCGGTCGATCATCCAGTCGTAGTAGGTGTTGGACGTGAAGTAGGCCCGCTCGTAGGGGTCGCGGCGGAGGTTGAAGATCAGCGGCACCCGCAACGGCTTCCAGGGCTCGATCCACGCCCGCAGCGTCTCCTTCCGCGGCTGCTCCATGAACATCAGCTTCCAATCACCGTAGCGGAGCGCGGTCAGATCGCCCTCGTCGGAGAAGTAGAAGACTTCCTTCCGCTCGCTCTTCTCGGTCTTGCCGGCGAGCAGCGGGAGGATGTCGTAGCCGTCGAGATGCACCTTGTAGCTGCGGCCGATGGCCTGCACGCCCCCCTTCTTGAGCCGATCCTTCACGTCGGGCGCGCCGGCGGCCGCGAGAAACGTGGGAAACCAGTCCATGTGGTGGACGATCTCGTTGGTCACGGAGCCGGGCTTGATGACGCCGGGCCAGCGGATCATCGCGGGCACGCGCCAGCCGCCTTCCCAGTTGGTGTTTTTCTCACCCTGGAACGGCGACCACGCGGCGTCGGGCCAGGTGTTCATGTGGGGGCCGTTGTCGGTGGAGTAAAACACGATCGTGTTGTCGGTGATGCCCAGGTCGTCGAGCTTCTCGAGCAGCATTCCGACGTGCATGTCGTGCTCGACCATGCCGTCGGCGTATTCGTCCTGGCCCGACGTGCCGCGGAGCTCCGGCTTGACGTAGGTGCGGAAGTGCATCCGCGTGCCGTTCCACCAGCAGAAGAACGGCTTGTCGGCCTTGCTCTGCCGATCGATGAAGTCGAGCGCCGCCACCACCGTCTCGTCGTCGATCGTCTCCATCCGCTTGCGGGTGAGCGGCCCGGTGTCTTCGATCTTGCCGCCCGCGGTCGAGCGGATCACGCCCCGCGGGCCAAACCGCTTCCGAAACGCGGGGTCCTTCGGGTAGTCCTCGTTCTCGGGCTCTTCCTCGGCGTTGAGGTGGTAGAGGTTGCCGAGAAACTCGTCGAACCCGTGGTTGGTCGGGAGGTGCTCGTCACGATCACCGAGATGGTTCTTGCCGAACTGGCCGGTCGCATAGCCCTGCGCCTTGAGCATGGCGGCGATCGTGGGATCTTGCGGCTTGATGCCCAGCTCCGCCCCCGGGAGGCCCACCTTGGAGAGGCCCGAGCGAAACACGCTCTGGCCGAGGATGAAGGCCGACCGGCCCGCCGTGCACGACTGCTCGCCGTAGTAATCGGTGAACATCATCCCCTCGCGGGCGATGCGGTCGATGTTGGGCGTCCGGTAGCCGACGAGGCCGAACGTGTAGGCGCTGATGTTCGACTGCCCGATGTCGTCCCCCCAGATCACGAGGATGTTGGGCTTCTTGCCCGACGCGGCCGCCCGGGCGGTGACCTCCTGATTCCGCTGGGCCAGTGCGGCGTTGAGATCGGCCGCCGCGGTGTCGGCGGCGGTGGCGGCCCGCGGCCTCAAGCCGCCGCTGATGGCGAACACGCAGCCGAGGGCGGCGCCGAGGGCGAGCAGGGCGAGCGTCTGCAGTTTGAGTCTCATCACCATCGAGTTCACTCCGGAAAGAAACGCCCCTTCGGGGCTTTGCCCGGTGGCGTTGGAAGGCGAGGCGATGATTATGCCCCGCGACGGCCCAGGCCGGCTTGGATTCCCCCGCGGTGCCAGTCAAACCCGGGGAACGGAGGGGTTGCCCACACGTTTCACCAAGGGCGAGACCGGACTCTTCGGCAAACTCGCTAGCGCCGCCCCAGCGCGAGACTCACGAGGGCCACGGCCGGCATCACCCAGATCGTGGCCAGCCGTCGCTGCCGCGAGATGCCGCCGATCGAGGCGAACCATACGAGCCCGATGGCCACGGTGATGTCGAGCACCCACTGAAACGGCACCACGCCCGACACGCCGTTGATCCAGTCGACGAGCGGCGCGACGGCCATCCGCACGGGGTCGTCAGCCGGCACGCCGATGAAGCAGGCCCCGAACACCCGCAGGCCGAAGGCCGCGAATGGGATTAGCCCGGCGACCAGCTCCACGCGCCGCGAGAGCTTCGGCAGCGGCGCCGCCCAGATGGCGGTCCAGAGCGTCGTGAAGAGGAGTAGGCGAATCGTGTCCATGCACGCAGAGTGTAGCCCTCGCGCCGCCGACTTCCCCAGGCAGCGGCTCAGGCAATCCGACAAGTTTGGTGTCTCGGTCGGCTTTGTTCATCGCAGCAAGAGCGCCGGCTACCGCCCATGTACGCGGTCGCGGCGGCTGGCGTGAAGGATGGTCAGCCAGATCACCTTCTCTCCCCGATAACGCACGATGATGTCATCGGGCCCGAGTTCGCTATCCGTGGCCTCGGCGCCGGGCTCACAGCTGACGGACATCACGTCCGCGGGTTCGTCAGATGTGCAATGCATCGAACGATGCGGGGCCTGAAGCATCGCGGGGATCAGGTCGAGAAAATCGCTTGACTGAATGGAAGTCCTCGCCTTCGCCTCGAACTGAGCCTTGGACCGACTTCCCTCGTTCGGTGGCTTCACGCCGCTCGCGCCTCCGACGACGAGGTCTACGCGCCCCTCGCGATCCTGCCAACGTCAGTGGGGCGTGAGTGTTTGCCAACACCCAGGTGCCCGTGCGGGTGCTGTTTGATAATCTCGAAAACGGTCCGACGGTCGATCCGTTCGTCGATTGGCTTCCGGGCGTTCCGCATCCAGTGGTTGAATCCGTGCACGGTTTCGCTGCCACCAGCCTCGATCACGAGTTTCATGCCGCGTATGCCGCGGTGTCGCGGCACGTGACAGACCGCTACGCCGTGGTGATCGAGGTCGCCGAGATCCAACCGCCGTTCAAAGGAGACTTGGACGGCCAGCGGATCCGCCTCGGCCGCGACAACACCCCGGAGGAGAGGCTCTTCCTCGTCGCCCACCTCTTCGGACATACCGTGCAGTGGAACACGTGCGAGGAGTCGCGGCGGCTCGGCATGACCCGGCCCGAAAACCCCGACGCACGAATGCTCGATCGGCTCGAGGCCTATGAACGCGAGGCCTGCGGCTACAGCCAGCAGGCGTTGCACGAGGCTGGCGTCACGAGCCTCGACCAATGGCTCGCCGACTACTCGGCCTGCGACCTCGCGTATCTGCGACATGCCTACACCACGGGCGAGCGCCGGAGTTTTCGCGGGTTCTGGCGGCCCGGCTGCCCGCTCATCGAGCCGCGGGCGATCCCCGCGTTTTCGCCGCGTCGCTGGCGGATCCGCGATCAGGCGATCGTGATCTGATTCCGGCCCATGGCCGATCAGACGAAGGGGCCGCCCCGTGCCGGCTCCCGACCACGACTACGCCGTGCTCGAGGAGGCGATCGACTCCCAGACCACCCTCCTCCACGAGACGGGCGATGTGAACGAGCTCGAGCACGAGAGCGTGCGGCGGGCCGTGTCCGACTACACCACGCCGCTCGAAGCCGCAGCGGCCGCTGCCGGCGGCAGCGTGGCGGGGGTGGTCTGGGCCATCAACGGCGTGCCGAGCCATGCCGATCGCTACGTGAATCCGCGGCTGTTCGCCAAGGTCTGGCGCAAACTGCTTCGCGCGGCGGGATCACGCGATGACCGAGCCTCCCATGCCACACTTCGGCCGGCCTCGAGATCGCAGCGTGAGTGCCCTCACGGCGCGTCTACTCCGGTCGCTTCCGGCGGCGCTTCGCTGCGCGGCGGGCCTCCCGCTTCGCCTCCACTTCGTCGATCGCCTTCTGAGCGACACGGCTGATCGTGGCCTGGGCCTCCTCCGTCGTGGCCACACCCATCTGGACGAGCAGGGTCAGCCAACCCGCTTCATAGTCGTGCAGCCGATTCTTCGCCGGTCCGATCATGAGAACCTCCTTCGCGTAAAATCCTGGCGGGAGCCACGCTGCCGCAGCGGCCGCCGAACACTCCCCGGCAGGGTGCCGCACGACCGGGACAACCTTGGTCCATCGTGATCGCCGCGGCGGTGCCGCGAGGCCGACCCCCGCGACCCCCGAGAGAGAAAACCCATGGCCACCGTCGTCGTGCTCTCCGGCGCCGGCATCAGCGCCGAAAGCGGCCTGAACACGTTTCGCGGTGACGGCGGACTCTGGGAGGGGCTCCGCATCGAAGACGTGGCCACGCCCGAGGCCTGGGCCCGCGATCCCGGCCGCGTGCTCGAGTTCTACAACCAGCGGCGCCGGCAGGTGCGAGCCGCCCAGCCCAACGCCGCCCACCGGGCGCTCGTGGATCTCGAGCAGGCCTACGAGGTGCACGTCATCACGCAGAATGTGGACGACCTGCACGAGCGGGCCGGCTCCTCGCGAGTGCTGCACCTCCACGGCGAGATCATGATCGCCCGCAGCACCCGCAACCCGCGGATCGCGCGGCATCTCGGCACCGCCGACATCCACCTCGGCGACACCTGCCCCCTCGGCAGTCAGCTGCGGCCCCACGTGGTCTGGTTCGGCGAGGAGGTGCCGGCACTCCCGGAGGCGGCGCGGATCGTGTCGCTGGCCGATATCTTCGTGTGCGTGGGCACATCGCTGCAGGTCTATCCGGCAAACTCCCTGATCTTCGCAACCCGCCCCCAGGCCCGCCGGATCGTGATCGACCCGGACGTGCCCGATCTCGTGCCGCAGGACGCCTGCGAGTGCATCGCCCAGTCGGCGACCACGGGCGTGCCGCAGCTCGTCGCCCGCCTGCTCGAGGAGGCCCGCGGCCCGCGGGCGGCGGCGGTCACTCGCCGATCACCTTGATCAGCACCCGCTTCGCGCGGCGGCCGTCGAACTCGCCGTAGAAGATCTGCTCCCACGGCCCGAAATCGAGCCGGCCGGCCGTGATCGCCACCACCACCTCGCGGCCCATCACCTGCCGCTTCAGGTGCGCGTCGGCGTTGTCTTCGCCGGTGCGGTTGTGGTGGTAGACCTTCGGGTCGGCATTGAACGGCGCGAGCCGCTCGAGCCAGCCCGCGTAGTCCTGATGCAGGCCCCCCTCGTCGTCGTTGATGAACACGCTCGCCGTGATGTGCATCGCGTTGACGAGACAAAGGCCCTCCTGGATGCCCGACCGTGCGACCAGCTCCTCGACCGTGGGCGTGATGTTCAAAAACCCCACGCGCGCCGGGATCGTGAACGTGAGATATTCGGTCAGGCTCTTCATGGCCGGTTCAGGATAGCCGCTCAGCCGATCGTGGGGACGGAGCGCCAAGGGCGTTCATCATGCACCACGCCCGCGATCGCCGCGTCAGATCGACGAGGCGACCGCCGCGACCACCACCGGCTCGGCCACGTCGGCCGTCGGCGTGACGTCGTCATGAAACTCGGTGGGGTGATCCTCGGCCGGATGGCCGTAGAGATCCTGCATGCCCGCCACCGCCGCCAGATACTCGTGAAAATGCGCGTCCATGATGAAACCCTCCTTGGTTGACCATTCGCGAACAAGGAATAGTACGCACGCCAATCGCGACAGTTCGCCGCGCCCCAGCTCGCCGAATCTTCCCAGATTCCCACAGCCCCCCAGGCGCTGCCGATCAGGCCCACGGCCGTGCGATCCGAACCCGTCGGTTGGTCGATGAGAGTGCCGTCATCCCAGGTGAGGGCCGCATGAACCATCTCGGGCACGTTGTCGCGCTCGCCGCCGCCGGGGCGGTGGGCACGCTGCTCCGCGCCGGCTGCACGACGGCCGCCGTGAAACTGTTTGGGCCCTCGTTTCCCTGGGGAACACTCGCCGCCAACGTGATCGGCTCGTTCGCGTTTGGTGCGATCACCGCCCTCTCCCGCGGCCGCGGCATCACGCCGGAGCAGGAGACGGTGCTCCTCGTCGGCCTCCTCGGCGGCTTCACCAGTTATTCGAGCTACGCCTTCCAGTCGGTGGCGCTGCTCGAATCGGGCCGCGCCGCCGCGGCGCTGGCCTACATGGCGCTCACGAACGTCGCCGGCCTCGTGGCCGTGTGGGCCGGCCTGCGGCTCTCCCGCTGACGGCTCCGCGGCTCACCGGCCCGACCAGCGGCACTCGTACACGCTGCCCTGACGGGGCATGATCAACGACCAGCCGATCAACCGGCCGTAGGGATGGTCGATCGTGTAGCGCGACGGGAGTGGCGCGGCCTCCATGGCACGGCCGCGGGGATAGCTGACGAGCTGGTAGCGCTCGTAGGGATGCTCGTCGGGAAACAGCATCCAGACCGTGAGCAGGTCGGCGTTGAACTGCATCACGAGCGGCAGCCGCCCGACGGGCAGCGACTTGAATCGCACCATCGCCGCCAGCTCGAGCGACACCGGCTCCCCGAGCGGCGCGGTGGAGAGGTCGACGTGAAACTCGTAGTGGACCTCCTCGGTACCGTCGGCGGCCCGGTCTTTCACCCGCCGCACCCGCCCCGGCAGGCTCCCCTTCGGCTGGCGATACTCGACGTCTTCCAGCGGCAGCGCGGTGCGAAACACCATCCCCCCGTGGCGGCGGGCTTCGTCGGTGAGGCGGATCACCGCGCGGTCGCGGAAGTACACCGGGCCGCCGAGCTCGGGCCGCAGGCCGCCGCTCCAGGCCATCCGCAGGTCGTTGATCCGGCTGTAGGAAAGAAACTCCACGCCGGCGAAGTCGTCGGTGGTGGGCTCGGCGGCATCGGTGATCTCGAGCTTCTGCCAGCCGGCCACCGGATCGCTCTCGACAAGGTCGAGCACGAGCCGGATGTCGGGGTCGCCCTTGGCAATCGAATCGATCACGCTCGTGAGCATCTTGGCCCGCTGGTGCACGGCGTAGAACCGCATCGGCAGATAGACGAACGCCAACAGGCCGAGGGCCACGTAGAGGTAGCTCGGCCAGTCTTTCCAGTCGAGCAGCGTGGCCCACACTTTCCGGTGGCTGGAGCGCCGCAGCTGCTCCTCGAGGCGGGCCGGCGAGCTCGTGCCCAGCGTGCGGGCGGTGCCATGCGCGGCCGGTGCCGCCGCAGGCAGGAGCACCGAATGCCGGCCCGGGAGCGGCTCCCACGGAGGGCCGTCGTGAACCGGCTTCAGGGCCTTCGCGCCGATCCGGCGATGGAAGCTGCGGGCCACCTCGTAGCCGTGAGCCACCAGCGCGTTGACCTCGAGATCGCTGAACCGGTCGAGGTCGGTGCGGATGCCCGCCACCTCCGCCTGCACCACCGGATGCATGCCGTGCGGATCCTCGCGGGCATCGACGACGTGCGTGACGGGCAGGAAGTGGAAGCCGTTCTGGTCGCCGAAGTTCTCCCGCTCCAGCTGCCAGACGCGGTCCCAGAGGATGTCGGTGGCGCGGATCGACTGCGCGATGAATCCCAAGGGCGCGTTGCCGAGGATCCGAAAGGGCTTGCCGGCGTCGCTGACGATCACGCGGTGATACGACCGGCCGCACTGCTCGGTGAGCCAGGCGAAGCCGCGGATGCCGAGGTTGTCGTACACGCCGCCGTCGGTGAACGACTCGGTGGGAAACTGCCCCTCGTGCACGCCGAGATCGTGGGCCGTGATCGTCACCGGCGGAAAGAACCCCGGAAACGCCGACGAGGCGCTCACCACCTTGGCGATGGTCGCCGTCTGGCCCGGGATGTGCCGGAACGGATCGGTCTCCCCCTCCTCTCGCTTCTGGATGTGGAGGCCTTCGCGGTTGAACACCGCCATCACGCCGTCGCTGACGTTGGTGGCGAGCATGTGCAGGGCCGGCTGCTCGGGGAGTTCGAAGAGCCGCCGGTCGCCGTAGAGGAAGGTGCGGTAATACTTCTCGAGCAGCGCGTTGGGCGTGAATCCCGCTGCCGACCAGCCGGTGAGCTTGCCGAACGCCCTGACCGGAAACAGCAGCGGCAGGCGGCGGACGATCCGGTTGCGGACGTCGTGCTGCACGAAGCGGATGACCTCCGCGGACGCCTCGGCGAACTCGGCGTCGGTGCCGGCGTAGCGGTCCCAGTTGAGGACGAGGTGGGCGGCCAGGATGCTGCCGCCGGAGACCGCCGCGATGTCGCCCACGAGAGGCAGCGTCCCGCTGTCGCGGAGATAGCGGATCACGCCGAGGTGGTAGAGCGTGGCGCGGAATCCACCGCCGGAGAGGGCGAGGCCGATCGTCGACATGCAGGGCGGCACCGGGGTGGGACGGGGACGCCGGCCAATCTACCCGCCCTTGCCTCACGCCGGCGACTGTTGAAGCGGCGACCGGCGCCACGGCATACTGTCGCCCCCCGCCCCTTCACCCCGGAACCACCGCACCATGGGCCTGCTCAAAGAGTTTCGCGACTTCGCGATGCGCGGAAACGTGATCGACCTCGCCGTCGGCGTGGTGATCGGCAGCGCGTTCGGCAAGATCATCAGCTCGCTCGTCGCCAACATCATCATGCCCCCCCTGAACCTGCTGACGAGCAAGTTCGGGGTGAACTTCACCGACCTGGCCTACAAGATCCAGACCGAAGCGCCGAAGCTCAACGCCGACGGCACGATGGTGATGGAAGAAGGCAAGCCGGTGATGGTGTTCCAGAACTACCCGATCCTCAACTACGGCCCCTTCATCCAGTCGGTGGTCGACTTCCTGCTCGTGGCCGGGGCGATCTTCCTCGTCATCAAGGCGCTCAACTCCGCCAAGGCGAAGTTCGACACGGCCGTCACCGCGGCCCCGCCGCCGCCGCCTGAAGACGTGGTCCTGCTCCGCGAGATCCGCGACGCCCTCGTGAAGCGATAGGCATATTCATGGGATTCTGCGACGACTCCTTTCTGCTCTCCACCCCGGTGGCGGCCGACCTCTACCACCGGGTGGCGGCGACGCAGCCGATCGTCGATTACCACTGCCACCTGAGCCCAAAGGACATCGCCGAGGATCGGCGGTTCGAAACCCTCCACGCCGTCTGGCTGGAGGGAGACCACTACAAGTGGCGGGCGATGCGGGCCGACGGCGTGAACGAGGAGCGGATCACGGGCTCCGCCACGCCGCGGGAGAAGTTTCAGGCGTGGGCTGACACCGTGCCGCACACGCTGCGGAATCCGCTCTTCCACTGGACCCACCTCGAACTCCGCCGCCATTTTGGGATCGACGACCTGCTCGACGGCACCACCGCCGAGAGGGTCTGGACGGAGGCCAATCGCCAGCTCGCCAGCGGCCCGCTCACCGCCCGGGGCATCCTCACGAAGATGAACGTGGCGCTCGTCGGCACGACCGACGATCCCGCCGATCCGCTCGACTGGCACGCGCGGATCGCCGCCTCGGGCTTCCCCGTGAAGGTCGTGCCCACCTTCCGCCCCGACGTGGCGGGCAAGGTGCACCAGCCCGAGAAGGTGAAGGGCTGGGCGAAGAAGCTCGCCGACATCTCGGGCGTCGCCACCGACACCCACGCCGGGCTGCTCGCGGCCCTCGCCACGCGGCACGCCGACTACGCCGCCGCCGGCTGCCGGGCCAGCGACCACGGGCTCGACGTGCTTGCCCCCACCCACTGCACCGACGCCGAGGCGGCCTCGATCTGGCAGCGGGCCATGGCCGGCACCGCCGCCACGCCCGAGGAGGCCGATCGCTTCGCCACGCACGTGGCGCTCCACGTGGCCCGGCTCAACCATGCCCGCGGCTTCGTCACGCAGCTCCACCTCGGGGCCTTCCGCGACCCCAACCTCTTGCTCGCCAAGCGGCTCGGCGCCGACGCCGGCTGCGACACGATCGGCGACCTGCCGCAGGGACCGGGCCTCGTCCGCTTCCTCGGGCGGCTCTCGGGAGAAAACACCCTCGGCCGCACGATCCTCTACAACATCAACCCCGCCGACAACGCCGTGTTCGGCGCGATGCCGGGCTCGTTCCAAGACGGCATCATCCCCGGCAAGATGCAGTGGGGCAGCGGCTGGTGGTTCATGGATCAGGAACGAGGCATGCGCGACCAGATGAACATGCTCTCCGACCTCGGCCTGCTCGCGCGATTCGTGGGAATGGTCACCGACTCGAGGTCGTTCCTCTCCTACCCGCGGCACGAATACTTCCGCCGGATCCTCTGCGACCTGCTCGGCAGCGACGTGGCCAGCGGCCGGCTTCCCGATCGCCGCGACTGGCTCGATGCCGTGGTCGCCGGCGTCTGCCACGGCAACGCCCGGGCGATGTTCCTCGACCCGCTCACCGCCTGAGCCGCTCGGCCGCGACGGGGTCGACGGAGAACCGCACGCGGACGTCCGGGTGGGTCGTGTAGAGCCGCAGCCGGCGGCCGTCGTGGACGAGCGTGGCGCTCGACCGCTTGGGATGCACGGGGTCTACCGGCAGCACCGGATTGCCCGCCCACTTCTCCCAGTGGACGAGGTCGGCGCTCGAGGCCAGGCACGTCTGCCAGGTTTTTCGGTCGGGATCGGGGCTCGAGTGGTAGTAGGCATACCAGCGGCCGTCGAACCGCACGATCTGGTCGATCGCGATGCCGTGGCGATCATAAGCCTCGGGGCCACAAGCGAGCACCGGCTCGTCGCTGACGTTGGTGAACGTGCGGCCGTCGCGCGACGTGGCCAGCCAGACGCCGTCGTCGAACCGCTCGTAGTAGAGATGCACGAGCCCGCGGTCGATCCAGAGCGTGGGCGTGCCCCGCGGGCCGTCGGGAATCGCCGCGCCGGTGGTGAGCCGGATGTCGAGCGGGCCGCACGGCCGCCACGACGCGAGATCCCGCGACAGGAGCAGGTGCGCGACGTCGTGCTCCCCCTCGGCGACCATGAGGAAAGTTTCCCCGGCCCGGCTTCGCGTGGCGGCCACGCAGACATCTTCGATCCACCGCTCGGGCAGGAGCGGGCCCGCCGCCCGCTGCCAGTTGATTCCGTCAGGGCTCGTGGCATGACCGAGCCTCCTCACCCGATCGCGGTCGGGATTGGAGCCCGTGTACCAGAGATGCCAGCGGCCGCCATGCCGCAGGATCCAGCCCCGCTCCCGCAGGTCGCGATCCCAGGCCTCCGCGCCGCCACCGGCGAACAACGGATCGGCCGACGGCGCACCGAAGGCGACCAGCTCACGGGGCACGTCCGCAGCGGTGGAGCGGGCCGCCGTGGCGACGAACAGGAGCAGGCAGACACAGGCGGCGCGGGAGTGCATGCCGCCATGATACGCCCCCCGCGCCCCCGGGCCGACCGCCGCCGCGACCAGTACGATGAAGGCCGGCCACCTTCGTCGCACCGAGCCCTCCATGCCGCTTCCAGGTCGCACGCTCACCGCGCAGCTCGTCTGGCCCGTCGTCGGGCTCGTGCTCGTGGCCGTGCTCGCCAACGTGGCCTTCGCCGCCTGGCTCGCCACGCGGAGCGCCGTCGTCGCCGCCCGCGCCGCCCGCGAGCGGATCGTGGTCGCCCTCGACCGCTCACGGATCGCGCTCGTGCCCGCCGTGCTCGACGCCCTCGGCGATCTCACGGGCAGCGAGCTCGTGGTCTGGGACGACGCAGCCGACGCAGCCGCGGCCGCCACGCTGCCACCGGCGCAGCGCGCGGAGGCGACCGCCGCGCTCAAGACCGCCCGCGACGGCGACGTGGTCGAACTCGCCGGCACGCGGCACGCCGTCGCCATCGTGCGGGCCGCGGGCGTGAGGCCCGAGCGGGCGTTCGTGCTCACGCCGGTGAGCAGCCTCGCGGCCACCACCTGGGCGGCGGCCTGGCCGGTGCTCGCCGTCGCCGCCGCCACGCTCGCCGTGCTCGTGCCACTGGGGCTTGCGACCACCGGACGGATCGCGCGACGGATCGCCGCGATCGAGCGCCGCGTGGAGCGCATCTCGCAGGGCGAGTTTGGGACCACGGCCGCCGAGGGGGGCGACGACGAGGTGGGCCGGCTCGCGGCGGGCGTGGAACGGATGAGCGGCGAGCTCGAGTCGCTCCGGGCCCGGCTCGTGGCCGGCGAGCGGCAGCGGCTGCTCGGCCAGCTCGCGGCGGGCTTCGCCCACGAGCTCCGCAACGCGATCACCGGCGCCCGGCTCGCGATCGACCTCCACCGCCGCCGCTGCCCCGGCGGCGACACGAGCCGCCGCCCCGACGACAGCCTCGCCGTGGCCTGCCGGCAGCTCGACATCGTCGAAGAGGAGGTCCGCGGCCTGCTCGCCCTCGGCAAGCCGCCGACCACGGAGCCGGCGGCGGTGGACGTCGACGCGCTCGTCGCCGAAGTGCACGACCTCGTGTCCCCGCGATGCGCCCATGCGGGCGTGGAACTCGCCACCGGCCCCGCCTCTGCCGCCGTGATCACCGGCCGTCGCGAAGCCCTGCGGGCGGCGCTGGTGAACCTCGCCCTCAACGCGATCGACGCGACCGGCAGCGGCGGCCACGTGACGCTCGCGGTGGAGAAGGCCGGCGGTCGGCTCACGCTCGCGGTGGAGGACGACGGCCCCGGGCCGCCCGCCGAACTCGGCGCGGCGCTCGCCGAGCCCTTCGTGACCGGCAAGCAGGAGGGCGTGGGGCTCGGCCTCGCGGTGGCCCGCGCCGTGGCCGAGCAGCACGGCGGCACGCTCGCCTGGCAGAGGGCCGACGGCCGCACGCGGTTTACGATCGCGCTGCCGACCGCACGTCCCACGGCCCGCACGCTCCCGGAGCCGGTCGCATGAGCCGCGTGTTGGTGGTGGACGACGAGCCGGCCATCGGCTGGAGCCTCCGCGAGTTGCTCGCCGACGAAGGGCACGCCGTGGACGTGGCGGCGAACGTGGCCGAGGCCCTCGCCGCCGCCGCCCGCGACCGGCCCGACGCGATCCTGCTCGACGTGCGCCTCCCCGGCCGCGACGGCATCGACGCGATCCCCGACCTGCGGGAACTGGCGGCGGCCCCGATCGTGGTGATGACCGCGTTCGGCGACCTCGACACCGCGGTCCGCGCCGTCCGCGCCGGCGCCTTCGATTACCTCGTGAAGCCGTTCGATCTCGAGCACGTGTCGGCGGTGGTGGCGCGGGCTCTCGTGAAGCATCTCCCGCACGAGCCGGCCGGCGAGCCCGAGGCGGTGCCGCAGTCGCTCGTGGGATCGTCGGCCGCGATGCAGGAGGTGTATAAGCGGATCGCCGTCGCGGCCGCCGACGCGCGGCCGCTTTTGATCACGGGGCCGGCGGGCAGCGGCAAGGATCTCGCCGCCCGCGCCGTGCATGCCCACGGCCCCCGTGCGGCCGGGCCCTTCGTGGCCACGAATCTCACCGCCCTCGCCCCCAAGTCGCTCGGTGGCGAACTCTTCGGAACGCCCGACGCGGCGGGGCTCCTCGAACTCGCCACCGGCGGCACGCTCCTGATCGAAGCGATCGACGCGGCGCCGCCCGAGGTGCAGACGCGGCTCGCCCACGCGATCGAGCAGACGGAACTCTCCCGTGGCGGCGCGCGCCGACCTCTCGACCTGCGGCTGATCGTGGCCAGCCGGCTGCATCCCGACACGCCTCCCCTCGCTGCCGATCTCGCTGGGCTCCTCGGACCGCCCCCGATCACGCTGCCCCCCCTCGCCGATCGCCGCGACGACATGGAGGCGCTCGCCCGCTCCTTCCTGGCCCGGCATGCCGCCGCCACGCAGGCGGCGACGGTACCCGCGGTCACGGCCGAGGTGCTGGGGGCGCTCGCGGCCCGCGACTGGCCCGAGAACGTTCGCGATCTTCGGGCCGCGATCGAACACGCCGCCGTGGTCGCCCGCGGGGCCGCGCTCCGTCCCGAGCACCTCCCGCCCGTGGCGGCCGCCGGCACGGGCGGCCCGCTCGACGCGGCCGGTCGCCACGTGGATGCCGCGATCAAGGACTGGGCCGCGGTAGCCCGCGCCGCCTTCGGCCGGCTGCCCGAGCCCGACCTCCACAACCGCGCCGTCCGCCTCGTCGAGGCATCGCTCCTCCGCGAGGCACTCGCCCACACCGGCGGCAACCGCACGGCCGCCGCCAGGCTCCTCGGCCTCGACCGGGCGACCCTGCGCACCAAGCTTCGCCAGCTCGGCCTCGACGACTGACCCCGCCCGTCGTGACCTCCGTTCACAACCTGCTCGTCGGACCAGCTCGAAGTGGCCGCAGGTTTTCAACCTGCGGTGCCCGTCGCGCGGGGCTGCACAGACCCGTCGCCGGACGCTCGCCCCACCCGCGCCGGTGAAAACTTCCCCGGTGGCGAGGCGCGATTCACCGCGCGTCGGGCTCTCCCCCGCCGATAGCATGCGGTGACGTCCCCATCGCATGGAGTCGCCGTCATGCCCCGCGCTGCCTCGTTCGGCCGCCGCGGCTTCACGCTCGTGGAGCTCTTGGTGGTGATCGCCATCATCGCCACGCTCATCGGCCTCCTCCTGCCCGCGGTGCAGTCGGCACGGGAGTCGGCCCAGCGGACGGCGTGCGCCAACAAGCTCCGCCAGCTCCCGATCGCGTTTCACAACTACGAGACCGCCCGCCGAATGCTGCCCCCGCTGAAGCGGCTCTTCTCCGGTGCGATCACCGCCTGCGAGCCGAAGATGGCCCACCGCAGCTGGGCGCCCGACGTGCTGCCCTACGTGGAAGAGGCGGCCCTGATGGCGAGCTACGACCCGTCGCGGAACTGGTGGGAAAACCAAGACGGCTCCGCGCCGAGCGGCGGCACCGCGGGCGTGCTCGACGACGGCGCGACCGGCAACCGCTTGCTGGTGCGGACGATCCTCCCGGTGCTGCAGTGCCCCTCGTCGCCGTATCCCACCCGGATCCAAGACAAGATCGAGAACCCACGGAAGACCGGCGCGTGCGGCGACTACTTTCTCGTGGCCGGCTCGGGCACCACCTTCAACACGCTCGCCGGACTGCCCGCCGGCACCGTGACGGCGGGACCGGGGCCGACGGAGGCCTGGACCAACTGCGGCGCCACCGCCACCCGCCCGCGGTGCACCATGGCAAAGATCACCGACGGCCTCTCGAAGACGATCCTGCTCGGCGAGTGTGCGGGCCGCGAAGATGTCTGGCGGGAACGCACCCGCTATCCAGCCAACGCCGACCAGTCCGCCGGGGCGAGCTGCGCGCGGGGGCAGGGCGGCGCCTGGGCCACCAACGACAACCCCTACGGCTTCGGCGAGAAGGCCAACGCGTGGTGCACGTCGGGCCCCACAGCGGGCGCGATTCCCACGCCGCTGATGCGCGTCAACGGCTCCAACGAGAATGGCTGGCTCCTCTACGGCTTCCACCCCGCCGGCGCGAACATCGCCATGGCCGATGGATCGGTGCGGCTGGTGGCCGAAGACACGTCGCCACAGATCCTCGGCCAACTCGCCACGCGAGCCGGCGGCGAGGCGGTTTCACTCGACTGACCGGGTTGAAGGGCGTTGCGGGGCGGCGCACGACGGGCGGGGGATCCGCAGGTTGAAAACCGGCGGCCACTTCAGAACCTGCGGCCACCTGAAAAACAGCGGCCACGTCGGAACGGGTGGTCGGGTCTGCCCGTGCCCGGGAGCCGGGCTATGGGAGCAAGCGCAGGCAGGATGCCGAAGCGCGGCGGACATGCAGCGAGCCTCGGCCTGGAGGGCTGAGGCGAACGTCCGGCGACGGGCATGGGCAGACCCGAGCGGGGTGGCGCACGACGGGCGGGGCATCCGCAGGTTGAAAACCTTCGGCCACTTCAGAATCTGCAGCCACGTGAAAACCTGCGGCCACGTCGGGGAACGTCCCGCTGCTTTTCCCGGGCGGAGCACGGCCGTAGACTGCCGATCAAGCGTCGGCGATGCCGACGTCGGATCGATTCTCCAGGGACACAAAGGCTCACCATGGACATTCTCGGCGAGATCTTGAAGCAGGTCATCGAAGGTGCGGCTCAGCAGCAGGCCCAGCCGCAGCGACAGCCCCAACCCCAGCCCCGGCAGCAGCCCCAGCAGCCGCCCCAGGGCATGCCGTCGCCCAACGACCTCGGCGACATCCTCTCGCAGATCTTCGGCGGCGGCTCGGCCCAGAAGCTGCCCGAAGTCGTCAAGCAGTTCGAGGAGAAGGGCATGCGGGACCAGGTCGACTCGTGGGTCCGCACCGGTCCCAACAAGCCGGTGGACCGCCGGCAGATCGAGGAGACCTTCGGCCAGCAGGAACTCGACCGGTATGCCAGCTCCAAGGGCATCGACCGCGAGCAACTCGCGGAGGTGCTCGCGAAGTACATCCCGCGGATCATCGACGAGCTGACGCCGAGCGGACAGCTGCCGCCCCGCCGCTAGATTCCGGTGGCCCGCGCCGCCCCCCGCGGGGCGGCGCGGGGCCTCCCTCGGGCGAAGGTATACTGGCGGCATGCGAGGAGGCATGGCCTGCCGATGAAACCGCCCGTGGTCACGACCGTCGTGGGCTTCCTCGGCTTCGGCCTGCTCGTGGGGGTCGGCACGGCCGCAGCCCACGACTGGTCGGGCGTGGAACTCGCCTGGCGAAACGACCCACGGCCTGTGGCCGACGCCCCGCTACCCGTGGAGGCACAACCCCCGCGGCGCGCGAGCCGCCGCGCCCAGCGGCGCAGCATCCGCCGCGTCGAGGTGGAGCCGGTGATCGTCGAGCCGCGGCCGGTGACATCCGCGCCGCCGCCGGTGTTCTCCACGTTGCCGCCCGCCGCCATCGAGGTGGTTGCCGAGCCGGCCATGGTGGAACCGACGATCCCCCTGGCCCTCGAGCCGATCCCGACCGCCGAGCGGCCGCGGACCGTCGTGCACGCCGATCAGACCTACGGTGGGCATCCGCGGCAGCGCTACGACCTTCATCTCCCCGACGGCTGCAGCGGCGGCAGCCTCCCGCTCGTGATCTGGATCCATGGCCCCGACTGGCGGACGGGCTCCAAGGCCGACTGCCCGATCACCTGGTTGGTCGAGCAGGGCTTCGCCGTCGCCAGCGTCGACTACCGCCCGAGCGATGTGGCCGTGTTTCCGGCGCAGCTCGACGACTGTCGCGCCGCCCTCGCCGCCATCCGCGCCGAGGCCCGCACCTGGGGCATCGACGAATCGCGGATCTGCGTGGCGGGCTCGGGAGCCGGCGGGCATCTCGCAGCGCTCGTGGCCTTCGCACCGCCGGAGCCGGGGCCCATCCGCGAAGCCTCCGCGGACGGCGACGCCGACGAGCCTCCGACCGATGTGGCGGCAGTCGCACTGTTCGACGCGCCCACGCACCTGCCCTCGCTCGGGGGCGGCCACGATCGTGCGGGCTCGGCGGAGAGCCGGCTGGTGGGAGGCCCGCTGCCGGAGTTCCGCGAGGCTGCCCAGCGGGCGAGCCCGCTGGTGCATGTGACACCCCAGGCCCCGCCCACGCTGATCGTGCAGGGTGGCCGCGGTGACGGCGTGGCCCTCGACCAGGGAAACCGGCTCGATGCCGCGCTGCACGCGGCGGGCGTGGCGAGCGACCGGGTGATTCTCGACGAGAAGGCGAGCCAGCTCGCACCCCGCCGGGGCAGCCCCGCCGCCGGCGCGCTCGTCGAGTTTCTCGACCGGGCCGTCGGCAGAGCGGCCGTCCGCCGCGAGGACTGAGGGCCGCGACCGGCGCCGTCGGCGCGTCCGCTGCGATCGGCACGAGCCGCGCGGTGTGCCTCGTCCGTCAGGCTTGTGCAGTTGACGCCGATCGCCGCCGATACCTTTCGCTGTGCCGGTCGTCTCCGGCATCGCCGCCGCGGTCGCAAGCCCGCCTCGTCGCCGGCGTCGTGTCGTCCACCACTTTCGCCCCCACAAGCAGCCCCATGCCGTCTCCACGCCGCACGTCTCGCCCCACCGCCGTCCAGAATCCCCTGGAGACGTACCTGCGCGACATCAACGAGACGCCGCTGCTCACCGCCGACGACGAGAAGCGGCTGGCGTTCGCGATCGGAAAGGGAGACGCCCTCGCTCGGGACCACATGGTGCGGGCGAACCTGCGGCTGGTGGTCAACATCGCGCGTGGCTACGCCAACCGCGGCCTGCCGCTGCCCGACCTGATCGAGGAGGGCAACCTCGGGCTCCTGCGGGCGGTGGAGGGATTCGATCCGACGATGGGCACGCGGTTCAGCACGTATGCGAGCTACTGGATCAAGCAGTCGATCAAGCGGGCGCTGATCAACTCCGGGAAGACGATCCGCATCCCGGCCTACATGGTGGAGATCCTCTCGAAGTGGCGGCGGGCGACCGCCCGACTGCTCGACACGCTCGGCCGGGCGCCGACGCCGGAAGAGGTGGCCCGCAGCCTGGGGCTGGCCCGCAAGAAGCTCCCGATCATCAAGAAGGCGATCCACGTGCACCAGTCGACCCCGCACGTGGAGCAGGCCGAGGGAGGCTGGTCGCTCGGCGAACTGATCCAGGACGCCAACGCCCGCTGTCCCGCGGACGTGCTGCTCGACGACGACACGCTCAAGCACGTGCTCAAGCGGATCGACGAGCTCGACCAGCGGGCCGGCACCATCATCAAGCTCCGCTTCGGGCTCACCGGCGCCGAGCCGATGACGCTCAAGGAGATCGGGGCCGGCCTGGGACTCACGCGGGAGCGAGTGCGGCAGATCGAGTCGGAGACGCTCGCCGCGCTCGCGGCCGAGATCGAGGGGGTGCCGCGGGCCCGGATCCGGTTGCGGCAGGGGGCCTGATCGCCGACACTCTCCCCATGGACCTCACCCGCCACATCCGCCCGATCCCCGACTTCCCCAAGCCGGGCATCCTGTTCCGCGACATCACGCCGCTGCTCGCCGACGCCGGCGCCTTCGCGGCGGCGATCCAGGCGCTCGCCGAGCCGTGGCGGAACGCGGGCGTGATGGCGATCGCCGCGGTCGAGGCCCGCGGCTTCCTGTTCGCCGGCCCGATGGCGCTCGAACTCGGCGTGGGCGTGATCCCGGTGCGGAAGCCGGGCAAGCTCCCAGCCGACACGATCAGCCACGAATACGACCTCGAATACGGCCGCGACAAGCTCGAGATGCACAAGGGGGTGTTGCCCGCCGGCGCCCGGGTGCTCGTGGTGGATGACGTGCTGGCCACGGGTGGCACGGCGGCCGCCTGCATGAGGCTCATCGAGGCGGGCGGCGGCCACGTGGTGGGGGCGTCGTTCCTCGTCGAGATCGCCCCGCTCGGCGGCCGCGAGCGGCTCGCGCCGCACCGGGTCGAGAGCGTGATCATCTACTGAGATGAGCCGCCGCGTGGTGGTGGCGATGTCGGGGGGCGTCGACTCGAGCGTCGCCGCCGCGCTGCTCGTCGAGCAGGGATTCGACTGCGTGGGCGTGTTCATGCGGCACGCGGCGCCGGTGCTGCCGCCGGCTCCGACGGCCGATCCGCTCGCGATCGTGTCGCCGCGGCCCGGACACCAGGGCTGCTGCTCGCCGACCGACGCCCTCGACGCCCGCCGCGTGGCCGACCGGCTCGGCATTCCGCTCTACGCCCTCGACCTGTCGGCCGAGTTCGGGCGGATCATCGACAGCTTCGCCGCCGAGTACGGCCGGGGCCGCACCCCGAATCCCTGCGTCCGCTGCAACTCGTGGATCAAGTTCGGGCGGCTCTTCGACCACGCCGACGCGATCGGCGCCGCGCACGTCGCCACCGGCCACTACGCCCGCCTCGAGCAGGGCCCGCACGGCCCCGTGCTCCGCCGCGGCCTCGAGGCCGCCCGCGACCAGTCGTACGTGCTGTTTGACATCCGGCCCGAGCGGCTGCGGCGGATGATGCTCCCGGTCGGCACGCTCGCCAAGTCCGACGTGCGGGCCCGCGCCGCCACGCTCGGCCTCGTCACGGCCGACAAGCCCGACAGCCAGGAGATCTGCTTCGTCGCGCCGGGGGAACACGCCCGGCTCGTGGCCCATCGGCTTGGCGGCTCCCGGGCAGGCGAGATCGTCGACTCCGGCGGCCGCGTCCTCGGCCGCCATCCCGGGATCGAGCACTTCACGGTCGGCCAGCGGCAGGGCCTCGGCATCGCCGTGGGCACGCCGCTCCACGTGATCAAGATTGAGCCCGACACCTGCCGAGTGGTCGTGGGCCCGCGGTCGGCGGTGCCCGAAACCCACCTCGTGGCGGGCGAGGCGACCTGGCTCGACGCCCCGCCGACGGCGGCCTTCGAGTGCTTTGTGCAGTGCCGGGCCCAACGGACCGCCGCGCCGGCCGTCGTCACGCCACTCTCGGCCACCCGCTTCGCCGCCGAGTTCATCGGCAGCCCGGACCAGTCGCCGGGCCCGATTTCGCCCGGCCAGCCGGCGGTCTGCTACGCCGGCGACCGGCTCCTCGGCGGCGGCTGGATCGAGGCCTGATCACCGGGAAACCGCCGGTTTTGCGGGGGCAGGTTCGCGAACTAGGCTTGCATTGTCCGCTCCAGCCCGTCGCCCCCGTCCGGAGTCGCTTGCGTGAACCCCCGCCCTGCCGGCCTGCCCCCCGAACTGCTCGTCGGGCTCACGATCATCATCGGCCTCGCCGTGCTGACGATGCTGCTGCTCGTCTTCAACTACGGCCAGCTCTGGTTCCAGGCCTATTGGTCGAAGGCCCGGGTCACGTTCATGGAGCTGCTCGGCATGAGCCTCCGCAAGGTCAACGCCCGCACGATCGTCCAGGCGCAGATCATGGCGACCCAGGCCGGGCTCGGTCCCGACATCACGCCACGGCGGCTCGAGGCCCACTACCTCGCCGGCGGCGACGTGCCTCGCGTGATCCGGGCGCTGATCGCGGCCCAACGGGCCGACCTCGACCTCGACTTCGACCGGGCCTGCGCGATCGACATCGCCGGCCGCGACGTGCTCGACGCCGTGCAGACGAGCGTCAACCCCAAGGTGATCGACTGCCCCGACATGGCCAGCGGCAAGTCGACCCTCTCGGCCGTCGCCAAGAACGGTGTCGAACTCAAGATCAAAGCCCGCGTCACCGTGCGGACGAACCTCCAGCAGCTGATCGGCGGCGCGACCGAGGAGACGATCATCGCCCGGGTCGGCGAGGGGATCATCACCTCGATCGGCTCGTCCGCCAGCCACTTCGAGGTCATGGAGCATCCCGACACGATCTCCAAGGCCGTGCTCCAGCGGGGTCTCGACGCCCAGACGGCGTTTCAGATCGTCTCGATCGACATCGCCGACATCGAGGTGGGCGAGAACATCGGTGCCCGACTCCAGGCCGACCAGGCCGAGGCCGACACCCGCGTGGCCCGGGCCCGGGCCGAGGAGCGGCGGAGCGTGGCCATCGCCCGCGAGCAGGAGATGAAGGCGGCCACGGCCGAGAACCGGGCCCGCGTGATCCAGGCCGAGGCGCTCGTGCCCAAGAGCATCGGCGAGGCCTTCCGGGCCGGCCGGATGACCAACGCCGGGCCGGGAAGCCCGACGGCGTAAGCCACGATCAGGCAGCCCAACGGCGTAAGCCGCGATCAGGAAGCCCAACGGCGTAAGCCGTGGGGACTCCCTGCCCGTCCAACCCCTCCATCTTCCCACCCCCGGCCGGCTCCGGCCCGCTCAATCCGTGGAGGTGGGAAAATCGGCCAAACCCTGCCGGCCCTTCCTGCCGATGGTGAAGAAGGAAGTGCGGTTGACCGTCAGGATGACGGTCGGGTGAAAGCCCGGAAGCCGCCTTCGTGATGCCCACGGCAAGGGAGAATGCCCATGGCGATGCGAAAGTTGCGGGTCTACACCGAGCCCGATCTCACGCTGCGGGGCTCCGCGGCGGTCGAAGAGTGCAGCGATCGGGGCGTTCGCGTGACGCTCGGCGACATCCTGCCGCTCCTCGCCGACGCCGTCGCGAGCCATCGTACCTGGCTCACCGACTTCGCCGACGACGAGGTCACGATCTCGTCGGATCTGCACGACGTGCTCCAGGCCTACCGCCACTTCCGCCGCCCCGGCGCCTGAGTGCGGCTGAAAGTGGCCGCAGGTTTTCAACCTGCGGAATCTCGCCATCAGGAAGCCCAATCGCGTAAGCGATGGGGATCGTGTCCGCGATCCCCGCTCGGGGCTGCCCGTGCCCGTCGCCGGACGTTCGCCTCGGCCCTCCTGGCCTCGGCTCTCTGCGTGTCCGCTGCGCTTCGCCATCCATGGCTGCGCTTGCTCCCACAGCCCGGCTCTCGGGCACGGGCAGCCCCGAGCTCGTCCTCGCATGGTTCCGAGTTGCTGCCCCGGCTCAGGCGAGCAGCGGGTCGGAGGCACGCGCAGAAGCCGGTGTCACTTGTGGACGCCGGACATCGACATTCCGTCTGAGTCGTGAACTCACAAGTGCCGCCGGCGCCGAGCATGCCTCCGACCCGCTGCGGCGCGCGATGCGGCGCACCACGAACCCGGCCAGCCACGACCACGCTCAGACGTCGAGATTCTTCACGTCGAGCGCGTGCTTCTCGATGAAGTCGCGGCGGGGCTCCACCTTCTCGCCCATCAGCACGCGGAACAGGTCGTCGGCCGCGGCCGCGTCGGTCATCGTGACCCGCAGCAGCGTGCGGTTGGCCGGATCGAGCGTGGTGTCGCGGAGCTCTTCCGCGTTCATTTCGCCGAGACCCTTGAAGCGGGTGATCGACAGGCCCTTTTCCCCGGCCCGCCGTACCGCCGTGAGCAGGCCCCGCAGATCCTCGAGGCCGATCTCGTTTTCGCCGCGCCGGAGCGTGTAGCGGGAATCCTCGCTGCCAGTGCGATCCTGCGGCAGCAGCGACTCGATGCCGAAGCCCATCGCCTCGAGCTCCTTGAGCCCCGCGTTGATGCTCCGCACCTCGTGGAGGTCCACCACCACGAGCTGGTCGTCGCCCGTGCCCGGCGCCGTGCCCGGCGTGGTGTCGCCGGCCGCCTGCGCCTCTTCCACGCGGCCCACGGCCAGTTCGCCCCCCGCGGCCTTCTCCTTGCTCTTCACGAAGGCCTCGAAGTCGTCGCGGCTGGTAAACCACCGCTCCTCGAGCCCGTAGTAGACGTGGTACATCGGCAGCTTGCCCGTCTGCGGGTCGCGGCGAGACGTGTGGTCGCGGAGGCTGATGCCCCGCTTCTCGAGCGCTACCAGCGCGTCTTCCAGCCCGGAGAGCGTGCGGCAGAGCTTCTGCATCTCGTCGCCGGCGATCTCGCGGCCGTCGCCCGGGAGGAACACCCCCTCGCCCAGCCCCTGATCGAGGAGTTGCGTCTTCATCTCCTCCTCGGTCTGCACGTAGTAGACGGTCTTCTTGGAGCGGACGCGGAACAGCGGCGGCTGCGCGACGTAGACGTGCCCCTCGGCCACGAGCCGGTACATCTGCCGGTAGAAGAAGGTGAGCAGAAGCGTGCGGATGTGGGAGCCGTCCACGTCGGCGTCGGTCATGATCACGATCTTGTCGTAGCGCCGCTTGGAGAGGTCGGCCTCGTCGCCGATCCCGGCGCCGATCGCCGAGATCACGCTTCGCACCTCCTCGTTGGCGAGCACCTTGTCTTCGCGGCTCTTGTAGGCGTTGATGATCTTGCCGCGGAGGGGGAGGATCGCCTGGTACTCGCGGTGCCGGCCTCCTTCGGCGGAGCCGCCGGCGCTGTCACCCTCCACGAGATACAGTTCGCACCGCTCCATGTCGCGGCTGGTGCAGTCGCGGAGCTTGCCCGGCAGGCCGCCGCCGGAGAGGGCCCCCTTGCGCTCGCGGAGCAGCTGCTTTGCCTTCTTGGCGGCCTCGCGGGCCTCGGCGGCGAGCACCCCCTTCTGGACGATCGCCTTGGCGCTCTTGGGATTCTCCTCGAGGTATTTCCCCAGGAAGTCGCCGACCGCCGAGTTGATGATGCCTTCGACCTCGCCGTTGCCCAGCTTCGTCTTCGTCTGGCCCTCGAACTGCGGGTGGGGCACCCGCACGCTGATCACCGCCGTGAGCCCCTCGCGGACGTCCTCGCCCGTGGGCACGAGATCCTTGTAGATGCCGCTCTTCTTCCCATAGGCGTTGAGCGCCCGGGTGAGCGCGGCCCGGAAGCCCGAGACGTGCGTGCCTCCCTCGGTCGTCGAGATGTTGTTGACGTAGCTGTGGAGGCTCTCGGTGTATTCGCCGGTGTACTGCAGGGCGATGTCCCAGGTGATGCCGTCGCCCGACCCCTTGATCGTGATCACGTCGGCGTGAACCGGATCGCTCGCCTTGTTGAGGTGCTCGACGAACTCCTCGACCCCCCGCTCGTAGAAAAACTCCTCGGCGTTGCCGGTGGCGGCGTCGGTGAAGCTGATCCGCACGCCCGAGTTGAGAAACGCCAGCTCGCGGAGCCGCCGGGAGAGGATGTCCCAGGAAAACTTCGTCTGCGGGAAGATCTGGGGGTCGGGCTTGAACGTCGTCTTCGTGCCCGTCCGCCCGGTCGTGCCCATCTTCCGCACCGGGCCGGTCGGCTCGCCCCGCTGATACTCCTGCTGCCAGACGTGGCCCTCGCGGGAGACCTCCACCTCGCACCACTCCGAGAGGAAGTTGACCACCGTCACGCCCACGCCGTGGAGGCCGCCGGAGGTCTGGTAGGCGCCCTTCTCGAACTTGCCGCCGAACTTGAGCACGGTCATCACTCCCTCGAGGGTCGAGACGTCGCGCTCCATCTCCTCGGAGAGCTGCGGATGGCGGTCGGTGGGAATGCCGCGGCCGTCGTCCTCGACCGTCACGCTACCGTCCACGTTGACGGTCACGCTGACGTGTTTGGCGTAGCCGGCCATGCACTCGTCGATCGAGTTGTCGACCACCTCGTAGACCAGGTGATGCAGGCCGCGGGACGTGTTGTCGCCGATGTACATGCCGAACCGCTCGCGAACGTGCTCGCGGTCGGAGAGGTGCTTGAGGTCCGCCGACGTGTAATCCTGCTGCGGCTGGTCTGATGCCATGGGTTTCTCCTGACGGCGTGGTCGTGGGCGGGGGGTGTTCTCAGCTGGTGCGATCGACGTCGGCGAGGAGCCGGCAGCGGATGTCGGAAATCCCGGCGCTGGGCACGAGTTCCTTCAGCCGCGCGAGGATCGCCTGCTTGTGAAATCCGAACTCCTGCACGTGGGCGGAATGGCTGACGAACACGTCGAGGACGCCCCGGCGGATCGTGCCGGCCCGCGAGGAATCGCGAAACGCGGGGGGCGCCGCCTCCCGCCAGGCGTCGGCCACGGCCGACGCGGACTGCTCGCGGTCGTAGCCCGTGCGGGCCAGGAGTCGCGACATCAGCCTCCCGACGGAGAGCGGATCGGAGGATGCGGGCGAAGGGCGGCGGTTCATGGTCGTCGAAGCCACGGGTTCGGTCAGTCCGCGGCCAGCGGCATGATCACGTAGCCGTAGCCGTCTTCGGTGGTGCAGACGCAGGCGCTCTGGGCGTCGGTCAGTTCCACCGTGACGGCCGACCCGGGATCGAGTACGCGGAGAAAGTCGGCCATGAATCGCGGGTCGAGTTTGATCTTCACGGTGCCGCCGCCGTGGTCGAGCGGCAGTTCCACCCGGCTCTCGCCACTCTCGGCTGAACGCCCCGTGAGCACCAGCTGCCCGGGCTCGAACGAGAAATCGACCCCCTTCGACTGCTCACTGGTGACGATCGCCGCCTGGCGAACGGCCGCCAGCAAAGACCCGGCGACCATCTGCACCCGGATCGCATCGGGCCGGTCGGGAAACACGTCGCGCCACCGCGGGAATCGCCCTTCGACGAGACGCGCCGAGATCGTCGTCCCGCCGGTCTTCACCAGGATCTCGTTGCCCCGCACGGCCAGCTGCACCGGCTGATCGGCTGCCCCCAGGCAGCGTTCCACGAGCTGCATCGCCCGGGCCGGAACGATCGGCTGCGCCTCGCCGAGGCCACCGTCGCGGGTCTCGGCGGGGCCCTGCATCCGCGCCAGCCGGCGGCCATCGGTGCCGACGGCGATCACGGCCGCGGCCGCCATCTCCACGAGCACGCCCCCGAGCGCGTAGCGGCTCGACTCGTTGTCGGTGGCGAACACAGTCCGCCGCACCAACTCTCGCACCAGGGGCGTGGCCAGTTCGACACAGCCACCGGCCGGAAAGGTGGCGACCGCCGGAAACTCCAGCGGGTCTTCCGCCGGCAGGCGAAACTCGCTCCGCGGCGCCTTGACGAGCGCGGCAGTGCCGTCGGAATGGATGTCGAACACGGTGCCGGCCGGGCTCTCGCGGACGATCGCCATCAGCCGCCCGCTCGGCAAGAGCACGGCTCCCGGCGCCACCGTCTCCACGCCCTCGAGTTCGATCCGGATCCCGACCTCGAGATCGGTGGCCATCACCACGACGGCGTCGCGTGTGGCCTCGACCTTGATGTTCGTGAGAACGGGCTTGGGGGACCGCGAGGGCACCACCGCCGAGGCGCTCTGAAGGGCGGCGAGCAACGACTCCTTGGGGCAGCGAATCTTCATCGTCGGCACAGGTCCTCGGGGCCGGTTTAGGGAACCCTTACTGTACCCGAAAAACCCCGCTCCGGAACGGGCCGTGGTGGTCTTCGGCCCCCGGTGACATGCCCGCTCGGACCGCCGTGTTTCTGGCTTTAGAAATGTTCAAATTGACAGGAGTCGGCAGCAGACAGAAGACCGCAGGAGGAGGAGGAGGGAATCCCTTTACGACGACCCCGATGCGCGCACGACCGCTCGAGGCAGGGAACGTGCGGGAAAGCCGAATGAAGACGGCACGTTGGAGCCCGATCGGCAGCGTGCACAACTCGTCGTCTCGATGGTGAGAACGTGTCGATGAACGGGACATCGGAGCGTTGGCCTGGCGACGCGATCGTGACGAATGGCTTCCATGCGGGGTGATCGACGCTGCCGGGTCGGCGCCCGAGGTCGGTCGCTCGAATCGTCGTGAAGGCGGTCGCCGCACGGCCATCGCAGAACCGACATCCGCCCGACACCCGATGCGCCATGGTCACCTGACAGTGGCCGCTCCACTCGGGGCTGCCCACGACCGTCGCCGGACGAAGGTGGGTTTCTTCGGTGGGGCGATTCCGCTCACGCTCTTCGACTCGCCACGAGCAGTCGCTCGACATCCGCCGCGAAGGCCGCGTCGGTGGTCATCCGGGCTTCGACCGCCCGCACGCCGCGCATCACGGTGGTGTGATCGCGGTGTCCGAACGCCGTCCCGATCGAATCGAAGCTGTTCCGCGTGAGCCGCCGGGCCAGATACATCGCCAGGTTCCGCGCTTCCACGATCTGCCGCGAGCGTCCGCTGCCAGCCAGGGCCGCGGCCGACAGGCCATGACGGCTGGCGGACGTGCGGATGATCCTGGCCAGCGACCAGGCCGCGCGCGGCTCGGCGGGCGGCTCCGGAGTCCGATGGGGAACACGAATCACGAACCCCGCGGCCAGCCTCGAATCGAGGACCGAGGCAAGTTCGCCGGATGGTCGCGTCAGACCCACCGTCACGCATGCCGACACATCTTCACGGGCCAGTTCGTCGAGAAACACCGCGGCATCCCGCTGCCGCCGCCGCCCGCCCACCAGGTCGATGCGGTCCACGATCACGAGCCGCACGGGAGCGTCGGTGCGAATGATCGGCCGCGCCTCCGCCGCGAGGCTGCGGCCGAGTTCGGCGCCTGCGATCCGCCAGACCTTCGCGGCGGTCACCCCGCACAAGCCCTCGAGGTCGTCCAGCAGGCCGGCCAGCGGCGCCTCCGACGCGAGGCTGACGAGCACCGGGGCCGCCGCCGGATCGGCGAGCCGCCCGAAGGACTCGCGGAGCAGGCGGGCCCATGCGGGACAGGTCGCGCGGTCGTGCGGGCGGGGTTTGCGTCGCGAAGCCGCCATCGATACCCCTGTCTCACCCGGAGTCCAGTGTCGACGGCATCCGTGCCCCACTCTCCTCGGCAGGCTATCCCGCGCCCGGCGTGGCGAGAAGGCCCGCCCCCGCCAGCCCGCGAAACACCGCGTCGAGCCTGTGCATGGCGGTGGCGATGTCGGCCGGAGTCGTCGTGATGCCGAGGCTCGCACGAACCGCCGACCGCGCCACCCAGTCGGGCAGGTCGAGCGCGGCCACCGCCGGGGAAGGATCGCTCGATCCACTCGCACAGGCGGTGCCCGTCGCCAGGCCGATGCCGGCGAGGTCGCAGGCCATCACGAGCGTCTGGCGGTCGCAGCCCCGCACCGCGATCGTGGCGATGTGCGGTGCCCGCCCGGCATCCCCGCCGACCACCAGGGCCGCGAAGCCGTGCCGCGCCGCCACGGCGACGAAGTCCGTCTCGAACCGCTCGCGCAGCGCCGCCACCCGCCGCGCGGCCTCCGCCCTCGTGGCCACGGCGCACTCGAACGCCGTCGCGAAGCCCACGGCCAGCGACACCGCTTCGGTGCCCCCCCGCAGGCCGAGTTCCTGAGGGCCCGGCGTGAGCGGGGCGACGTCGAGGTCGCCGCGGACAAGGAGGCCGCCAATCCCGCGGGGGCCGCCGAACTTGTGGGGTGCGAGCACCAGGCTCGTGACCGGCAGCAGGGCGACATCGAGCGCATCCCAGGCCGCCGCCTGCGTGGCATCGGCATGCACGAACAGCCGCGGGCCCACGTCGGCCCGGGCGAGTGGGGCGAGCGATTCGCGAAGCCCCGTCTGACCGCAGACGAGCGCGGTCGACACGAGGAGCCGGCCGGGGGTCGAGTCGGCGAGCCGGATCGCCCCCGCCAGCGTGGAGCCGTCCGCGGCGAGGGGCAGCCGGACCACCTTCCAGCCCCGGGCCGCGAGCTCATCGGCCGCCGCGAGCAGGCTGCCATGGTCGCGGGGCGAGACCGCGACGGTGCCCGGAGTCGCTCCCGCGGTGCCGAGCATCCCGAGCCGGTTGGCCTCCGTCGCCCCGCTCGTGAAGATCAGCCGGTCGCGTCCGCCGCCCGTCGCACGCCCCCCGAGCAGGGCCACGATGCGTTCCCGGGCATCCTCGAGCGTCGCCCGAGCGCGGCGGCCTGCGGCATGCGGGCTCGAGGGATTCGCAAAGGCCTCCGCGGCCGCCCGCTGCATCGCCTCCGCCACCCGCGGGTCGAGTGGTGTGGCGGCGGCGTGATCGAGATAGATCGGCGGCGTGGCGGGCGAAGCGGCGGCCATGGCGTCTGGCCCCGAGGCCGGGGTCACCCGCGGTCGAGGAAGGCCGCGATCCGATCGAGACCCGCGGCGAGCTTCTCCTCCGAGGCCGCGAACGACATCCGCACGAAGCCCTCCGCGCCGAACGCGCTGCCGGCGACGAGGGCCACGTGATGCTTCTCCAGGAGCGTCTCGCACCACTGCATGCTCGTGCCGATGCCCTGGGCGGCCATCCGCTCCAGGGGCTCGCGGATGTCGAAGAAGGCGTAGAACGCGCCGCCGATCTCCGGGATCCGCACGCCCGGCATCGCCACGAGCCGCTCGGCCACGAGGTCGCGCCGCTTCTGGAACGCCCGGAGCATCTCGCCCACGCAGGCCTGCGGGCCGGCGAGGGCCGCGATCGCGGCGTGCTGGCTGATGCTGCAGGGGTTGCTCGTCTCCTGGCTCTGGAGATTCCCGATCGCCTTGGAGAGCGGTTCGGGGGCGATCGTCCAGCCGATCCGCCAGCCGGTCATGGAGTAGGTCTTGCTCACGCCGGCCACGACGACCGTGCGGTCGGCGAGCCCGGGCCGCAGCGTGGGAAACGAGATGCTCGGCCGGCCGTCGTAGACGAGCTGGTCGTAGATCTCGTCGGCCACCACCGCGAGATCCCGCTCGATGGCCACGTCGGCCAGGGCACCGAGTTCGGCGGCCGAGTAGACGACGCCGGTCGGGTTGCTCGGCGAGCAGAGCAGGAGCATCCGGGAGCGGGGCGTGAGGGCGGCCCGCAGGGCGTCGGGATGGAGCTTGAAGTCGTCTTCGATCCGGGTCTCGAGCAGGATCGGCTTGGCCCCGGCGAGTTTGATCAGCTCGGCGTAGCTGACCCAGTAGGGGGTCGGCACGATCACCTCGTCCCCTTCGTCGAGCACCGCGGTGAACACGTTGTGCAGGGCGTGCTTGGCGCCGTTGGAGACGACCACCTGCGCCGGCGTGACGGTCAGGCCCGTGCGGCGGGCGTAGTCGTCGGCTACGGCCTTCTTGAGGGCGGGAATGCCGGCGGCGGGGGTGTATTTCGTCTTGCCGGCGCGGATCGCCTCCTCCGCGGCCCGGCAGATATGGTCGGGGGTCGGGAAGTCGGGCTCGCCCACCGAGAGGTCGATGACATCGATCCCGGCGGCGGTCATCGCCGAGGCACGGGCGGCCATCGCCAGCGTGGCGGACGGCTCGAGGGCCCGCATCCGGCGGGCGGTGGCGAGGCTCTTCGACTCCATGCGTCGCGAACTCTCCGCTGCGGGTTCAGGGGAGGGGGATGGTCGAGCCGCGGACGAACCCGCCGGATCGCGGCCGCTTGACGCCCCTGGAAGGGCATCGAATGATACCACCCGTGCGCACGTTTCCCAGCCGCGTTCCCCGCCCTGCGCCCCTCCAGCCGGATCCTTAGCATGGCCACGCGTCGCGTCGGAGTCTGGCTCGTCGGTGCCAAGGGGGGCGTGGCCACCACGATGATGACCGGCCTCGCGGCCCTCCGCCGAGGCGCGATCGATCCGGTGGGCCTCGTCACCGAGACGGAGCCGTTCAACCGGCTCGGCCTCGTCGCCTTCGGCGATCTCGTCGTCGGCGGTCACGACATCCGCTCCGGCCGGCTGGGCGACGAGGCACGGCGGATGTGGAACGAGAGCCGCGCGATCGCGCCCGACCTGATCGACGGCGCGGCGTCGTTCTTCGCGGAGGTCGAGCCGCGGCTCCGGCCCGGCACGCTCGTCGCCTCGGGCGACCGGATCCGCAGCCTCGCCGATCCCGAGGCGGCCGCGGTGGTCGAGACGCCGCGGGCGGCCGTCGAGAGAATCCATCGCGACCTCGCGGAGTTCGCCGCCGCCGAGCGGCTCGACCATCTCGTCGTCGTCAACGTGGCCTCCACCGAGCCACCCCCCGCCCTACCGATCCCGTGCGCGTTCGCCGAGCTCGAGCCACTGCTCGACGATCCCGACCGCTGCCCGCTGCCGTCGAGCAGTCTCTACTTTCTGGCGGCGGCCGAGGCGGGGGCGAGCTACGTCAACTTCACGCCCTCGACCGGGGCCACGCCCGCCTGCCTGCAGGAACTGGCGCTCGCCCGGGGCATCGCCCACGCCGGCTGCGACGGCAAGACGGGCGAGACGCTGCTCAAGAGCGTGCTGGCCCCGATGTTCGCCGCCCGCAATCTCGAGGTCATGAGCTGGGTGGGCCACAACATCTTCGGGAACATGGACGGCAAGGTGCTCGACGATCCGCGGAACAAGGCCGCGAAGGTGAAGAGCAAGGACCATCTCCTCGCCGCGATCCTCGGCTACCCGCCGCAGACGCACGTCTCGATCGAGTACATCCAGAGCCTCGGCGACTGGAAGACCGCCTGGGACCACGTCCACTTCCGCGGGTTCCTGGGCACGCCCATGACGCTGCAGTTCACCTGGCAGGGCTGCGATTCGATCCTCGCGGCGCCGTTGGTGCTCGACCTCGTGCGGCTCGTCGAGCGGGCGCAGCGCGACGGTGAGCGCGGGCCGCTCGAGTGGCTCGCCTGCTTCTTCAAGAGCCCCATCGGCGTGGAGGAGCAGTCGTTCGCCGCGCAGGTGACGATGCTGATGGAATGGGCGGCGCGCATGCGCGCCGCAAGCAGCGCCACCACGTGACACGGCGGTCGCGCGCGACGTCGATCGCGAGCAGAGGAGTCACTCGGCGCGGTGACGGACCGGAGAAGAGCGGGATTTTTTCCGAAATTTCTCTTGACAGTTTTCCGGGCCATCATCCACAACTCTTCATCGGAGCGTGGTCGATGGTGAGTGATCACCGTGGACGACGCGCCGAATCGTCGTCCGCTCCCCTCCCAGAACATCCGGGGGAGTGGATGTGAGAACCATGCACGGATGTTCGTGGCAAGGAGCCAGTTCCATGGCCAAGAAGAAGAAGAAGGCTGCCAAGAAGGTCGCCAAGAAGAAGAAGGGCCACGGCTGAATCTGACGTCGGGGAGTCGCTTCGGGGTTTGCCTTCGGGTTCACTTCGGGGAGTCACTTCGACGCGGATTCGATGCCGGGATCCCTCGCGGGATCCGGCGGGTCGTCTCGTGAGACCTGCTTCCCTTCGCTCCGGCCTCTCGCATTCGGAGGTTCGCCTCCTGTGCGGCTGATCGGGGCGTCTACGCTCAGACGAGAAAGGCCGGCCCGGGCCCTTGGGCGCCCGGGCCGGCCTGATTCGTTTCGGTGGTACGATTTCGGACCATGCCCACCCCGGAAT
>Ga0208249_1000057_pt1 | contig 33938 bp, 39 predicted proteins | sample CryBogmetaGMA1M_FD_184546 | JGI IMG/M metagenome (GOLD analysis project Ga0208249, IMG submission 184546) | Freshwater microbial communities from Crystal Bog, Wisconsin, USA - MA1M (SPAdes) | ecosystem: Environmental > Aquatic > Freshwater > Lake | place: Crystal Bog, Wisconsin, USA | collected...
GCTTACGGTTACTATTTCTAACTTGCACATCAGTGCGCAACTTATTAATGACGAAAAAGGTATCACCCTTGCGACAGCTACTACTGTCGGTAAAAAACTTGAAGGTACTATGACCGAAAAGGCTGCAGTCATTGGTAAAGAAATAGCTAAAGGTGGCAAGAAAGCTAAAATTACCAAGGTTGTATTTGATCGAAACGGTCGAATTTATCATGGCCGTATTAAGGCGCTAGCTGACGCTGCGCGAGCAGAAGGACTGGAGTTTTAATTATGCAACCTAGTAAAGACAATCGAAGAGATAATCGTAACAATCGACCTGAGGAAGAAAAACTTTTTGACGAACGAGTATTAAACATTGATCGTGTTGCTCGTGTAGTAAAAGGTGGACGACGATTTAGATTCCGAGCACTTGTTGTAGTGGGAGATAAAAAAGGACGAGTTGGAATTGGAATTGCTAAAGGTGCTGACGTAACAACAGCTGTTTCGAAATCAGTTGATGTTGCTAAGAAGAACCTCGTGCATATCAATACATATAAAGGTACTATTCCTCACGAAGTACAAGCTAAGGTAGGTGGTAGTAATATCCTCATTAAGCCTGCGAGCCAAGGTACTGGTCTTATCGCCGGTGGTGTCGTCCGAACCATTCTTGAAGTTGCTGGTGTAGGAAATGCACTGAGCAAGTCGCTTGGATCAAGTAATAAAGTGAATACTGCTTACGCAACGTTCGCTGCACTTAATCAACTTGTTCCTGCGACTAAATGGGTTACTAATATCGACAAGCCTATTGTTAAGAAAAATGCAGTAAAGGCGGAGAAGTAATATGCAATACCATGAATTACAAGTAACAAAGCAAAAGAAAACAAACCGTGTTGGACGAGGTATCTCAGCCGGCCAAGGTAAAACAGCCGGTCGTGGTACTAAAGGTCAGAACGCACGAGCTGGTCATAGCCATCGTGCTGGTTTTGAAGGTGGACAAACATCACTCATGAAGCGATTACCAAAGCTTCGCGGTTTTAGAAGCATTCGCCCAAAAATGGAAAACGTCTATACATCTGCACTGAATGATTTTGCTAACAAAATTGCTGACAATACTACACTTTATGATGCTAAGCTTATCTCTAGTCCGTATGTACGAGTTAAAGTTGTTCTTAACGGTGAAATAACCAACAAAGTAACTGTTATCGTTCAAGGTGTTTCAAAGGGAGCTACTGAAGCTATTAAAAAAGCTGGCGGAAGCGTCACTATTGTCGAGCAAGTTAAGCGACAAAAAAAACTTGTTCCAAAAAAATAAGGAACTTTAAAAATAAATGAAAGACTCACTGACGGTGAGTCTTTTTTATGTTACAATAATTAAAAGTTTAAAGAAGTAAAAGAGGGTTTTGTTGATGAACTGGAAGATAATACTGCGATCTATTTCAAGTCAGGACATGCGTAAAAGGATACTTGCCGTTATCGGAATGCTTGTTGTTTTTAGGATGCTTGCTCATATTCCTATTCCACTGGCTGATCCAACAACACTCAAGCAAATTCTTAATAACGTATTCAATCAAGCAGGATCATCGCAGTTGCTCGGTTTTCTTAATGTTTTAAGCGGTGGAGCATTAGCTAACTTTTCCATCATGCTCGTAGGCATGGGCCCATTCATTAACGCCAGTATCATCATGCAACTTCTAACCAAGGCTATCCCAAAGCTTGAAGCTCTTAATAAAGAAGGCGAATACGGCCGAAAGAAGATCCAGCAATGGACACGTATGTTGACGCTTCCGCTCGCAATGGTGCAATCTGTAGGTACTATATTTCTCGTTCGCCAGTCTGCTGCAAGTTTCGGAGGCCTCGGAAATCTAATTTCGACTGCTACTCCACTGCAGTGGGCCCTCATGGTCGCAACGCTTACTGGTGGAGCGATGCTTCTTATGTGGTTTGGTGAACTTATAACTGAACAAGGTATTGGAAATGGAATTTCTCTTGTAATAACAGTAGGTATTGTTGCCTCACTTCCAAGTATTATTGGCAATCTAATATCTTCTGTAATCCAAAAAGGCTCGCACTTTAAAATATTTGGCCACTTTAATTTCCCTATAAACTCTAAGTCGCTTTGGGTAACGCTAGGAATCATTGCAGCATCTCTGCTCGTGACAGTATTCGTGGTTTATATTAATGAAGCACAGCGAAGAATTACAATTAGCTATGCGAAGAGATTACAGGGTAATCGAATTTATGGCGGAGTAACTTCAATTCTTCCAGTGAGATTAATTACTGCCGGTGTCGTACCGATTATCTTTGCCCTCGCATTCTTGTCTTTGCCAGCATTTGTTGGTCAATTATTATCTAAGAGCGCACATGGCCAAATGCAAACGTTTGGTACTCATTTAGTAACTTGGTTTCAGAATCCAACCCCCCAAACTTTGGCAGCCGGAGGATGGCAGCCATATCTCTATCCAGCGCTATATTTCTTACTGGTATTTGTATTTACCTTCTTCTATACAAGTGTGGTATTTAACGCCAAGGAGATTGCTGAGAACTTGCAAAAACAGGGTGGCTTTATCGATGGAGTACGGCCTGGCGCTCAAACAGAAAAGTATCTTGTAAAGATTGTTAACCGTTTAACGATGTTTGGAGCACTTGCACTTGCACTCCTTGCAATCCTACCAATCATTGCCCAGGGGTTACTGAAGACAAATCAGATCGCCATTGGGGGAACTAGTATATTGATTCTTGTCTCTGTTGCGCTTGATACGTTACGGCAACTTGAATCTCGCGCACTCATGATTACTTATGACGATTACACAATAAATATCGATAGCGATAGTAATCAAAAAAGAAATAATCGTTTATCATTTAGACGTAACAAATCCGAGACTCCCGCCTAATATGGTTTTCTCTTTAAAAACCCTTTACAAACAGTGGATATCTGTAGTAAAATAAGAATCTGTTGTAATATATGGCTAATACTAAAGAAGTAATCGAGCTTAACGGCACAATTGTGGAAACCCTACCGGGTACCCAATTTAAGGTTGAGCTTGAAAATGGCCATGTGATTATAGCTCACGTTGCTGGAAAAATGCGGAAGCACTATATCCGCATCGTACCTGGCGACAGCGTGACGGTTGAATTGACACCTTACGATCTTACGAAGGGTCGCATAACCTACCGCAAATCATAGTTTATTAATTTAAAGCAGTGTGTCACCACAGCTAAAAGGAGTGTTGATCCGCATGAAAGTGCGTGCTAGCGTAAAAAAGATAAGTCCTGACGATATTATTGTCCGCCGCAAAGGTCGACTATATGTCATCAATAAGTTAAAGCCAAAACATAAGCAGAGGCAGGGTTAAATATGGCTCGTATCAGTGGAGTTACTATTCCTAATGAAAAACAAGTATGGGTTGCCCTTACCTATGTTCACGGTATTGGCACTAAAACTTCATACGACATCCTAGCGAAAGCTAAGGTTGATCCTATTACTCGAACTAAAGATCTTGATGATGCACAAATTGGCCGCATTCAAGAAGTTATCAATGGTAACTACGATGTTGAGGGTGAGCTACAGCGTATCGTTGTAGCAAACATCAAGCGTCTTAAAGATATTAAAGCGTACCGTGGTATCCGACATAGCCAGAACCTTCCTAGTCGTGGTCAACGAACGAAGACGAATGCTCGAACACGACGTGGTAAAAAAGTTACTGTTGGTGGAACAGCTAAAAAGGTAGCGGCTAAATAGCCCGGAGATATACTATGGCAGATGTAAAAGTAGCAACCAAGAAGAAAAAAGTTAAACGAAGCGTACCGCACGGACAAGTGCATATTCAAGCAACTTTCAATAACACTATTATTTCTGTAACAGACATGAATGGTGGTTTATTGAACGCAGCAAGTGCTGGAGCATGTGGTTTTCGCGGCAGTAAAAAAGGTACAGCATATGCTGCCCAAGTAGCTGGCGAAAAAGCAATTACAGCTGCAAAGCAAATGTACGGCATTGTAAAAGCAGATGTTTACGTTAAAGGTATTGGCCTTGGACGCGATGCTGCAATTCGCGCAGTAGCAGCAGCTGATGTTGCAGTTGATTCTATTAAAGATGTAACTGGAGTGCCACATGGTGGATGTCGTCCTAAGAAAGCACGACGAATTTAGGAGAAACTTATGGCACGTGATACACAATCTATAACTAAAATGAGCCGACGTGAAGGCTATGCACTTCACCCTAAAGCACTAAAACACATGGTAAAGCGATCTACCATTCCTGGACAACATGGTCGTAACAATCGACGTACTACAACAAGTCAGTACTCACTTCAACTTCGAGAAAAGCAAAAAGTTAAGCGACTGTATGGTCTATTAGAGCGTCAGTTTTCTAACTTAATGGCTGAAGCCAATCGTAAAGAAGGCCAATCAGGCGCTGTTCTATTGCAACTTCTTGAAAAGCGAGCTGATAATGTTGTATACCGCTCAGGTTTCGCTACAAGTCGCCGTGCGGCACGACAACTTGTTAGCCATGGTCACTTCACTCTCAATGGACGTCGAATTGACATCCCATCAATACGTTTAAATTCAGGCGACGTTCTTGTCGTTCGAGATCGAAGTAAACAAACTGAATATTTCAAGAAACTTGATGATATTACTGGAAACGTTGAACCATCAGTTAGCTGGGTAAAGGCTAATCGAAAGAAGTTTGAGATCACTGTAGTGGGCGAACCTTCACGAGCTGAAGCGGAACCAGAAATTAATGAGCAACTAATTGTTGAGTATTACTCACGTTAATAGGAGAAGGTAACATATATGTCAAAAATAATTCACACCCCATCACTAGCGAACATCGAAGAGCATTCTGATGTAAGTGCTAGTTTCGTGATAGAACCACTGCACACCGGATATGGTATGACCCTTGGCAATAGCCTACGAAGAGTACTCCTATCAAGTATTGCTGGTGCTTCTGTGACTGCTTTTAAAATTGAAGGCGTAAGCCATGAATTTTCTACAGTTCCAGGCGTAAAAGAAGATGTTGTCGATATCATGCTTAATCTTAAAAGATTAAAGTTCCGAGTATTCAGCGATGAGCCTCAAAATGTTCGTATCGAATTCAAGGGTAAAGGTATCGTTACTGGAAAAGACATCAAAGTTAATGCAGACGTTGAAGTAGTGAATCCTGAACAAGCGATTGCAACAATCGATGACAGCAAAACTAACTTTGTCGTAGATCTTATCGTTGAAACTGGCCGTGGCTACCGTACTATTGAAGTAGGCGCTGCAAAGAAACCTAGCGACATGATTGCACTAGACGCTATCTTTAGCCCAGTGTTGCGAGTTCGCTATAAGGTAGAGCACACACGCGTTGGTCAAATAACTGATTTAGATAAACTTACTATCTCTATAGATACTGACGGTAGTATCACACCAAAAGATGCTTTCGAAGAAGCTGCCGCTATTCTCGTAAACCAGTACACTGCACTTGCAGGCGCTACACGAGTTGAAGTTGCTCCAGTACTTAAGTCAGCTGGCGTAAGTGATGAAGAAGGCAATGATGATCCATCAGAACTTCTTGTTTCAATTGAAGATTTAAACCTAACCGCGCGCACAACAAATGCACTTATTAATAACGAGATTCATACGCTAAAAGATCTATTTAGCCTTAGCGATGCTGAGCTACGTGACCTTAAAGGATTTGGCCAAAAAGCCCTTGATGAAGTTAAGGATAAGCTAGCGGAGATGGAGTTATAAGATGCACCGCCACGGATATAAAGGTCGCAAATTCGGCCGAGAAAGAGATCAACGTCGTGCTCTTATGAAAGGGCTCGCCAGTAATCTTGCTGTTCATGAAAATATTGAAACAACCATCACTAAAGCTAAAGAATTAGTTCCTTATTTTGAGAAGCTAATAACAAAAGCTAAGGTTGGTGATCTTCACAATCGACGTCAAGTTATCTCTAAGATGGCTAACGTAGATAGTGCGCACAAGCTTGTTGATGAAATTGCCCCTAAATTAACTGGTCGCAATAGCGGGCATTTAAGAATTGAGAAGACAAAGACACGGCGTGGAGATAATACCCAAATGGCTCGCGTGAGTTTCGTAGATGATCTTGCAGTTGCTGCAAAGCCTGTTAAGAAAACTGCCGAAGTCGCTGTTAAGGAACCAGCTGCAAAAGCTAAAGCGCCTGTAAAAAAGGCACCAGCTAAAAAAGTAGCTAAGAAGGAAACGAAATAATGAAAACTTATAGCGCAAAACCATCAGAAGTAACTCGAGCTTGGTATGTTATTGATGCAAGCGAAGCACCACTCGGTCGTGTATCAACTAAGATTGCAACACTACTAACTGGTAAAGGTAAACCTATGTTTACTCATCACATTGATTGCGGAGACTTCGTCGTGGTTATCAATACAGATAAGATCGTAGCTACAGGAACTAAGATGGACGATAAAATGTATTATCGCCATAGTCAGTATCCAGGAAGTCTTAAAGAAATTAATCTTCGAGATAAGATCGCAAAAGATTCAACTGAAGTAATTCGACTCGCTGTTAAAGGCATGTTACCAAAGAATAAACTTATGGATGAGCGATTAAAGCGATTGAAAATTTATAAGGATGAAATGCACAACAATGGTGCACAGAAACCTCAGAAAGTGAGTGTTAAGTAATGGCTGTTAAAACTCCAGAATATACCTACGCTCTTGGCCGAAGAAAAAGTGCCAGTGCACGTGCGCGACTTTTCAAGGGCAAGGGGCACATTACTGTAAATGGCAAAACTGCGGATGAATATTTTGCAGGAAGCCAACAGTTACTTCGTGAAATTAACAAACCTTTTGCTCTTCTTGAAAAAGAAGGACAATTTGATGTAAGTATCGTTGTAGAAGGTGGTGGAAGTAACGGACAAGCGCTTGCGATCCGTCTTGCTATCTCTAAATCACTTGTTGTTCTCAACGAAGATTACAAGAGTACCCTAAAACGAGCAGACTTACTTTCTCGTGATCCAAGAGAAAAAGAACGTAAAAAGTTCGGCCTCAAGGGTGCAAGAAAGAAGCGACAGTTTACAAAGCGTTAATAGTAACGGAAAAACCCTCCCTAGCGGAGGGTTTTTTGTATGCCTTCGAGCAGCGCCTAATGATATACTAAATACAATGACCAAAGAAGTAATACTCACCGGAATACGCAGTAACGCAGAATTGACACTTGGAAACTATCTTGGTGCTGTTCTTCCTATGGTGCAATTGCAAAAAGAAAAACATGAATCCTATGATCTTCATTTCTTTATTCCTGATTTACATAGTTTTACAACACCTGTTGAGCACAGTACCTTGTATCAGCAAACGATTGATCATTTAAGGACATTTGCAGCCGCTGGGTTTGATCTAAATAACAAGTCTACTAAAATATACCGACAAAGCTTTATACCTGCTCACAGCGAGTTATTTACCATTTTAAATAATTTTGCATATATGGGTGAGCTGAGCAGAATGACACAATTCAAAGACAAGAGCGAGCAAGCCGAAACGGTTTCAAGTGGTTTATTTACGTACCCGGTTTTGATGGCTGCAGATATATTGCTATACGGTGCCTCATGGGTGCCGCTCGGTGATGATCAAAAACAGCATCTTGAATTAACCAGAGATCTAGCGCTTCGTTTTAATAATAAATTTGGAGAAACATTCATTGTTCCTCACGAATGGAACAAACAGTTAGAATTTAGCCACCGAGATAATGGTGTTAGGATTAGAAGTTTATCCAACCCAACAAAGAAAATGAGTAAGTCAGTTGATGATCCTCGGGGTACGATTTTACTATCTGACACCCCTGAAGAAGCGACAAAGAAAATCATGTCTGCTACGACTGATGATTTAGCAGAAGTTGATTTCGATTTTGAAAAGCGACCCGGAATATCCAATCTTTTACAAATTCATTCGCTCCTAACAAATCAAACAATTGATCAAGTGCTTGAGCTGTGGAGAGGTAAAAATAGTTACGGTGATCTTAAGACTGCAGTTTCAAAATCTGTTTCTGACTTCCTTGGAACCTACCATGAGAAACTATCTCAGATCTCTCCTGAAATTGTTGAAACCAAATTAGCTGATGACGAAGCCATTTTGAATGAACGTACAGCAAGCTTACTATTTCATGTGCAGAAATCTGTTGGCCTAAGGAAATAACATGGCAATAACGATCACAAACCACGAGGGCCAAACTCAGCGGGCCGATATTATACTCGCTAATTCATTAACAGATTATTCTCGTGCTGCTTTATCAAAGCTATTCACGAAAGGTTTTGTTACTAAAGAGAATGAAAAGATTAAAGCAGGCGCTAAAATACGCCCTGATGAGACTTTTCGGGTTGAACTGGAAGAACTTGAAAAGCCTGCTGAAGTGCTTGACCTTCCTATCATTTATGAAGATGACAACGTTATTGTTATAGATAAGCCAGTTGGAGTTATTTCTCATGCACGGGGAAAATATTGGAACGAAGCCTCGGTTGCTTCATTTGTGCGGGATAAGGTAAAAAACCTAGACGGCGAGCGTGCAGGTATTGTCCACCGGCTCGATAGAGCAACGAGCGGAGTTATGATTTGTGCTAAAAATGCAGAAACCCTATCAATGTTGCAGAAGCAGTTTTCTCAACGTAAAACTAAAAAAATATATTTTGCAGTTGTCGAGGGAACACCTGAACCGTCCCATGCTGTAATCGAAGTACCACTTGGAAGAAATCCAAACAAACCACAAACTTTTCGAGCAGATAAGTCTGGCAAGATATCTAGTTCTGAATATGAAGTCATAAAACACAATAATGAATATGCACTCCTTCGACTAACTCCTAAAACGGGTAGAACGCATCAACTGCGCGTGCATCTTCAGTACGTAAAGCACCCAATACTCGGTGATGAGCTATATGGGGACTCGAAAGCAGAAAGACTCTTCTTGCATGCGCAAAGTCTTGAAATAACCCTCCCAGGTGGAGATCGTAGAGTGTTCGAAAGTGAAGTGCCCGCTATTTTTGATCAAAAAGTGAGTTAGTCGTGAAACTTCTGTTACACCCAAAAGCAAAAGCTCGATATGATCAGATTATTTCTGACCCCCCGCACGCACTACTGCTTGTTGCACCCGCTGGAAGCGGAAAAAAATATCTTTTAGCAAAGCTTGCTCTCGAAATTACAAATGGCGTACCGGGCAGAATAATAACCATAACTCCAGAAGACAAAAAGAAAACAATATCAGTAGAACAGATTCGTGAACTCAAGGTACAGCTTAATAATAAATATAATGAGAATAGGGTAGTATTAATACCTAACGCGCAGCTTTTAGGCATTGAAGCGCAAAACACCATTCTTAAAATTTTAGAAGAACCACGACCATCGACTATATTTTTGTTAGGAGTAACGAATAAACTTGATGTTATAGAAACCATACAATCAAGAACGCAATTATGGTTGATTCCTGAGCCCACAGAACAACAAATATACGAATTCTACGCAAACACGCCCAGAGTTGATTTATCTAAGGCTATCGCTATAGCTGGCGGAAGAGTTGGTCTTTTGTCGGCGATGCTTGCTGAAGATTCTGATAACAATCTTATTGGTGCTATTGAAGATGCTAAATTAGTACTGCGAGAAACTACATTCGACCGCTTAACACGTATTGATATTTTAGCTAAGAAGACACCTGAAACAGCGCTTCTACTTGAAGCACTATTGCTAATAACTAAGGCAGCTATGGAGGGGGCGGCAAAGGCAAATACCAGGACATTAACTTCATGGCATAAGAGACTGCAGTATGTAATGGAGGCAAAAATGCTCCTCAGCCAAAACGTAAATTCTAAACTAGTATTGACCCAGCTTTTCATCAAATTGTAATAATTTGGTATAATAGAAGTCTAAATGACAGAATTATTATTACTCGCACTGTTGTCTTATTTTGCAATACGTTCCACGTATAACGTTACTGACAATATAGAAGAAATATCAGATAAAATAGGTAACAGATTAGGCAAGCTCTGGGAAGTTGCAGCTCAGGGTATGCGTGAGAATAAACTTCTACGAGCTGAAAAAGCACTCTTAACAATCTTAAAAATAGATGAGAAAAACGCTGCAGCATATAATCGTTTAGGAATTCTTTATGCAAAACAAAAAGAATTTAAGGATGCGATTGATTGTTTCGAAATCGCTTCATCAATTGAAAAGAGTGCTTCATCTCTTCATAATTTAGGGCTCATATATTATGAAACTGGAGATTACAGCCGAGCTGCAGTAGCATTCGAAGAAGCAATCGCGCTTGATGAGGGGATGGCAGCAAGGCATATCGCCTATGCAAAGGTACAAGAAAAACTCAGCAATGATAAGAAAATGATTTCAGAACTTGAACGAGCTGCAGAACTAGAGCCTAATCGCGAAACATACTCTCTTCTTCTGCATGCTTATGAAGTTAAAGGGCTAGAAGACAAAACAAAAGTGCTCAAAGCCAAGATTCATAAATTAGCTCAAGGTGCTCGTAAAAACGTAAAAAAGAAACGTCTTCAGCGTCCTTCGCGCGTAGTAATATAAAAAAAGTACCAGTTTAACTGATACTTCATTAGTGGTGCAGGGAGAGGGATTCGAACCCCCGAAGGCGAATGCCAACAGATTTACAGTCTGCCGTGTTTAACCACTTCACTATCCCTGCATAAGGACATGTATAAACATGTCCTGTTTCATTACGAAACACCTCTCGGACTGCACCTCACTGCATTCCGATAGTTTAGATACTCTCGCACGGTATCTAACGATCGCAACATTAGTATGTTGAACGTTTGGAGCCGACAGAGGGATTCGAACCCACGACCCGCTGTTTACAAAACAGCCGCTCTAGCCACTGAGCTATGTCGGCACTAATATAAAGCTGCTTAATAAAGAGCCAGTGGATATGGTATCAAAATAACCCCTTTGTTACAACACCCGTAAGATAAGATTGCACAGAGCTCAACAGATTGGTAGAATTAGTAGCATTGTGCCGTTGTAGCTCAGTGGTAGAGCACTTCCATGGTAAGGAAGGGGTCTCGGGTTCAAATCCCGACAACGGCTCCAAATATATCAATTTTAAGATGAATAACTCTTGTATTAATACCAGAAAAATGTTATTCTTTACTCTGAATTTCAATAAAGGTAAATAAATGGCTAAGAAAACGTTAAAGCGTAAAATCATAGGACTTGTATGTGAGAATTGTGGTCAACGACACCACTATACTGTTAAAAATACTCAAAATACACCTGACAAGATTACTCTACGTAAGTATTGCCCTACAACTCGTAGCTATACTACTCATACTGAAACGACCAAGAACCTTGGCCGTAACGTAGTAAAAGCAAAGAAGTAGTAGTTTTTGCTGAATTAAGGGTTTAACCCGGTGGGCTGATGTCTTATGTTAGAAACTAATAAAATACGAAACATTGCAATTATTGCACACGTTGACCATGGTAAAACCACTATTGTTGATGCCATTTTAAAGCAATCAAATACTTTTCGCGATAACCAGGCTGAAATGCAAGCTACTCTTATTATGGATAGCGGTGATCAGGAGCGTGAGCGTGGTATAACGATTAGCGCTAAACAAACTGCGATCATTTACCAGGACTACCGAATTAATATTATCGACACACCTGGTCACGCAGACTTTTCTGGTGAAGTAGAACGAACTATGAATATGGCTGACGGCTGCCTCCTGATTGTAGACGCACAAGAAGGGCCTATGCCGCAAACAAAATTTGTACTTAAAAAAGCACTCGAAGCAGGCTTGAAACCAATTGTTATCATCAATAAAATTGATAAAAGAGACTCACGAATCATTGAAGTAGAAGATGAGATTGCTGATCTGTTTCTTGATCTCGCTGTTGATGACTCACAACTGCATTACCCAACTTTCTATGCAATTGGCAGGGAAGGTAAAGCTTGGGATTCACGACCTGAAGACATCACGGAAGAAGCTGACCTAAGAGTACTTCTTGACGCGATTCTTACTGAAGTTCCAGCTCCTAAAGGAAACAAAGATGAGCCATTCCAAATGCTTATCACAGCACTTTCATGGGACAATTTCTTAGGAAAATATGCCATTGGCCGCATTAACCGTGGAAGCGTTTCTGTTGGTCAACAAATCACTCTTATTAAAAAAGATGGAACCAAGACTAATATAAAAGCAGATAAGATTTTTGCTTCACAAGGGCTCAACCGTCTTGAAATGAAACAAGCCATTGCAGGAGATATCGTTTCCATTACTGGAGTAGGTACTGCGCAAATTGGCGAAACGCTAGCTGATCCTGCAAATCCAGATGCACTACCAGTTCTAAAGGTTGAGGACCCAACGCTTAAGATATCGATTCAACCTAACTCGTCTCCCTTCAAAGGGCAAGAAGGCGAATTCACGACATCAAGGCAAATTGGCGAAAGATTACAAAAAGAACTAGAAACAAATATTGGTCTTCATGTTGAAGATGAAGGTATTGGATTCTTAGTTGCTGGTCGTGGTGAATTACACTTGTCTGTACTAATTGAAACTATGCGACGAGAAGGCTTCGAACTTGAGGTTGGCCGACCACAAGTTGTAACCAAAGAAGTCGATGGAAAAATGATGGAGCCTGTCGAAGAACTAACTGTCGAAGTTCCTGATGAGCATGTGGGGCCAGTACAGCAAGAACTTGGCATGCGACGTGCGGAGCTTATTAAACAGGAATTAACAGGCCGTGGTGTTACGCGACTTATATATCGTATTCCTACACGTGCTTTGCTTGGACTTCGTAATATCCTTCTTACAAACACCCGTGGAACAGTGGTCATGTATAGCTTAATGCTTGGCTATGAACCAATTGGCACTCCACTACCTCGTTTAAGAAGTGGTGTTCTTATCGCATTTGAGACCGGCACTGCAACACCTTACTCTTTGCAAAACGTTGAACAGCGTGGAACAAGCTTTGTAGGTCCAGGAACGAAAGTATATGCAGGACAAATTATTGGTCTAAATACAAGAAGCGATGACATGGAAATCAATGTTGTTAGGGAAAAACAACTTACTAATATGCGAAGTAAGAGTAGTGATGGTACCGTTCAGTTAACGCCTCCTATCGACATGAGTCTAGAGGAATGTCTTGATTTTATTGAAAACGATGAACTGCTTGAAGTTACACCTGAATCACTTCGTCTACGAAAAAAACTTTTAGATCCAAACAAGCGAAAAAGAGCTCCAAAAATATAGCTAAATACCTGCGACGTAAGGTACCATGGGGGGACGATGAAACAAATAGAGGCGCTCGCAGTTATGATGTCAGGAAAATCAGTCCTTCTTACAGGCGCAGCTGGGAGTGGAAAAACGTTTGTATTAAATCAATTTGTTCGTAACTCGCGAGCTATCGGAAAATCGATTGCCGTTACTGCAACTACAGGACTTGCAGCCACTCATTTAAATGGCACAACCATTCATGCGTGGTCGGGTATTGGAGTCCATGATGAATTACCCGCAGAACATATCCTTCGAATGCCAAAGCAACGTAGAGATATCATAGTGGATACAGATATTCTTGTTATTGATGAAATAAGTATGCTCCATGATTTTCGTCTTGATATTGTTGATACAGTTTGTCGTGAAGTCAGAGATGTGAATCTTCCTTTTGGTGGTATACAGGTTGTATTATGTGGTGATTTCTTTCAACTCCCTCCGGTTAACCGTTCTGATTCAAAAAGTGGTGGGTTTATTACTAATTCAAAGATATGGGACGAGAATATATTTGAGGTATGTTATCTAGAAGAGCAACACAGGCAAAAAGACGATCAATCGTATAGCGATATTTTAAACGGTATTAGAGAAGGGTATCTGAAGCCTTCACAAATTAAATTACTTACTGATCGAAAAACTGTGGTCGATGATCCATGGCAACCAACAACAAAACTGTTGACCACAAATGTTGATGTAGACGTTATAAACCAAGAACATTTGAGTCAGCTTGATGGAAAACAATATGAATTTGAAATGACCACTTCTGGCAGCAAAAAATTTGTTGAGCAATTAATGAGATCATGTCTAGCTCAACAGACGTTAGTACTTAAAAAAGGTGCGCATGTAATGTGCATCAAAAATAGCTTAGATCGCAAATATGTTAATGGCTCGCTTGGAGTAATTGAAGACTTCGAACCAATTAATCACTATCCAAAAATACGATTGATCACTGGCAAACTAATCGTTCTTAAACCAGACACATGGGAACTCGTTGATGGAGATAAAAGGCGTGCTGCAATAACACAACTACCTATTCGTTTAGCATGGGCTATAACGGTTCATAAGAGCCAGGGTATGACACTAGATTCAGCGAGAATAGACCTTCGAAATGCTTTTGTTGAGGGTATGGGCTACGTTGCATTATCTAGAGTTAGAGGACTTAAAGACCTATCACTTGATGGTCTCAACGGAATTGCGCTGCGTGTAAGTAAGGATGCTAAGAACATAGACATGATACTAAGAGATAAAAGTGAACAGACATTAATCGAAAACAAAGACGTTATCGAGGCTTTTCTCAGTAAGAAAGATGAAATAATTATCGAGCCAATCCCAAAAACTAAAGTTAACTGGGCGGACAAAGTTAACAAGATGCGTGAAGAATACCCCAATGCGTATAAGCCATGGCAAGATAAGGATGACAAAAAGCTAGTCTTATCCTTTACGAAAGGGAAGACGATTGAACAGTTAAGTAAATTACTCGGCCGACACAAAGGCAGCGTTAGGGAAAGACTAAAGAAACACCTCGGTGAGGATATATTCTCTTAGTAGTATTTTTTCAGTTTTTTTCGTAAGATAGAAGATGTATTTATAGGGGAGTAGCTCAGTTGGTAGAGCACTGGTCTCCAAAACCAGGTGTCGCAGGTTCGAGTCCTGTCTCCCCTGCCATTTCGTTTAAATATCGCAAGTTTAATTAAGCATAACTCGTTTCTGATAAAATAATCTAATGACAAGAATTTACTTCGAACCACATAGTATTAGTTTAGACAATGAATCAGGACTCGCTAGTGGTTGGAACGATGTAGATTTGTCGGAAGAAGGCATTAAGCGTCTTAATGAACAATGGCCAGATAGATACAAAGATAGAAAAATAGACGCTATATTCTGCTCTGATATGCAACGTACTTATAAATGTGCAGTCGTTATAAGTAAAGATAAAAATATACCAATTTATATAGATACACGTCTTAGAGAGTGCAATTATGGAGATTTTACTGGGAAAGATAAAAAGCTAATAAATTCCGAGAAAGTTAATAGAATTGATATATCCTTCCCCAACGGTGAAAGCTATAAACAATGCATCAATAGAATGAAAGAGTTCTTAGAATATCTTAAATTAAATTATTCAGATAAAACGGTTTTAATAATAGGTCATAGGGCTACTCAATATGGACTTGAGAATTATATAAATCACAAGGATATTAAGGAATGCATTACTGAACCTTGGGAATATCAGCCTGGTTGGACATATTACTTATAACATTGAAATCATCCGAATATGTTATACAATAAGCTTAAGAATAAATTAAAAAGGACTTAAACTATGGAATCAAAACAAAATAAAGCTCATAAAGATGTTCCAACAGAGCTAGTTCAAGAGACAGCACCAATAACAACGCCAATAGCTGCAACGTCCAAAAAAACCAATACCTTGGCTATAGTTGCATTCATTTTTGCATTTCTGGTTTCACCAGTCGGCCTTATTCTAGGAATAATAGCCTTAGCAAAAATTAAAAAAAATCAAGAAGGTGGTAAAGGGCTTGCTATCGCATCGATAATTATTTCCATCGTAATTACTGCAACACTAATCTTATTTACAATCCTCACTTTATTTGTATATCATAAGGTAAGTAAGGTAATTAATAATAGTAACGAAAGTAGCTCTACAACCTCAAGCTCTTTTGATTGTAGCCATGATATAACTGCCAGTGAAGTCGATACAATGCAATCTACTGCAGCTACATTCGCTAACTACATCTCTAATAGTAACTATAGTGCTGCTTACAAAATGTATACTAATACTACTCAACCCCCGGTCAATCTAGAAGAATTTACCAAGTACTTTAATGATGAATTAGGCAAAGAGTTAACTAATGCTTTACCTGTTTGGACTGCTTGTGAAGTAATAGATGGTGAACCAAATACGGCTCTCTACTTTATAATGTATCAAGATGATGTTAGCAAACCAAAGGATAAATATCAGACTTACAGTATAGCTACTTTCGACCCTTCGCTAAAGATGGTTGTGGAAATTTATGACGTGGTTACAAATGAGGCTAAAACTTTCCCTGGTTCCACTAACGATACACTGAATTATAAAAATGCATTGCAATCATACGAGAGTAAAATCTTGGATAATATAAATGGTAAGCCAACCCCCGGTTCAAAAGAGATGGTCTCAACAAGAGGCTTCAAGCTACCACTCTAAGTACACAATTATCGAAGATAAATCAAAACATAATAATTATTGAAAAAATCTGAACGTAAAAAGATATTTCACTTATTAGTACTTAACCACCTAGATACAGTTTATAAGTCTAGTATATTCGGTCCCCAATGTGATTTACGCATTAACATCGGCGTGGGTATACAGTGTTTCAGTATTACTGTACTGTAAAATAGGGGTTGGAGTAGTATGGAAAGCTTCTCTCGCGATTTTCTCATTTGTATTACTGGTTATCTCACTAGTTCTTTCTTAATAGAATGAGCGCGACACGAAAATGACAATAAGCCTATCCTAGTATTCTTGCCTGGCATGCATGGACGCGATTACAGCTAAAGTAATCTATGCACATAGCAGGCTCTAATGCTTTTAGCCAGAGTAAGGCTATATCAAGACTGATTCAAGGTTTTTTCGATTACTACGAACCTGAGGGGCTTTTTTGGCGACACCAATCCTATAAAGTGCAACAGGAACGGGTACGTTCGCTACTGCTGCAACCTTAGGCGCTGTAAGTTTCTCGTCAATTGCTATTGAAAAAGGATGATATGAATAGCCGAGGGCATTAATAATAACCCATGATCGAAGTAGATTACGGCCTGCCTCAAAAAGCGTTTCTGGCTTCATATCTTTTGCGCTGAGAACGGCAGCCATCGGTGCTGCCGTAAACATTGATACGTCGCGGGTAGAATAAAGTCGCTGCAGTAATTTAGATTTAAAATGGCCTCTCCAAAAAGCGAATTTAATTAATACTGTAGCAAGAGGGCTAATGTTCATAAGTTTAGAACTAAACCCATCAGGGGCGTCGAGTGAGCTTCTATACCAGACGTCTAAATCATGAACGAATCGCGGGTTTGCCCACGAAAGCATACTCGCTTCCATAACTATTTTCTTGAGCTTAATTGGATCAACGAGCACATTGTTATATTCTTGTAACTTTTTAATTAAATCCTGGGTGAGCGGCTGCTTCGTATAATGATTTCTATTTGTCACTCGCTTGGGAACCCATTCGTTCAAGATTCCTTTAACTGGGTTAGGGTCTTCTGAGATTGTTACTTTTGCGATGTACATATCTTCGCCATTTTTTGTAAAAACGGGTGTGATCACGGTTTTGAAACCATAATTCGGTGCTTCAAGTTCTAAATTCTCCGCAAACGCACCCATAGTAAGGTAGGCGTCTCGATCGTCAGGATCTTCAGGTAGATAGTCATTATGGTCATAGTGAAGTTCGTAGGTAACCTGGTCTGCGAGTGGCTTAATTTTCCATGGCTGGGCATTATGAGCTGAAGGTGAACGCAGGGCTGCAGTCAATAGATCAATATGCTTGGGATTAACGTTACTTAGGTTTGACATTAGCCGTATCCTCTTTTTTCGTATTAATTATGTACTTACGTTTTATTCTATCACTCATACCAGTAAATGGGCCTTCACCGATCTTAAATACTTTAACTTCAATGTCTCCAGCTTTAGGATCTTCCTTAAGAGAAGTCCTGAAGTCCCTACTATTAATACTTAGACGGTTAATTATTCTTTTTTGTAGGTCTCCCTTATCTACCGCTTTAACTTCTACTCCATCATTAAGTTCAATATATATAATTGGTCGAGGTTGCCCGGTGCTATCTTCAACGAGCTCCATGGCGAAGCCCTTTATTTTTCTTTCTTCAGTAGCTGGAACATCACCAAATATACCTTGCTCTACATCTTCAGGGTAAATATTAGCCCCTAGATAGGAGATGGTGCTATCACTTCGACCACCAATATAGAGGAAGGGAAGCTTAGAATGCTTTTTGGCAAAGGGAAGTGGTGCTTCTCGAAGCGGATCAAGACCATATTTTTTACAAATTGAAATCACACGCTCAAAATCTAAATGACCACCGATGTCATGTACGTTGTAGCGCAGCCGTGGCGAAAGTGCTTCAGAACGATTAACCGTTACCGTGAGCTCACCGTCTTTATTTTTTTCTACATAGTAATCAAGCGGATCATATTGAAAGAGCATCGGGAGCCGTCTTGCATCACCAAATAGCTCACTAGCAAGTTCAGGATTATTAGCAGCTTTTTGCCGTATCCATGTACTAAGGGGAAACTCAGAGGCAACACCAATATCAAGATCACTCGCACCATAAGCTGAAGTAATAATATGGAAGTGTTTCAATAATTCAGATCGAAGCGTCTCGCTCATTGCTTCGCCGCCGACAATTCCAATTAGATTATATTCAGACCAATTCAATCCATTTTTGATTCCGTATTCAATTAATTCAAGCAAAAAAGGTGGATAGCCAGTAATTACGTAGGTTCTGCCCGGCCCAAGAATTTGAAATACACTCAGCATTTTTTCGGCATCGGGCCCAGTAGACTTTAGTATGCCGTTTCGAACTAACGCCATACTAACATTTGTGCCTGTTGCCCACGCACCCATCGAGAAGCCATTTATGGTCACTATATTAGGGCCATACATGTAGGTCGCTAAACGACTTAGTGTTTTTCGCATTACTTCAAGTTCAGCGTGGCCCCGAATCCAACTATAGGGCTTTCCTGAAGAACCTGAGCTTTCATCTATTTCCGCATCACGTAATGGTATAACGCCTCCCACGCATCGTTGAGCGATTGAATATTGATCAATGTAATTCTTTTTATCGGTATCAGGAATAGTAGAAACAAAGTCTGCGTAACTATTAGTTGCTGATTTAATTTTGTGCTTATCTATAAAGTCTTTGTAAGCTGGGACACTGCTATATGATTTTTCTAGCTGCATCGCAGCGGCAATAGTGCTTAGTTTGCTACTCAGTTTATCACCAAGGCCACTCGAGATCAGCATATTAAATAATGTTTGGTTGCGTAAAGACAATGACCGGGCCTTCTTGGCAGCTAAAACGTATGCTTTATCTTTGTAACTTATTTTTATTAGTGAATATTTCATACAATTAACCTTTTTTGATCATCATTAACATAAGTATATACAATTTTTTGTAATTTATTTCGTATATCTAAATTTTCTCAACCTCAATTTGGTACAATAAAATCATGAAACTGCAGATAAATACTTCAGTCGTCTCTGACGGATCAATGAAAATTATTGATGAAGAAACTCGACAATCTGTTATGGAAAATCGGGATAAATATTTGAAGAAGAACGGCATTGATCCCAAAAACACCATTCTTGTTAAAATAATCTATGAAACTAATAACTTTTGTAAATATAAAGTGGTTAAAACAAGTGATCGGGGTGATGGTTTCTCTAGACCTTCTTCTATCACTGCAGATGCGCTTTGTACTGACGAATATGAAACTGCGCTATTTCTTCCTATCGCCGATTGCATCGGAGCAGTCATATATAGTGAGCGGAATCATGCACTTATGGTTTCTCACCTAGGACGACATAGTATTGAGCAAAACGGTGCCTTTAAATCAGTCCGGTATTTTATGGAACAATATTCGCTTAATCCAGAAGATATATCTATATGGATGAGTCCATCAGTTGGAAAAGAAACCTACCCATTACATAACTTCAATAATCAAAGCCTTAATGAAGTCGCCCGATATCAATTTATACAAGCTGGAGTTAACATGGATAAAATCCAGGATGAAGGTATCGATGTAGCTACGCATCCTGATTACTATTCACACAGTTCATTTCTCAAAGGAAACCAGCCAGATGATGGCCGGTTTGCTATTGTTGCAGTCTTACATAAGTAACAATCATGAGTATTTACAATAACCATTATATCTGATATAATATGTTTAATTCTGTTGAGGTAACTCCAGAAAGATTTTTAACAAACAGATTAGTTATTTATTCAATGGGAATATGCATTTGTATGTTCGAATATATATCCCCATTGAATATCCGTTCTCTTATAAGGAAATTCCTTTTAAGATTATGATGGGAGAAACGTGGCGCTACAGTGGCTACAGACGGGAAACAGAAACAGCGAAGGGTCATGAGTGCTGAGCACAAAGAGGCGCTGAGCATTGGCAGAGTTCAATCTGCTGCTGTTCGCAAGTATCTCGAGATTGCTCTGGAAACTAAGCCCAAGCGAGGCAGGAAGCGCACTGCTGCTTCCGTCGCCCTCCAGATTGAGAAGCTTACCAAGATTATCGACAGTCCGAGCACTGGCATAATCATTAAGCTCAAGTCTCTTTCTAACCGAGCAATGCTTCAAGATGAACTCGCCAGGATTAATAGTGCGGCTAATACAAAAAGTCGAACTGAGATCGAAGGTGCGTTCATCAACCACGCGAAAGCGTACGGTGAAGCTCACGGGATTCAGAAGAAGACGTGGCTTGAAATTGGTGTTGACCCAAAAATTCTTGCGAAAGCAGGCATCAGGTAGTCAACTGCCAAAGAGCATCAGCAAACAGCCCACTGTTTCTCCATATAACTAGTACTGTTTGTTGTTGCTCTGTAAATATTTTAGTTACACTGATGAGCTGTAAACAGCGAAAGCAACAAAAAATTCAATAACACTGTTTTAAAAGATTTGCAATGTTGCTACACTTGTAGACATGAATAAGACTTCTTTCACGCAACCGGTGGTTATATATATGTATGGTTTGCCTGGATCAGGTAAAACATTTGTAGCCCGCCAGTTAGCTGAAGCGCTTGGCATGGCTCATATTAGTTCTGACCGTTTACGATTTGAACTGTTTGATGAACCTCTTTACGATAAAACTGAGCACATGGTTCTCACTAACCTCATGAATTACATGACTGAACTCTTTATTGATGCCGGTCAGAGTGTCATTTATGACCTCTCGGCGAGCCGAATAAGTGACCGAAAGATGCTGCGCTCACTTGCGAAGAAAAAAGGGGCAAAAGAATTAATGGTTTGGATTCAAATCGATGCTGACTCTGCTTATGCTCGATCGATATCCAGAGATAAGAGAAAAGCTGACGATAAGTTTTCAAATAACTTAACGAAACCCCAATTTGAATTATTTATGAAAGGCATGCAAAATCCTGTACAGGAAAACTATATTGTCGTGAGCGGCAAGCACGTCTTTAGCAGCCAAAAAAATACTATTGTTCGTCGCCTCATTGAAGCAGGCCTTATTGCAATGAACGATGCAACTGCACCAATTGCAAAACCAGGAATGGTTAACCTTGTATCCCGAGCTCAATCTCAAATGGGACGGGTCGATTACTCTCGACGCAACATTGATATAGGGTAGAAAAAATGCCAGTAAAACAATTTGTCGTACCTGATCTCGGTACTATTTCTGTATATAAGCGGAAGGGAACTAAGCAACTTAGTATTCGTTTTTCTGGCAATCAACTAAAAGTAACGCAACCCGCTTGGATGCCATACCAGACAGGCCTCAGCTTTGCCATGACACAAAAGAAATGGATCCTTGCTCACGTGCCAACTCAACAAGCGATAGAGATTAAGAATGGAGATCGTTACGGTAAAGAACATATCCTCAGAATTATTCCGAGCACTGAGACTCGAACTAGAATCACTAAGAATGAAATTCTTATATATTGCCCGAGCAATAATACGTCACTAACTGAGGAGTATATTCCGATAGCGAAAAAAGCTATCTATAGAGCACTCAAAAAGGAAGCAGCCGATCTGCTGGACAAGAGGCTTACGATGCACGCAAACAACCATCATTTCAAATACAAAAACGTCTCATTCAAAAGTATGAAAAGTCGATGGGGCAGTTGCAATAGTAATCGCGAGATTACACTCAACATATATCTTTTAATGCTGCCTTGGGAACTCATAGATTATGTTATTTTCCACGAACTATCACATACGCTTCACTTGAACCATAGTGCTGCTTTTTGGGAACAGGTTTCCGGGCACATCCCTAACTACAAACTGCTTCGTAAAGAGTTAAAGCAAAACCAGGCTGCCGTTATGGCACTTCGCTAGCACTGTGTACTCATTTCACTATATAATAATGCTAATGGTAGATAAATCACTTCACGCTTCACTTGACCACGAACAATTACTTTCACTCGTCAACAGTATGGCTGATGCAGTTATTGCTGTAGATAATGATCAAAGAATAACAATGTATAACGGCGCAACGCTAAACCTTTTGGACATCAACAGCGATCTCCGCGGTGAAAAATTATCTCACGTACTCACCCTAAATGACCAAGATGACAAAGAAATTGATCTTCGCAAGTTAATTACATCAATCACTACATCTTTTGTAAGTCGAAACATAAAACTCGTTTACCCAAACGGGGAAACCTGTAATCTCTATATCAGCATTTCACCGGTGCATTTATCAAAAGGAGTAGAGCTTACGAAAGCGCACGTTCTTTTAATGCGCGATATTACAAAAGAAAAAAGTCTTGAACAAGAACGCGACGAATTTATTTCTGTTGTTAGTCATGAACTTAGAACTCCCGTAACGATAGCTGAGGGGAATATCAGTAATGCCATGCTGCTTTTAGCTAACGTCAAGAACACACCAGAAGTTATTACTAAAAGCTTGGAGGATGCACACCGACAGGTAGTTTTTCTCGCAAACATGATTAATGATCTGGCGACCTTATCACGAGCAGAACGAGGTTCACTATCGCTCGACATTGAGCGGGTTAATGTACGAGAACTTATTTCTGAACTCTTTGACATTTACAAAAAAGCTGCTGAGGAAAAAGGGTTACATTTCAGTGAACATTGCGATACTGATCTCAAACTGCTTTCCACTAATCGGCTATACTTAAAGGAAATTCTGCAAAATATACTAGATAATGCAATTAAGTATACCGACAAAGGTAAAATAACCATTCAAGCGAAAAAGAAGGGCAATTCGGTGATTTTTGCTATTAGCGACACAGGTCATGGCATCGCTAAAACCGATAAAGCAAAAATATTCACTAAATTCTATCGTTCAGAAGACTACCAAACACGTTCACAAAACGGCACCGGTCTAGGGCTTTACATTACATCAAAGCTCGCAAGTTTAATCAGGGCTACGATTGACGTAGAGTCAGAAATTGGCCAAGGCTCTACCTTTACGGTAACTGTTCCTGACTTCGATTCTCATATTGACTAATCTCTTTTATAGGGGTATGATTGACATTGACTTCCTAAAGAACCTATCTTTAGGATTTTTTAATTGGAGAAAATATGGCAGAAAAGAAGGTGCGTCTCAAAAAAACAGCTGAAACTGTTCGTGAACGAGCGGATAAAGTTACTTCCAAAGAAGTTAAACCTGCGTCTCGTAAGCTTCCGAAAGTTAATCGTCCTTTAAGTGTACTTAGGAGAAAAACTAAAAAAACAACTGTTTCTCGATCAAAAACGATTGAAAAGAAACGACGTTTCAAGCTCATTCCTCGTTTCTTCCCAGAAGCCTGGACGGAACTTAAGCTCGTTACTTGGCCTACCAAAAGGGAAGCAGCACGTTTAACAGGCGCTGTCCTCATCTTTGCAACCTTTTTTGCAATATTTGTTCAGTTACTAGATTTTGTATTTAATAAATTAGTTAAGGAGATATTCCTCAAATGAGTCGGTACATTTCAAGCAAACAATGGTATGCAATTCATACCTACAGCGGCTACGAAGAAAAAGTAGCTGAAAGTATCCGCCAACGAGCTGAAAGCTTAGACATGGCAGATAAGATTTTTAGCGTACTTGTACCTAAGGAAAAGCAGATCGAAATAAAGAACGGTAAAAGAAAAGTTGTTGAAAAACGAATTTTCCAAGGATACGTACTTGTTCAGATGAAACTTTCTGAGGATGCATGGTATATCGTTCGTAATACACCAAACGTAACTGGTTTCGTTGGAAGTGGTACAGAACCAACTCCAGTGAGCAGTGACGAAATGGAAAAAATCAGCAAGCGAATGGGCGTTGATCAACCAAAGCACAAAATCGACTATAAAGTTGGCGAAGTGGTTAGTATCATTGACGGACCCTTCAAGGGATTTGATGGTTCTATTAACGAAATTGATACCCAAAAAGGTAAGATCAAAGTACTTGTTAATATGTTCGGTCGTGAAACACCTGTTGAACTTGATAGTCTTCAAGTTAAGCGCGTCTAATCTATTAGACAAAACACTGTATATCTGTTAAAATAAACTTAAGTTACGCACTTCAATTACGAAGGAGAGTAAGTAGGACGCTTCTACATCCGAACACTCGAAGAAAGGGATCAATTATTATGGCAGCAGCTGTAAAAACTAATTTAAAAATGAAAATCAAAGGCGGCCAAGCCTCAGCAGCGCCACCCGTTGGAAGCTCACTTGGTCAACATGGTGTAAACATGATGGACTTCATCAACCCATTCAACGATGCTACTAAGGATCGCATGGGCCAAATGCTTACCGTTCATATCACTATTTTTGATGACCGAACTATGACATGGCGTATTGTTGGTACTCCAACTGACGATCTTATTCGTGCAAAGCTTGGTGTCCAAAAAGGATCAGGCCGACCGAATACTGAAAAACTATCTAAGAAATTATCACAAAAAGATCTTACAGAAATTGCGGAAGCAAAAGCTAAAGATGTAAATGCTGACGATATCGAATCTGTTAAGAAGATGGTAGCCGGTACTGCTCGCAGTATGGGTGTTGAAGTAGAGAACTAGAAATTAATTATTGTGGGAGTTACTTAAAAGGGTAACGTTTGACCACGAAAGGACAAGACAATGGCTACAAAGAAAAATAATGACGAACTCGTTACCGCTGAAAAGAAAGCGGTAAAAAAAGTTACTAAAAAAATCCCAGAGCTTGTTGAAACAGAAACAATTGCAGAAGTAATTGTTGACGAGACCAAGAAGATCGAAAAGACAGAAAAGCTTGCTAAAGCTGGTAAGCGAAGTGCTAAGTCTCAAAAAGAAACTGAAGAGAAAATTGTTAAGGAAGAAAAGAAAGCAGCCAAAGAAGATGCGCCTGTTGCACCTAAAGTAGTCGTTAAAACTCGTACTCGAGTTGAGCGAAAAGGGAAGAAATTCCAAGAAGTTGCTAAACTAATCGACCGCAATAAAGAATACACTCTTAAAGAAGCAGTAGAGCTTGCTCAGAAGACTGCAAAAGTTTCTTTTGATTCAACGCTTGAACTACACATTAAATTAGGCGTCGATCCTCGGCATGCTGACCAAAACTTGCGTGCAAACGTTGTTCTACCTGCAGGAACTGGTAAAACAGTTAAGATTGCAGTGTTCACCGATCATGATTCAGTAGCAGCTGCTAAAAAAGCGGGCGCTGACATTGCTGGAAGTGACGATTTCTTACAACAGCTCGACAAAGGTATTATCGATTTTGATGTTTTAATCGCATCTCCGTCTGTTATGCCTAAACTCGGTAAGTACGCACGTATCCTAGGACCAAAAGGCCTTATGCCAAGTCCGAAAAGCGGTACTGTAACAGCTGATGTTGCAAAAGCAGTATCTGAAGCTAAAGCAGGACGTGTTGAATATCGTGTTGATAGCACTGGTATCGTACATCTCGGTGCTGGTAAAGTAAGCTTTAAAACTGAAGACCTTGTGAAGAATGTGCGCGTTGTGCTTGATAGTATCAAGACTTCAAAGCCTGCATCTTTAAAGGGAAATTACGTGCTTTCGATCTACTTGTCTACAAGCATGGGACCAAGTGTTCGCGTTAGTAACACTGAACTTTAAGATATATTCTCTTAAACAAAATAGACCCACACTAGTTGTGGGTTTTTTGTTATACCTATATTTGCTATTATACGTATAACGAGTGGGGGAATAGGAATAGCAGATGGGGTACGAAGCTAGAGTTCTAGCAGATTCAGTAACAGAATTTGATGACAGACTAACCACACTTGAGGTTACGTTTCCTCGGTTTGTTTTACCTGAATTTAATACCCATCGTGTGTTTTCTAGAAACTCTGCAAGTTCTCGTGCGGTGCCAGTTGAAAAAAGACTACTTCAGGTTCTTGATGAACCCGTCTTGCCCGTTGAATGGGGTGCCAATAAGCCAGGCATGCAATCGATAGATATCTTAAGTGAATCTGATCAATTGGTAGCAGAAGCTGAATGGCTTAAAGCCAGAGATCATGCAGTGCTCGGTGCAGTTGCCCTTAATGGCGGTTTTAGTACATTAAAAAATGATATTCTCGCCTACAGAATACGATCTCTTTACGAGGAATATGATGTATCCATCCCAGAGCAAATCCAAGGAGTTCACAAGCAATTTGTTAACAGAATCTTAGAGCCGTTTATGTGGCATACCGTTGTAGTCAGTTCAACTGAATGGGACAATTTCATGGCCCTTCGACGCCACCCAGATGCCCAACCTGAGATACGTAAAGTCGCTGATCTTATGGATGATGCTATAGCTCTATCTGAACCAAGGGAACTTGGGGAAGAAGAATGGCATCTACCTTTTGTGCTTGAAGAAGAACGAGCACTGCCATTCGATATTCTTGCAAAACTGGCCGTAGCACGTTGCGCCAGAGTAAGCTACGAAACACATGACACAGGAAAAATCGATCAAACAAAAGATATTACCCTCCACGATAGTCTTCGCGATTCAGGACATATGTCTCCTTTTGAGCACGTAGCGCGCCCCATGAGCCGGGAAGAATATATGGAAAGTCCGTGGAGCGGCAATTTCCTTGGCTGGCATCAGTACAGAAAAGACATTCCATATGAAGATAATTATCTAGAGGCTCAGCAATGATTCAACGGGTTCGTAGCGGCGCATACAGCAACCGGGAAATAACGCTTGCTCAAATTAATGGGCATATAGTTATCGAGCCTTTTAATGAAGCACAGGTAAATGGCAGCAGCTACGATGTACGGCTTGGCAATTACTACTACAAAATAAAGGATAAAGATGCTTCAAAACCAGCGGTATTCAATCCATATGATACAGAACATATAGCAAATCACTTTGAAGGGCCCTATCAAGCACTCACACATGAAGAAGTCGCTGATCAGCTCGGAATTAGACCACTCAACAATATTCCGCTCCAAAGCGAAGTTATAGTATTCCAGCCCGGAGAACGAATACTTGGCCACACTGAAGAATTCATTGGCATCAAACCCCCGGGAACGACGAGCATGCAAGCCCGAAGCACGATTGGTCGTCTCGGCATTAACGTATGCCAGGATGCTGGCTGGGGTGATCCAGGTTATATAAACCGCTGGACGATGGAACTCTATAACAATAACCAGCTTGATCCGGTTGTTCTAAGTGTTGGTACCCGTATTGCCCAACTTGTTTTTTATCACACTGGTGCCGTAAATGGTGAGTACTCAAAACTGAGTGGCAACTACCAATCAACATCAAGTGATGATATAGGGGCACTTATACAAAGTTGGGAACCATCACAAATGCTTCCAAAAGCACTTAAGGTAGAATAATGAACAAACTTATTTCTTTTACTGGCCAATCAGCACTCGTTTCTTCATCAATGAAGGAGCTGAAAGCAAAACTTGAAGCTATGGGAAAGAAAGTTTCAATTGTGCAACTGAAGTTACCCGCAAAACAAGATGGATCTCCCTACATAGCTAGTACCTATGATACGAACTATCGATATGATAAAACCAAACAATTAGTAGAAAAATATAAAACATCGGATTATGTTTTTATTACCGGCTATACCATTGATACGATGCTGCGAGAAATATCCAAGCTAGGATCAGTATCTGCAATGAAATCGTATTGTTACTGGCTCGATGCGATCGAATCAGTTACTTATCAGATACCGCGAGCAGATATAACGGTCATCATTCGCTCGGCTAAGGCTAAAAACCTCGCCATACTTGAATCGGTTGTTCCTTATGCCATTACAAGCTTACATAGCAAAAACCTCATACAGCTCGTCGATCAGTTACTTGAAGTAAAACAACCCGTCCTAAGTACTCCTAAAAATAAAACAAAAGGGACGCTACTCGATGTAATAGCTACGCTCGGTAAAGGAGACCCGCTTCAGTACAACGAACTTTCTCCGCCAACTGAAAAAGAAAATCCTGACTTGCATGATCTTTTAACTCTTAGAAAACTAGTAGTTAAAGAACTTGGGGAGGATAACTATTATGCGCAAATCATACAGCCACTAGGCACCCCATATTCAATAGAAACCAAGCACCCTAAGCGCTACTCTGATGCAATTGAAAAAGTACTTGATAACTTTGATGGAAACTTCTACCCGAATGAACTTCAGCCTAAAGTTACCTTCAACCCACGAAATGAATTACAACTTGCAGATCAAATTGGTTGGGAATATGGTTATGAAACCAAAAACCTTACCTATATAGAAAAAACGAGGCTTATTGAAACCTGGGCTCAAAGTTCAAATAGAAATAACGATGCATTACGTATCTCATGCCAGCTAACGCTTTCATACCTTGATATTTTTGCTCTACTCAAATCAATTCGGGGCTTGAAAATAACCCTCCAAAAACCATCACCGCATACAGGGTATGTAGACATTTCGGCAGCTCCAGAAAAAATAACTGAAGCAATCGAATACGCGTTCGATCAATCAACCAGATTAAGTGCCATGACGTTAAATATCGGCTACCTACTTATGGGACACAAAAACAATTGTTTGATTGAAATGAGCTACAAGCAACTCCTTCAAATTATTAAGATAAATAAAGAAGCTTCGACTGAACCTACGCAAATGCTTGTGCAGCATCTCGAAGATGAACTAGCATTAGTGTTCCCGTCTATTCTTACAACAATAAAGACGACGCCTAATTTCTAAATAATTCGCTATTCCCTCTATGTGTCAGCGTGGTTGTATACTTACCTAATTGACGGGAGAAGCACTAGATGCTAAAATAGCAGTAATTACCAAAGACAATGACGAGGAAACTTTAATAATGTCATCGAGGTGAAACATCAATAAAACGATATTTCAGTGCCTTTGGTAGAAGGCATTTTTTTATGCTCGGAACTTAACAACAAGGTCGATATAGCAAACTAAACAGGAATATTTTCATGGCTTTAACCAAAGAACAGAAAATAACCGTTGTTGCTGAACTAAGCGAACTTCTAAAGCAGTCAAGAATGACAGTCGTAGCTGAATACCGTGGTATTACAGTGAAATCTATGCAATCTTTACGCCGCGAAGCTAAAGCTAACGGGACAGCAATCAAGGTTGTAAAAAACCGTCTAGTAAAGCAAGCGATCAATAATGTAGATACACTCAAAGGAATTGACGTAGAGTCTCTAAAAGGACAACTTCTCTATGCATTTAATGCAACTGACGAAGTAGCGCCCGCTAAAGCACTCAGCGACTTTTCAAAAAGTGAGCCGTCACTACAATTTATTGGCGCAATTACAGCAGAAGGGCTATTTATTAGCGCTGATGACGTAAAAGCACTCGCAAGCCTACCAGGCAAAAACCAGCTTATTGCTGGCATTATCAACACATTGCAGTCACCTGTAAGAAACACTATGAGCGCGCTCAATGGTAACTTACACGGATACTTGCAAGCAATTGAAGCTTCAAAAGCTTAATCAAACTAAGTAAAGGAATATATTATGGCAGATTTAAAGAAAATCGCTGAGCAACTTGTAAACCTAACGGTTCTAGAAGTAAACGAACTTGGCACAATACTAAAAGACGAATACGGCATTGAACCAGCTGCAGCAGCAGTTGCAGTAGCTGCAGCACCAACCGAAGCAGCAGCAGCTGCAGACGAAAAGAGCGAATATGATGTTGTTCTTAAGGATGCTGGAGCTCAAAAAGTTGCAGTTATCAAGGCTGTTAAAGAAATTACCGGTCTTGGTCTTGGCGAGGCGAAAGCTATCGTTGACGGTACACCAAAAAATGTACTAGACAAGGCTAAGAAAGAAGATGCTGAAGCAGCAAAGAAATCGCTTGAAGAAGCTGGCGCTACAGTAGAATTAGCTTAATTTATTAAGTTTTTATAGAAACACCCCGTAACAGGGGTGTTTTTATTTATCCACAGAAACATAAAAAATACACTTTTCTTTTTTGACAATATAGGCTACCACGTGATACTGTATCGATAATATTGGAGATGAAGAAATAAAAAGTAAATAGGATAACCTGCGATGTCCGATATACCTGAGAAACAAATCAAAAGACTTAAATCACTCATCATAGAAGCTGAGACTAATTTAGCTGCGGCTAAAGAACTTCTGATGAGTCTCGTTGGAGATGATCCAGATATTACGTCAGCAAGCCGTGAAAGTATTAATGGTAAGGTGCTCGAAGGCGTCTTTGATGGACAAAATATGGTTGGATCTGATGGCAAGACCTACCCAGTACCTGCTAACTATGCGAGTAAATCAAAGCTCGTTCAGGGTGACATCCTTAAGCTCACTATCGGTGATGATGGCGCATTCCTCTATAAGCAAATTGGCCCAATTCCTAGAAAACAAGTTGTTGGCGTTCTAACACAGCGTGAAGGGCACTTCTTTGTTGAAGTAGGAGATAAGACCTATCGCATCCTCCTTGCAAGCGTTACTTACTTTAAGGCAAAGCCTGGTGATCAAGTTAGTGTAAACGTTCCTGAAGATGATGTTGATACAGAGTGGGCAGCACTCGAAGCAGCACTCTAATTTAGTTTTCCCCAAGTATCTCTTTTTCCTTGTAGTTACTACAACAGACTTATATTCATAGCACACGTATACTATTTGTACTAAGGGGTCGTATGAGTTTAGCGTTATATAGAAAATATAGGTCACGTTCTCTTGATGAGATTGTTGGACAAACTGCAGTAACTGTAGCGCTTAAGAATGCACTCAAAAGGAATCAATTAAGTCACGCTTATCTTTTTACTGGCCCTCGTGGAGTTGGCAAGACCAGTATCGCTCGAATCTTAGGGTTTGAAATAAATAAACTACCCTACAGTGATGATCTTCCGATTGATATTATTGAAATCGATGCTGCATCAAATAATGGAGTCGAAAAAACAAGAGAACTCATCGAACGAGTATCAATAGCTCCTGTTAGTGCTAAATTCAAGGTATATATCATTGATGAAGTTCACATGCTTAGTAGCGCTTCTTTTAACGCGCTCTTAAAAACGCTTGAAGAACCGCCGGCGCATGTTATCTTTATCCTTGCCACCACCGAATCACACAAAATACCTGAAACAATTTTGTCCCGTACACAACACTACAGTTTCAAATTTGTAGATAAAAAAATAATCGCGACACATCTTAAAGAGATTGCTAATAAGGAGTCCATCCAGATTGATGACGAAGCCCTTGAGCTGGTGGCCCTTCACAGCGGGGGCAGTCTCAGAGACTCATTAAGCCTCCTCGACCAAATTCGCCATGCAAGCAATGCAATTGACGCGTCCGTCGTACGAGATGTCCTAGGACTACCAACTGAAAACGTTATTGCACTCCTCATGGAAGCGCTAGATAGTGGTGATAGCCCCAAACTTATGAATGAGCTCGAAACCGCTTACAGTGGTGGCATAACAGCCTCACAAATTGCACACGAACTACTCAGTGAAATACGAAGTTTAATGACAAGTAAAAAAGTAACTAAAGAATTATTAGGGCTTGCCGAGGAACTACTCTTAGTACCACTATCATCTCGTCCTGACATTCAACTTGAACTGGCGACCATAGGCTATATTCTTTCACAACATCCTGAGCCCGCTAAGCCTGCGCCAATCCACCGTGAATCTCATAAACCTAGCGCTACAATATCTCCACCGCGCGAGGCAGTAAAAAAAGATCCTGAGCCCGCAGTAGTTGAACGATCTGAATCCCTGCATAGTACGAAACCGGCAACTCAAATAATTGAAAAAGACGTGACAATATCTGAAGATAATCTCTGGGATCAATTGCTAGGTTCACTCAGAGCTACACATAACACCATCTATAGTATTTTAAGAATGTGTAAGCCAACGATTAATGAAGCGCAAAAAATTATTAATCTTGAATTTAAGTTCCCATTTCATCAAAAAAGAATTAATGAATCAAAAAATAAGCAGGTACTACTCGATCAACTCGATAAGCTAGGCTTTACATCCTATCAAATTCAGGCCGTAGTAAAAGATAGAAAACCAACTGCAAGTAATGAAACAACGCTAGAACCCTTCGTGAGTAAACTTGAACTAGAAGAGGATAACCCTGTGCTTGGCCAGATAAGAAATGTTTTTGGTTCGGCAGAAGTGTTAGAATAAGATATGGCAACAAAAGTAGACGCAGCTAAAATTCCACCACAGAACCTTGATGCTGAAGCAAGCTTACTCGGAGCTATTCTTATTGACGTTGATGCAATTGTACGAATTGCAGATAAAATTGCAGCATACGACTTTTATGATGAACGCCACCAGCGAATCTATGAAGCAATGCAAAAGCTGTATGAAAAACACAGCCCTATCGATGTATTAACCTTATCTAACCACTTGAAGGACAACGGCTTGCTCGACACAATCGGTGGCGCCGCCTATTTAACAGAACTCACGAATTATGTACCAACTGCAGCGCACGCAGAAAACTACGCAGACATCGTTGCTCAAAAAGCGATACGACGACGCTTAATCAAAGCGTCCCAAGATATTACTGGTCTTGGTTTTGATGAGTCGAAGGCTGTTCAGGAGCTTATAGAAGAGGCTGAAACACAATTATTCCAAGTGAGCCAACAGCATGTTAAGCAAGATATATCATCCATCGAGGATATCCTGGCTGAAAGCTTTGAACGACTTGATGATTTACACAAAGACAAAGGTAAAATTCGTGGTGTTCCAACCGGATTTAAGGATCTTGATAATATTCTTGCTGGTTTGCAGCGAAGTGACCTAATTATCCTGGCCGCTCGTCCAAGTATGGGAAAAACGGCGCTTAGTCTTAACTTAGCCCATAGTGTGGCAACTAAAGCCAATCAACCGGTGCTAGTTTTTTCTCTCGAAATGAGTAAAGAACAGCTCGTTGATAGAATGCTATCAATGGAATCTGGAGTTGATGCTTGGAATATTCGTACCGGTAATCTTTCTGATGCTGACTTTGAGAAGATTGGTCAGGCGATGGGAACACTCAGTGAAGCTCCAATCTATATTGATGATTCTCCTGGTATAACGGTGAGTGACATGCGAACCAAAGCACGAAGGGAACAGCATCAACGACAACTTGGTCTTATTGTAGTCGACTACTTGCAGCTCATGAGTGGCGGTTCACGCTTTGGAGGAGATGGCAATCGAGTGCAAGAAATTTCTGAAATCAGCCGAGGGCTCAAGGCAGTTGCTCGTGAACTTAACGTACCGGTGATTGCACTGAGTCAGCTAAGTCGTTCTGTAGAATCTAGAAGCCCCCAGATTCCACAGCTAGCCGACCTTCGTGAATCTGGTTCGATCGAACAGGACGCTGACGTGGTAGCCTTTATTTATCGTGAGGATTACTATAACCCGGATACGGATCGTAAAAATATTACAGATATCTTTATTAAAAAGCATAGAAATGGCCCGACTGGCAACATTGAACTGTACTTCGATAAAGAGAAACAGCGCTTTAAAGGACTAGACAAACGACACGCTCCTAAGGTACCGTTCGATTGATAAACTGCTATACTATATAGGCTTAATGAAAAAAATACTTTCATCAATACTAAACTGGGTTAAGCTGCATTGGCGAGGGATAT
>Ga0208249_1000062_pt1 | contig 33040 bp, 27 predicted proteins | sample CryBogmetaGMA1M_FD_184546 | JGI IMG/M metagenome (GOLD analysis project Ga0208249, IMG submission 184546) | Freshwater microbial communities from Crystal Bog, Wisconsin, USA - MA1M (SPAdes) | ecosystem: Environmental > Aquatic > Freshwater > Lake | place: Crystal Bog, Wisconsin, USA | collected...
AAAAACCCTCGTCAACCGTCGGGGACCGAACGGTTATCCAAAGGAACTAGCGGCGGCCGGACTTGAACCGGCGACACCCGGCTTATGAAGCCGGTGCTCTAACCAACTGAGCTACGCCGCCCTGATGCCGGAAATATAACCCGCGGCGAGCGGCGCGTCAGGGGGCATTCGTCCGCCCGCCCGTTCGCCCGGGTCGCTGCGTTTCGCGCGACGATTCCGGGATTGGGCCACCGGGGGCCGCGGGAGCCTAGCCGCCGTGCGGCGGGGCACTGCCCAACGCTTCGGCCAGCGTCTCCGCGGAGAGCGTCAGGGCCCGGGCGAACCCGGCCACGAATCGCGCCGACGTCGGCTCGATCGCCACGATCGAGAAGTCGGCGAACTGAAAGAGGTCGGCCGCCTCCGGAAACTTGCCGAGATAGGCGGCCGCTAGGATCCCGTGCTCGGGATCATCCGTGCCGATGAACGTCGCCCGCCCCGAGATCGACACCCGCGGCAGCGCCTGCGGCGGCACGGCCTCCGACTCGGGCGCCATCATCATCAGGCACACGTCGGGCGTGGACCGCATGTCGCGGGTGTGGGCGGCGAGCCCGCTGACGTGCACCACGAGCCGCAACCGTCCTCCGGCCGTCGTCGCGGCGAACGGCACCATCGACGCAAACGGCTTGCCGTCGTGGAGGGTCGCCAGGCAGCCCGCGCCGCGGCCGAGCACGAGCGCCCGCAGCAGGAGGGTGAGTTCGGGGTCGAGATGCATGGTCGTCACTCCGCGGGTTCACAGGCTGCCGTGCTCACGATGCCGCCACCAACTCTCGACACAGCGCCTCGAAATCGCCAAGGCGGTGCGCCACGACGGTGCGCACCACTTGCGGATCGAGTCGCCGATACTCGTGCACGGCGACGTTGCGAAAGCCGACCATTCGCCGCATCCGCTCAGCCACCGGCGTCGTCAGGATGCGCTCCCGCTCGAGGATGGTGAAGGCGTCGGCACTGTCGGTTGGCACGCCCAGGCCTCGCCGCGAAACCTCGCGACACGCCGCGTCGATCGCCTGCTCGCAGGCGCGCTGGAGATTCAGCACCACGGCGTCGAGCACCATGGGATCCTCGAGCCGCGCCACATCGTCGGCGACGTAGCGCCGCACTGCGGCCAGGCAGCGTTCGATGCTCGCAAGCTTCTGGATCACCACGTCATCGGCCACGGTGGCGCTCCTCGAGGGCGCGGGTCGCGGCCCGCCGGTTCGGAGCGAAGGCGGCGTGGTCGGACAAAGCGTGCGCGGTGAAGAAGTCGGCTTCGGTCGTCGGTGGAGTGAGGAGCTTGCCCCGGTGCGTGGCCTCGACGCGCAGCAGGCCGCCCGCCCGTCGGAGATCGACGAGATCCACCGGCGCGCCGAGCCGCGCGGCGAGCCGGCCGCTCGCGTCGAAGAGGTCCACCGGATCGAGCGGGGCGTCGCAGAGCACCGCGAGGTCGATGTCGCTGTCGGGGCGGTGCTCGTCGCGGGTACGGCTTCCGTACATCCAGGCCCCCAGCAGCCGCCGGCCGGGAAACGATGCGGCGAACTCCTCTTCGACGATGGCGGCAGCCGTTTCGAGCGCGATCATGAGCCCCATGATACCCCCGGCTCACGCCGTGCGCGTCGGCGACAGCAGGATCACCGCCCGCTTGCCGTCGGTGAAGTAGGGATCGCCCGTGAGGTTGCGTCGCGGTGCGTCGGGCGTGCACGCCCCCACGCCCCCCACATAGCCCGTCGCCTTCACGCGGCCCGCCGCGGTGAGATCCTCGATCACGTAGTCGCGCGACTCGTCCACGTCGGGATCGATGCGGTGCGTGGTCAGGTTCCAGGCCTTCGTGGTGAACCGCACGCCGATGTCGCGGCTTACCTGCCCGACCCACACCGGCTGGCCCTCGAACGCCAGCGGCGTGAGCCAGAGCCGCAGGTGAAGTCGCTCGTTGATCGAATGCCGCGTCCGCTGCAGGGCGATGTCCTGCGCGCGGCCGAAGAGGTGTAGGGCGCTCACCGGCGAATAGCGGTAGTTCGACCCCAGCAGAAACGCCTTCACCGTCTTCCAGCAGGTGGCCAGCGAGATCGTTTCGCTCTCGTCCCAGCGGGCGGCGAACGCCCCGAGCAGCGTGTCGAAGTCGCCGAGCACCACGAGGTTGGCCGGGTCGCCGGTCTTCGTGCCGGCGGCGTTGGTCGTCGCCGCTGGCATCGCCTCCAGACGGGGCACGAGGTCATCGGCCGAGCAGGGCTCCACCGACGCCGGCGGACGGAGGGCCGCGAAGTCGCGATCGAGGTAGTCGGCGGCGATGCCGGGCACGGCCACCGTGAACACGAGATCGACGGGTGGCTCGTCGCCACCGGCGCCAGGATGGAGCAGGCGACCGATGCTCTGCCGCAAGGGCTCCAGCGGCATCAGTCGCACGTGGACCACCTTCGTGCCCAAATCCACCGTGGTGAACACGAAGCCCCGGACGGTCTCGCCGGCACGCACCGGCCGCAGCCGGAAGCCCTGCCGGCGGAAGACCTGGTCCATCCGGCCGTTGGCCAGCCAGGCGGTGAGCAGTTTGAATGGCACGAGGAGCAGCAGCGGGTAGAAGAGCCAGCTCATCGCGCCGAACGCGGAGAGCCGCTTGCCGATCGAGAAGTGATTCACGCCCGCCGCCTCGAGCGGCGTGAAATACTTCGGATCGATCGTCACCGCCTGGAGGCGGAGGCTGCCCGCGGATCGATTCTCGATCTCCAGCCAGACCGGCTGGATGCCTCGCTTCGCCACGTCGATGCCAAACAGCCGGCGGCTCTCCGCCGCCGCCAGCACCGCGACCGTCACCCGAGCCCGGGGCTCTTCCTTGGTGACGGCGCGGTCGCGGTAGCCGGCGAAACCCTCGTCGGGCGTGTAGGGCGTGATCAGCAGACCCCAGAGCCGCCCGCCAAACACGTTATTCGGCCATCTCGCAGGACGCGTGGACGATGGCGTCGATCTTCTCGTCGGAGAGGCCGCCCGCGGGGAACGCGTGGTTGGCCTTCACGGTGCCTTCCTTGTAGCAGACCACGGTGAGGTCGGCGTCGGGGGCGATCTTGAGGTTCTCCGGACCGTCCTTCGCCTGGGTCGGCACCACGAACGCCACCCGCTTGATGCCGTGCTTGGCCACGAAGTCGGCCGCGGCCTTCTTCAGGGCCTCCTCGTCGGTGCCGATCATGTTGACGAAGGCGGAGAGCTTCGCGTCTTGGTGCTCCTCGATCTCCTCCTCGAGTTCCTTGACGAACTTCGCGAGTTTCTCGTCGGCCGACCGGGCGAACACCATCACCACGGGTCGCTGGCCCATGCGGCAGCGGTAGCAGAGGGTCTTGCCGTCATCCACGCCGTCGTCGACGTTGCCGGCCACCTTGGTCACCGTGAAGGCGCCCACCTGCTCGCCCACCTGCGGGCCGCTCGTCACCTCGGCCGAGGCCACCGCGGCCGCCGTCACCACCATCGCCATCGCCAGTGCCAGTGCACGCATCGTTGCCACTCCTAGATGAATCCTTGATGAAACCGACCGTCCGCAGGCCAGATGGCCCGCGGCGTTGTTGCGGCCTCGATGCTACCGCAGATACGATGAGCCCTGCAATCAATCGTCGCCCGTGGGGGCTGCCGCTCCGGCTCGCGGCCTCCACCATCTCGTTCGGGAGCAATCGCCATGGCCACCGTCACCGCCCCCCGCCGCGCTGCCGCGCCGCAGATCCGTCAGACGCAGCTGTTCATCGACGGACAGTGGGTGCCCGCGAAGAGCGGCAAGACGTTCGACACGATCAACCCCGCCACCGAAGAGGTGATCGCCCAGGTCGCCGAGGCGGATGCGGCCGACGTGGAGCTCGCCGTGAGGGCCGCCCGCAAGGCCTTCGACGAGGGACCCTGGCCGCGGATGAACGCCCGGGAGCGGGGTCGGATCATGCTCCGCCTCGCGGACCTCATCGAGGCGGAGATCGACGAGCTCGCCGCGCTCGAGTCGCTCGACAACGGCAAACCGGTGAGCGACGCCCGCACCGGCGACATTCCCCTCGCGCTCGACACGCTCCGCTACTACGCCGGCTGGGCCGACAAGATCCACGGCCAGACGATCCCGATCAACGGCAACTACTTCTGCTACACCCGCCGCGAGCCGGTGGGCGTGGCGGGCCAGATCATCCCCTGGAACTTCCCGATCCTGATGGTGGCCTGGAAGTGGGGGCCGGCCCTCGCCGCCGGCTGCACGATCGTGATGAAGCCGGCCGAGCAGACGCCGCTGACGGCGCTGCGGCTCGCCCGGCTCGCGCAGAAGGCGGGCGTGCCCGACGGCGTGATCAACGTGGTGACCGGGTTCGGGCCGACCGCCGGCGCCGCGATCGTGAAGCACCCCGGCATCGACAAGGTGGCGTTCACGGGCTCCGGCGAGACGGCACAGATCATCATGCGGCAGGCGGCCGACCAGCTGAAGCGGCTCACCTTCGAGCTCGGTGGCAAGAGCCCCAACATCGTGTTCGCCGACGCCGACCTCGAGGCGGCGGCCGCGGGCGCGCACGTGGGCATCTATCTCAACCAGGGGCAGTGCTGCTGCGCCGGCTCGCGGTTGTTCGTCGAGGACCGGATCCACGGCGAGTTCGTGGAGCGGGTGGTCGAGCAGAGCAAGAAGCGGCGGGTGGGCGACCCGTTCGACCCCGGCACCCACCAGGGGCCGCAGGTCGACAAGGCCCAGTTCGACAAGATCATGGGCTACATCGAGGCGGGCAAGGCAGAGGGCGCGACCTGCGCCACCGGCGGCAGGCGGGTGGGCGACCGCGGCTTCTTCATCGAGCCGACGGTGTTCACCAACGTGAAGGACGAGATGAAGATCGCCCGCGAGGAGATCTTCGGACCGGTGCTTTCCGTGCTCAAGTTTTCCGACATGGAAGAGCTCATCCGCCGGGCCAACGCCACCAGCTTCGGCCTCGCGGCCGCGGTCTGGACCCGCGACATCGCCCGGGCGCACGAGGTGGCCCGGCGGCTGCGGGCCGGCACCGTGTGGGTCAACTGCTACGACGTGTTCGACGCGGCCGCGCCCTTCGGCGGCTTCAAGCAGTCGGGCTTCGGCCGTGAACTCGGCGAGCGGGGCCTCGAACCGTATCTCGAGTCGAAGACCGTGACCGTGAGCCTCGATCCGCCGCGGGCGTGATCGCTGGCGGATCCGGCGTTCCCCTTCCTGTTTTTCCTGCGGAGAATCTTGCCATGAGTTTGTTGCGGGTGGCCCTCGTCTGCGGCGTCGTCGCGCTCGTCATGCCTTCCGCCGCGGTGCGGGCGGAGCAGCCCTGGCGGCAGCTGTTCAACGGCCGTGATCTCGACGGCTGGACGCCGAAGATCCGCGGCGAGAAGGTGGGCGACAACTACGGCGACACGTTCCGCGTGGAGGACGGCGTGCTCAAGGTGGTCTACGACCCCGCGAAGTATCCGACGTTCGACAAAAAGTATGGCCACCTTTTCTACAAGGAGCCCTTCTCCCGCTACCGGCTGCGGATCGAATATCGGTTCACCGGCGAGCAGTGCGCGGGGGGCGAGGGCTGGGCGACGCGGAACTCCGGCGTGATGCTCCACGGTGAGGATCCTGCCGGCATGACGCTCGACCAGGATTTCCCGGCGTCGATCGAGGTGCAGTTCCTCGGCGGCGCCGCGACCGGCGAGCGATCCACCGCCAACCTCTGCACGCCCGGCACCCACGTGGTGATGGACGGCAAGCTGCTCACGCAGCACTGCACCACCTCGAAGTCGAAGACCTACCGCGGCGACCAGTGGGTGACGGTCGAACTCGAAGTGGACGGTAACGGGAAGATCCGGCACATCATCGACGGCGAGACGGTGCTGGAATACGAGCAGCCCCAGCTCGACCCGAAGGACCCGCGGGCCAAGCAGGCGCTCGCGGCGACGCACGGCGAGAAGCAGCTCTCGGGAGGCACGATCTCGCTCCAGTCGGAGAGCCACCCCGTGGAGTTCCGCAAGGTCGAGATCCAGCTGCTCGACCCGCCGGCCGCCGCCAACTGACCGGAGGCCGCGCCGCGGCCGCATCACGGGAGCGAGACGATGGGCAGGTTCTTCGGCCGCGTGACCACAGGCGGCGGCTTCCGCGCGGTGCTCTACACGCTGAAGAAGTCGCGTGAGGCTGGCGGGCTGTTCGCCTTCTGGAAGGCGATGCGGTCGAAGAACGCCTGCAAGACCTGCGCCCTGGGCATGGGCGGGCAGGCCGGCGGCATGGTCAACGAGGCGGGCCATTTTCCGGAGGTCTGCAAGAAGTCGTTTCAGGCGATGGTGGCCGACATGCAGGGGGCCGTGAAGCCCTCGTTCTTCGCGACCTATTCGCTGCCCCAGCTGCGTGCCTTCTCGCCCCACCAGATGGAGCACGCCGGCCGGCTCGTGCAGCCGGTGATCCTCGAAAAGGGCTCCCAGCACTACCGGCCGATCGACTGGTCGGAGGCGCTCGAGCGGATCGCCGCGAAGCTCCGGGCGACGAAGCCCGCGGAGTCGTTCTTCTACTTCAGCGGCCGTTCCAGTAACGAGGCGGGCTTCCTGCTCCAGCTCCTCGCCCGCCTCTACGGCACGAACCACGTCAACAACTGCTCCTACTACTGCCACCAGGCCAGCGGCGTGGGGCTGTCGAGCGTGATCGGCACGGGCGCCGGCACGATCACGCTCGACGACATGGAAAACGCCGACTGCGTGTTCTTGATCGGCGGCAACCCCGCGAGCAACCACCCGCGGATGATGCGGACCTTGATGATGGTCCGCCGCCGCGGCGGCAAGGTGATCGTGGTCAACCCGCTCGTGGAGACGGGTCTCGTCAACTTCTCCGTGCCGAGCGATGCCTGGGCGCTCCTGTTCGGGGCCGAGATCGCGAGCAGCTACGTGCAGCCCTACGTGGGAGGCGACCTGGCCCTCGTGTATGGCCTGATGAAGCGGCTCCGCGAACTGCACGCCGAGCGGCCCCGCGCCGACGACCCGATCGTGGACGAGGCCTTCCTCGCCGCCCACTGCCACGGCTGGCCTGACCTGGCGGCCCGCCTCGACGCCCTCTCCTGGAACGACATCGTGGCGAAGTCGGGAGTGGCGAAGGGCGAGATCGATGCGCTCGCCGAGCAGTATGCGTCGAGCAAGCGGGCCGTGTTCGCCTGGACGATGGGAGTCACGCACCACCTCCACGGCGCGGCGACGGTGCAGGCGATCGCGGCCCTCGCGCTCATGCGGCGGATGGTGGGCCGACCCGGCGCGGGCCTCCAGCCGATCCGCGGCCACTCCAACATCCAGGGCATGGGCACGGTGGGAGTCACCCCCACGCTCAAGCAGGCGATCTTTGACCGGCTCCAGCGGCACTACGGTGTGTCCCTGCCCACCATGAAGGGCTACGACACGCTGGAGTGCCTCGACGCGGCCGACCGGGGGGAGATGCGGTTCGCCTTCTGCCTCGGCGGCAATCTCTACGGCTCGAGCCCCGACGCCACCTACGCCCGCCGCTCGATGGGCACAATCGACACCGTCGTCTACCTGAGCACGTCGCTCAACACCGGGCACGCCTGGGGCACCGGCGCCGAGGAGACGATCATCCTTCCGGTGCTCGCCCGGGACGAGGAGCCGGAAGCCTCCACGCAGGAGAGCATGTTCAGCTACGTGCGGCTCTCCGACGGCGGCACGCCGCGGCACCCCGTTTCGGAGGAATCGGGGCCGCGAGCCGAGGTGGCGATCATCGCCGACCTCGCCACTCGGGTGCTGGGCCCGGACGGCCCCGTGAACTGGCGCGACATGAGCCACACGAGCACGATCCGCCGGGCGATCGCCGCCATCGTGCCCGGCCTCGAGGAAATCGCCGAGATCGATCGCACGAAGCGGGAGTTTTCCATCCCCGGGCGGACGCTCGACCGGCCCTTCTTCCCCACCGCCGACGGCCGGGCGACGCTCGTCGGGCATGACCTGCCGGCGGCCCCGGCCGGCCTCACGCTGATGACCATCCGCAGCGAGGGGCAGTTCAACACCGTCGTCTACGAGGAGGAGGATCTCTACCGCAACCAGACGCGGCGGGACATCGTGCTCATCCATCCCGACGACGTGCGGAAGTACGGGCTCACCGCCGGCGGCCGCTGCCGGATCGCGAGCGCCGCGGGGGAGATGCGCGGCCAGATCGTCTCGGTCTTCGACCAGATCCGGCCGGGCTGCGTGGCGATGTATTACCCGGAAAGCAACGTGCTCGTTCCCAAGGCGGCCGACCCGCTCTCGCGGACGCCCGCCTACAAGAGCGTAGCGGTGACGATCGCTCCCGACGACGCGCTGCCGGTCGCGCGGCTGGAGCCCGAACTGGTGGGCGCGGGCACGCCCCGCGACAAGATGAACCAGTGCGGCTGACCCGCACCCGGATCAGGACGCCCAATCGCGTGAGCGATGGGGATATGTGCACCAGGAAGCCCAATCGCGTGAGCGATGGGGATACGCCGGCTCGGGCTCGCCGCTCGGGGCTGCCCGTACCCCGTCGCCGGACGCTCGCGTCGGGCATCCTGCCCTCCGCTCGCTCGGATGCCGCCAACGCTTCGCCATCCTGGCTTCGCTTGACGGCATACGCCGGCTCTCGGAGTACGGGCAGCCCCTCGCTCCGGCTGTGCGTAGGGACGAGTTTTCAAGCGGCCGCAGGTTTTTAAGTGGCCGCAGGTTTTTAACCTGCGGTGTCTCATGTGCAGGTTGAAAACCTGCACCCACTTTGTCGTGAACAGCCTGCGCACCACGGCCGGCGGTGCGGCGTGGACCGCTACTCGAACAGCGTCCGCTGGCTCGGTTCCGCGGGCTTGCGGCGGGGCTTTGCCGGAGGGGCCGCCGCGTCGGCCTCGAAGCCGGCGAGCAGGTCGCGGGCGCGGTTGATCACGTCGCCGGGCACGCCCGCCAGCCGCGCCACGTGCACGCCCCAGCTCTTGTCGGCCGCGCCCGGCACCACCTGATGCAGAAACACGAGGTGATCGCGGTGCTCCTTCACCAGCACCTGCACGTTGGCCACGCCCGGCAGCCGCTCGAGCGCGGCGAGTTGGAGGTAGTGCGTCGCGAACAAGGTGCGGCAGCCGACCGCCGACTGCAGGTGCTCCACCACCGCCTGGGCGATGGCGAGGCCGTCGAACGTGCTCGTGCCCCGGCCCACCTCATCGAGGATCACGAGGCTCCGCGGCGTGGCCCTGTTAAGAATCCGCGCGGTCTGCGCCATCTCCACGAGAAACGTGCTCGCCCCCCGAGCCAGGTCGTCGCCAGCGCCGATCCGGGCGAAAAGCCGGTCCACGATGCCCACCCGTGCTCGCTTCGCCGGCACGAAACTCCCCGCCTGCGCCATCACCGCCACGAGCGCCGCCTGACGGATGAAGGTGCTCTTGCCGCCCATGTTGGGTCCGGTCACGAGCAGGATCGCCGGCGCGGCGCCGCCGCCGGCCGAGAGGGCGAGGTCGTTGGCCACGAGCGTGCCCGGCGGCAGCAGCTCCTCGAGCACGGGATGGCGGCCGGCGTCGATCGTGAGCTCACCCGCGGTCGAAACCTCCGGCCGCACCCAGCCGCGGGCTCGGGCCACCTCCGCGAAGGAGAGCAGCACGTCGAGCACGGCGAGCACCTCGGCGGCCCGGTCGAGCCGGCTCCGCTCGCCCGCCACGAAGGCCCGCAGCTCCTCGAGCAGCTGCAATTCGCGACGGATGCCCTCCTCCTCGGCCCCGAGCACCTGCCGCTGCCGTTCGTCGAGCTCCGGCGTGGTGTAGCGCTCCGCGTTCTTCACCGTCTGCTTGCGGATGTATTCCGGCGGCACCTTCTCCGCGTGCACCCGACCGATCTCCAGAAAGAAGCCGAACACGCGGTTGTAGCCCACCTTCAGCGAGCCGATGCCGGTCCGCTCGATCTCCTGCGCCTGGTAACGCGTGATCCACGCCTTGCCTCCGCTGGCGAGCTCGACGAGCTCGTCGAGCGCGGCGTCGAAGCCGGGCCGGATGAAGCCGCCTTCGCGGGCGAACACGGGGCAGCCCTCGCGGAGCGTGGCCCCGATGCGGGCCGCGATGTCGGGGCAGGGGTCGAGACCCTCGCGGAGGTCGGCGAGCAGGCCGCCGCAGCGGCCGAGCAGCGCCACCACGTCAGGCAGGATCGCCGCGGCCCGGCCGATCCGCTCGAGATCTCGGGGTCCGGCGCGGCCCGTCATCACCCGGCCGACGAGCCGCTCGATGTCGCCGATGCCGGCGAGCTTCTCCGCAAGCCGGGCGGAAAGGATCGGATCGGCGACCAGCGCCGCCACGGCGTCGAGCCGGTCGTCGATCGCCGTCTTGTCAACGAGCGGAGCCGACAGCCACTCGCCGAGGAGGCGGGCTCCCATCGGCGACCGCGTGCGGTCGAGCACGCCCGCGAGCGAGCCGTCGCGGCGGCCCGTGGCCACCGACCGGACGAGCTCGAGGCTGCGCCGCGAGGCCTCGTCGATCTCCAGCCGCCGACCCGGTCGCCAGGCACCCAGCGTGTCGATCCGCGCGATCGCCGCCGGTTCGTTCTGCTCGAGGTAGGCCACGATCGCGCCCGCGGCCGCCACGCCGAGCGCATCGGCGGGCAGCTCGAAGCCGAGTCCCTCGAGCCGCCGGCCGCCGAGGGCGCGGCCCACCGCGGCCTCGGCCGTGGCGTCGTCGAACCACCAGTCGGGCCGCGTGGTCAGGAGCCTCCGGCCGCTCGGCGCCACGAGCTCCGCCACCACATCGCGGTGCTTCTCGCTCGAGAGGCACTCCGACGGGTCGAGCCGCAGCACGTGGTCGGCCACGTCGTCGCGGTCCACGACCGCCGCCTCGAACCGGCCGGCTGCCACGTCGATCCAGGCGAGGCCGACCTTCGCCTCCACGTCGTCGCGACCGCCGCGGGGCAGGATCGCGAGCAGCCAGTTGCTCCGCGCGGGATCGAGGAGGGTCTCGTCGGCGGCGATGCCGGGCGTGACGATCCGCGTGACCTCGCGCCGCAAGAGTCCCTTGGTCGTCTTCGGGTCGTCGATCTGCTCGCAGATCGCGACGTGCCGTCCCGCCGCCACGAGCTTCACGAGCTGCGTGTCGAGCTGGTGGTGCGGGAAGCCCGCCATCGGCAGGGCGTCGGGGCCCTTGTCGCGGCTGGTGAGCGTGAGGTCGAGGAGGTCGGCGGCCTCGCGGGCGTCGGTGCCGAAGAGCTCGTAGAAGTCGCCCATCCGGAAGAGCACGAGCGCGCCCGGGCAGCGGGCCTTCGCCGCCTCGAACTGCTGCATCATGGGGGACGTCGTCGACGCCATGGGCGGAAATGTATCAGCCTTTGACCGGTTCGGCGGTGGGACGTACAAATCATGGTGAACCGGATGCCGATGAGAGGCCCCTGCGATGGGGGCCTGTGAACCTGGTCAGGGCTTAACCGCAGCAGCCATAAGCAGTCGTCTCTTTGTGCGGTGGGCCTCTCATCGGCCTCCGGTCGGTCGGCGGGCATCGCGTCCGGCGCCCCGGCCATGCTCTCCGTTCGCGACGGTGCCCAGAATCCATGGCTGAATCGGCCGCCTACCAGGTCGTCGCCCGGCGGTATCGGCCGCAGCGGTTCGCCGACCTCGTGGGCCAGGAGCACGTGGCCCGGGGGCTGTCCGGGGCGATCGAGAGCGGCCGGATCGGGCATGCCTACCTGTTCACGGGCGCCCGCGGCGTCGGCAAGACGAGCGCGGCCCGGATCTACGCCAAGGCGTTGGAGTGCGAGCGGGGGCCCGCCGCGGAGCCCTGCAACGAATGCGACTCCTGCCGGGCGATCGCCGCCGGGCAGGATGTGGACGTGGTCGAGATCGACGCCGCCAGCAACCGTGGCATCGACGAGATCCGCCAGCTCCGTCAGAACGTCGCCGTGCGGCCGGCGCGGGGCCGGTTCAAGATCTACATCATTGACGAAGTCCACATGCTCACGCGGGAGGCGTTCAACGCGCTCCTCAAGACGCTCGAGGAGCCGCCGTCGCACGTGAAGTTCGTGCTCTGCACAACGGAGCCCGAAAAGCTCCCGATCACGATTCTCTCCCGCTGCCAGCGGTTCGACTTCACCACCGTCGCCACCGGGTCCATCGCGGGGCGGCTGGCGCAGATCGTGGAGGCCGAAGGCGTCGATGTGACCCCCGAAGCGCTCACGCTGATCGCGCGGCGGGCCGCGGGCAGCATGCGGGACAGCCAGTCGCTCCTCGAGCAGCTGCTCGGCTCGGCGAGCGGCCCGATCGGCGTGGACGAGGTGCACTCCCTGATCGGCACCGGCCGCGAGGAGCGGATCGGCGCGCTCGTGGCGGCTCTCGCCGCTCGCGACCCGGCCCGCGGTCTGGCCGCGCTCGACGCCGCACTCCAGGGAGGCGCCGACCCCGGCGGCGTGCTCGACCAACTCCTCGCAGCCCTCCGCGAGTGCCTCCTGGCGAGCGTCGGCTGCGACCCGGAGATGCTCACGCTCTCGTCGGGGCTCGGGGTCGACCTCGCCGCGCTCGGCAGGTCGCTCGGCACGGCCACGCTCTTGGCGATGCTGCAGATTCTCGATCAATCCCTGTCGCGCATGCGAACGAGCGGCCACGCCCCGCTCATCGCCGAGATGGCGGTGATCCGGCTGGCGACGCTCGAAGACTTGGAGAGTGTCTCGGCCGCCGTGGATCGGCTCGCGTCTGCGACGGGCACGACGGCCCCGCCCCCGTCCGCGTCTGCCCCTGCGCCGCGACCGGCTGAGCCCGCGGTCGCGCCGCCCGCGCCGCAAAAAAAAACGGCCGACCTGACCGCACCGGGCGCTGAACCCGCGCGGTCGGCCGCTGTGCCGTCGGCGAGTGTCGGCAATGTGGCGGCCGTGGCCGAGCGGGCGACGGTGAACGAGTCGCTCACGAACGACGACGAGCCGCAGACGGACCTGCCGCTCGACGCCGTCGCGACGTGGCAGTCCGTGGCGGCCGCGGTGGGCGGCCTGGCCGGCGACTGCGCGACCGAGGCGACCGGGGCCAGATGGCGCGACGGCCAGTTGGAGATCACGCTCCCGGCACAGGCTGCGACGGCGGTGGCCTTCCTCCGGCGGGCGGAGGTGGCGGCGGCGGTCACGCGGGCGCTCGAGACCGCGGCAGGACGGCGGATTCGGCACACCATCGTGGTGGCGGAGGCGGCCGTTGAGTCGGCGGTGTCCCCCCTCGTCGAGCAGCCCCGGCCGACGGGGGTGCAGACGCAGGCGGCGCTCCTCCGCGAGGCCGCGGAGCACCCGTTCGTGGCCCACGCCCGCACCCTGTTCGATGCCGCGATCCGCAAGGTGGAGCCGCCGCGGGCGCGGGATCCTCGGCCTCCTGAGCCGGCGCCGACGGTGGCCACGATGGCGGCCGCAGAAGACATGGCCGTCGCCGCGGACGACGACACGGGCTCCGGGGAGGGCGAGGATGGCTGAGAAACGAGGTGCGGTGGCGCGGCTGATCGATTCCTTCGCCGACCTACCTGGGATCGGCCGGCGGACGGCCGAGCGGCTGGCCTATCACGTGCTCACCATGGCCAAGGACGACGCCCTCGCCTTCGCCGACGCGATCCGCGCGGTCAAGGAAAACCTCCGGCCCTGCCGCACCTGCTTCAATCTGGCCGAGGGCGAGCAGTGCAGCATCTGCGCCGATCCGCGTCGCGACCGGACGGTCCTCTGCGTGGTCGAGCAGGTCCGCGACCTGCTGGCGCTCGAGCAGGCGGGCAGCTACCGCGGCCTGTACCACGTGCTCCAGGGACGGGTCGCGCCCTTGGAGGGGAAGGGGGCCGACGGCCTGACCCTCGATGTCCTCGTCGCCCGCGTATCGCAGGGACAGTTTCGCGAGGTGATCCTCGGTACCACGCCGAACGTCGAGGGGGATGCCACGGCGCTCGTCGTGGCGCAGCGGCTCGAAGGTCTGGCCGTGGAACTCACCCGACTTGCCCGCGGGCTCACGGTCGGCGCGTCGCTCGAGCAGGCGAACCGCGAAATGCTCGTCGACGCATTCGCCGGCCGGCGAAAGTTCTGACGGCTCGGAGCGGGGCGTGACCGCAGGGGCGAGGACCGTCACCGAGCGTCCTCACACGCCCCTAGCATAGCATTTTTCATGCCAGACCGCGCACCGAGGCGATTCGGGCTGTATTCTTAAGGCTGGTTCAGGGTCGTCGGGTGGCGACGGAAACCGGCACGAGGATTGCTGTCATGCGGATGTCGTTCGGCCAGGAAATGCGGATGGCGCAAAAGCAGGTGCTTGCGCCGCGCATGATCCAGTCGATGGAGATCCTGCAACTGCCGGTGATGGCCCTCGAGGAACGGATCGAGGAGGAGATCCAGAACAACGAGACGCTGGAGATGGAAGAGGCGGGGCAGGAGGGCCCCACGGCCGAACTGGCCGGGCCCGCCACCGACGTGGACGCGGCCACGGTCGAGCGGACGGTCGACGAGAAGCCGCTGGTCGTCGATCAGGATCACTCCAACCAGGCGGACTTCGAGCGGACCTACGACTGGGCCACCGAGTATCCGGACAGTGACGACGACCGGAGCCGGCCCTCGGCGGCGCAGATCGAGCAGGCGGGCGACCGCTACCTCGACGTCATGGCCAACATGGCGGAGCGTCCCGAGACCCTCTGCGACCACCTCCACGCCCAGCTCTCGAACTACGAGCTCTCCGAGGCCGAGCGGGTGGCCGCGGACAAGGTGATCTACAACCTCGACGCCAACGGCTACCTGCCGATGCCGCTGGAAGATCTCGTCGATGCCGACGGGCCACCCGATCAGATCACCCACCTCTACAAGGCGCTGGCCGCCGTCCAGAACATGGATCCGCCGGGTGTGGGCGCCCGCGACCTCAAGGAGTGCCTGCTGCTCCAGATCCGGCACGACACGCCCAACGCCCGAAACCTGCGGCGGCTCGTGTCGGACCACCTGGAGGATCTGGCCGGCAACCGCCTGCCGGTCATCGAGCGGAAGACCGGGCTGTCGCTCGAGCAGATCGAGCGGCTGCGGGAGCAGCTTCACACGCTGAAGCCCAAGCCGGGGGCGATCTTCAGCTCGCCGATCGTGGTGCCCGTGAAGCCCGACGTGTACGTCGATCAGCAGCCGGATGGGACCTGGAAGGTGCGGCTGGAAGACATCGACCTGCCCAACCTGCGGATCAGCCCGCTGTATCGCGACATGCTGATGTCGCCCGACACCGACCCCGGCACCCGCGAATACATCAAGCGGAAGATCAACTCCGCGCAGTGGCTGATCGACGCGATCGAGCAGCGGCGGAGCACGCTGCTCAAGACGGCGCAGGCGATCGTGGACCACCAGACCCGCTTCTTCACGGACGGCCCGGACGCGATCGAGCCGCTCAAGATGCAGCAGATCGCCGACCGCATCGGCATGCACGTGACCACCGTGAGCCGCGCGGTCGACGACAAATGGCTGCAGACGCCCCGCGGGCTCCATCCGCTCCGCAAGTTCTTCGTCGGCGGCACCGTCAGCGCCGACGGCGAAGAGGTGGCGTGGGACGCCGTCCGGCTCAAGCTCCAGGAGATCGTCGATGCCGAGCCGAAAGACGCTCCGCTCAGCGACGACGACCTCGTGCAGGCGCTCGCCAAGCAGGGCATCGTGGTGGCCCGGCGGACGGTGACGAAGTATCGCAAGGCGATGAAGATCCCCAGTTCGAGGCAGCGACGCGACTGGAAACTGGTGCGGGACACTGCGGCGGAGTCGGCCGCCGGCGCTCTGTCCACCGCTGCCGACGACGACGAGCCGGACGACGCCGACGCCTGATGCGGTCCGCGGCCGCCGGCCGCTCTTGCCGGTTTTTCCCGGCCGCTCGTACGATCACGGCCCCCACCTTCCCCGGAGGCCGCCGATGCGCTGCCCCTTCTGCCGAGCCGACAACGACCGTGTGATCGACTCTCGCGCCGGGGACGACGGCGCCACGATCCGCCGTCGGCGGGAGTGCCTCGCCTGCCGCCGCCGGTTCACCACCTACGAGCGCGTCGAGCGGCAGACGCTCACGGTCGTGAAGAAGGGGGGCGACCGTGAGCCGTTCGATCGCGACAAACTCAAGCGGGGGCTCGCGAAGGCATGCTGGAAGCGGCCGGTGACGGCCGACGAGATCGAGCATGCCGTCTCGGCGCTCGAGGCCGAACTCTACGGCACGTACGAGGGGGACGTGCCGAGCCGCGTGATCGGGGAGCGGCTCATGGAGATTCTCCGCCACCTCGACCAGGTGGCCTACGTCCGCTTCGCCAGCGTGTACCGCGAGTTCAAGGACGCCCGCGACTTCGTGGAAGAACTCGAGCCGATCCTCAACGACCCGGTCCGCGACGCGTCGGTCTGACCCGGACGCGGGATCAGGCTCAGGGGCGGCGGTAGTCGCCGTGGACGCCGCCGGTCTTCTCCTCGAGCCGGACCTGCTCGATCGTCATGTCGGGGTCGATCGACTTGCACATGTCGTAGATGGTGAGGGCCGCCGCCGAGGCGGCGACGAGCGCCTCCATCTCGACGCCGGTCCGGGCCGTGGTGCGGACGGCGGTCTCGAGGAGCACGAGGCCGGGCTCGGGGAAAGAGACGGCGACGTCGACGCCGTCGAGCGGCAGCGAGTGGCAGAGGGGAATGAGGTCGCTCGTCCGCTTGGCGGCCATGATGGCGGCGATTCGGGCGGTGGCGACGGCATCCCCCTTGGCGAGGTCGCCGGCCTGGATCCGGGCCACCGTCTGGGGATCGGCCCGCAGCGCGGCCGACGCCCGGGCCGTGCGGGCGGTGACGGGCTTGCCGCCCACGTCGATCATCCGGATGCCGTGTGCTTCGTCGCTCATGACGGCGAGCATACCCCGAACACGCCGCCGGCCGGCCCGCTGGTGGCGGACCGGCCGACGGTTCGGGGTCGGACGTGTGTCGCGCGGCTCGCCTGGACGGCGAGCCTGGCAGCCGCGGGAACCCTCGGCGTTCCCCCGGCTGGCTGGTTGTCATCGGCTCGCCCGGACGGCGAGCCTGGCAGCCGCGGGAACCCTTGGCGTTCCCCCGGCTGCCCAAGCCCGCCGGGGCCATGGATGGCCCGGCGGGCGCTCAATTCAGACCAGTTCCTTCCGGGCGCCGATCAGCGTCCGGAGGCGTTCGGCGAGCAGGGCCACGTCGAAGGGCTTCTTGAAACTCTCGTTGACGTGGGCCCGATCGACCGTGATCTGCGAACCGTCGTCCGGCAGCAGGGCGATCACGATCGTGTCGGCATACTCCTGGTTCCGTCGCAGGTTCTGGCAGATCTGCTGGGCGTCGATGCGACCGATCGAATAGTCCACCACGATGCAGTCGGGGTGGAAGCTCTCGGCCTGGATGCCGGCCTCGAAGCCGCTGGCGGCGACCTGAATCTTGAACGACCGCTCGACCGGCAGCTGCTTCTTCAGGTTCTCGATGAGCACCTGATCCTGGCCGACGAGCAGTACCTTGGCCATCGCCTCGTCCTCGAGGTCGCCCAGCGGCATGCCGTGCTCCTTGAGGAACTTGATGAGATACTCGCGTGGAATGCGGCGGTCTTGGCTGCCCGGAATGCGGTAGCCCTTGAGGCGGCCGGAGTCGAACCACTTGCTCACCGTCCGTGGTGCGACTTTACAGATTTTGGCGACCTGGCCTGTCGTGAAAACCTTCATCGTCTGGACTCCCTGTGGGATCGTTCGTGTCCGGATATGTCCCTGGCCAGTCGGCACCCTTCCGAGCGTCGAACACGGCCCCCCTGTGACGCGGACTGCTTCGTGGGGACGCCCGCGTCGTCGTGCCCCACGAAGGCCGGCCAGAGGCGCGGAGGGGGCGTGTGAACACCGGCACGCCGGGCGCGCGTCCCTTGGGCAGGACGCCTCCCGAACGAGGCCGTGACTCGCAGGTTCCCCCCCTGCGCCATACCCGCGAAGCGTCGGGATCACTCCCAGACATCTCCACGGCATGGCCGTCCAGGAGGGTAGATCGAAAGATCGCGTCGTGAGACTTGAGACGTTCTTCACGGACGCGCCGGTGGCAGCGCTCGACCGGGCTGTGCCGACGATGCCGGGCGCGGCGGAAAACCGCTGGAATTCCCGAGGCTGGGGCCGGCCTGACCTCAGGCCGCGCGGGAGGAGGGGCGGGCCGCGACCGCCGCCGACTCGAACCGCACGCTCACCCGCTTGGAGACGCCCGACTCCTCCATGGTGACGCCGTAGAGCGTCGTCGCCGAGGCCATCGTCTTTTTCGAATGCGTGACCACGATGAACTGGGTCGAGGAGAGAAAGTCACGGAGCACGCCGACGAACCGGTCGACGTTGGCCTCGTCGAGCGCGGCGTCCACCTCGTCGAGCACGCAGAACGGGCTGGGCCGCGACTTGAAGATCGAGAGCAGCAGCGCCACGCACGTCATGGTCTTCTCGCCGCCGGAGAGCAGCGAGATGCTCCGGGGCTCCTTGCCCGGCGGACGGGCGACGATCTCGACCGCCGCCTCGAGCAGGTCCACGCCTTCCTCGAGCACGATGTCGGCCTGACCCCCGCCGAAGACCCGCTCGAAGAGGTCGCGAAAGTAGGTGCGGACCGTCTCGATCGTCTCACCGAGCAGACGCCGGCTCTCCTCGTCGATCCGCGCGATCAGCTGCTCGATCGATTCCCTGCCCCCGGTCACGTCGGCGAGCTGCGACTCGAGCTTCGCGAGCCGCTCGGCGAGTTCCTCCGCCTCCTGCAGGGCCTCGAGGTTGACCGAGGTCATGGAGCCGAGCTTCCGCCGGAGCTCCTCGATGCGGGCCTCGAGTTCGGCGCGGTCGGCCGGGATCGGGTCGTCGTCGTCCGCGGCATCGGCAGGAGCGGGTTCGACGGCGGCGGTGTCGATCACGATGTCGTATTCGTCGCGGATCCGCTCCACGATCCGGGCCCGCTGATGGCGGGCCTCGCCCGCTTCGAGCTCCAGGGCATGGAGCCGCTCGGACAGGGTGGTGGCGGTGGACCGCGCCGTGTCGAGCGCCGCAGCCACGGTCTCGCGATCGGCGTCGAGGTGGTCTCCTTCCTCGACCAGGGCGGCGAGCGTTGCCGTCGCTTGCTCGGCGACCCAGGCCGCCTCGGCCCGCTGGGCGGTCGCCGCGAGCAGCTCCAGCTGGTGGTGATCGGCACGCTGGCCCGCGAGGGCGAGCCGCTGCCGCGCGATGCCGATCTCGGCCCGCTTCGTCGCGACCGTCGTGGTGGCGGCGGCCACGGCATCGCGCGACCGGGCGAGCTTCTCGGCGGTCGCGGCCTCGTCCACCCGCAGGCGATGAATCTCGTCGATCGTGGCCCCGCGGTCGCGCTCGACCGCGGCGATCGCCTCCTGGCAGCGTTCGAGTTCGTGCCGCGCGGTGCCGGCCCGAGACACCGCGTCGTCGAGTTCGCCGCCGCACGACTCGCGGGCCGACTCCGCCGCGATCGCCCGCTGGTCGGCCCGGCGGGCCTCCGCCTCGGCGACCGGGATCGCGTCGGCGGCAGACCGTTCGTCGCGTTTGACTCTCGCAAGCTCGGACCGGGCGGTGGCCAGGGCCTCCCCGGCCTCCTGGCGGCGGCCGGCGGCCTGGGCGAGTTCCGCGGCACGGTCGGCGATCACCGTCTGCAGCGCCTCGATGTCTGCCTGGGCGCGATCGACGGTTCGGGTGAGTTCGGCGTGCCGCTCGTCGAGCGCCCGAAGTTCGCTCCGCCGGGCGACGAGGCCCGTGATCCCGGCGGGCGAGCCGATGGTGAAGCCGCCGTCCGCCGCCAGGCTCGTGCCGTCGCGGGTGAGAAACAGCGTGCCGGGCGGCGCCGTGGCGACGAGCGGGAGGGCGTGCTCCACCCGCTCCACGATCCACGTGCGACCGAGGAGCCGCCGCACCAACTCCGGCATGGCGCTGGCGTGGGCGTCGTCCGCGATCAGCCGGTCGAGGCGGCCGATGATGCCGGGGTGTTGGTCGGGCTCGAAGCCGGCGGGGCCGTGGAGGTTGGGCTCCGCCAGGAAGCCGATGCGGCCGCCAGCGGCCAGCACGTCAGCGGCGGCGGGCGTGGCTGCCCATGCCGCATGCCAGCCGATGACGTCGTCGAGGGACTCCACCACCAGGCACTGGCCGAGTTCGCCGAGCGCCAGATCGACGAGCGGCGCCCAGTCCACGCCGGCGACGACGAGATCGGCGAGTACCCCGGTCAGCCCCGGCACGGGCGCTCCGTCGCTGCCGTCGAGCAGTCGGCGGGACGCTTCCGAGAGGCCTTCGTGCCGATCGACGATGTCTTGGAGCAGGCTGCGACGCTCGCGACAGGCCTCGAGGGCCGCCCGCCAACCGCCGAGTTCGTGCCACGCCGCCTGCAGCGCCGCGGTGGCGTCGCGCTGGGCGGCTTCGAGAGATTCCAGGTCGCCGGCCGCCGTTGCCAGCCGCGTCTCGAGCGACTCGAGGTGGCCCTCACACGCCGCCCGCGACTCACCGAGCGTGGCGTGCCGGCCCCGGGCTTGTGCCACCCGCTCGTGGGCCGCCGCCGCGGCCAGCCGCGCGTCGTCCGCCGCGGCGGTGGCCCGCTCGTGATCCGACTCGAGCCGGAGCTGCCGCCGCGACACCTCCGCGAGCGCCGCCGTGGCGGCGGCGAGCGCTTCCCGGGCGGTCGTGGCGTCGAGCTGCGACCCGGCCACCGCCGTCTGCTTGGTGGCGAGCGTCGTCTGCAGGCGGTCGAGCGCGGCGGCGATCGTCAAGGCCGTCGCCTCGGCGGCGGCGAGCGCCGCGGTTGCCGAGCGCTCGGCGTCGGCCGCCACACCGACGGCCGTGGCGGCCTCGGTGAGGTCGGTATCGAACTCACGCCGTCGTCCGGCGACGAGTTTCTCCGTCGCCTCGGCCGCGGCGAGCCGCTGCTGCTCGGTCACGGCCGTCGCCCGGGCCGCCGCGAGTCGCGGGTGGAGGGTCTCGGCATCGTTCACGAGCGTGGCCGCCGCGGCCACGAGTTCGGCCGTTCGCGTGTCGTTGTCCGCCGCCGCGGTCCGTGCCGCGGTCAGCGCCGCCTCGACCGCGGTGATCGTGGCATCGATGCCGGAGAGATCTCGCGTGGCGGCGTTCACCCGCAGGCGGCGGAGTCGCTGCTGCATCGACTGCCAGCGGCGGGCGCGGGCCGCCTGGTGCCGCACCGTTTCCAGGCGGCTTGCGACCTCGCCGACGATGTCGGCGAGCCGCTGGCGGTTTTGCTCGGCCCGCTCCAGCCGGCGGAGCGCCTCGGCGCGGCGACTGCGGAACCGGGTGATGCCCGCGGCCTCCTCGAAGACCGCGCGGCGATCCCGCCCCGAGGCGACGAGGAGCGCGTCGACACGCCCCTGCTCGATCACGCTGTAGGCCTCGGTGGCCGCTCCGGTGCCGGAGAAGAGCTCGCGGATGTCGCGGAGCCGGGAGGCCTCGCCGTTGACGAGATACTCGCTCTCACCGTTGCGGTAGACCCGCCGCGTGATCTGGACGGTTTCGCTCGGCACCGGCAGCGTGTGGGCGGCGTTGTCGAAGCACAACGACACTTCCGCCATGTTCAGCGGCTTGCGGGCCGCCGACCCCGCGAAGATGACGTCGGTCATCTCCTTGCCGCGGAGGCTGCGGACCGACTGCTCGCCGAGGACCCACTTGATGGCGTCGACGACGTTCGACTTGCCCGAGCCGTTGGGGCCGACGACGACGGTGATTCCTTCGGGGAACTCGAACCGCGTTCGGTCGGCGAAGCTCTTGAAGCCGAAGAGTTCGAGCGCGGTGAGCCGCGTCATTCAGGCTCGTCACCGCCGCGACTCCCGTCGGCCGCCGCGTTTTCGGCGTCGTCGGCGATGTCGCGGGAGCGGGCTGACGCCTCCTGGTGGATCGAGGGCCGACCGTCGAGTTCGTCGGGCAGGGCGTCGAAGGCCAGTCGGCTGGTGAGGCCGCGGGCGGCACTGGCCTGCTGCAGGAACTGGACGGCGTCGGGGTAGGTGCCGCCGAGGTCGATGATGGCGCGGACGATCCGCTCCGCGGTGGCGGGCACCTCCGCCTGCTGGTCCGATTGGCCGGGCGAGAATCGGCTGACCGTGGCCACGTCCCCTTCGACGACGACCACGATGGAACCACCTGCCTCGGCGCGGAGGGCGTCGGCGACGTCGTGCTCCGTGCCGAAGAACACGATCTCGGGCCGATGGCTTCTGGTGACGTGGATCAGGGGAGGTCCTTCGACGTCGATCACGTGGATCGAGCAGGCGTCGCCGAGCCGCTCGCCGCGGACGAGCGGCAGGTCGGGGTCCATGCGCCACAGCGCGCGGAAGGCGCCGTACCGGGTCTCGGCGCTGCGGCTGGCGAGCAGCGTCTGGAGGGCGTCGACGCCGTTGGCGTCGTCGAGCACCGAGAGGGCCGCCAACGCGGCCGGCCGAGCGCTTCGCAGGTTGGTCGCGGCATCGGCGAGGTGCGTCGCCGCCACCGACTCGCCGAGGTAGGCGAGGGCCTCGGCGGCCGCGAAGCGGATCTCGGCATCCTTGGAGTCGAGGGCGGTGCGGAGCGTGGGGATCGCCTCCTTGCCGATCGCTTCGAGCCGCAGTGCCGCGATCGGGGCGGTCACTGGATCCTCGAGCTGCCGGGCGAGGAGCTGCATGCGGGCGTGGCGGCCGCCGGGCGGCTCGATCACCGCGATGCTCTGGACGACGCGGAGGTAGCGGCCGAGGTTGTGCCGGTAGGTCGGCGGCACCTCGAGTTCGATGTAGCGGTCGGTCTGCGGGTTGGCCACGCCCCGCTTCACGCCCTTGATGACGGCGTGGAACCGGCGGTTGATCCAGTCGCCGAGCCGCTTCGACATGGCGAACGAACGATGCTCGGCGCCGAGCACGAGGCCGAGATCGCGATCGGTGAGGGCGACGCCGCCCCCCGGCACGCGGGCCCGGATCTTCGACTTCGAATCGAGTGTCCCACCGGACACGGGATCGACGAGCAGGGGGCCTTCCGCCACGCCCAGTTCGTGCCCATCGCGGATCGTGTTGCCGATGACAGCCATCTCCGTGAGCCGCGTCTCCATCAACCAGCCCCCCGCGAGGCTGGTGGTGTCGTTGTCGGCCGGAACCTCCACGAACACGTCGAAGCGGTCGCCCTTGCGGACGCCCGGCGGGAGGTACCCGTGGATCCAGGTCAGCGACGTGGACCGCGAGGCGAGCAGGGCGTTGGGCTCGATCACGCCCCGCGCCTGCATGTCGGCGAGGAGGGTCTGCCGCTGGGGGCCGGGCGGAGGATCGCTGCCGGTGTCGGCGAGGCCCGTGACCAGTGCGGCCCGCTCGATCCGCTTGGCGTTGAGGCCCCACGGGGCGGTGTAGTCGCCCACGAGCTTGGTGTCGGCCTCGAGCTGGGCGAGCGCCTCGAGTTCGGGGCTCTGGCTGCGGATGGCCGGCCCGGCGCATCCGGCCGCCAGGGCCGCCGTCGCGAGCAGCAGACAGCCCACGGTTGCGACCGGGCCACACGGACCTCGCGACGATGACGACAGGCGGTCGGCGAGCATGGGAAGCACATCCAAGGGAGCCGCGGGCGGCTGGTCCGGACCGCGGGCGGGGCGGGAACGTAGGCCCGCGGTGTGAAGAGGGTCAAGGGTGCTTTGGGACATCAGGACCGCGATTGCCCGGCGGCGGGACGGTTGCTAGGGTTCGCCCCCGCCGCGGGCCGCCCGCCGGCAGCACCCGTCCATCCATCCAGCCTTCCATCCACCACTCCATACGGAGCGAGCCATCGTGACGGCGACCACTCCCCACGGCCTCGGCATCCACGTCCGCTGGATGATCCGCCGCGACATGCCCGAGGTGATTGCGATCGAGCAGGAGGCCTTCGAGTTTCCCTGGTCTGACGAGGACTTCACCCGCTGCCTCCGCCAGCGGAACTGCATCGGCATGGTGGCCGAACTGGCCGACTCGGTCGTGGCCTTCATGATCTACGAGTTGCACCGGTCTCGGCTTCACATGCTCAACTTCGCCGTGATGCGGTCGCACCGCCGCCTCGGCATCGGCACGCAGATGATGGACAAACTCGTCGCCAAGCTGACGCCCGACCGCCGCGGAAGAATCGCGCTGGAGGTCCGCGAGACCAACCTCCCCGCGCAGCTCTTCTTCCGCTCGCTCGGCTTCCGCGCGACGTCGGTGCTCAAGGACTTCTATCGCGATTCCACGGAAGATGCCTACATGATGCAGTACGCCCTCGAGTCCGCCGCGCTGCCGCTCGAGCGCCGCCTCGCCGGCTGAAAACCTGCGGCCACTTCGAGGAACAGGGCGAGCGTGGGCCTGCCCGTGCCCGAGAGCCGGCGTTGCTGACGAGCGAAGCCATGGATGGCGAAGCGAAGTCAGCATCGAGAGAGCGAAGCCCAGGATGGGCGCAGCGAGCGTCCGGCAACGGGCACGGGCAGGCCCACGCGGGGCGGCTCGAGATCCCATCGCTTACGCGATTGGGCTTCCTGATCGCACTGCGATCGAGCGGCGGAGTTCGCGCACGCGATCGCGGAGTGTTGCGACGGCCTGCGCGGCGGTGTCGCCGCGGGCGAACACGGTCACCAGCGGGGCTCCCGGTGCCGGCGGTTCGTCGGGCCGCGGCACGTCGGTCACGGCGGACAGCCCGTCAGCGGCCGTCCAGCGGTCCGCGAGCACCGCGAGCGTGTCGGCGACGGCCGCCGCGGTGACGGTGGGCGGTGCGTAGGCGATCGCCTTTGCCCAGATGCCGTCCGCAGCCGCACCGCCGCGTGGCTCCGTGCCCCAGCCGCTGGCGGCGAGGTGCGCTGCCGCGACCGACCAGCCCGTGGCCCGTTCGACGAGTTCCAGCGATGCGGTCGGTCGCGGATTCACCTCGAGCACGTGCACGTCGCCCCCGATGTCTTCGATCACGTCGATGCCGAACACACCCGTGAGGTCGAACGCCGCGGCGATCGCGGCACCAAGCCGCTCGAACGACCGCTGCAGGCGGTCGGGAAGCCGTTCGAGCGGGGCGTCGATCGAGCCACAGTAGGCGAACGGGCGGCCACCACACCAACCGGCGTCTGGCAGCGCGAGGCTCGAGCCGATGAGCCGCGCGGTGCCGGCGCGGGCCACGTAGCTCGCCGAGCGGCTCACGCCGGCGACGAGCCGCTGCCAGAGGCAATCCGCGGCCGCGGGGCCGCGGCGGGCTCCGTGCCAGGGCCGCACACCGCGGCCTCCCGCGGAGCGCCGTGGCTTCACCAGATAGGAACCGTCCGTCGGCACGCCGTCCGGCGTAGCGAATGTCTCCGGGAACCGCAGGCCCGCGGCGCGGACGACGGCCGCGACCGCGCGGGGATCGCGAACGCGGCGCACCGCCGCCGCGGAGCATCCGGCCAGCGATCGCTTGCTGGCGATGGCCGCGAGCACGTCGGGATGATTCTCGAGTGCGCCGGTGTAGAAGCAGACCGCGTCGGGAAACGAGGCCACGACGGCGGGTATGCCGTGGGGATAGGCGTGGCCTCCAGCGGCGCCGAGTCGCACGACCTCGATCGCCGTGGCGATCAGGTCGGCGTCGGCGAAGAGATCGGCCGCGTGGGCCACCCATCCCGCCCGGACGGCCGACTCGACGACCGCGCGGACGGATGCCCCCACCACCACGCACCGCTTCGGCACGGGCTTTTGTGACGCGCCGTGATGAGCAGCATGGCCCATGGGAGTGCGGGTCGCCGTCCGCTGCTTGTTGGGTGAGGCGACCATGGTATCCTGTCGGCCCGTTTCGGTGTCTGTTCCGCATCCTTCCTGGAGAGTGGTCTATGTCGATGTTCGTTGGTGAGGCGCTGTGTGGCGAGGGCAACGAGATTGCCCACATCGATCTCCTGATCGGCAGCAAGGACGGCCCGGTGGGTGTGGCGTTCGCCAATGCCCTGGCCCGTCAGAGCGAGGGCCATTCGAACCTGCTCGCGGTGCTCACGCCCAACCTCGCGGTCAAGCCGTCGACGGTGATGATCACGAAGGTCACCATCAAGGGTGCGAAGCAGGCGGTGCAGATGTTCGGCCCGGCGCAGGCCGCCGTCGCCAAGGCCGTGGCCGACAGCGTAGCCGCCGGCGTGATTCCCAAGAGCGACGCGGAGAACCTCGTGATCGTCTGCGGCGTGTTCATCCACTGGCTGGCCGCCGACGACAAGAAGATCTACGACTACAACTATCAGGCGACGATGGATGCGATCGCCAGCGCGATGAAGGGCAAGCCGACCGCCGACGAGATGATCGCCGGGAAGGACAAGGCCGCGCATCCGTTCCGCGGGTTCTGAAGACACGCCGGCGGGGCCATCCATGGCCCCCGCCGGCTTGGCCCGCCGCGGGTGCAGCCGAGGTGCACCCGGGCGGGCAACGGCCGCACGTCCGGGCGGCCACTGCCGCTCCCGCGGCGTTGGACCACGAGGCATCCACCATGCCCAAGAAAGTGCTCATCCAACTTGACTGCGATCCGCAGCCGAGCACGTTCGATGCGATCGTCGCGGTCGATGCCGGAGTCGATGTGCTGCTCCGGCATGGCGGCGTGACCGTGGAGAACGTCGTCCCGCTGGTGCACGGCGGCATGTTCACCCGCGGCGGTGGCGATCTCGCTTCGACGGCGATCTTCATCGGCGGGGCTGACGTGGCGGCCGCCGAGCGGGTGGCGGCGAAGGTGCGGTCCGCGTTCTTCGGTCCGGTGCGGCTCGGCGTGCTCGTCGATCCGTCTGGGGCCAACACCACGGCGGCCGCGGCCGTCGTGGCCGTCGGCCGCCATGGAGCGATCGCGAAGGGTGTCGCCACCCCCACCCGCGCCGTTGTCCTCGGGGGCACCGGACCGGTTGGCCAGCGGGTCGCGCGGCTGCTCGCCGGGCAGGGGGCTCACGTCACCGTCGTATCACGGTCGCGCGACCGGGCCGAGGCGGTGACGCGCCGGCTGCAGGAGACTGCGGGGGTCGCGGCGTCGGCGTTGGAGACCGTCGAACACCAGGGCGGTTGTCTCGCCGACTCGGCCTTCGCCCGGGTGATCGCCGCGGCCGATGTGATCGTGGCGGCGGGGTCTGCGGGAACCGTGCTGCTCGATGCCGCCGGCCGCCGGGCCGCGGTGAATGCGCGCGTGCTGATCGACCTCAATGCCGTGCCGCCGTCCGGTATCGAGGGGGTGTCGGCGGGCGACAAAGCCCGGAGTGACGGGGCGGCCGTCGTCTACGGGGCGCTCGGCGTGGGCGGCACCAAGATGAAGATCCACAAGGCCGCGCTCGGGCGGATCTTCACGAAGACCGACGCTTTCCTCGACGCCGAGGAGTTGCTCGCGATTGGCGCGGAACTCGAGGCCAGTCGCTGACGATCAGCGTCGCGCCCACGAGGCGAGCAGGAATACGACCCCCACGAGCACCGCGGCGCCCGCGAGCAGGAAGATCAGAGTGCGGCGTCCCCGACGGCGTCGCCCGACCTCGTCCGTCCCGCGGCGCGGTTCGACCAGGGCGGTGGGGACGTCGGCGGGCTCGTGGCCGACGTTCCCGCGTCGCGGCGCGGGCATCACGAAGGTGGCCGTGCAGAGCGGGCAGCAGGCGGTGCGGCCGGCGGCGCTCGCGAAGGCCGACAACTCGCCGCGGCAAGCCGGACAGGCGATCACGAACAACTCGTCGCCCGGGAGCGTCGCCTGCGACCGTGCCTCGGTCATGGCTGCCGTCCTGCCGTGCCCTGAGGGCCTCGTGGCAGGTGCCGAGCGGCGGCACGATCGATCACCCAGGGCAAGAAGCGGGCGGCGAGGGCGTAGCCCCGCGCCTGCCAGCCCGGCACGATCTCGGCCCGGCGCCGCTCGATCGCCGTGGCGACGGCCCGCGCCGCCACCGCGGCGGGCATGCGCCTCCCACGCGACCACGGGGGCCGGTCGCCGACGACGAGCGCGTCCCAGAACTCCGACTGGGTGGGCCCGAGATCGACGAGCAGCACGCCCACGCCTTCGGCCGCAAGTTCCGTCCGCAGCGTGCCGGCGAGCGACCGCAGCGCTGCCTTCGCGGCACAGTATTCGCCGTGGAGGGGCAGGGGATGGAGGCCGAGGATCGAACCGATGAGCACGATCACCGGATCCGCGCCGCGGATCAGCGCGGGCAGCGCCGCGCGGACGAGTTCGGCCGGCGCGGTGAAGTCGAGGTCCATGATCCGGGCGAAGGTCTCGGGCGTCAGGTCTTGGAACCGGCCGATCGCGCCACCGCCCGCAGCCGCCACCACGCCGTCGAGACCGCCGAGCCGCTCACCGGCAACGCCGACCAGCCGGCTGCGGAAGGCCGGGTCGCAGATGTCGCCGGCGAGGGAGTCGAGCGGCACGGCCACGGAACGGGCGAGCTCGTCGAGCCGCTCTCCGCGACGGGCGGTGGCGAGCACCCGCGCCCCGCGGCCGGCGAGCTCGACGGCGATGGCGCGACCGACACCGGACGAGGCGCCGGTGACGATGAAGCGTTTGCCGGCGAGCCGGCGGCGGCCGAAGGGCATTGGGTCACCGCGGCGCCGGGGGCGGGGCCGCGTCCACGAGGCCGCTTGCCGGCGGGAGCGCCGCGGCGTCGGCATGGGCGTGCGGCCGCACGGTCGCCTCCGCCTCGGGGATCCGGCCCAGCAGGGCCGCGGGAACGCGGCAGTGGATCACCACCCGGTCGTCGGTGAACCGCCGCGAGAGCACTTCGCCGTGACGGCCGAGCCAGGCGAGCAGGCGTCCGTTCCCGGGGTCGGTCTCGACGTCCACGTCGCGGAACCCCCGCCCGAGGGCGTCGCTGACGGCGCGGGCGAGTTCGGGGAGCCCGGCCCCCGAGCGGGCCGAGATGCCGATGGCGTGGGGATAGTGGGCGAGAATCCGGTCGCGGACTGCGCGGTCGGGCACGGCGTCGATCTTGTTGAGCACCAGCAGCGCGTCCTTCTCATTCACGCCGAGCTCTTCGAGCACGCCGCGGACCGCGGCGATCTGCACGTCCACCAGAGGGCTCGAGGCGTCGGCGACGTGGAGGAGCAGATCGGCCTGACGGGTCTCCTCCAGCGTGGCCTTGAAGCTGGCGATCAGGCGGTGGGGCAGGTCGCGGAGAAACCCGACGGTGTCGCTGAGGAGGACCGGCCCCCAGCCGGGTAGCCGCCAGCGGCGGGTTCGCGTGTCGAGCGTGGCGAAGAGCTTGTCTTCGGCGAGCTCGTCGGACCCGGTGAGGGCGTTGAGCAGCGTGCTCTTGCCGGCGTTGGTGTAGCCCACGAGCGAGACGGTCATGTGATCGTGACGGGACGCCACCTGCCGCTCGCGGCGACCGTGGATCTCCGCGAGTTCGGTCTTGAGGTCGTGGATCCGCTTCTCGACCAGGCGACGGTCCACCTCGAGCTGCTTCTCGCCCGGGCCGCGCATGCCGATTCCCATCTTGAGCCGCGAGAGATGGGTCCACATTCGCTTCAGCCGGGGGAGGGAGTATTCGAGCTGCGCGAGTTCGACGGCGAGGCGGGCCTCGTAGGTGCGGGCCCGGGCCGCGAAGATGTCGAGGATCACCTCCGAGCGGTCGAGCACCTTGACCTCGAGAGCCTGCTCCAGGTTGCGGGTCTGGGCCGGGGAGAGGTCGTTGTCGAAGATCACGATGTCGGCATCGTGGTGCTCGACGACGCCGCGGAGCTCCGCGACCTTGCCCTTGCCGATGTAGGTCGTCTGGTCGGGACGCTCCCGCCGCTGCGTCAGTTCCCCGACCACGCTGGCGCCCGCCGTCGAGGCCAGGCCGGCGAGTTCGGCGAGGGGCTGCTGAGGATCGATCGGCGTCTCCAGAAACACGCCGACCAGCACCGCCCGCTCGTGTTGCACGCCCTTGCGATCACGCTCTTTCATTCGATCTCCTCACGGGGCTCGTCGCCGACGGAGAGCTGCCGGCAGCTCTCCCAGCGGCGGACGTCGAGCAGGCCGTCGGCGACCGCGTCCTTCACGGCGCAGCCGGCCTCGTGGTCGTGGGTGCAGTCGGCGAAGCGACAGAGGTTGGCGATCGGCCTGAGGTCGCGGAACGCGCTCGGCACTTCGGCGGGCACGAGCTGCCAGGGCTGGAACTGCCGCACGCCCGGCGTGTCGACGAACCAGCCGCCGAGCCGATGGGGGAGGAGGCGGGCCGTGGTCGTGGTATGGCGGCCCTTGTCGTTGTCGAGGCTCACCTCCGCGACGCGGAGATCGAGGCCGGGATCGATCGCGTTGAGCAGCGACGACTTGCCGACGCCGCTCTGCCCCACCACGGCGGTCACGCGGCCCTGAAGCTCGGCCTGGAGGCGGGCGATGCCGAGGCCGGTGACCGTCGAGCAGAGCACCACCGGATAGCCCATCCGTGCGAACACACCGGCCAGCGGCACGAGTGCCGCCGGCTCGACGAGGTCGACCTTGTTGAGGCAGATGAGCGGCCGGATGCCTGCCGACTCGGCCGCCACGATCAGCCGGTCGATCAATCCCGGCTTGAGGTCGGGCTGGGCGGCGCTGCCGACGATGACCACCTGATCGACGTTGGCCACGATCACGTGGCGGCGCCCGCGGCTGTCGCGGCAGAGCGATCGCTGCCGAGGCTCGATCGACTGGATCGTGCCCTCGGCGCCGGCGCCGAGGACGCGGACCCAGTCACCCGCGGCGACCGGGTGCCGCTGATCGGTGGCGACCGTGCGGAGGAGCCGGCGGAGCGTGCAGCGGACGATGCGACCGTCGTCTGCCTGCACGTGGCTCTCGAGGCCATGCACGTTGAGCACGCGGCCTCGCCAGGCCGAGTCGCCGGCGGCGACTGGCAGGCCGTCGATAGCGGCGTCCCCCTCGTGGGTCACGACCGTGCGCTTGCGGGTGAGGTCGCCCTTGCCCGAGATCCGTTCGGACGTGGCGCGGTCCGCCGTGGAGTCGAGGTCGGCTCCGAGGCTGCGCGTCAGATCCCCGTCACGGCGGCGCGTCGAGCGGTTCTTGCGAAACTCGACGCGCTGCTTGTGGGGTTTGGCCATGCGGTGACGGTCAGGTGGCGGGGCGCCGCGGCTTCGCGGCCGCCGAGGGACGACGGTTCTCCAGCCCCGCCGACTCGAGGAGCGAGCGACCGAAGATGTTTTCCTGGGGCGCCTGCTCCACGGCCGCCGCCGCGGCACCCAGTCGCGCCGGCTCGTAGGCGATCTCGTAGACGTGCTTGGCGATGCCGATCTTGTCGCCGGGCTGGAGCCGCTGTTCGGTCACCCGGGTGCCGTTCACCTTCGTGCCGTTGCTGCTCCGCAGGTCCTTCACCATCCAGTAACCATCCACGAGTGCCAACTCGCAGTGGCTTCCCGACACGTTCGGGAAGCGCAGCACGATGTCGGCGCTCTCGCGCCGCCCGACGGTGAGGGTCGGCTTGAGCAGCGGAATGGGATCGCCACCACCGACCGGAAGGAGTTCGCCGTACACGCGAAAGTCACCGCAAGAGTCTGGAATGGACATGGCAAAACTCACACGTGCCCCTGAAATGGAAGGTACGACCGGAGTTCGCGATGGTCAAGGCGGCGGTCGGTCGCGGTGACGGTAGAATGACGGCCGAAGCGACTGGAGCGGACCGGATGATCGCCGGCCGCGGTGCGCTGGCTGGCTTACGCCGGTTCGCGGCCGTGGCGGGAGGAAAGTCCGGGCTCCTCAGGGCACGATGGTGGGTAACGCCCACCGGCCGCGAGGTCAGGGACAGTGCCACAGAAAGCAAACCGCCCGTGGGGTTTCGGCCCCGCGGGTAAGGGTGAAACGGTGAGGTAAGAGCTCACCAGCAGGCCGGGTGACCGGTCTGGCTCGGCAAACCCCATCGGGAGCAAGGCCAAGCAGGAAGAAGACCGCGACGTCCTTCAAGACGGAGCGGCGCGAGGCGGTCCGTCTCGCACCCGCTTCCGGGTCGGCTGCTCGAGGCCCAGGGCAACCTGGGTCCTAGAGAAATGGTCATCGCCCGCCGCCCCGTGCGGCGGGGACAGAACCCGGCTTACAGGTCCGCTCCAGTCCGCTTCTCCCTCGGCCCGGCCCGCCGCGTCATGAGGCGCCGGCCGGTTCCGTGCGGACCCGGGCGAGGTCGCGGTGTTCCTGTTCGTCGAGTAGCTTCATCAGCTTGGAGATGCACAGGGAGTTGACGCTCACCTTCATCTGCTCCGCCTCGTTCTTGAGGGTCTCGTGGAGCGACTTGGGCATGCGCACGGTCACCACCCGCTGGCTTTCCCGCTCCGCCTGCTGGCCGCTCTGGCGGGCCCGGAGCCCGTCGAGCATCTCCCGGATTCGGGCGTAGTGCGGCGAGCACTCGAACCGCATCAGGGCCTCGGGGTCGGAGAACGTTCGACGGACGATCCCTTCGACGCCGAGTACTTCCCGGAAGAAGACCACCCACTCCGGCTCCATGGCATAGAGCCGCTCCGCGACCTGCAGGACCGCCGTGGCGGCATGGCTGTCGGTTCGGTCAGGCTGGGCGGTCTTGGTCGGCATGGCGGATCCCTCCGGAGTGGTCGTTCGAGACGACGGCCCTCGCCGTCGGCATCGCGGTGAGATCGCCCGGGGGCATCTCCACGACCCGCGATGGAAAACTCTTCGGGAGGAGTCAAGCGACAGCACGAAGTGCTTGCGCGGCAACGACTTGCAGCCAGCGGAATGGCGGTGTCTTCTTTTGTTGCACCACTGCCTTCGGGCGAGGCAGTCGGCGGTCTGCTTAGTCTTTGGGCAGTCGCCGTGGTTCGCGTTTCCCAACTGTCTGTGTCGATTGTGCCGAAAAAACGGCCCTCTCGACTTCCCTGGCCACGGTGTCGGTCACGTCGGCTTCGATCACCGACTGGAGGCCTCTCCAGGCGGGGACGGCGTTCACTTCGAGGACCACCGGCCCGGCGGGGCCCGGAAGGATGTCCACCCCGGCGATGCTGGCGCCGACCACGGCTGCGGCGCGGCGGGCCATGGCGATCTCCTCCGCCGACGCCTCGACGGCCTCGGGCCGTCCTCCGAGCGAGACATTCGTCCGCCAGTCCCCCGCGGCCGCCACCCGCCGCATCGCGAAGGTGTCGGCGCCCACGACGAGGATCCGCAGATCCCAGCCGGGGTGCGGAATGAACTCCTGGAGATACGTCACACCCCCACGGCCGACGGCAGCCGCCTCGTCGGCCGTGGCGACGCGGCTGATACCCCGGCCCCGCGATCCGAACAGCGGCTTTACC
>Ga0208249_1000063_pt1 | contig 32909 bp, 30 predicted proteins | sample CryBogmetaGMA1M_FD_184546 | JGI IMG/M metagenome (GOLD analysis project Ga0208249, IMG submission 184546) | Freshwater microbial communities from Crystal Bog, Wisconsin, USA - MA1M (SPAdes) | ecosystem: Environmental > Aquatic > Freshwater > Lake | place: Crystal Bog, Wisconsin, USA | collected...
CCCGCCCCGGCCATTCCCCGCACGCCGCCGCCCACGCCGCCCACGCCGCGGTGGAAACCGCGATCGCGCCCTGCACCGGCTGGCACTGCAGCCACCTGTTTTACGCCTTCGATCGCGGCCGGCTCGCGACGCTCACGCCGGCGGCATTGGCCGCCGGGGCGACGCGGTTCGCCGAGGTGCTCGATCCGGCGGGACCGGAGGCGGCCACGCGGCTGCAGACCTGGATCGTGCCCGGCCACAAGGCCGACTTCGGAGTGATGGTGCTCGATCCCGACCCGCTCGCGGTGGACTCGGTGCATCAGCGGCTGCTCGCCAGCCCGCTCGGCGAGGCACTCGTGCCGACCTATTCGTTCGTCGGCCTCACCGAGGTGAGCGAATACGTGCCCACGGTGGAGCAGTACGGCGAGCGACTCGTGGCCGAGGGGGAGATCGTGGACAGCCCGTCGTACAAGGCCAAGGTGCAGGGCTACGCCGCCCGCGAGCCGGCGATGCGGCAGGCCCGCCTGGAGCCTGAGCTTCCGCCGTGGCCCAACGCCTGCTTCTACCCGATGAACAAGAAGCGGAAGGTGGGCGAGAACTGGTTCACGCTGCCCATCGCCGAGCGCAGCCGCTTGATGGCGGAGCACGGAGCGTCGGGGATGAAGTTCGGCGGCCGGGTGTCGCAGCTGATCACCGTGTCGGTGGGGCTCGACGACTGGGAGTGGGGCGTGACGCTCTGGGCCCGCCGGCCCGACTGGCTCAAGGAAATCGTCTACACGATGCGGTTCGACGAGGCGAGCGCCCGCTACGCCGAGTTCGGGCCGTTCTACACCGGCTACGTCGCCCCGCCCGCGGCGATCCTCGCCCACTGCCGCGTGATCGTCTGACGGCGGCCGGCCGGGCCGCTCACCGCTTCGCCGAGAGCACGAGTTCGACCTCGGTGCCGCGTGGGGGCACACGGTCTTCGAAGACCTCGAACATCAGGGCGTCGTTCGCCTGCGAACTCTCGAGGGGCAGGTCGAGCGTCGCCGTCGGGAAGTTGGAGACGCAGATCAGGTCGCCGCCGTCGGCCTGGTAATACTCCTGGCCGTCGGTGGGGTCCTTCCAGAACACGCTGCCGGCGAACACCCAGTCGGCATCGAGGGCCGCCCGCGTGGTCGTGGAGCGGACCAGTTCCTGCGCCCGCCGCTGCTGCGGCTGCCCGTCGGCGTCGCGCCAGCGGACGAGCACCTCGACGGGAGGACCCTGGGCCGCGGTGTAGTCGGGATCGAACGACACGGGCCTGCCGGGCTCGAGACCGATCGCGAGCAGCGCCGCATGCACGAGCCGCGCGGGAGCGCTCGTGGCCACGACCGCCTCGTGCTCCTTGGTGAGCTTGGGGCAGGCGAAGACCTCGATCATCCCCCGGTCGAGGGCGATCGCGCCACCGACGATCACTTCCTTGCGCGCCGGATCGATCCAGATGTCGGCGGTGGGCGAGAGCCGCTTGAGGTCGGGGTGACGGTCGGCCGGCGCGGCGGCGACCTGGGCCGGACCCTCCCCATGGACGGGGTTTGGCAGCCCCGCGGCGACGGCGGCGGCAACCGCGAGGAGCGCAGGGGCCACAACGCGGACGCGGCGGACGATTCTCGACATGCGGGGCCCTCGTTGGCGGCCGGTGGCTCCGGCTCCCGGCCTCCGATACCATACCGCCGGTCGGCCCCCGGTGCGCCGCGGGACATCCAGAGCGGTACCCCGGCGTCGTTGTCCTGCGTCTTGTTCTCTTTCAGGAAGCCCATGGTCGCCACGAACGAAGGCCGGCGGTCGAACCGCACGAACGCGAAGAAGTCGAAGCGGGATCCGGAGCCCTCGGTGCCGGCCGACGACCATGCGGCGGCCACCGGCCCATCGCCCGCAACCCGCAGCGGCACTCGGTCGGCTGCGGCGAACCGCATCATGCCGCCGCGAGTCTCCGCCCGGCAGGCTGAGCGCCGGATTCTGGCGCTCGGCGTTGCGGTCGACACTCTGGACGTCCGCGAACGGCTGCGGCGGCTAGCGGGCCTCGTGGGCAAGGACGGTCGCAACGCGCGGCGCATGGCGTTTCTCGAAGCGGCGATCGGCGAATGCCTCGACGAAGTCACGCGGTCGTCCTCGCCTGCCAGCCGCTGGAACTCCTGCGAAGCGGCGACATGGGCGCTGGCGTGGATGGCTCGCACCAAGCGGGCGGGCGGATCGGCGGGCGGCCTGCTCGAGCGCTTGGTCTCGCAGGCCCGATCGGCCCAGCCGCTCTTGGCGTCGGGTGACACGCAGGCGGCGCGATTCGTGCTCGTGCTCGCCAAACTTTTCGCGGACGTCGAGGCCTGCCGCTGCCTGGAGGACGGGGCCGCGTCGACGGTGGCCGCTGAGATCGAGCGGCTCGTGTCGGCGGAGGGCATTCCCCACCTCAACGGTTCGATCGCCATGGTGGAACGCGTGGTCCGCTGGACATCGGTCCGGGAGATTGCCGGCGGCCCCGGGACCGAAGCCTGGTCGAAGGAGACCGAGCGGCGGTGGCGGAAGGCCGCCACGGCCGTGCTCCGGCTGCTCGGCGGCCGGGGCCGCGCCCTCGCCGGTGCTGGACGCATGCCCGAGTCGCTGACGCGGCCGCTCCTCGACGCCCTGGCCGACTGCGGGCAGCGGCGGAAGCGGACGATCGCCGCGGTGCGCCGCGACCGGGCCGCCGCGGGGGACCGCGGGCTCGTCGGCCGAGACCTCCACGATCCCGCCGCCGGAGTCGCCATCATCCGCACCGGCTGGGATCACCGCAGCGTTCGCGTGATGCTCGACTATCGCCATCCGGTGCCGCGGCTGGAGATCGCCGTCGGCGACCGGCTGCTGGTGGATGGGCCGTGGCAGTGGGAGGCCTGGGCCGACGGCCGGTCGGTCGAGCCCGAGGCGGGATGGACGGTGTCGTGCTGGGAGTCGGACCGCAAGGCGACGTTCCTCGAGATCACGGCACCGCTCGGCAGCGGGCGGCAGATTGAGCGGCAGGTGGTCGTGCTCCCGCAGGATCGGATCGTGCTCCTCGCCGATGCCGTGACCACGGCGGCGACGCCGGCCGCCCTGCGGTATCGCGGCAGCCTCCCGGTGGCGGCGTCGCTCGACGTGGAGCCGGCGGCCGAGACCCGCGAGGTGGTCCTCGCCGACACGCGGCCGCGGCTGCTCGCGATGCCGCTGGCGCTGCCGGAGTGGAGGACCGGGGGCGGCGGGGATTTCCGCGCGGAGGCGGGCGGCCTCGTGCTCGAGCAGGAGGGAGCCCATCGGCTCTACGCACCGCTCTGGCTCGACTGCGATCCGCGGCGGATGGGCCGTCCGCTCACCTGGCGGCAGCTGACCGTGGCCGACACCCGGATCATCCTCCCGCGGCATCAGGCCGCGGGCTTCCGCGTGCAGACCGGGCTCGAGCAGTGGCTCGTCTACCGGGCGCTCGACGTGGCCCGGAATCGCACGCTGCTGGGCTGCAACGTGTCGTGCGAGTTCCTGCTGGGCCGCGTGCGGAAGAGCGGCGAGGTGGCACGGACCCTCGAGATCCAGTGACGCCATCGACGTGGACTCAACCCTGCGGGATCGCTGCCTCGCCAACCTCGCCGCGATCCGCGGGCGGATCGCCGCCGCCTGCCAGCGGGCCGGTCGCTCTGCCGACGAGGTCCGGCTGATCGCCGTCACCAAATACGTGGACGAATCGCTCACGCGGCTGGTGGCCGAGTCGGGCTGCCTCGACCTCGCGGAGAGCCGGCCGCAGCGGCTCTGGGAGAAGGCCGTGGCCCTCGCGGCCCCAGACCTGCCGATCCGCTGGCATCTCGTCGGCCATCTGCAGCGGAACAAAGTGCGAAGAACCCTGCCGGTCGTGTCGCTGGTGCACACGCTCGACAGCGAGCGCCTACTGGCCACCCTCGAGGCGGAGGCCGCGGCCGCAAGCCGGCCGTGCGACGTGCTCGTCGAGGTGAATCTGTCGCCCGACCCCGCGCGGTCGGGGGCGGCCTTGACTGACGTGCCGGCGCTGGTCGTCGCCGCGGCGCGGTCGCCGCATGTCCGACTCCGCGGCTTGATGGGCATGGCGAGCCATCCGGATTCGCCGACCGCCGACGCCCGCCGCGACTTCGCCGGGCTCCGGGACCTCCGCGACCGGCTCGAGGCGGACGTGCCGACGACCGTTCTCCAGGAACTCTCGATGGGGATGAGCGGCGACTTCGAAGCCGCGATCCTCGAGGGTTCGACGATGGTGCGGATCGGATCGGCGCTGTTCGAGGGGCTCGTGGCCGGCTAGCGCGGAGCGCCCCGGTCGGGGGTATCGTGGCTCGGAGCCATGCGTTAATCTGACGGGGTGGACGCTCCCCCCCGCGCATGCGGCCCCGCCATGGACGATCCCGTGTCACCTGTCGAGCTCCGGCTCCACGTGGAGCGGATCGTAGACCACGCCGAGTTCCGGGAGTCGCCGCGGCACCGGCAACTCCTCCGCTACCTGGCCAATCACGCGATCGCGACGGGCGGACGGAGCGTGTCGCCGCGGGCGATCGAGGCGGATGTGCTCGCCCGCAGCGCCGGGGGCCGGACACGGGCCCTGACCCCGGCGACGGTGATGGTGAGCGACCTGCGGGAGAAGCTCGCGCGGTATGCGGCCGACGCGGGTCGCGGAGACGCGGTCCGGATCACGATTCCGTGGAACGACTGCCGGCTGGAGGTGACGCACGTCCGGCCGGCGACGCCCCCGGCACGAGCGGCGCTTCCGCCCGACACGCCCCGGCCCCTGCTGATGGTGATCGAGTTTGATGCCGAACCGGCGGTGCAAAGCCTGGCGGGGCCGCTTGCCGCGGTGATCGGCGTGCGGCTGGGAGACCACCACGCGGTGATCCCCTCGGTCTCGCGGCGTGAGATCGCCGCGCGGGGTCTGGCCATCGAGCACGCGCCAGCCGCCTGGGATGCCGATGCGGCGGTGCACGGCGTGCTGATGGCGTTGCCGGGGGAGCAGGATCTCGATGCGTCGATCGGCGCGTCGGTGCGGTTGATCAACGTGCATGCAGCCGTGCTCTGGACGCTGTGGTGCGAGGAATCGCTCGCCCTCGGCATCGATCAGGCCCTCGAGCAGATGGCGGCGAAGATCGCCCGGTTCGTCACGGACGGCATCGCGGTGGGCAGCCGGGGTCACCACGACGCGACGAATGGCTGAGGCCGCGTCTCCCGGTGATGCCGATGCTTCCGTGGCCGCAGGTTTTCAAGTGGCCGCAGGTTTTCAACCTGCGGGTTCCCGCGTCATGGGTGCGCGCCGCTCGGGACTGACCGTGCCCGTCGCCGGACGTTCGCGTCGGGCATCGTGCCCGCCGCTCACTGCCTGTCCGCTGCGCTTCGCCATCCTGGCTGCGCTTGCTTCCAGAGCCCGGCTCTCGGGCACGGTCAGCCCCTCGCTCGTCGATTGCGGACGGGCACAGGCTCGGGCGTGGTCTGCGTCGCCGGATGCGACGCCCTCGGGCTCAGCTCGCCGGGGCCACGATGGCCCGACGAGCGCGCGGTCTGCGTCGCAGGATGCGACGCCCTCAAACTCAGCTCGCCGGGGCCACGATGGCCCGGCGAGCGCGCGGTCTGCGTCGCAGGATGCGACGCCCTCAAACCCAGCTCGCCGGGGCCACGATGGCCCGGCGAGCGCGCGGTCTGCGTCGCAGGATGCGACGCCCTCAAACCCAGCTCGCCGGGGCCACGATGGCCCGGCGAGCGTGAATTCAGTCGAAGCGAACTTCGAGAATCTCCAGCTTCATCGTGCCGGCCGGCACGGCGATCGACACCTTCTCGCCGACCTTCTTGCCGAGAAGACCCTGGGCCAGCGGACTGGCCACGTTGATCCGGCCGGCGTCGAAATCCTCCTCGCCGGCGCCGACGAGCACGTAGCTCTCCTCGTCGCCGAACTTCAGGTCCTTGACCACGACCGTGGCCCCGAACACGACCTCGTCGGTCGCCTCCTTGGCCCGCTCGACGATCACCGCCCGGGCGAGCTTGTCGCGGAGCACGTTGATCTTGGCCTGGAGCATGCCCTGGCTCTCGCGGGCCCCGTGGTATTCGGCGTTTTCGCTGAGGTCGCCTTCGCTGCGGGCCGCTGCGACCCGCTGGGCGAGCTTCGGCATCTCCACCGTCTCGAACTGATCGACCTCGGCCTTGAGCTTGTCGTAGCCGGCACGCGTCATGGGAATGCGATCGGACATCTCACTCTCCTGGAAAGGGCCCGCCGTCCGGCGGCCGCGCGGTGATGACGTCAGGCCGACGTCGAGGATTCGGGCAAATAGAGGAGGCGACCACAGCTGCGGCAGGCGATGATCCTGCCGAGCATCACGTCCGACAGCATGTTGCCGGTGAGCTGCTGGTAGCATCCGCCGCAGGTCTGGCCTTCCGCGGCGGCCATGCCGTCGGCCCCCTTCTGCTTGACGACGCGGTCGTACTTCTCGCGGACGTCCTCGGCGAGGTCCTTCTCGGCGGTGAGGAGCTCGCCGCGAACCCGCGCCACCTCGGCCTCGAGACGGCCGGTCTCGGCCTTGACCTTCGTCTCGGCCTCGGCGAGGAGCTTCTTTGCCGCCTCGATCTCGACCTCGGCGGCCGGCACGGCCGGCTTGAGCACGTCGATCCGCTCGAGGGCCTCGATGATCTCGTCCTCGAGAACCTTCGTGGCCATCTTGTCGGCGGCGATCTGGTCGCCGAGCGTCTGGTACTCGCGGTTGGTCTTGCAGGCGTTGAGCTTGGCTTCGAGGTCGGCGATCTTCGCCTCCGCCGACTTCAGCTGCAGCTGCTTCTGGTCGGCGAGGAGCCGCGCCTTCTTGACCTCGTCGGCCGCGACCGACTTCTTGGCCTCGGCGGCCTGCACCTGCTTGGTGCGGACGGCGACGGCCCGGGGGCCGGCGGCGAGTTGTTCCGCGAGATCCGCCAGCTGGCGGTGCATGCGGTGCAGGGTGCGGAGCGTTCCGGCGGCGACGGCGACGGTCATGCGGATGGGTCCAGAGGCGGGGCGACGTCCCGCCCGTGGTCGCGAGTTTACCAGACGAGGAGGCCGGAAAAAGCCGCGGGCCGGACGCCGCCGTGGCATCCGGCCCGCTCGAGTTTCTGGGTCGCACGGCTCGTCAGCGGACGGAGGGCTCCATGAAGTTCTCCAGCTGCCGGGCGCGGACCGGATGCTGGAGCTTCTTCACGGCCTTGGCCTCGATCTGCCGCACCCGCTCGCGGGTGACGCGGAAGATGCGGCCCACCTCTTCGAGCGTGTAGGTGTAGCCGTCCGTCAGGCCGTACCGGAGCCGGATGATCTCCCGCTCGCGGTAGGTGAGGGTCTTGAGCAGCGACTCGATCTTGTCACGGAGCAGGCCGTGCGTGGTGGAGGCCGTGGGGCTGGCCACGCCGACATCCTCTACGAACTCGCTGAAGCTCGCGTCTTCGCTTTCGCCCACCGGCCGGTCGAGGCTCATTGGCTGGCGACCCATTTCCAGGACGCGGCGGGCCTCCTCGAGGGCCACCCCCGCGGCCTCGGCGATCTCCTCCGGCGAGGGCTCGCGACCGAGCTCGTGGAGCAGCTTCTTGGCCGTGGTCCGCAGTTTCGAGAGCACGTCGATCATGTGCACCGGGATGCGGATCGTGCGGGCCTGGTCGGCGATCGCCCGCGTGATCGCCTGCCGAATCCACCAGGTGGCGTACGTGGAGAACTTGAACCCGCGGCGGTATTCGTACTTGTCCACCGCCCGCATCAGGCCGGTGTTGCCCTCCTGGATGAGGTCGAGGAACGAGAGCCCGCGGTTGCGGTATTTCTTCGCGATCGACACCACGAGCCGGAGGTTCGAGGCCGAGAGGTTGCGCTTCGCCGCCTCGTACTCCACCTTCAGTTTCTCGAGCATCTCCACCCTGGTCCGCAGCGACCGCGGGCTCTCGAGCGTGGTGAGCATCAGGTCGCGGAACTCCTTCCGCATGTCGGCGCGGTCGTCGCAGGAGAGCTGCCCGGCCTTCATGGCCCGGAGATCGGCCTGCAGCCGGTCCATCCGCGACGACATCCCGCGGAGGATCTTCACCAGCGGCTGGACCCGCCGGGTGCGGAGGCTGAGCTCTTCGACGAGGTGCAGCGACTTCACCCGCAGGCGGCGGAAGCGGAGCCGGGCGGCCCGCACGTCCTCGGGGCTCGTCCGCGTGCTGATCAGCTTGCGGAACTCAGCCCGGCTCTCCCCCATCAGGTGGTCGAGCGTGGCGAGGTTGTGCGGCATCCGGGCCTGGATCTGCTCCTTGGTGAGCCGCTCGGTCAGCGAGACCTTGATCGTGCGATCGAAGGGCAACTTCCCCTCGTGCACCTTGCGGAGCGTGTCGACCGTCGCCTGGAGGGAGTAGGTGCAGCCGAGGATCGCCCGGCGAAATCGCTTCCGCGTGACCTCGATCCGCTTGGCGAGGGAGATCTCCTCGCGCCGCGAGAGCAGTGGGATCTCCGCCATCTGCGCCAGGTACATCCGGATCGGATCGTTGGCGGCGTTGGACGGGGGCGTGGTGGTCGCCTCGTCGCGCCGGGGCTGCGGCGCGGCGGCGACGACCACGGTCGTGGCCGACTCCGCGCGGGGCTCGGGAGGCGTGTCGACCAGCTCGATGCCCTGCTCCTCGAGCGCCACCAGGAGCGTGTCGATCTTCTCGGGATCGACGGCCTCGTCGGGGAGGTAGGCGTTGACCTGATCGAACGTCAGGTAGCCCAGCTCCCGGCCCAGCGCGATCAGGGTGGTGAGTTCCGCGTCGCCATGGCCCGCGACGGGGCGAGACGGAGCGGTCTGCGAGAGGCCGGGATCGGACATGGTCATGCGATTCTTCATGGTTGCGGTTCTCCTTCACCATCCTAGCTCGCTCGCCGGCCGCCCCCCGATCCGACGGTGGAGACTCCGCCGGATCGACTGCAGCGACGAGTCGGACGCCCTCACCCCTCCTTGGGTTCGGAAGCGGCCTGTACGGAACACGGTGCGACCTCGTCCGGCATTCCCTGCGCCACCCGCCGTTCGGCGAGGAGTCGCTCGAGAACTTCGGCCTCGGATCGCGAATCGAGTCGGTTGGTCTTCAGGGCTCGCGCGGCCACGTGGGCCTGCCGCTCGGCGGCCCGGCGGCGGAGCGCCTCGGTGAAGTGGCCGACCCGTTCCCGCGGGTCGAGGCTTCCCCGCGCGGCCCCCGACTCGTCCACGGCGACGAGCAGGCTCTGGAGCGCGGGATCGACGAGTTCCATGAGCAGATCGGCGAGCGCCGCGCTGCGGCCGGCGGCGTGCAGCCGGCCCGCGGTCTCGATCACGGTGCGGCAGGCCGGCGTCTCGACGTCGGCAGGCCCCACCTCGCGGATGATCAGGCCCACGCTGTCGGGCACGCCGACGAGCACCTCGAGCACCTCGCGGTCCCACGCGGGCAGGCGGCTCGACCGGAGCGAATCAGCCGCGGCCGCCGCGCCGGCTGAGGCCGGGGTGCCCCGCAGTTCCAGCATTCGGTTCCGGAGCACCTCGCGCGACAGGCCGAACCGGCGGGCGAGCCGTCCGAGGATCTGGTCCTCCCGGAGCCGCGCCTGCGAGTCGGCCAGGTTCGAGCGGCTCCCGGCCGCGGCGAGGGCCTTGAGGACACTCTCCACCGACGCGAGGGCCGCGTCGTCGCCGGCATCGACGGCCAGGCCCGCCAGCACCTCGTCCATCCGGTAGTCGAGCGGATCGCAGGCCGAGGCCACGAATGTCTCGAACGCGTCGCGGCCCTGCTCGAGGATTAGCTCGCAGGGATCGACGCCGGAGGGCATCCGCGCGATCCGCACGTCGATCGGCTCGGCGAGGAGCACCTCCAGCACCTCGTTGGCCCGGCGCCGCCCGGCGTCGTCGCCGTCGAGCACGAGGATGATCCGGTCGGCATACCGCCGCAGCAGCTTGGCGTGCCGCTCGCCGAGCGCCGTACCGAGCACGGCGACCACGTCGCCGATGCCGGCCTGCCGCGCGGCGAGGCAGTCGGTGTAACCCTCCACCACGATCGCCCGGCGCGACTGCGCCATCGCCTCGCGGGCGGTGTCGAGGCCGTAGAGCGTCGAACTCTTGGAGAACAGGGGCGTTTCGGGCGAGTTGATGTACTTGGCCGAATCGGGGCGATCCCCCGGGAGCACGCGGCCGCCGAAGGCCACGCACCGGCCCTGCGGATCGCGGATCGGGAAGATGACGCGGCCGCGGAAACGGTCGTAGTGGCCCGAGCGATCATCCCGCTCGATGGCGAGCCCGGCCTTCACGAGGTCGTCGCGGCCGATGCCCGCGGCCGCCGCCTGGCGGAGCAGCCAGTCCCAGGCCTGGGGCGCGAAACCGAGTTGGTAGCGGTCGATCGTGTCAGGCGACAGGCCTCGCTCCCGGAGGTAGTCGCGGGCGGGGGCGGCTTCGGGCGTGCTCCGCAGGCAGCCGCAGAAGCGATCGGCCGCCCACGCGAGGACGGTGCGGAGCGCCGCCTTCTCGTCGGTGGGCAGGCCACCACGGCCGCGGGGCAGATCGATCCCGGCGCGGTCCGCGAGTTGTTCGAGGGCCTCCCGAAACTCGACTTTCTCCATCCGCATCACGAAGGAGAACACGTCGCCACCGACGTCGCAGACCCAGCAGCGGTAGGTCTGCCGCTCCAGATTGACCTGGAGGCTGGGCCGCGAGTCTTCATGCCACGGGCAGAGCCCGGCCATGGCCTTGCCTTGGCGCCGCAGCGAGATGTACGACCCCACCACATCGACGATGTCGACGGCCTCGCGCACCCGCTCCTTGACGTCGTCCCGCGGCGGCGATGGAGGCTGAAGCGGCACGAAACAGGCCTGGAAATGCGTGAGGAAAAGGGACGCCGTCAGATGACCGTCGCAATCTATGCCTGCCCCAAAACGGGGTCAACGCCAGGAATTGGCTGCGCATTCGCCCCAGTTTGCCGCAGCCGGAGGCCGCGAGGGATTCTGGCGGCTGCTAGCAGGCAGTGGAACAAGTCTGCCCGAGCAGGATGCGAGGAATGCCGACCGTGGAAACCCTCGGCGTTTCCACCGGTCGGCCAAGTGGACAAAGGCCACGGAGGGCTTTGTCCACGGACCGCTACGGCTTCTTCGCGGGCTTGCGGAACCGGGGATCCTTCTTCTTGTCGCGCGAGAGGACGTAAGCCACCAGGTCGAGCACCTCGTCTTCGTTGAGCTGGTCGATCAGGCCGGCCGGCATCAGCGACATGGGCGAAGGGGTGATCTCCTCGATCTCGGCGCGGGGGATCTCGACGATCTTCGTCGCGTCTTCGGGATCGGTGATCACCGTGATGCGCTCGGGCGACTCCGCCACGATGCGGCCGGTGACGACCTTGCCAGCGGTGGTCTGCACGACGCTGGCGCGATATTGGTCGGAGACCACGCGGCTCGGCTCGACGATCGCCTCGACCACGTCCTTCACCTGGAACCGGCCGCCGGCCTGGGTGAGGTCGGGGCCCGTGGAACCGCCGTCGCCCGAGAACCGGTGGCAGACGATGCACCGTGCTGCCGCGAAGGTCCGCTTGCCGTGCTCGAAGTCGCGGCGGCCGGGCTGGAGCCCTTCCTCCGCCGCCGTCAGAACGTCGGCGACCGTCCACGTTCTGCCCGGCCCCTCCGGCTTCGGCAGGGGCGGGGGCACGTACGCCTTGCGGATGCCGGTGGCCTCCAGCGCGAGCTTCTCGGTGTCGGTGAGCCCCTCGAGGCTCTCCGCCTCGATGTTCACCAGGAACTTCTGAAAGCTGTTGCCGCCTCCCCATTCGCGGCTCCGGGCGAACCAGTCGAGATAGGCCTTGCGGTCCTCCGGCGACCAGGCCTCCTTCTCCTTCACCGTCCGCAGCGCGTAGGCGTAGTGGATCTGAATCAGGTCGCTCCGCCGCTCGAGCGACGACCGGACCGCCGAGCCGTAGTGAGCGTTGCGTTCGACGAGGCGGCGGAGCTCGTCCTCGTCGGGGGCGAGATTGGTCTGGCCGGCGGAGTCGGTCGGGGCGGCCAGCATGCTCACGAGGCGGGGCACGATCCCCGGCGCCCGGACGGCGACGAGCAGGTTCGAGAGCTCGCGATCGAGGTCGAACGAGCCCGACGGAAACCACGGAGCCACCTTTTCGGCGATCCGCGCCTTCACCTCGGCCGGCGGATCGCCGAGCCGCACGATGGCCAGTTCGCAGGCCCGGGCGAGATCGAGTCGGCACGCGTCGTCGAACCGCTCCGCGTCGATGCCGTCGAGCGCCGCGAAGATCGCGGGCTGGTCCTCAGGCTCCCCCTGGCGGGCGACCGCGATGGCCGCGTTGATCCGGCCCGCCGGGTCGGGATGCGCGAGCGCCCGGTCCCGCCAGAGCGCGAGGGGCTGGTGCTCGAGGGCCACTCGAGCGGCGTAGCGGACGAAGCGGTCGGGATGGCCCAGGTGAGGAAGGGCGGTGGTGATGGCGGCGGCCGGATCGTCCGCCCGCCGATGATAGGCCTCGAGGTCGTGACGCAGCCGACGCTCGGCCGTGCCGACCGCGTCGCGGGCATCGATCGCGAGGGTCGGTTCGGACCCGGTGTAGCGGACGCGGAAGAGTTCGCTCTCGCCGCCGCGACCACCGACCGTGAAGTAGAGGCACCCGTCGCGGGTCACGGTGGCGTCGGTGAGGGGCAGGGGAGTCCGTGTGATGAACTCCTCTTTCCGCCCCACGTAGGTCGAGCCGCGCGGTTCGAGGTGGATGGCATACATCGTGCCGAAGGTCCAGTCGCAGGCGAACAGCGCCCGCTGGTAGGCCGCGGGAAACGCCGCGCCGTAGCCGAAGGTGACGCCCACGGGCGACCCCGGGCCGATGTCCACGAGCGGCGGGAGGCTGTCGGGGAACACCGCGGGCCACTTGCCGCTGCCGCTCCGCCAGCCGAGTTCGCTGCCGCTGGTCGCATGGTTGATTCGCGTAGGGCGATACCAGGGCAGCCCGAAGTCCCACTCCATGTCGGCGTCGTACACGAACAGTTCGCCGTCGGCATTGAACGCCATGTCGTACGGATTGCGATAACCGGCCGTCCAGACCTCCCAGGCCTTGCCGTCGCGGTCGGTGCTGACGACATAGCCGCCGGGCGCGAGGATGCCGACGGCGTGGCCGTTGGCGTCCCACATCCGCGGGATGATCTGATCCTCGTCCCAGTTGGCCGGGAGGCGGCTGGCACCGTCGGCGGGCAGCGTTGTCCGTCGCTGCTCGGTGCGGATGCCCCCCATCGTCTGCGGCGGGGTGACGTCCTCGACGTCGAAGGGGAGCCGGGTGTGATTGCCGCAGATCACGAACAGCCGGTCACCCCCGGGCGCGAGCAGAATCGCGTGCGGGCCGTGCTCGCCGCCGCCGGGGAGTTCGCGAAGCTTCTCGACGCGATCGGGCATGTCATCGGCGTCGGAATCGGTCACCCGATAGAGCCCGCTGCCCGGTCCGCCATTGCAGACCACGTACAGGGCGTCGAACGCCCAGAGCAGGCCCTGGGCCGCGGTGAGCGCGGCGGGAATCCTCTCGACCCGCGTGGGAGCGGAGCCGTCGAGCGGCGCGGGCGTGATCCGCACGAGCCCCTTTTCTCCCTGATCGCTGGCGATCAGCCGACCCTTGTCGTCGGTCGTGAGGCAGACCCACGAGCCCAGGTCGTCCTTGGGCACGGCGAACATCCGCTCCACGACAAAGCCCGCCGGCACCGTGAACGCCGCACCGAGCGGACCGGGGGCCGGCGGCGCCGACTCGTCACCGGCGACGCGCACCGGCATCGGGGTCGGCGGCTGCTCCCACGTGCGGCGGGCGGCCGATTCGGCGGCCCGCACCATGCCCGGCGCCGCGACGGCGAGCGCCGCGACCATCGCGATCCCACGCATCATGGGCCGTGCCGCCTTCATCACGACAGCAACCGGTCCACGCTCTCCAGCAGCCGATCCATGGCGAACGGCTTGCGGATGTAGTCGTCCACGCCGAGCATCTCGGCGTAGGCCTTGTGGCGGCTTCCCTCGTTGGCGGTGATCATGATCACCCGCATCGGATTGGGGCGGCTGCGGCGGAGTTTTTCCAAGACGAGAAACCCGCTCCGCTTCGGCATCATCATGTCGAGGACGACCAGATCGGGCTCTTCGCCTTCGGCCAACACCAGCCCTTGATTGCCGTCGCGGGCCACGAGGATCTGGTACCCACGGGATTCGAGCACCGCCCGCATCGACTCCACGATTTCGGGGTCGTCGTCCACCAGCAGGATCCGCCGGCCCGACTTCGTGGAGGCTGCGGCGGCCGGCGCCCGGGCCTGCTCGGCTCCGCCTTCCACCGCCCGCGTCGCCTTCTTCGCTGCCCGTTTGACTGCCATGATGTCGACGTCCTGCTTCGAGACCACCGATCGCGTGCCCCGATCGTATCACGCCACCGTTTCAGGGGCCAACGCACGCCGCGTGAGCCGCGGGCCGCCGAGGCAGCAGGCGGCACCGATCAGGCCCACCGCGGCGCCGCAGGCGACGTCGCTCGGGTAGTGGGCCGACGTGACCACCCGCTGCGTCGCAGTCGCTGCGGCCAGCAGGGCGAACAGCAACCAACCGTGAGGGTAGCGCCAGGCGAGGGCGGCGGCCAGCCCTGCAGCCACCGCGGAGTGCCCCGACGGAAAACTCATCAGGTCAGCGTCGTGCGGTTTGTCCACCGCGAGGGCACCGTTGCCGAACGTGGCGAGCCACGACGCCGCCGTCGCCAGGTCGGCCGCTCGCGGACGAACCCGTTCGACGGAGACCTTGATCACGTCGGCGAGGACTCCGCCAAGATAGGTCGCGGCGATCATCCGCGCGAAGGCCCGCTCGCCGGGGCCGAATCGCCCCGGAGCCGGGAGCCGCAGCGTGCGGTCGAGCACCACCACCGCGATCAGGGCGATGGCGGCGCCGAGCGAGTGTCCGGAGATTTCGAGGAGGTTGATCAGCCGGCCCACCTCGCCCGGGAGGCGGTGGGCCTTGCACCACGCCGCCACGGGCAGGTCGATGAGGAACGCGGCACAGCCCACCGCCAAAAGCACCGTGGCGAGCCCCAGGAGGGCCATCTGAAAGGCCGTGATCGGCCGGCGGGTGACGGGAACGTGGCGGGTGACGGTCATCCACTTAGTCTGGCAGACCCGCGAGACGAGCGTCGAGAGGTTTTTCGCCGGGCGGCGGCGTCACTGCCCACACGCCGCGTGGCGGCGGCGTCTTTGCCCACGCGGCGTGTCGAGCAGCCGGTAGTTGATCGCCTCGCAGACGTGGGCACAGGCGATCACGTCGGCGGCGTCGAGATCGGCGATCGTGCGGGCCACCCGCAGCACCTTGTCGTGGGCCCGGGCCGACAGGCCGAGGTCAGCGACGGCGGCCCGCAGCAACTCCACCGCCGCCGGCTCCATCCGGCAGTGCTCGCGAATCTCCCGGCTCGACAGCCGTGCGTTGCACCGGGTGGCCAGGCCCGTCGCGGTGCCGAATCTCGCCGCCTGCCGGGCCCGCGCGGCGAGCACGGCCTCGCGCATCTGGCCGCTCGACGTGCCGGCCCGCGACGCGGCCAGCTCCCGAAACGGTACGGCGGGCACCTCGAGGTGGATGTCGATCCGGTCGAGCAGCGGCCCGGAGATCTTGCCCATGTATTTCTCCACCTGCGGCCCGGTGCACTGGCAGGCCCGTCGCGGGTCACCACGGTAGCCGCACGGGCAGGGATTGAGGGCGGCCACGAGCATGAAATCGGCCGGGAAGCGGGTGGTGGACCGCGCCCGGCTGATGGTGACGGCCCCCTCCTCGAGCGGCTGTCGCATCACCTCGAGCGTGCGCCGCTGAAACTCCGGGAGTTCGTCGAGGAACAACACGCCATTGTGCGCCAGCGAGATCTCGCCCGGCATCGGGATCGAGCGGCCGCCCACGAGCCCGGCCTCGGAGATCGTATGGTGAGGAGCGCGAAAGGGCCGGGTCGCCATCAGCGGCTGCCCGGGCTGCATCAGCCCCAGCGCACTGTAGATCCTCGTGGTCTCGATCGACTCGGCCGCCGAGAGGGGTGGCAGGATCGTGGGGATTCGCTTGGCGAGCATCGTCTTGCCGCCGCCGGGCGGGCCGACCATGGCGATGTTGTGGCCGCCCGCCGCCGCCACGCAGATCGCCCGCTTCGCCGCCTCCTGGCCGCGGACGTCGGCGAAGTCGATGTCGTAGGTTGCGAACCGGTCGAACCACTCGTCCACGCGGGGTGGGGCCGGCGGAATCTCGAGTTCGCCCGCGAAGAACTGCACGGCTTCGGCCAGGGAAGCCACCGGAATCACGTCGATGTCGGCGACGACGGCGGCTTCGGTGGCGCTCGCGGCCGGCACCACGACCCCCTTGAGCGGCCGGCCCTCGCGGCCGCGTTCGCGCTTCTGACGGGCGGCCGCCATCGCGATCGAGAGGGCCCCGCGGGTGGGCCGCGTGGATCCCTCGAGCGAGAGCTCTCCCACGACGGCGTAGTCGGCCAGCCGCTCCGACGACACCTGGCCGCTGCCGGCGAGAATGCCCAGGGTGATCGGGAGGTCGAAGGTGGCCGCCTGCTTGGGCAGCTCGGCCGGGGCGAGATTCACGACGATCCGGTCGTTGGGGCGGTTGAACCCGGAGTTGACCATCGCGCGGGCCACGCGGTGCGTGCTCTCGCGGATGGCCGTGTCGGGCATGCCGACGAGCACGGTGGAGGGCAGGGCGCCGCCCGACACGTCCACTTCGACGTCGACAGGAACGGCCTCGATCCCGAACAATGAATAGGTTTGCAGGCGGGCGAGCATGGCTTTCTCCTTGGAGCCGGGAAACGCATGAGTGCGAGAGGGAGTGTATAGATGTACAGTATTCTGTCAATCCGGGCGTGCCGGTCGCTGGCGGCCGTGGGCCTCGTCTGGTGTGCCGCGAGCGTCCGGGCCGACGAAGGGATGTGGCTGTTTTCGGCCCCGCCCCTGGAGCGGATCGAACAGACGCACGGGGTGCGGCTGGACGCCGCGTGGCTGGAGCATGTGCAGCGGTCGAGCGTGCGGTTCAGTTCCGGAGGCTCCGGGGCCTTCGTGTCGGCCGACGGCCTCGTGCTCACGAATCATCACGTCGGCGCCGATGCGATCCACAAGCTCGGCGACGCCTCCCGCGACCTGCTCGCCGATGGGTTCGCCGCCGCGACGCGGGCCGACGAGCTCGCCTGCCACGATCTGGAGCTCAACGTGCTCGTGTCGATCGAGGACGTCACGGCCCGCGTGCAGGCCGCCGTCACACCGACCATGACGGCCGACGAGGCCTTCGCCGCTCGGCGGGCCGCGATGGCGGAGATCGAGAAGGAGTCGCTCGCGGCCACGGGGCTGCGGAGCGACGTGGTGACGCTCTGGCAGGGCGGCGGGTATCACCTCTATCGCGCGAAGAAGTACGTGGACGTGCGGCTGGTGTTCGCTCCCGAACAGCAGATCGCCTTCTTCGGAGGAGACGCCGACAACTTCGAGTTCCCGCGCTACAACCTCGACGTCTGCCTGTTCCGCGTTTACGAAGATGGCCGACCAGTTCGCGTGGACCACCATCTCGCCTGGGCCGCGCGACCGGTCGCCACCGGCGAGCTGGTGTTCGTGTCGGGGCATCCTGGTCACACCGATCGCGACGCCACGGTGGCGGAGCTCGTGGCGCTTCGTGATCGGCGGGTGCCGCTCGACCTCCGGATCCTCAACCGACTCGAGACCACCATCGGCGCCTATGCCGCGCGCGGCCCCGAGGAGCGGCGGCAGGCTGTGCAAGACCTGCACGGCGTGGAGAACGGCCGCAAGGCGCGGGCGGGACTCCTCGCCGGGCTCCTCGATCCCGCGGTGATGGCGGCGAAGCGGGAGGCGGAGTTGCGGCTGCGGCGGGAGCTCGAGGCCGACCTCCAAGGACGCGAGTCGCCCTTCGCGCGGATCGAGCGGGCGCAGCGCACCCTCGACGGGATCGCCGAGCGTTACCGGCTGCTCGAGGCCGCGGCGGGCTTCAACAGCGAGTATTTCCGGACGGCGCGGACGATCCTGCGGGCCGTCGAGGAGCGGACGAAGCCCAATGGCGTGCGGCTCCGCGAGTTTCGTGACTCGAACCGCGAGTCGCTCGAGCAGCAGCTGTTCTCCCCGGAGCCGCTCTACGATGCCTACGAGACGGTGAAACTTGCCGACTCGCTCACCTTCCTGGCGACAGCGCTCGGCGGCGACGACGACCTCGTCGTGAAGGTGCTCGACGGGAAGTCGCCCGCGGAGCGGGCCGCCGAACTCCTGACCGGCACCGAACTGGGCCGGCGAGCGCCGCCGAGCCATCGCGTGGATCGCCGTCGCGAGCTGGTGGACGGTGGCACGACGGCCGTGGCGGCCTCCGCCGATCCGATGCTCGCGCTGGCCCGGCTCGTGGACGGCGAGTCGCGTCGGCTGCGGTCGATCGCCGACGCGGCCGACGAGGAGAAAAAGCAGGCCCATGCCGAGATCGTCAGGGCGCGGTTCGCCCGCGAGGGTCTCGGCCTTCCGCCCGACGCCACGTTCACGCTCCGGCTCGCCTACGGCCTGGTGACGGGGGGCACGCAGGGGGGCGTCGCGTATCCGGCGATCACGACCTTCGGAGGCCTGTTCGCCCGCGCTGCCGAGAAGCGGGAGATGCCGCCGTTCGACCTGCCGCCACGGTGGCGGGAGGCCCGCGACGCGCTCGCGGCCGATGCCGCGTTCCTCGCCACCGGCTTCAACTTCGCCAGCACCGCCGACATCATCGGCGGCAACTCCGGCAGCCCGGTGGTGAACGCGGCAGGAGAACTCGTGGGGGTGATCTTCGACGGCAACATCGACTCGCTCGTGCTCGACGTGGCCTACGACGATCGGCGGGCCCGGGCCGTGGCGGTCGATGCCGCCGGCGTGGTCGCGGCGCTCGAGAAGGTGTATGCGGCCGACGCGCTGCTGGAGGAACTGCTGACGACTCGTGCCGCACCGCGGTAAACTCCGCAGGCAGGCGGTCGCGTCGCGGCGTTCCGGAGTCGGCATGATCCATCGATGTCGTGGCCGCCGGACCGCGACCGAACTGGGCCGGGAGAAACAGCCATGAAGGCGTGCAGGGGGTGGATGGGTGGTGTGGCGGTGCTCCTGGTGGCGGCCGTGGCCGGCTGGGCCGCTGCGGCCGGCCCGGAGTGGCGGTCGCTGTTCGACGGGGAGTCGCTGGGGGACTGGCAGCCCACCTCGTTCGGTGGCGGCGAGGCCCCGACGGTGGTGGACGGAGCGATCCGGATTCCGCCCGGTGCCGACCTCAACGGGGTCACCTGGGCGGGCGAGGTGCCGCGGCAGCGGTATGAACTGGAACTCGAAGCCCGCCGCGTGGATGGCCGCGACTTCTTCTGCGGCCTGACGTTTCCTGTGGGAGACTCCTGTTGCACGCTCGTGCTCGGCGGCTGGGGAGGTTCGGTCACGGGCTTGTCGTGCATCGACGGCCGGGACGCCGGCGACAACGAGACCACCGACACGATGACGTTCGAGCAGGGCCGCTGGTATCGCGTGCGGCTGCGGGTGACCCCCGAGCGCATCGAGTGCTTCGTGGACGACGAAGCGATCGTCGAGCAGGACATCGAGAACCGCCGGATTGCCGTCCGCGCGGAAGTGATCCCCAGCCAGCCGCTCGGGATCGCCACGTACGCCACGACGGGTGAAGTGCGCACGATCCGCTGGAGGCAGCTGCCCCAGCCATGACACGCCGCGCGCCCGCCCCCAGTGGATCACCTGACGACGATCGCGATCGGCTCCGGCAGCGGATCGCCGAGGAGGCGGCACGGGGCATGAGCCGGGGCAGCGACGCCCGCCGGGCGACGTTTCGCGCGGCGAGGCGGGTGGCCCGTGGCTGGGTGCCCGACGACCAGCTTCCGGAGCCGCGCGAGGTGTGCGACGAGGTGCGGCGGGAGCTCGACGCGACGGCGTCCCTCCGACCGCTTGTCGGCGATCGCTTCGACGCGCTCGCGGCGGAGGTGTCGGTGCTGGCCACGGTGAAGCAGGACCCACGGAAGTGCCCGGAAGGCGACGCGCTCGAACACTCGCTGCAGGTGTTCGATCTCGTGCACCGCGAGCGGCCGTTCGACGAGGAGCTGCTCACCGCGGCACTGGTGCACGACGTGGGTCGCGCGATCGACCGCGGCGATCCGGTGGCCGCGACGCTCGAGGCGGTCGGCGATCTGGTGACTGAGCGGACCCGCTGGCTGGTCGAGATGCTGCCGGCGGCCCGCGGGCACGTTGACCGCACGCTCGGCCATCGCGGCCGCAGGCGGCTCGAGTCGCACCCCGACTTCCTCGACGTGATCCTGCTCGCCGAAGCCGACCGGCGGGCTCACGCGCGGGGCTATCCAACGCCCACGCTCGACGAAGCGATCGCGATCCTGCGGGATCTCGAAGAGCCGGATGAGGGCTGACGTCGTTGCCGCAGGTGAGAAGTGGCCGGAGGTTTTCAACCTACGGAAATGGCCACCGTTGCGCTGCATGTGCAGGTTGAAAACCTGCACCCACGTTCGGCAGGTCGAAAACCTGCACCGACGTGGTCGCTTGAAAACCGGCACTGACGTCGGGACCGGGAATCACTCCGGCGCGCGGCCCTCGAGCGCGGCACGGACCGCCTCGCGAGCCTCACGCCAGCGCGTTTTCACCGTCCGCTCGCTGCATCCCAGGACCGCGGCGATCGTCTTCTGATCGGCATCCAGATACCAGACCAGGTGGAACACTTCGCGGAGTTCGGCCGGCAGGGCCACGATCGCTTCGTGGAACTGCGTCCACCGCTCCAGGGGATCGACCGATTCCGGGGGCTCGGGGACGCCCGGTGACCAGGGGCCCTCGGACAGAGGGCCGATGCGTTCCGCCCGGGTGGCATGGTTGGCGGCGAACGACGACGGGCCCGCGTAGCGGCGGGCCAGGTCGATGAGTTCGCGGTGAATCTGGGTGGCCGCGAGGGCCATGATCGACCGCGGCGAGTCGAGCGGCACCTGCCCGAGTGCCCGGTGGAGCCGCAGCGCGGCGTTTTGGAACACGTCGTCGGTGTCGTCCCAGCGGCGAACCTTGGGAAATCGCGCCAGCATCCGGTGGGCCAGCAACCGCAGGCGGTCGGCACAGACTTCGATGATCTCGTCGCGGGCCGTAAGGTCACCAGCGGCCAGCCGCTGGAGGCAGGAGGTGAGTCGCGACGGATCGGTCTCGGGGGTCGGCGGCATGACGCGAACCTCGCTCTCTCTCGGGGAATCCGATGGTAGCCGATTTTTTTGCCCCCTGGCCCCCGCGTTCTCGCCAAAAGGGATAGAGCGGGGTTTTCTCGATCCCGTACGGAGTTGCTGGAGCCTCGGCCATGGCAAACAGTTCGCCGATCCCGACACTGATGATGACGACGAGAGAAGTAACGTATTCGTTACCTTCCCGGCTGGGGCATGCCCGGCTGATGCGGCTGCTGGGATTACCGGCCGCCGACGCCGATCCCGTCACGATCATCACGGCGGCGCAGGTGCGGCTTCGTCGCTGGCGGCGGAACGGTGCAGACGGGGCGCAGCGGCCGCGACGTGCCCGCGACCGCATCCGGCAGATCTCCGAGGCTCGCGATGTGCTGCTTCGGGAGGCCCTCGGAGCGGCTGGCCGTTCCCAAATGCGGGGGCCCTAGAAGCGGGGTGAACACGGGCCCCGTCGGGGTATAACGGTGGCATGCGTGCCGACGCACCCGATCCTGGATCGTGCCACCACCCCGCCGTGCCGAGCGACGGGCCGTCGGCGACCGATCACTCGAGCCTGAGCCGCGCCGACGAGCACTTCGGCTTCGGCACGTCGACGCCGTCTGCCGCTCGCGGCGGGGGCGTGATGGCAGCAGGCACGACCCTCGACGGCGTGACGATCGTCCGCCTGATCGCCGAGGGTGGCATGGGGCGGGTCTACGAGGGGCGGCAGGCGGCGCCCGAGCGGGCCGTTGCCGTGAAAGTGCTGCGCGGCGGGTTCGCCTCGGCGTCGCTCGTCCGGCGGTTCGAGTACGAGGCCCGCGTGCTCGCGCGGCTGCGTCATCCCAACATCGCGCAGATCTTCACGTTCGGGACGTACGACGACGGCGATGGCGTGGTGCCGTTCTTCGTCATGGAGTTGATCGACGGCGGCCGACCGATCACCCGCCACGCCCTCGAGGCGGGGCTCGGCGTTCGTGAGATCGTGGCGGTGTTTCGCCGCGTCTGCGCCGCCGTCGCCCACGGCCATCAGAAGGGGGTGATCCACCGCGACCTCAAGCCCGGCAACATCCTCGTGGACGCGGGTGGTGAACCGAAGGTGATCGACTTCGGCGTCGCGAGGTCGATCGATCCCGATCACGGCGATGTCACCCAGATGACGCGGGTGGGAGACGTGGTCGGCACGCTGCGGTACATGAGCCCGGAGCAGCTCGGCGTCGGGGACGGCGACGTGGACGCCCGCAGCGATGTCTACGCCCTCGGGCTCGTGCTCCACGAAGTGCTCACCGGCGGCCTGCCCTATGACCTCCGCGGGATGTCGCTGGTGGAGGCGGCGCGGATGCTCGACGACCCGAGTCCGGCGTCGATGGCCGCGGTCGAGCGCGTGGCCCGGGCGGCCGGCTGCGGTGCCCTCGACTCCCGCTCGCTGGCGACCATCATCGGCACCTGCCTGGAGAAGCGTCCGAGTGACCGCTATGCGACGGCCGTGGAGGTGGAGGCGGAACTCGGTCGCTGGCTCGCCGGCGAGGCGATTCTCGCCCGCCCGCCCACGCCCACGGAGTCGCTCGTGCGTTTCGCTCGCCGGCACCGGGCGGCGACGGCGGCCGCGGTCGCGATCCTCGCCTCGCTTATGGCGGCCACCTCCGGAATCTCTTTTTTTTACGTGCGGGCGGAGCGGGATCGGCAGCGGGCCGACGATGCCCGGCTCGTGGCCGTTCGCCGCGAGGAAGAAGCCGAGCAGCAGGCGGCCGCCGCCCGCGCCCAGCTCTACATCTCGAACGTCCTGCTCTCCGCGGCGGCCCGCGATCGCGACAACGTGTCGGAGGCGAAGCGGCTGCTCGCCGATGCCCGCGGGCTCATCGCCGACGCCGGGACCCCGAATCCGATCGAACTGAACTGCCTCGCGGCATCCCTCGACGAGTCGGTCGCGGCGATCGGCGGGCACGTGGGCAACGTCACCGCGGTGGGCTGGTCTCGGAACGGCTCGATGCTCGCCAGCGGGGCGAGCGACGGAGCCGTGCGGCTCGGCACGCGAACCGGGGCGGCGGTCGCGTGGAACGAGGTGCCGATCGGGGGGCACGACGACGCGGTCTGGTCGGTGGCGTTTGCACCCGATGGCGGCCTGCTCGCCACCGCGTCGGGCGACGGCACGGTGCGGATCTGGGACGTGGAGCGACGCGCGTGCCTGAAGACCCTGCAGGCGGACGAATCGGCGAGCTACGCGGTGGCGTTTTCGGCCGACGGCGGGCTCGTGGCGACCGGTGGCCGGGATCGTGTCGTCCGGCTCTGGGATCCGGCGACCTGGGAGCGGAAGGCGGAACTTCGCGGCCATGAATCGACGGTCCACGCCCTCTCGTTCGCGGCCGCGGGGTCGGCGCTGGCCTCCGCGTCGGGCGATGGGACGATCCGCGTGTGGGACGTGGCCACCGGCCAGGAGACAGGCTGTTTCACCGGCCACACGGGCCGCGTGTTCGGTGTCGCATTCTCCCCGGATGGCCGCCGCGTCGCCTCCGTGGGCGAGGACGCCACCGCGCGGATCTGGGACGTGGAAGCGGCCGAGCCGGGGCCCACGATGCGGCACCCGTTTCGCTGCAACGGCGTGGCGTGGCTGGCCGGCAGCCGCCGCCTCGCGACTGCGTCGCACGACGGGATCCTGCGGGTCTGGGACGCCGCCCATGGCGTCGAGCACGGCCGCTTTCACGGCCATACAGCGGCGATCTGGTCGCTGGCCGCCGTCGCGGCCGACGGCTGGGTGGCGACGGGCGCGGGCGACGGCACGGTGCGGGTCTGGGACGCCGACGCGCGAATCGCCCCGGTGGTGCGCGGTGACGACAAGGTGCTCTCGGTCTGCTACGCGCCCGACGGCACCACGATCGCGACCGCCATGGCGAACTCGGTGGTCTGTCTCTGGGATGCGGCCACGCTCGAGCCGCGGGGCGTGCTCCGCAAGGCCGTCGGTCGGGTGAACGACGTGCGGTTTTCTCCCGACGGCGAGACGGTAGCGGGCTGCTGCGACGACGGCTCGGTGCAGGTCTGGGATCGCGGCACGCGGCAGCGGCGCGACTGGTTCAAGCCGCACGAGCGGCGGGTGTATGCGCTCGACTTCTCCCCCGACGGCCGGCTTCTGGCGACCGCCGCCGAGGATCGTTCGGCGCGGATCTCCGACCTCGCCTCGGGCACGCGCGTGGGCGAGCCGCTGAAGCACGGCAGCCGGGTCTTCCGGGCGACGTTCTCTCCGGATGGCGGCCTCCTGGCGACTGCCTGCGAAGACCGCACCGCGCGGCTCTGGCGGATGGCCGACGGGAGCGAAGTGCGGCGGTTCACGCAGCACGAAGGGCCGGTGAACTGGGTGGCCTTTTCGAGCGACGGCACGTTGCTCGTGACAGCCTGCTCCGACGGCGCCGTCCGCGTATGGAACGTGGCCGACGGGGGGCTGGTGTCGGTGATGACCGGGCCGGCCCGCCAGATCTGGAAGGCGGCGTTCTCGCCGGACGGCTACCGGGTGGCCGGGGTGTCGGCCGACGGCACCGTGCAGGTCTGGGACGTGGCGAGCAGCCGGGCGATGCCGGTGCTCCGCGGCCACGGGGATCAGGTCTGGGGCGTGGCGTTCGCGCCGGATGGCCGGGCGGTCGTGACCGGGTCGTGGGACGGCACGGCCCGCGTCTGGGGCGTGAGCGTGGCCGAGATCGCCCGCCGGCGGACGGCGTTGCTGGAACGATGATCGGCCTGGTGACGAATCAGGCCGGGACGAGCACGTCGCCGAGCGTCTTCTGGAGGACGGCGGCGCTGGCCTTGAGGGCCTGCACCTCCTTGGGCCAGAGGTCGATCTCGAGCGTCTTCTCGGCGCCGGCGCGGCCCACGACGGTCGGCACCGAGAGGGCCACATCGCGGATGCCGTAGCAGCCGGCCTGCACCGTCGAGACGGGCAGCACCCGCTTGGCGTCGAGCGCGATCGCATGGATCACCTCGGCGATCGACACGCCCACGGCGAAGCCGGCGCCGGTCTTCTTCTTGATCATCTCGGCGCCGCTCGTCTTCGCCCGCTGGAAGACGTCGGCCCCGAGTTTCGGCGTGAAGCCGGGATACTTCTCGAGGGGCAATCCGGCGACGCTGGCGCTGCTCCACACGGGCACCATGCTGTCGCCGTGCTCGCCGAGGATCATCGCCTGCACCTGCGTGGCCGGGGCCTGGAGGTTGAGGGCGAGGAGGGCGCGGAAGCGAAGCGTGTCGAGGAGCGTCCCCAGGCCCACCACGCGGCCCTTCGGGAGCCTCAGTTCCTTCTCGGCGAGGTAGGTGAGGATGTCCACCGGGTTCGAGACCACGAGCACGATGCAGTCGTTCCGGAGCCCCTTGGAGACGATCTCTCCGAGGATCGACCGGAACAGCACGACGTTGCGGTTGATCAGCGCCAGCCGGCTCTCATCGGGCTTCCGCCGCAGGCCGGCCGTGATGCAGATCACGTCGGCGTCGGCGAGGCAGGCGTAGCCGCCGGCTCGGATCACCTGATCGGCGATCGCCGGTGCCCCGTGCATCATGTCGAGCGCCTGCCCGTCCGCCAGGTCGGCGTTGGCATCGACGATCACGATCTCGTGCACGATGCCGCCGAGCTGCAGGGCGAAGCCCGCCGAGGAGCCCACGATCCCACCGCCACCGATGATCCCGACCTTCATCTCGTTTCCTGCTCCGTGGTGATGCCCGGACGCGCCGGGCGACCGATCGTTCCTGGATGCCGCGGGCTCAGGCCGCCGCGATGCCGAGCTGCTTGCAGACCTGCTCCGTGACGACCTTCACCAGCGCCTCGGTGTCGAGGCCGGCGGGCGTCACCGGGCGAGTCGCGTTCTCCGGATCCGCTCCCATCGGCGGCGGGGCGTCGAAGGCCTTGCGGGTGACGCCGGTCGTGCCCCAGCTGGCACGGAACACGTCGTTGGCGCAGATGTCGCAGTTCTCCATGGTCTTCTCGAGCCGCGGGTCGGTGTAGCCCCACTTGGCCTTGAGGTCGAGGAGTTCCTTCGTCTCCTGCTTGGTCAGGTAGGTGACCCGGCCGAGATCCTTGGAGAGCATCAGGATCCGACAGTAGGCGTCGAGAATCTCCGTCCACCAGTAGGCCTTCTCGACCGTCTCGCCGAAGCTCACGGTGCCGTGGTTGGCCAGGATGACGACGTTCGACTTGGCGACGAACGGCTTCACGGTGTCGGCGAACTTCTGGCCGCCGGGAGTCTCGTAGCGGGTGATCGGCACGTCGCCGAGAAACACCTCGACCTCGGGCAGCACGCACTGCGGGATCGGCTCGCGGGCCACGGCGAACGCGGTGGCGTGCGGCGGATGGCAGTGGACCACCGAGTTCACGTCCGGCCGCTCCTTCATGATCGTGAGGTGGAGGAGGATCTCGCTCGAACGCTTGCGGGTGCCGGCGATCTGGTTGCCCTCCATGTCGACGATGCAGAGGTCGGAGGGCTTCATGAAGCCCTTCGAGATCATCGTCGGGGTGCAGAGCACCGCGTCGGGGCCGAGTCGGAACGAGATGTTGCCGTCGTTGCCGGCGGCGAAGCCCTTGTTGTAGATCCGGCGGCCGATGTCGCAGATCTCCTCCTTGAGCTGGTTGAGAGACTTGTCGGTGGTCTTGGGGGTGATGTTCGCCATGGGTCGGTGCTCCTTCGGGGTTCCTGTCCTAACGATTCTTGCCCACGCTGCTGGTCGCGGCCGGATTGCGGGCAGGCGAAAGCCTGGCGACGGCGGTGAGACTCGCGGTCGTAGCGGTCATGTCGATCCTGCGGTCACATCGAGCCGATCGATGAGGGCGGCGATGAAGGCGTCGACGGGCTTGTCGAGCGGCCGGAAGGGTTGGGCGGCCTCGCCCCCTTCACTGAACGCGACGAGTTGGCCGTCGCCGGCCCCGAGATCGTCCCAGGCCACGAGCGGCTCGGCCGGCCCGTCGCCCCGGGCGAGATCCCCCGCGGCGAGCGGCACGACGAGCCGGAGCACGCCCCCGCGCATCGTCGCGTGGGGCTCCACGAGCGTGACCGTGCCGATGGTGGTGCCGAGTCGCATGGTGGCGGTCTCAGTGGGAATGGCTCTTGCAGCCGCAGCCTGCCGGGGCGGCAGCGAGTTCGGCCGGCAGCGGCCCGGAGGCCGCGCGGTGGAACTCCGCGCAGAGGCGCTCCAGGCTGCCGCCAGTAAACTGGGCGGGATCGACGACGAGCAGATTGGCGGCCGCGTCGGCGGCGGCGGCCGTGAGCGCCGTCGCGTCGCGGGCCGTGACCGCCCGGAGACTGGCCGATCGGTTGGCGAGGATCACGGCGACGGCCGGCCGCCCCGTGAGCAGCACGCCGCGAGCCGCATCCTTCGAGGCATGCCCGGCAAGCGCGGTGACCACGTCGGCGAGGCCCGAGGCCGGCAGCTGCTGGCTTCCCGGCAGCGTGCGGACGATGGCGGCGGTCCGGGCCGACACGTCACCGCGGCAGGCGGCCTGGGCGACGATGAAGGGCCGGGCGGGAGCCGCCGCCGTTGCGGCGGTGCCGCCGCGGACGAGCGTGATGCCGGCGTCGTTGGCATGGTCGCGGGCCGAGGGGGTGATCACCGCCTTGGCGTCGATGACGACCTCGCGGATCGCCGCGGGCAGCCGCTCGAGATGGGCCAGCGTGACGACCCGGCCGGGAATCGAGAACGCCGCCGCGGCCGTGGTGGCAACCGGGGCGGGCGCCGGGACGGATGGACTCGGCGCCAGCGCGGCCGGCGTGGTTTGCAGGGCGTGGGCGGCCTGTATTCGCCGGACCACCTCGGCCACGAGGGCCTGGATCGCGGCGGCGTCGAGCGTCGGGGGAGTGTTCATGGCGTGTCCACGAGGCCGATCGTGCTCCAGCGGGCGGGGGTGGATTCGCTCCGGAGAATGTCCCGGAGCAGCCGGCCGTCGCTCGTGATCACCACCACGTCACCGACCCGCGCCGCCACCGTATCGACGGCGATCTGGGGGTCGCCGTCCGGCGACCGGCGGTCGGCCATCAAAGGCTGCACGACGAGCAGCCGCGCGCCGGCCAGCGACGGGTGTTTCACCGTCGCAGTCACGGTGCCGATGATCCGGGCCAGTTGCATGGGCGGGTCGGTCTGGAGGTTCGGTCAGGGGGCGATCACGAGCGAACGGCCGACGCGCTGCCGAGGATCCGCAGATCGTCGACCAGCGTGCAGCGCCGCTGCCGGGTGAAGGTCAGGGGAGTGGTCACGCCTTCGCCGGTCGGCGTGGCGATCGAGAACGAGAGGTAGCCCTCGCCGCCGAGGCCGAGGCCGGCGACGCTGGGGCCGTTTTTGACGAACAGCGTGGTGTCGAGCAGGCGGCCCATCCGCGTCATCGTGCGGACGTCGTTGGAGTGGATGATCGCCGTGTGGCGGAAGCCGTGCTCGCTCTCGTGCGCCAGCCGGATCGCCTCGTCGGCATCGCGGCAGCGGACGAAGGGCACGAACGGCATCATCTGCTCGACGGGCACGAACGGGTTCGAGTTGTCGGTCTCGCCGAACAAGAGCTCGACCCCGGCGGGACACGCCGCGCCGGCGGCCTGGGCCAGGACCGCGGCGTCCTTGCCAATGAAGTCCTTGCAGGGCACGAGGTGGCGGTGCTCCCCTTCGCCCGTCATCACCAGGGCCCGGTTCGTGAGGGCGTCCACCTGCGAGCCAGAGAGCCGCAGCCCGCCGGCCCGCTCCATCGCCGCCAGCATCCGGTCGAACACGCTCGCCACCACGAACACCTGCTTCTCACCGATGCAGAGCAGGTTGTTGTCGTAGGCGGCGCCCGCGATGATCGACCGGGCGGCGTTGTCGAGGTCGGCGGTCTCGTCCACCACCACCGGCGGATTGCCGGGGCCGGCCACGATCGCTCGCTTGCTCGACTGGAGGGCGGCCTTCGCCACCGCGGGTCCGCCGGTCACACAGATCAGCTTCACGCCGCGATGGCCGAAGAGCTGCCCGGCCGACTCCAGCGACGGCTCGGCGACGAGCGTGACGAGGTTGTCGATGCCGATGTCGCGGTGAATGGCGGCGTTGAACCGCCGCACGCCCTCGGCGGCCACCTTCCTGCCGCTGGGGTGCGGGTTCACGACCACGGTGTTGCCCCCCGCGATCATGTTGATGGCGTTGCAGGCGATCGTGGGCAGCGAGTGGGTGACCGGCGTGATCGCGCCGATGACGCCGAACGGGGCGTGCTCGATCACCGCCAGGCCGTGATCGCCGCTGAACACCTCGCTCTGCAGGAACTCGACCCCCGGCACCTTCTCGCCGAGCACCTTGAGCTTGCCGATCTTGTGGTCGAGCCGGCCGATGGCCGTCTCGGCGAACTCCATGCGGCCGAGTTCCTCGGCGTCGTCGATCGCGATCCGGCGGATGTGGGCGATCGCCTTCCGGCGGCCGTCCACGCCGAGCCGCTCCAGCTGCTCGAAGGCCTCGGTGGCGGCACGGACCGCCTCGTCGACCGAGCCGAACACGCCGTTGGCGCCGGCGAAGGAGTCGGCCGCGTGCGGCGCGGGAGCCCCGGCGGGCCGCGGTGGCGCGACGCCGGTGGCGCCGAGCTGCTCGAGCACCTGGCGGACGATGGCGGCGATGTCGGGAGCGTTGGGAGTGGCGGTGGACATGGGTGGGTTCATTTCCTGCTGAAGACTTCCTTGCCCTCGACGCGGACGGTGTCGACCAGGCCGATCACCACGGCATCGATGGGCAGGGATTTGGTTTCGGGGGTCAGGCGGGCGCTCGAGCCCTGGGTGACGAGGACGAACTGGCCCTCGCCCGCGCCGAGCGTGTCGACGGCGATGAACGTGCGGCCCGTCGAGACGAGCGTGGAACGGGTCTTCTCGTCGAGGCGGTAGGGCTCCACGACGAGGAGCTTGTGGCCGGTCATGGCTGCCGTCTTCTGCGTGGCCACGACCGAGCCGGTCACCAGGGCGACGAACATCAGAGCCCCTTTCCGTTTTCGGGTTCGCGATCCGCCGCCAGCAGGTCACGCGCCTGCCGGGCGACGATCAGCTCTTCGTTGGTGGGAATCACCCAGATCGCGACCCGCGACGAGGCGGCGTGGATCGACCGTTCTCCGGAGGCCCGCGCCTCGTTCTTGGCGGGATCGAGCGCGATCCCGAGGTCTTCGAGGCCGGCCACCACGGCCGCCCGGGTGAGCGGCGAGTTCTCGCCGATGCCCCCGGCGAACCCGATGGCGTCGAGGCCGCCGAGGTCCACGATCCCGCCGCCGAGCCAGTGGCGGATCGAGGCCACGTAGACGTCGATGGCGGTCTGCGCCCGGGAGTTTCCGGCCGCGGCCGCATCTTCGAGATCCCGCATGTCGCCCGACGTGCCCGACATCCCCGCCAGGCCGGCCTTGCCCGAGAGCTCGCCGAGCAGATCCTCGAACGAGCGGCCCGTCTGCCGCGCCACGTGCAACAGCGCGAAGGAATCGAAGTCCCCCGCGCGATTGTTCTGCGGCAGGCCCGACTGCGGGCTCATGCCCATCGACGTGCCGACGCTCGCGCCGTCGCGGATCCAGCAGACGCTGCTCGACCCGCCGAGGTGGCAGGAGATCGCCCGCAACCCCTTCGGCCCGGCCGGCACCACCGCGGCGAGGCGGCCCGCCACGTAGCGATGGCTCGCCCCGTGGAAGCCCCAGCGCCGCACGAGGTGCCGATCGACCCAGTCGGTCGGCACCGCGTAGAGCGCGTTCCGCGGCGGAATGGTGGCATGAAAACCCGTCTCGAACGCGGCGACGAGCGGCACGCCCGGCAGCCGCTCGCCGAGCAGCCGCATGGCCCGCACGTAGGGAGGATTGTGCGCCGGGGCGACCGCCGCCATCTCCTCCATCGCCGCGAGCACGTCGGGAGCCACCCGCACCACACCGCTCACGCGGCCGCCATGCACCGCCTTGAAGCCCACCGCCGCCACTTCGTCGATGCTCGTCAGCGGGCCGCCATCGGCCGTCAGCTGCTCGACCGCCGCCTGGAGGGCGACGGCATGATCCGGCACCGGCATCTGCGTCTCGATGGCCCGGCCGCCGATCGTCGCGTAAACGCGGCTCTCGGCGGCTCCGATCCGCTCCACGCCGCCGCGGGCGAGCTCGCGCTCCGCACCGGCTTCGCCGGCCTGCGCAGGCAGGTCGAAGAGCCGGTACTTGAAGCTCGTGGAGCCCAAATTGGCGACGAGGATTTTCATGGGGTGGGTTCCACGAGGTCCGCCACTCCCGCATGGGCCATGGATGGCCATGCGGGAGTGAACTCAGGCGAGAAAGGCCGCCACGAGGCTCTCGGCCGGACGCGGGATGACGTGGCTGGCGACGAGCTCGCCGACCTGCTGGGCCGCGTTCGCACCGGCCTCGACGGCCGCCCGCACGCTGCCCACGTCACCCTGCACGATCGTCGCCACGAAGGCGTTGCCGATGCTGACCCGCTTGAGAATCTTCACGTTGGCCGCCTTGGCCATCGCGTCGGTGGCCTCGACGAGGCCCACGAGTCCCTTGGTTTCCAGGATTCCAATCGCCGTGTTCATCTGATGTCCTTCGGTAAGAGTTGAGAAAAGGATTCGGTTCGCTTCCGGGGTCGATCAGCCGCCCGTGGGCAGCACGATCTGCAGGTCTTCGTGAGGCCGTGCGATCACCTGCACGCTCACCACTTCGCCGATCCGGCCGCCGGCCGCCGCACCCGCGTCGGTCGCCGCCTTGACCGCGGCCACGTCGCCCGTGACGAACGCCGTCACCAGCCCGCTGCCGATCTTGTCCCAGCCCATGAAGGTGACGTTCGCCGCCTTCATCATCGCGTCCACCGCCTCCACGAGGGTCGTGAAACCCTTCACCTCGATCATGCCGAGGGCTTCCGCATGCTTTGCCATCTGTCGCTCCGTTGCCGTGTCGAACAACCATCCAGCCTTCGCGGGGCCGTCCCCGCGGACCGCACCGGCACGCGCCGGTATCACGGTCGTGTTTTGTCGTCGCGCGCGTTTCGCCGCCTTCTTCTTCGCCATGCGCTCAGGTCTGCCTCACGAGTTCCACGCCCGTCGCGTGGTCGAGGTCGGCGGCGTTGCCCTCGTCGGTGTCGATGTGCACCTCGAGTTTGCTGGTGGCGTCGGCCCGCACGAGCAGGTCGCGAAACACCGTGCCGCAGGCCCCCTTGATCACGAGGCTCATCCGGTCGCCATCCTTGACGCCGAAGAAGTCGGCGTCGGCGAAGCTCATGTGGACGTGCCGCTCGGCCCGGATTACTCCCTCGGCCAGTTCGATCGCCCCGGCCGGACCGACGAGCACGCAGCCGGGGGTGCCGGCGATCTTGCCGCTCGGCCGCACCGGCAGGTCGATGCCCAGCGAGATGCCGTCGGTGAAGGCGAGCTCCACCTGCGAGGCCTTGCGGGTGGGGCCGAGCACGCGGACGGTCGGCAGCATCTTCCGCTTCGGGCCCACGAGCATCACCGTCTGCTCGGCGGCGTAGAAGCCGTCCTGGTAGAGGTTCTTCATCGGCGTGAGCGTGCTACCCGGGCCGAAGAGCTTCTCGACGTGCTCGTCGGTCAGGTGGCAGTGGCGGGCGGAGATGCTCACCACGAGCTTGGGCTCGGCCCGGGGGGCAGTCGCGGCCTGCGACGGCGGCACGCCCCGAGAGGCGAGCACGATCTCTCGGACGAGGCGCTCCACCGAGGCGCGGTCGAGTCCTGCGGTGGAACCGTTGCGGTGCGGAGTGGCGATGGCCATGGCGATGACTCAGGCGTGGCGGCGACGAGGTGAGGAACGGAGATCGCGGGCGTCTGCCTCGTCCGGCGGCACGACGGCGACCACGAGA